>Ga0208629_101309_pt1 | contig 10443 bp, 9 predicted proteins | sample LakWasMet19_HOW5_2_FD_183865 | JGI IMG/M metagenome (GOLD analysis project Ga0208629, IMG submission 183865) | Freshwater sediment methanotrophic microbial communities from Lake Washington under simulated oxygen tension - Sediment Metagenome... | ecosystem: Environmental > Aquatic > Freshwater >...
CGTCCACCGCAGTGAGGAGAGGGACTGCAGTGAGACGGCAGAGGAGGCAGACACCGTCCTTAGGCGAGCGCTCTCGGGTCTGCGGGACGCCATCGACGCCGCACCTGCAGCGGCGCCGTCGCCGCCGCCTGCACCGACGCCACGCGCTGTGAGGCCACGAGCAGACTGCGTGCGCGCTGCGCGCCAGGCAGCGGCGCCCCGAGGCAGGGAGGCAGCGGCGGCAGAAGCACCCCAGCGCGCGGCCTCGAGATCGCGCGCCACCATCTGCTGCAGCGATGACACACGCGGCATACCTGCAGGGGCTCCCTCGTCGCGGGCACCGCCGGGGCGCCTGCGAGGCAGCGCTGACTGGCCGGCACCCTCCTCATCGCTGCTGCTGCTGTCGCTGCTCGCGCCAGCTGAGTCGTTCAGAGGAGACGAGACCGAGGCGGGGCGCGAGCTGGGGGTCTCAGCAGCCACGGGGGCGGCAAAAACGTCAGGCTCTGCCCCGCTGCGCGACTGCGCCGGCTCCGCGGGGCGAGGGGTGCCGCCTGCGGGTTCGCTGGCGCGGCCCGTGCGCACCCGGCCGCTCGCTTGCCGCACAGACGGCAGGTCTGACGCCAGCTGTGAGCCACCGTGGCCCGCACGGCCCGACGCAGCGGCGGCAGCGGCGGTGGAGGGCAGCTGCAAGCCCGCGAGGCGGGCCAGACCCTCCTCCTCCAGAGCTGCCGCCTCCGCTGCAGCCTCCGCAATCGCCATGGCTTCCAGCAGCGGCGACAGGCGTGACCCACGCGCTGCCTCGGGCGCCGCACCGTCGACGCTCTCGGCCGCCGCCGCCGCGGTATGCAGCTCCGCAGCGGTGCGGGGCGCTGCGGAGGCGGCGGCCCTGGCGGAGGGCAGCGCTGCAGCCGCCTCGTCAGACGCGGGGAAGCGGAAGCGGCGCGCGTCCGCCCCGTCGTCGGTCCGTGGGGACAGCACACCCGCAGGCGACAGAATGAGCGGCGGCGGACCCAGCGCGCGCTGCGCGGGGTCTGCAGACAGCGTGAGGCTGCGCAGACCGACAGCCGGCCCGCCTGCGCTGCCCTGCTTCACCACTTGCTCTGCTGCTGCCGTCGACGCCTGGGCTGACTCGCCCGCAGAGCCCGTCGGCGTGGGTGCAGGCGCCTCTGCTGCTGACGCGTCGCTGCCCGAAGGGGTCGGCAGCACGCTAGCGCTGGAATCGTCGGCGCTCTCTGCCCGTCCCGCGCCGCCCGGCCGCACGCTGCGGCTACGGACGCTGTGACGGCCCCCCTGGTCCATGGCCAGCTGGTCCATGGACCAGCGCAGGTGCTGCTGCAGCAGGCGGGAGGGCAGCACGAGCGGCGGCGGCATGGAGGGCATGCACCGCTCGTCTACCTCTGCGTCAAAGCGCGGGTGCGCGTGCGCGGCGCGCGCGATGTGCACTAGCGCCCCGCTCTCCGCGACGTGGCCCACGATGCCGCGCCCCCACGGCAGCTGCTCCCGGCTGAAGCCGACGATGCGGCGGCCGCGCGGACGCCCGTCTGCCGCCGCTGCGGCGTCGGCTGTTCGCCCGACGTTCTGTCTGTCAGTATGAGAGCCGTCCGCCGGAGCGCCTGTGGCTGAAGACGCCCCGGGCACGCGATCCGCGGCGTCGCGGGGGCTGGCACGCCGCTGCAGCGCTGCCGCGCCGCCGGCACGGCCGGCGCGCCCGCCACTGCCGCTGCTGCTATACCGGGGCAGCAGCAGCTGCAGGCTCTGCGCTGACGGGTCGACGAGGAAGACGTTGCAGACGCCCGCCCGCAGCATACCGCGCAGGCCCTGCACCAGCGCGCGGGCGACGCCCTCCGCCCGCACCTCCGCCGCGAGAGCCTTGGTGAGGGACAGCAGTTGCCGCGCGACGCCCTCGCCGCGCCGGGCGTCCTGCAGCAGCCGCAGCTTGGCGAGCGCGCTGCCCGTCGCCTCCGCGATGCAGGAGAGGCAGTACTCGTCCTCTGCCGTGAAGGGCGCGCCCGCGGCCGCCGGGCCGCGTCCAAACCGCGCGCCCACCGCCCCAGCCGCAGCTGCGCCGCCCGCTGCAGCGGACCCGCCGGCGCCAGACGCGACAGACGCGGGTGAGATCGTGCCGGCCGTCATGCTGACAACAGTGCTAATCGTCATGCCCGACGCGTGCGTGCGGCCGCTCAGGTCCCCCGCTGCGGAGGCGCTCGGCAGGGGGACGCCTGAGGGGCGGCCAGACACGGATGCCCGCTGAGACCCCTCGGCGGCTGGCGACGCCGCAGGGCTCGCAGCGGGGCTCGTCGCAAAGTCCAGCAACGGCTGGTTCAGCTTGTTCACGGCAACGAGCACGCCGGCCACGCGGCTGTCGCCGCATCGGCCCGCTTGCGCAGAGGCGTCCGCGCCGTCCTCGCTGTCATCGGCAGACTCGGAACCATCGGCATTCTGCGGCAGCCACACCGGCACGCAGAGAATGGACTGGGAGCGAACGCCGCAGCAGATATCCAGAGTGGGGTCAAACCGGGCATCATCGTAAGCATCCGCCACGTTGACAATGCGGCCAGCGGTGGCAGCGACCCCCACTAAACCGCGGAGTGACAGCTTAAACCCTTCGTTGGCGTCTTCTGTCGACAATGCAAGCCGCATGCTTCCGCCCTGCCAATCCACCACAAACAGCGAGACAACCTGAGCCCCCAACAGGTCTTTCGCTCCCATCGCAGCGCAAAGAACGGCATCGTTGCCAAGTGACGATGCGATCGCCGACGTGACCGCCTGAAGATCACGGGCGCGACGGTCGGCCATCTTTGGCATCGACCGCAGGCACACGGGCTATCAACAGCGGTATCCCCACCTCAGTAGGCGGACAGCAGCGATGTGCATCCCAGCAGGCCAGTGTCGGCCGATCCACACTTTTGAACGGCACCCAGATCCAAAAATATACACTCGGAAGGCCGTCAGGTGTGCGGCTGCTAATAACGTTCGCGGGATTCAAAAGAATTCGAGAAACGACGTGCTGCCGGTTCAATGCAAGCCTGTCCGCGGCGGTTGCGGCATCACTTTCTTGTGCTCACGCAGACGGCCAGATTCATGAAAAGTCGAAAAAAACCCGCCCTGCTGCAAGTTGTCGCTTCCGTGTTGGGTACTTTGATGCATCTGTTCAAAGACTCGAAGCCACCTCGCTTTTAGTCGCGGTATCCTCTGCAGGTTCCCAAGCCGGAGGTCCCGGCCCTGCCAGGGGGTTCTGCCGCAGCGCACCAGCGGGCAGGGATCCAGGAAGCGCGCGCTGGCATGCCGTTGCGAAGCACAAGAGTTTTTGGACTCCGCCCTTGCTGCCCCATACGATCGTCGTGATATTGGTTTCGGTTCCGGTGTGCCGTGGTTCTCGACCATAACTTGAGCCGAGCATCTCTGCCTGCAGTGATTACCGATGGGTACTTTGTGACAACTTCGCCCAACTGAGGCCGCCTTGGACCGCAAAACCGTGTAGTGGCCGCTTTAGCGAGCAGGCGACTCAGCAGGATCATTGTTTCAAGCCAGATACGAATCCAGCTGCTGCCCTCAGGCCGCAAGTTGCTCGCTGTAATCCGAGAACTTCAAACCCTGAGCGCCAGTGCTGCATGTGTAGCGGCTCGACGTGGCAATAGTGCATAGAGAATGTGTCAATGCCTCGCACAACAATCGGCTCTGCCAGACAGCTCGTCATGTTAACTTTTTGGAAGCTTGGACGCTGCGGTTCGGTGCCAGCCTGCGTGCAATCTCAGATGGGCGTACAACCTGCAATCTCGCTCGTACTACGGCGCTATCACCGCCGTACTGACGAGCAGCGCCACAAACACGGCCGCACACTACCAGGTACACACCAGACTGCCGGTGACGTTACAAAAAAATATGGGAGATATGATAGCCCTCCTCCGAGCCACAGTCCACAACGCTACAACAGCATCCACAATGTCGGAGCCACGGATGGTGTTCGGACTCACACGTCGAACGGCGTGCCGAATCCAGGGCTTACGGGAGTACCTGCAGCGTGTACGTCACATCCACACTGCTGTCGGCCAGAGATCCGCCGAAATGCAGGGTATGCGCGCCCGGGGACAGCGGCTTCAGCAGCGCGTACCAGCCGTCTGCACCACCGACGGCGGTGGTGTCAACGCGCCCGCGTGCAACCTGCGCCGCGCCGTTGATGTCATCCTCAATGACAGTGTACTCAAAATCCTCGACAGGCACGCGGTGGTCTTCAATTGGGATGCTCTGCCCGTCGAGCGTCAGGAAAACAGACGCGCCGTCGACGTGGTTCGCGGCGCACGTCGCGCGCTCTGCGGGTGTGAATCCGGACCACGCCTCCTCCTCGACATCCGAGCACTCGGCAGAAAAGATGGGGAAGAACAGAGCCGTGTTGGCGGGGATCGCGCACGAGCGGGAGACCGAGACATCAGCGCCAATGGTCGCGCCCAGGAACCACACCTTGCTCCCATCCGGCTGCCCGAGCGAGCAATCGACCTCCCCAGTTTGTGCGAGTGGATGGCCCGTCGCCGGCATAGACAGCGCCCACTGCCACCACGCCGCGCCCCACTCTGGATACGAGTGGGAGCTTGGCCGCGCCAATATCGGATACACCGCAAACGCCCCAGCATCAGAGCGACGTCTGTGTCCGCGACGAGGAAGCCCAATTCGTCTCGCGTCAACCACGTTGGGCAGCACCGCAAGAAGCGACAGCGTTGCTGCCAGGCACACCCGCGATCTCATTGTTGACAACCTTGATCCTCGATGGTCGCCGTGTTACCTATCAGGTGGCGCCAGTCAAACGGTGGTCGTGGTACGGGGCTGTCGAGATCGACGTCTTTGCGTAGGTAATTTGTGACACAAGCCGCTCGTGTGTGCGCGCATCTCTGCGCCATGTCATCGGATTCAACTCCCCGGCGACGTTTTTTTCGAACAGGGAAGGATCCCATCTGCGTTGCTCCTCGAAACGCACGCTTTTTTAAGGAATTTAATCTCGAACACATTCATCCACCACGTTGAGGAACACGAAAGGATTTTGAGAGATCCGCCACCGCGTCGAGAACGTTCGGCTTCCGAGAGTACGCGCAAATGGAGCGCATCGCTTCCTTCGACCACGCCACAACCTGTGGGGATCACACACACTGTTGGCGATTCGTGCTCGCTCGTTCTCGTGGACGCCGATCGCTGTTGATACTGCCAGTGCTGGCGTCAGCCCGCACTCGCTTGACACGTTTGAGGCCTAACTCATTCGTGCGCATCTATCATGAGGCGGAAGGGGCTCGTTGTCGTCGCAGCGACCCTGGCAGCACGAACGGGCGCGCAGAGCGTGGCCGATGTCCGCGCCCTGACGCAGGTGACGGGAAACACGTACTGCGTAGACTTTAGCCCGTATTCCGCTGGCTACTCACCCGGCAATGAGGTGAGCGCCATGTGTTGCTTGCTGCACGATTCAACGTGCACTCTGCACACCGCTGTTTGGACCGATGTCGACTGTTCAGTCGGCGCGCTGCGGCCTATCCAATCACGCGCGCGTCTTCATTCCTGACTCTGCAGCCCCCCAGGGATGTGGTCGCGGCACAAATCGCGGCAATTGCGGCAGCGGGCAATATCAAGTGTCTCCTGACCTATGGCAGCCTAGGCGGGGCAGCCTTCGTGCCGGAGTTGGCGGCAGCGCACGGGATGAAAGTCATTCAGGGCGTGTGGCTCGACCCCGACGCCGCGAACCAGGAGCAGATCAACGGTGGCATTGCGCTCGCCAACGCAAACCCCGACACAGTCTCCGCGGTTATGTGCGGGAGTGAAATCCGCCTGCGCACCAAGAACCACGTTGTCGCGGAGCAGCTTGTAGCCTCCTGTGTGCAGCAGATGCGCGCAGCGGGCGTCAAGCAGCCGCTGACCCACCAGGCAACGTGGCCCGAGTGGTGCAACGAGGAGTTTCCTGGACAGCTGTTCCCCAACTGCGAGCAGGTGAGCAATTGAACGACGGCTGGCTGCGGGTGTGCTTGCACCGCCTCTCGTCGCTGCAGTGCACACGTGTGTCGTGAGTCATAAAATTGCACCACTCCCACCGCTGGCTGCGTTTCTACTGCAGTGGACGGCAATGTCCTCCCAGGTCGATTACATCAGCCAGACGACCTACGCCTGGTGGGAGAACCGTGTGGGGGTGCGCTTCCCGTGCATCCCTGACTCCACCGCCGACCCCACCGCGACGGACGCGGCGCGCTTCCACATCGAGCGGCAGCTCAAGGTCAAGTCCACGTACCCCGATAAGGTGGTGATCATGTCTGAGGTGGGCTGGCCGGGCCCACCCGAGACGTACGTGGACACGGAGGGCGGCGCGCCGTGCTCCGTCGCCAACAAGGACATCCAAATGAAGGTCATGGGCGAGACTCTCGGGTACTGCAGGACGTACGGGGAGAGCTGCATTCTGTTCTCGTCAATTAACGAGCCGTGGAAGACAGAGGGCACCTTCAGTCATTACTGGGGCTACTGTGACGCAGCGGCGCCGTTCGCTTGCACATTCCCCACGGTCCAGGCCACGGGAAAGCTTCCTGCCACCGGGCCTTCGGCCACCCCTACCGCTTCCCTCTCGGTGGGCGCCTCGCCTTCCAACACCCCAAAGAACCCTTCTTCAGGCAGCTCACTGGCTGCGATGGCCCCGCAGGTTGCGCACTGGACCTTCTTGGCTGCGCTGACAGTGGCTGTATTGTACGGCACGTTTGCGCTCCAGGATGCCTTCTGGTAAGGACGGGTCTCCGACTTACAATGCTGCATGCCTTCCCCAAACTCATGTTTGTTTGTGCGCACACAGCTCTGTCAGCGACAGCTGTCTGTGGCGCACGTCGAAACAACCGAGCACGGTTGCCCGTCGGCCTTGCTGAAAGGGCATTTTCAGCTGTACGCGTGGTCAGTTGGCAAGCGAGATCTCAATGATTTCCCCCGCAGCTCACTTGCACCGTTGTTAAGGAAACTGTCTGAAGCGCAGGTGTTGGCGCAGATGCATGTGGGAAGGTAATTGCTGGGCTTGAGAGCGGGCCTGAGCGGAGCGGTTGTTTTGCAGCGGCATTATGGTCTTGCATGCTGGCGTAGCGTGATTACCGTTTACTTGGCCTCTTAGAAGTTGCGTGCATGTTGTATGTGGGTGTTGTATTGCGTCGATGCGACTCAGAGCCCAAGCACCCTGCGTGAACCGATGTTGTCGGGGCTTTAGTTTGCGTGAGCTGCGATCGTGGCGCGTCACGGCAAGCAGTATACGTACGGTAGGAGCACAATCCCGCTGCACTTCGAATACAATCGGCACCAACACCGCAGACGTCGTGGGCGCGCCGATTCGCATGTCAATGTAATGGTGAACATGAGTGAACGCGAGCTGCTCATAATATTCCAGCGTGTTCCCAGCTGCAGTAGCCACAGATGGCAACACGGTCGAACAGCACCATACACCGCCCAGATTCGTCACCTGAATTAGCCTCGAGATTGCGCACCTGGGCAATGGGATCTGCCGAGCCTGGCACACACGTGACACCTATGGTGCCACCAAGTGAAGTGTAACGTGAGGCTTGCTCAACTAGACTCACTCGATCATTTGGTCACTCGAGCACGAGGAAGAGAGCTTTCATCCCAGACAGAGCCGAGAGTTGAATTCTCTCGCTCGCTCCAAGGCCGCCGCCGACAAGTTCCGTGCGACTGCACTCAAACGGCCATGTAACTTATGCGTTAGTGCTGCCATTTACACCCACGGCACACTCCCAGAGAACATCCACAACCTGAAAAGACGTGCTCGCGAACGTGCTGCCTCGCCTAAATCAACGCTAAGCCACCGGGTATCATTGCGCCACACTCACACGCGCATATATTTCATCCGTAACGAAGCGGGCAAATGCGGCGGTCGGATGAAATACCACATCAGCCGTCAGGTTTCCAGTCACGGAACGACTGCATCAGCGATAATCCAGCGCTGTGCGTGCTGTAACTTGACATGCGCCCGCCCCTTGCCACCGGATCACACAGCAATGTCCCAAGGGGCATGGGCAGCCAATCAGTCGCAAACACGACCCTTCGTTTCGAAGCTCCCGATAGAGCTGCGCACGGCCCACCGCATCCCAGCCTCGTTCCAAGGGCACGGCGGGTCTTGCACGGCTTGCGCGTGACCCCAAGCCAGAACATTCACATGACCACCCTCAGCAGCGCTGTTGATTGCGCCCCGGCCGCCGTCCCAGGGGCAGGGTGGCGACTGAGCTCGGGCCCACCGCAGCAGCTCCAGATGCCCATTCCCGGCAGCGCTCGAGCACGTGCTGGCATCCCACGGGCAGGGCGGATCTTGCGCACGCGCCCACTCTAAGACAGGCTGATGGCCTTTCCATGCCATCGCAGCAGACACCGTTTCGTCCCAGTGGAACCCGTGGGCCCGTAGATATTGCAGCATCGGCATATCACCGCGCTGAGCAGCCCCCTCGCACTCCCTTGCATGCAATTCGTGACGCGGTATTCCCGCCTCCTCCACCAACCAACGCAGCACCTCCCACCGCCCGCGCTGCACCGCCGCAACCAGCGCTGCATGCAGCTCCACACCACGACTGGCGAGAAATTGCAGTGCCCGCCGTTGCCCCGCCCCAGCTGCAGCCGAAGCAATGTAAGTCGGCATCATATCCGGAACTGCGCTTATTTCCGGCCAGAGGTGCTCCAGCACGCGCAGGCGCCCGAAACTGGCGGCCAGACTCGCAGCGGCGCGGCTGTCGCAGCCCCAACCATTTGAGCGCACCCATTCCAGACCCTCCAGATCGCCCTTGCAGGCCATCGCGTCGGCTAAGACACCAGTGGATATCCTCGCAGCCCGGTGGGCACTTGCGAACATGTCACGCGGGTGGCCGGCAACAAGCAGCCCTGCCGCGTGCGCCGCGGTTGGAAACGCGGTGTCCTGTTGCGCCTCCTCGGTGTCGGGCGCAGGGGGCAGCGGGGCGCCGCACAGGCCTAGCATGTAGCTTCGGTAGCATCGCTCAGTGTCGTCGCGGCCGAAGCATACCCGGTCGTCACTCCACCACTGCCCCGGGCGTTGCACAGGGACGACTGCTTCTGCCGCCTCCAGCAGCGGAGACAGAAGCGCACTGGCGCGCAAGACATCGTAGAGAGGTGCCTCGCCATCATGTGCTGCGCCACCACCAACCCACCAAGATCGTCCGAGCGGCACACGCATTAGTGGGAGAGTCTCGTTGTGCTGCTGGATTGCAAGCGCCAGGGCTTTCGGCAGCTGTACATACTCGGCAAGCTCGAGCGCTTCAGTTACAGTGGTCTGAGGGACTCCAGCGAGGCAGTCGAACAACGGCCTGGCGCGGATGTGGCAGATGCGGAACGGGTCCGCAGAGCCGCGTTCTGCATCGAGACGCTGCAGCAGTCTCAACAGATGCAACTGCCGGTCAAAGACGCCATCTGAAACCGCGGGCGGCAGCACGGTTCGCCAATCGGCGGTGAGATCATCTTGCAGCGCTGCAATCAGCACAGCGGATCGTGCCCGAAGAAACGCGGGGACTGTACCACTTGAAACTCGGTGGTGAGAATCGTCGCGCCTGCCAGTGTCGTGCGCGTCGGTGCCAGAAGCGCTTGGGGGCAGGACAGAAGTTATCGGCGAGGGAACTGCAGGAGGCTCGACGCTGTCGGCACTGAAAGCAGCGCCCATCTTACACACACCGGTGGAGAGACAAGTCTCGCCCTGTCGGCGCGGAAGCCAACTCGCGGCGCGGACTGTGGGAGGAAATTGTTTCGTGGAGAGAAAGCAGTGTGCCTGATCCCACAAACGCGTGCTGACGCGTGTGCGCTCAAGTGGCGCAATTGCGGAAGGGACCCGGTACGGGTGACGTGTGCATACGACACCCATCCCCTTGGTTGCGAAAACGTTCACACAGACAGTGGCTAATGAACACTGTGGGCTCTTGCTTCACGTATCTGCGCCCACGCAGACAACCCTCACTCTGCAGAACTCGTGTGGGTGCACGTCACCCTGCGCCAAGCCTTTTCCGCAGATGCGCCAGTGTGAGCGACAACCCCTCAGTGCGACCTGGCCCACCGCTATCCGCTCTGAGTCATGAATCCGAGTTGCACGACGGCCCGCAAGTGTCAACGCCAAACGCTTCAAACCTTGTGCTTTTTCTTTGTCAAGGGCTTGTGGTTCTCCGTCAAGGGCGCGGCGATTCTCGCCACCGAATGTCAAGTGAAACAGTCTCCGCGTTTCTTCGAGCACGATCTGCGGTGCTGATTGCAGCGCTGCAAGATGACCCCACAGCCGATTGGCGTACCGTGCTGCCACCCGCGACCAGCCATGCAGCCTTTGACCGACAGTTGCGTTTGTTGGCGTTGCTGCGGCGCCTCGATGTGGAATGCGGCTCTGCGGACCCATTTCGCATCTGCCACATCCGCACCAGGCCGTTGTATGACTGCCTCGCTGGAGTCCCTCGGGCCACTGGAACTGAAGCG
>Ga0208629_101310_pt1 | contig 10441 bp, 7 predicted proteins | sample LakWasMet19_HOW5_2_FD_183865 | JGI IMG/M metagenome (GOLD analysis project Ga0208629, IMG submission 183865) | Freshwater sediment methanotrophic microbial communities from Lake Washington under simulated oxygen tension - Sediment Metagenome... | ecosystem: Environmental > Aquatic > Freshwater >...
GCCGCCCTCGGTCGTGGGCGGGGAGACCACGTCAGGGGACGCCGCCTCCTCCGCGCCCGCCTCCTCGCCCGCGCCGCCCGCGGCGGCGCCGCCGCTCTTGGGCTCCACCGCGACGCCCAGGCGCGCGCGCGCGCGCTCCAGCGCCTCCTTCTGCTTCTTGGTCATGTACGTGCCCTCCGCCTTCTCCTTCTCCTTGCGCAGCCGCTCCTTCTCCTTCTCGCGCTCCCGCCGCTCGCGCCGCTTGCGCTCCTCCGCCTCCTCCAGCTCCTTCAGCTCCTCCTCGCGCCGCCGCTTCTCCGCCTCCACGCGCTCCTTGCGCTCCTGCTCCGCGCGCACGGCGGCGAGGCGCTCCTGCGCCGCCCGCGCAGCTGCCGACAGCTTCTCAACCTTCTTGGGCGCGGCAGCGGCCGCTGCCGGAGCAGCCCCCGCGGCGGCGGCGGCGGGCGCCTCGCCCTCGTCGTCGCTGCCCTCGCCGCCCGCGCCCGCGCCGCCGGCAGCCGCCTTCTTGCCCTTCTTTTTCTTCTTCTTGTCGCCCGCCTTCGCGCCGGCGGCCTCCTCGTCGTCGCCGAGCCCCAGAGACGCCAGGTACGCCGCCGCCGCGTCTGCCGCGCCCGCGCCGCCAGCGGCGGCCTTCTTGCCGTCGTCCTTCTTCGGTGCAGGCGCGGCGGCGGCAGCTGGGGCCGGGGCAGCGTCGCCGCCGAGCTCAGACAGGAGCGCGTCAAGGTCGTCGTCGTCGCCGCCCTTGCCGCCCCTCTTCCCCTTGCCCTTAGCGGCCTTGCCCTTGGCAGCGGGCGCCTTGGTGTCAGCGGCGGCAGGCTTCACCTCCGCCTTCGCTGCCGGCTTGGCCGCGATCACGGGCGCATCTGCCTCGGATCCGCTGCCCGAATCATCGTCGCTGCTGTCCATCAGACCCGCCGCAAATGCAGGCTTTGCCTTGCGCGTGGGCAGAATGTCCGTCTCGGAGTCACTCATGCTGTGTGCGTGGGATCTCCGCCAGAGTGTCAGCGCGACCCACAAATCGTACTCTGCCTTGCCGTGCCGTCGACGCGGATCACGCAAGTCAGCGAGCTGAGCCGAGATGGTGAAACCCGTAGCCGACTGCGCACACACCTTCCCCGAAACGCGTGATCCGACGAGTCGGGCGTCTCTTCTGCAGAAAGTGCTCTCGAGAGTCTGTCCGGGCTTCAAAATGAACGCCGCGGAACTCGGCGGATGCTCGATCCGCACACAAGATGAATTTCGGAGACAGTCGTTGCGGACGTTTTGCGCGCATACTCTGAGCGGGTGCTGTGGAAGCTCTAGTATCGACGTACAGCGCACCATGGCCGCTGCAGCCGGCGCTGAGCACAGGAAAAAGGTGCTCCTCATGGGCAAGAGCGGATCTGGGAAGACGTCTATGCGCTCAGTTATCTTTGCCAACTATCTTGGTGCGTGGGGTGCTGCCAGTCCGGACAAGCACAGAAGAAGTGCCTCGATCCCGCTCATCACGCTGCGCCCTCCGCCGCTGCTCTCTCCTGCTTGCAGCGCGCGACACCAACAGATTGAACCCAACTCGTGAGTAGCCTGTCGAGTAATTGAACGCGGTGCGCGGGCTACCTGGAGCGCAGAAGGCTCCTTGACTCAGAAACCCCTCCCCTGCTCCCCATGACCCATTGCAATTCTGCAGTTGATGTGCAGCACTCCAATGTGCGGTTTCTTGGCAGTCTAGTGCTGAATCTGTGGGACTGTGGCGGCCAGCACGTCTTCTATGAAAACTACTTCACGTCGAAGCGCGACCATATCTTCTCTGATGTGGCGGTGCTCATCTACGTGTTTGACGTGAACTCGGAGGACATGGCGTCTGATTTGCGCTATTACCAGAACGCGATGGAGGCGCTCGCACAGTACAGCCCAGATGCGAAGGTGTTTGTGCTCATCCACAAGATGGACTTGGTGCCGGAGGAGACGCGCGAGGCCGTGTTCGAGGAGCGCTCGGCGTCCATCGCCGACGCGAGTGCGGGCTTCGCGATCTCCACTTTCAAGACGAGCATCTGGGACGAAACGCTGTACAAGGCGTGGAGCAGCATCGTGTACAGCTTAATACCCAACATTCGGGTGCTGGAGGAGAATCTGGCCGAATTCGCGGCGATATGCGACGCAGACGAGGTGGTGCTGTTTGAGAAGGCGACGTTTCTGGTGATATCGCACGCGACCCGCACGACGTACAGCGACGTGCACCGCTTCGAAAAGGTGTCCAACATCGTGAAGCAGTTCAAGCTCAGCTGCATCAAGGCCAAGTCGCAGCTCAAGGGCATGCGCGCGGGCAACAGCACGTTCACAACCCTCATCGACGCATTCACCAGCAACACCTACCTCATGGTCGTGACGTCGGACCGCACCATCACAGACGAGGCGACGCTGCTGAACGTGTCCATCGCCAAGCCGCACTTTGAAAAGCTGATCGCGGAGATCTGAGGCGGGGGTGGCTGTTGCGGCAGGTGGCGTGGGCTGTGCGGCGAGAGAATGATTCCGCCGAGGTCCGCGCTGGTGGCTCCCCCTGCGTGAAACGCACGTGCCCTGCGTCCTGAACTTGGCACACGCCAATCGCTGCATGCGTACCGTATGCGGCCCACAAGCGTGGTCGGCGGCAGGCGGAGGGGCCATCGCGACGGCGTGCCCAGGGAGCGTCAGGCTTGCCGCCGAGAGCTGCGCGCGCACCGCCGCAATCCCAGTCCGCTGCTCTTGCACAGGCGAATGTGGCACCGAAATGCAGCGCTGGCCCTCGCATCGTGGCGGCTCCTATCCTGTTAAGCGTGGATGACGGACAACAGCTCGGACATCCAGATCGCAACCCATCCTGTCACCCAACGCGGGCCTGGCTTCGCTCCGCTGCCGCTACCGCGTTACAAATACCACGCGTCACGGGCCGCTGCTGCCGCTGCGGGCCTGCGTTTGGGGCCGGGCGGACTTTGAAGATGAGGGCTGCACCGCGGACGCCGCAGCCTCAGGGTCCACAATCCCGGTCACTTTTGCGTCGTCTCGCAAGAAGCGCGCCACGCGGCGCGCATACTCCTGTGGCTGTATGAGGTAGTGCGTGACGTGAGGACTCGGCCTGTCGTCAATGATCCACTCGCGAATCGGCAGACCCCCAGACTGCGGCGCCGCCTGGCGCATCTGCACGAAGCGCGCCAGCTGCTCGCTGTCTGTCACCTTGTCCGTCTTGGAGTGAATGTACAGCGCGGGGGCGGGTATTGGGTCGGCGGCCAGCGCAGCAAAGTACTTGCCGGGCCTGCCGAAGCCCCAGATCAGCGGCAAGAAGAGGCCCAGCGCCACGAAGCCAACACCAGACACCAGTCGCCGGAGCACGGGGTTGGTGATGCCACCTGACACGGCGTTCGCACCCGCGCTCGCACTCAGGTACGCAGGGCAGCTGTCGCACACGAGGGCCGAGATGTGAACGTTGCCAAACCGCCGGTCGGCAGGCGCTCGGGCAGTGTCGTCCCGCCATACACCCATGAGCTGCTCGTGCACGAAAAGGCCGCCGTTGCTGAAGTAGCAAAGAACCACCGGTCGACCCGGGTACTGCTCCTGGATGGTGCGCAGTGTCGTCTCGGCGTACGATCGCAACGCTTTGGGCTTGAAGAAGGTTTCGAACCCCGGGGCTGTGCCTCGAAGCACGGTATCGCAGCCGAGTGCATGATACAGTTGTGCGTACTTCGCCAGACCGCGGTCTTTTGCGCCAAGCCACCCAAACAGCACCGCGACGGGCCTTTCTGGATCAGCCTGTCCGGCACCAGCCTCGTTCAATGATTCGCTAAGGGTCAGAAACGTGGCCCGGCACGTGGATGTGAGAGCAACACAAGGCGCTGGCACGGACGCTTGCGCGACGCGGAGTGACTTCGAATAGCGCCAGCGCCGAGCTGCCATGGATGGGCACACGCGGCTCAATGACGAGCTCAACATGATCGCTGCTGTGAAAGAGACTTGCTGACGCAGCTACCCCCGCGACTTGCGCAGCATAATGACGGCAATAAAGCGGGAACCGAGCGTTTTCTCTCGATGAGCTCTGCGCCTCCTTTGTTTCTATGCAGCTGGTCTCGAAATCATCGGTCGATGCACTTTTCGCGCTCCATCCGCCATTCAGCAGGGCGGAAAAACTTGCGCCCGGAAAAATGCGGCGCGTGCCTTTCCACCGAAGCGCGGCTGTCTCGTTCTGCATGCGTTGTGGGCCCAGCGACCCATAACTTGTCCGCGGCATTCAATCTAAATCGTAATTTCCATCAAATGGCTGCTGCATCATCGACGGCCAGCACTGACGTGGCCGCGTTCGCCGCTCTCGAGCCAGGCCTGAAGCATGACAAAGTAACCATCACTCTTCCAGCTCTTGGTGCGTAAGTGCTCGCTGGCGGGGTAGACGTCCGCGGACGTGCCATGTTCGAAAAGAAGATGGGGGCAGCAAAGTTGTTCTTGCGTCGATCCGATCTTCCGCTCATGTGCATCGTTGGCCTCGCGCTCCACCCGTGATGCAGGCCCGACGGATGTGCGCATCAAGATTACGCACTGTGGCGTCTGCCACAGCGACATCCACCTCTGCACCGGGGATTGGGGCGCGTTCGCCCAGTTTCCGCAGACGTCAGGCCACGAGATCGTGGGCATTGTCGAGGCCAAAGGCGACCACGTCACGCATTTGGAGGAGGGCCAGCGCGTGGGCGTGGGCTGGTACCGGGAGTCCTGCCGCACGTGCGAGCTGTGCCTGGGCGGCCGCGAGTCCACGTGCGCTGACTCGGTGCCCACTGCTGCGGGGGGCAACAAGGGCGGCTTCGCGGAGGCCATCGTCGTCCCGAGCGATTTCGCCTTCCGCATCCCCGACGGCCTCGCGAGCGAGCACGCCGCGCCGCTGTTTTGCGGCGGCATCACCGTGTACAGCCCGCTGGTGGACTTCAACGCCGTGGGCAAGCGCGTGGGCGTCGTCGGCATCGGCGGCCTCGGCAGCATGGCCATCCAGTTCGCAAAGTGCGTGGCGGGCGGCCCGCTGAGAGCACACTGCGTGTGATTTGGGGACTGGGTGGCAGGGTGACGCCGCCGCTTTCGACATTCCGCATGTGGCATCTGCGATGAGTTGTCCTGGCAGCACAACCCTCCTTTCGTTTCCGACTTGTTTGCAGGGCCCGCGGCAACTACGTGGTGGCGCTGTCCTCCTCCGCGGACAAGGAGGCGCTGTGCAAGGAGCTGGGCGCCGACGCGTACATCAACACGAAGGAGCCGGCGGCGATGAGGCGCGCGAAGGAGAGCCTGGACCTCCTCATCGTGGCGCTGAACGTGGCGCTGGACTTCAACCCGTACATCGACATGCTCAAGCCGCACGGCGCCATCGTGTTCGTGGGCGCCATCCCCGGCGAGCTGAAGGTGCCCATCTTCGGCCCGCTGCTCATGAAGCAGCTCACCATCGCGGGGAGCGCCACGGGTGGGCGCGGGCGCATCGCGCACATGCTGCAGTTCGCGGCGGACCACGGCGTGAAGCCGCTCGTGGAGGTGTTCCCCTTCGACGACATCAACAGCGTGCTGACCAAGGTGACCGACAACAAGGTGCGCTTCCGCGCTGTGCTCAAGTGGTGAGAGCTCGTGGCTGCGGCGCTAGTCCCGCAAAGATTCCAGTCGGTGGTGACTGGAGCGTCGCTGACACTTGGCCTGCACGTCAGATGCTGCAAAGACGTGTTGACGCACAGTTGCTACATGCATGTCGGATGGGCACGTGTCCCATCGTGAAGATGTTACGATTCGTGAATGTGGGGACGGTTCGTGAATGTGGGGACGGTTGACGGCGAATCCACGGGTGCCGCTGCTCGTTGCTTCGCTCAACATTCAGCAAGCTCGCGATTATCAAATTCTTCGAAGCTCACGATCGCCTCGCAATTTCGTTTCGAGGGGCAAGGCTGGCAGCTATCCACGTGTGCAGCGACAAACAGTGGCCGCTGGCAGCTTCTACCTGGCCATGGCGTGCGGGTGTACACGTACACCGTCTGCATCAACGCATCTCTACTTGGCGACTTGTGGAAATGTTTGAGAGCCAGCGTGGATTTTGTCTCCGAGTCAGCCGCCGAGCTCACAACAGAAACGCGGGCGCCTGCCCCATTCTGCTGTGCCAACGAGCACACTACACGCGTTTGCATCAGCCGGCCTGGAAGGGGAATAATAACCGGTCACGTTCTGCTTGAAGTCACACGAGATGCAGCTTCTGGCACAAAGATCTCGCGCCTCCCGTGGCTGGGGTTGCAGCGGAACGAGGTTATGCATCGCTCACAGCCGGCACTGCCGGGCGGTGATTCACCGCCGCAGGTGAAAGCACAATGTGCTGCCAAGCACCCCAACCTCAGCGCCCCCTCGCACATCACCAGCTTGCACACCGTTGAAGCCTCAACTTGGAGTTTGTGTGCACGTTCCAACGCCGCTTGTCTCCCGCCGAGCGCTGCGCCGGCGAGCTCAAGCTCGATCGACATCAATTTGTCCGACTGGGAGTCTGCTCCTACGCGGAGGTGGCCCCGCCATCTCTGGGGCTTGATCCCAGCTCGTTCAGCACCATGCCCGCCGGGCGCGGCGCCTCACATGCTGGCGCAGCGCCGCGCACTGGCAGGCGCGCCGCGACAGCACGGTGAAAGCATCGTCTGAAGCAAAACATGTGCACTGTAAGACGCGGCATTGGCTGCGCCAGCGGAGCCATCGCTCAGCGTGACAAGAAGCGTCCCTTTCGCCCAAAAGCAGCAAAAGGCCCGGTGAAGAGTCAATGGGGGATGAATGCTTCGCAAGCTGTGCGAATGCAAAAAGTGAGGCGGCAAGCATGCCACCTTCGCTTTAACGAACGCAGTGGCACCCTCACAAACAAAACTACCTGGTGTTGGCCTTGCGAGAATGCGCGGGCGGGCTTGTGTGCTGCTGGCCCTTTTGCAACTCGCTGCGACTGCCCCGCGTGCCGCGATGGTTGTCGAGCAGGCCAAACCGAGCGCTGGCCCAGAAACAGGGGGCAATCGCGTTACGTTCAAGGGCAAGAACTTCCCGTTCTTCTCCGGCGGCGTCACGGTCACGGTTGGCGGCAATGCGTGCAGCGACGTGCGCATCGAGCGCCCGTTCCATTCCCTGTCATGCGTGATGCCCATCTGCACCCGCTGCGGCACGGTTCCTGTGCACATGTCTGGGGCAGATGGGGTGCCGGCTAACGCTATCATGTACACGTTCGTGGAGACGTGTTTTGAAGGAGGCCCTCCACTGCTGCCGCGCCACTTCTCCGCCGCTGAAAATTGCACGGTGTGCATGCAAATGGTGGCTGGCGTGTCAGCGCTTGTTGGAGATGCGATCACAAACCAGGCCTTGCGCAAGGCGTTGCAGGACGTATGCGACACCAGCCACTTCAAATCGTTTGGGCGCACCCGAGAGCTGTACTGCCGGGAAGACATCTCTGCCGCTTGCACGTACCTCTACCACACCGCCGCTCATGAGCTCGCGGATGCGATGTGGAACCGTTGGGATGCTACTTATCTGTACGGTGGTCTCCCTCAGCAGGCGTGCGCTGACGTCGGACGCTGCGCTCGACCGTACCCCGCTGACCCCAGCGTGCCGAAGGCACGGAACAGCGGCGGGTGATAGGATGCGGGCGCTTCTGGCTACTCTGGTACTGGAGAAACCGCTAGGCGATAAAGGAAGCGGCGTCATCCAGAAGATACCATGTTTCTGTATGGAGCCATGCTGCAACGTGAATACAGCTCCGACAGGGATGCTTGCGTGACACCAGACCGGCGCATGCGTCGAATCTCACAACCGGCTCTCCATGTAGGTTCGTACCGCAATAGCCGTTTGCTGAGGCAGCTTCATTATGGCGCGACGAGGCATCTTATGTCGTCCCGGGTTCCCTCCAGTCCACCTCCGTCTGCTCGCGTGTCTTTCATCTCCTTCTGTCTGTATGCAGTCAAGGAGGGATACGCGCCATATCACGGCTGTGGTGCGGTGCCCTCGCGATTCTTGATTGCCGCTCATTGCAGCGACCGCAAATGCAGTGGAGGCTGACAATGCTGGATGGTCGCTCTTCGCAACCCCTCGTGCCGGATGCCGCGAGGCTGCGGTACGGTGCCATTCAGCGATGCTTTTGTGTGTGACATCATCAAGGTATAGCGGGCGTGCAACTGTAAGTGCCGTTTGGGCGTACATATATTGGTTCCTCGGTTGCAGGCACACCTGTGGCTGTCCCGCCGCTTGTGGCAGAAGGACGCCATCAATGATGACCACGGCCACGGCGATGCCACGTCCATCGCCATCAAAGCCAGGTCGGTCAGGGGCACCGCGGCCGTCACATGGCCGTACCAGCCGAATTGCCACTGGCTGGCAGTGCGCCACTGTTGACACAGCCGCTGCGCCGCAAGAGCCGTGCGACAGCCTGAGCCTCAGCCTGAGGGCTGAGGCCCGGACCGTCCGAAAAGCGTTCAAGTGAATCTTACCATACTCGTCATGAATCGCATGCCGACATGTGTTGCGATTTGCGCGAGAAGTGGCGCCGTGTCAAACAGCCACGATTGAGTTGGCATCAACCGCAATCACGCTGAGGATTTCGGTTCGGAGTGTCGCTGCATCGAAAATCGGCGAATGAATGCCGAAATTTCCGAAAGAAGCCGCACTGCTTGTTTGTAAGTCGGCGATTCAGCTCTCACTTGTAGCCCTGAGCAGCGCGCTACTTATCGACCCCACTGCAGCTTTTCGTTGTGATATTGCAACAACTACGCCAACAACACGTGCAGAAGCTCTCCGACTCGGCGAGAATCTCTGAGCCTACGAGGTGTGAGAACGACTTGGCAATCTGTGTTTGCGTCTTTGCCATGGCCACAATACTGCCTCTCGGTGCGAGGGTTGCCAAGGAGTTGGCCCTGCTTACTGCACCGGCGACTCGCATCGACGGCGTGACTGTCGAGGTGGTGCCTGAGGAGAAGATCGCGGGCGCCGCGGGTCACCACGGTGCTGCGGCAGCGCCCACGTCTTGGGGCTCGAAGGTCGCCGTCGTGTGGAATGTTTCAATCAGCAAGCCGCCTCTTCTGCATGGCACGCCGTATGAAGGGGAGACATACGATCTGCGAGTGGCATTTGATGAGGAGTATCCCGCCACAGCGCCGATCATGACATTCGGGGCGTCCATACCTGTGCACGAGCACATCTACACGAATGGCATGCTCTGCCTGGAGCCGCTCTACACGTCTGGCGGCTGGAACGGCGCCACGAGCACTGTGCGCAGCGTGCTTCTGTCAATCCTCGTAATGCTGCGCGGGACCCCACCGCACCTCAAGCGCCGCCATCCGGTGGATGCATCGTTCAGCACGTGCGTGGCAGGAGCTATGCGTGGCTGGAGATGTGTGATGTTGGGATCAGGCGACTCTGCCGGTTGGCAGAGGGGCGTAGGGCACACCGGACGCGAGTGTGATTGAATGCTCAACAAGTCCGAATGAATGCTCATTGTCGCACTGGTGAATGGCTCCTTCCGTTTCTCTGCAGATGGTACGACGCAGACTCGACTGACCCGCGTGGCATGGGCTGGCGGTTCGATGACGAGTTCAGCTCCGACGCAACACCCGCACATGCGCCTGCAGCAGCGGATCTGGCGTCCGCGGGCGGGGGTTGTGGCTCTGCGGGGGGCGGCAGCCCTGCGCGAGCGCCTGACACATCCAGCGAGCACGCAGCGTCTTTGGGCGGGGAGAGCTGCTGCAGCGCCGATGCAGCTGCCCCCGTTGTAAGCCCCGCCGGCAAGGCCGCGGTGTCCGACACGCTCCACGCGTGACCGCCCCGGTTGTAGCGGCGTTGAGGGACCGATTTGGTTGAGAGCGGCTGGCTTCAATGCATGCTGCCATGTTCGTCTCGTCTTGTATTGCATGTGTTGATGCGCCCTCGCAGTCCGCACTCGCCACTGGTTCAGACGCTGTCGAAGCGTGGCCGGCTCACCAGCTGCATCCTCATATCTTCGCGCTCAGTACTCGTGTCCAATATGCCCGGGGCCCCTCCAGGTCGCTACCCGGCCCCTCCAGGTCACTACTCGTACCCTCCGCCGCGCCCCAGCCCGTCATCGTCCATGTCCATGCCGCGGCTGCCGCTGCTGCTGGCAGCGCCGTCGAAACCCCCGGCGCCTCCGCCTCCCCCCATGCCCAGTGTCCCCATCATGAACTCCGCCACAGCGGCAGACAGCATGCCGCCGCCGCCGCCGGCCGCGCTGCCGCTGGAGGGAGTGGTGGCGCCGATGCCGCCCGCGCCCGCGCCGCTGCCGCCGCCCGAGAGCGCCGCCGCCGCTGCGAGCTCGCGCGCGCTGGCCCGCCCCTCCAGCTTGCGCCCCACAGCCTCCTTCAGCTGGTACTGCTTGGACAGCAGCAGCGCCTCCTCGGCTACCTTCAGGCGCTCCACGAGGGCCGTTGTCGTCTGCGAGGGGACAGGAGGAAGGGCA
>Ga0208629_101311_pt1 | contig 10440 bp, 13 predicted proteins | sample LakWasMet19_HOW5_2_FD_183865 | JGI IMG/M metagenome (GOLD analysis project Ga0208629, IMG submission 183865) | Freshwater sediment methanotrophic microbial communities from Lake Washington under simulated oxygen tension - Sediment Metagenome... | ecosystem: Environmental > Aquatic > Freshwater >...
GCGCAAGGCGCAACGCGAGGCCGCGGCGGCTGCGGCGGCGCACGATGCGGAGCGCCGGGCCGCCGCCACAGCGCTGCCCAGCGCGCACCCGCTCGCCGGGGTCCCGAAGGCACTGCGCCCTGACCCTACCGCCGTCGGCCGCTTCAGCCTGGGTCGGGTCACCACGGGTCCGCTGGGCCCCGGTCACGGCGGCAAGTCCACGCGCGCCAGCGGCGTGGCGGCGATGATGGGCATGCTGTTCGGAGGGGAGGTGGACGGGGATGGGGGCCTGGGTGGCGTCGGCAAGCACGGCCCCCGGGATCGCCGCCAGCGATAGCGGCGCTGACGCGTGCACGTACGAGGTGCTGGGCCGATTGTGGTGTCGGGCTTGGTCCCTGGGTCTCGACATCGATGGGCCGCCGACGCCCGTGATTCGAACTTGAGCGTGTGGATCTGCAGCTGGCAACCGGTTCTTTAATACACGCTGAGCACCGCCTCAAGCTTAAGGTCTTGACGCGCGCATGTGCATGTTCTTGGCTCCTTCGATCGTGAGCTGAACAATCGAGGAAATGCCAATGTATCGCGAAGCGTAAGCAGGGAAAGCAGTTCTTCGGATGCGACGATCGATTTCAATTCACGGAGTACGAAATGAACTCCAGACGACGTCGACAACTATCGGTATTCGTGTTTGCACGAGATGTCGAAATGTGTGGCTGAAGCCGGGTGACTCTCAAAATCTCCAGTTCAATACAACCCGGCATATTCCCGACGCCCTAGCTCACCACACGAACGCGATCCTGCTATTGCAGCTGTTACATCACATGCAGCAGCTCTCACTGCTCACCGCCAGTGGCAGGGGGCTCCCGCCCCAACCTAATCCCCACAACGCTTTCACACAGCAAACGAGGAGCTGGCAAGAGCATTTCCGCGCAGCGGGCAGCTCCAGCGGGTATCACGCGAGCGACCAAGGGCGCAAACGAATCGCCGTGCGCGGGCATGGGGACGACTCTCGGATGAACTCCGCATGAGCCCTGCTCGCATCGCCCGCCTCGTCAGCGCGTCGGCCGCCTCATCTTCTGGAGATCCAGCCGCTGCAAACGGGAGGGAAGGTCGAACGAGGACAAGAGATGAGGCGATAGCCGACAGAGCCTGCGGCGCCGCGCGGATGGAGAGCACAGACATACAGACAGACAGACGGAAAACGGAAGGGGTCAGAGAACTTTGAAGACTGTAACTGTGTATGAATCTTCAGGCTGCGACCGAGCAAGCTCGAGCGCAGATCAGGAAAAACAGCGTTTCATCACTCCCGATCCGCGCCAACACAAAGCACGCAGTGGCGCCCCCGCATCGCCCGACAGCAAGCCAGCCGATGCGCACACCGGTCAGAGAACTTTGAAGACTGTAACTGTATGAATATCCGCACAGCAACATCGCAGCAGAAGCCACGGCGAGCTCAGTAGAAAACAGCGTCTCATCATACCGGCAAGGGTGCACGCCACAAACACATGGCGCCTCACCAGGCATGAACCCCATCACTCATCGCAAAAACAGAACTACACGACGCCACGCTCACACCAGCGCTGTGCGATCAGAGAACTTTGAAGACTGTAACGAGGTGATCTCAGCAAGGGTCTGGAGAAGGCAGAGCCAACCCCAGCGCCTCAGATGAAAAAACGCGTTGTCATCACATCGCAAAGTCAAAACGGCAGCCGCTCCACACCACGCTCATGCCTGAGACACTCACAGGAAAGCCAGGAAGCCGAAGACTGCGATGATGGTGCCCAACACGCCTGCGAGCGCATTACCCCCGTCGACGGCTGCCTCCGCGGGCCTGCGTGGGAGAGGCAACAAGATAACAGCTGAGGGTCGGGAGAGAGCTGCCGGGGAGCAATGCAACGTGCCTTGCTGATATGCACTGAACAGAGTTGCTTACCGTGCGAGAAGGGCGGCAACCAGCAGGAACAGGAACGCAGTAAGCTGTCCGAGCTGCATCTCTGCTGAGACTGGGCGAACCCGCAAAAACAAGAAGGCAGGTCGCCAGAAACAGTGTGTTAGTCGACTGGCGGCTGCAAAGTCATCTGTTCCGTGGAAGGGTTTGGCTCCAACACCGTTCACGGGCGAAAACGAGACAGTCGATGTTTGACTGCGAGACAAAGTCTCAGACAACAGACGCGATTCCGCATTACCATGATTCATCGCAAGCGGACGCGACTGTGTGCGTCATAATTGCGCTCTGCCTTGTCACTGATCTGCAGCAAAGTGCTGCTCCTTGCGCATCTTTCCCCGCTGCCGGCATTGTAACTTCGGACGCATCCTGCGGTCAAAGAACTGCCATGGCCGAAGGGAGCAAGCCCGCGTGGCTTTTCTATCATCTGCAAAACGAAAAGGGCGAATCGTCCGCCCACCCAAATGCCTGCAAACTGTACCCGGGGACTGGAGGTCGGATCCGGCTGCAGGATGTGTTGGACGCATTCCCGCTGACGGGGTCAGGCTCCTTCCATTTTCGGTTTCAAGTTGCACAAGATAACGTTGTCATGTTCCTGGACGTTGTTGACCCTGCCGATCCGGTTCCACTCGTTGGCGGCAACGTGATCGCGAAAGTCTTGAGGCTAGGTTGGTCGCTGGGAGGGCTACGAGACACCCGACCGCCTGCTTTCTCGAATGATCATTTCATGCTGTCGAACTCTTCTGCATGCTGCAGACACTCTGAAAACCATGAGCCGCCAGGTGTACAACTTGCAGCCACGGCGGGCCGCAGCCTCCGCCTCGCAATCACTGCCCGGGCCTTCGGGCTCCGCTGCACGAGTCGCAGCCTCCGGCGCAATGGTCTCGCCACGAACGGCTGCGCCGGCAGAGCGGTCTCGCCCTGTTGAGGGAAGCGGTGCCCAGGCCGCACCGTCAGCAGCCGCTGGCCCGCAAAGAGCTGCAGCGGAGCGGCCTGTTGCCAGGGCTGCTGCCCCGGCGCCTGTTGCAGCCTCAGTCCAACGGCCGCCGGAGATGCCCTGGGCACCCGCACGCGATGCGGCCCCCGCGGCTGGAGCTGGCTCTGGCGGCGCCGGTGCCGCGATGCCACAGTTTAAGCCTGTGAAGGCGGTGGCTGACATCGGCCCCGTGGTTGTGCCTGACGTGGTTGATGCGGACCTGGAGGGGAAGAGCGACTTCGTTAAAGCGGAGGTGAGCTTGCGGCGCCCACGTGCAAGTGGAACAGGCTCTCGCTGTTGAGCTGGTTGACTGCAGCACGTTTTGTGAGGAGCACACCACTGCACTTGTACCGCGTCAGCGTTACAGCGCCTCGCTATCCTGTGGCATGGTCAAGCTGGGGCTGCTTAAGCCAGCTGGGCGGCGAGGGCTGCGGCGGCAGTCTACAAACGAACGCCATCAGTGCCGTGCGATCGCCGCGCCGTGTCAGCAGTCCATTGCTATGCTTCATGTGATTTTCGGGGGTGGCCTTGCCAGGCACTTCGCTAGCTCGAGCCGTGTGAATGCGTTGCGGGGCACACCCCTGCTGACTTCAGCCGCACACCTGATTTTCATGTCCCCCGTGCGTCCCTTTCCCCGTGCAGGTCATGAAGCGGCGGCAGGCGCTGCGGGACGAGCAGCAGCGGCGCATCACGGAGGCGAGCGAGCGTGATGCTGCTGCGAAGGCTGACCAGGAGGCGCTGGACGGCGCGCGCAGCGTGCACGGTGCGCGCGTCAAGGAGTGGGCCGAGGAGGGCAGCGGCTCGCGTAAGAACGTGCGCATCCTGCTGTCCACGCTGCAGGGCGTGCTGTGGCCCGACGCCAAGTGGGAGCCCGTGCCCATGGCCAAGCTCATCGACCCCAAGCGCGTGAAGTTCTACTACCTGCGCGCCTGCGCGCTGGTGCACCCCGACAAGCACAACACCATGGACAGCACGCAGCGCTTCATCGCGACGGAGGTGTTCCACTACATGGAGACGGCCTACAGCGCCTTCCGGGACACGGAGCTCGGCGGCGCGAGCGGGTGAGGCGTTCGACGCGTGGGGCCGTTCCGGGCAGTACTTGCGTCCCATCGTGAGGCTCCCACGTAAACATTTCAACATCCGCTTCACCGTATTCACCGACTAAAGCACATTTCACAATGACCCAGCGGCTAATGAGCTATGCGCGCTCGCACGGTTTACTGATTAGGAAGTCGCTTGGGAGCTCGCCTCGGACACCCTCTCAGATTCCAAACCGTGCGTCTACGCGTAGCCACACTCCTTTATCAATATTTGAACCGCTGGGCGGCTTGCTGAAAGATGTTCGTGTACACGTATTAGCACGAGGGGCCGATATCGATTTTACCGTGCTGCAGCTGCATTCCGCACGTCCAAGGCCAGGTCACGAGGCGAACTCGAGCTCTGGCTATGGAGAAGTGCATGCGCACGTGCGCGAATGGCCTCGGTCTGCCAGCAGCCGTCGATCGTCGCGACGTCGTACACGCATATGCACGGGGCAAGACGTGCATACGCATGACGGTGGCGATCGCAAGCTTGGAGGTAAAGTCGATTTTCAGGCGTCCGCGAACACAACAGTTTAGAATGGAGCGATCCCTCACGCCAAACCTTTCAAAACTCGAAGGGCGGAAGCCCGACACAGCGTAGGAACTCAGGCCGGGCTAGCGACAGTGGAAGCAGCAGCGGCCTCTGAGGCAGGGTGTCCCGCCAGGCCGTGCACTGCAGCACTCGCTGTTGGCCGTCACTGACAGCTGTGTCGATGCAACGTCCAGCGCGGACTGGCCGTCGCTCAGCATTAGCGGCTGCTCGTGCTCAGCGGCGGACTCCATACGAAGCCAGTTCAGTCGTCCAGTCACACCACGCCCTGCGCACGCAGCCAGTCGCGCACCGGAGCGGACCTCACGAAGAGGCCGGCGCAGTCCCCCAAGGAGCACCCGTTGCCGTGAGCCCACTGCAAGATGTCCAGCTGGCCCGCTCGCGCGGCTCCGACGCAGATGCTGCCGTCAAGAGGACAGCCCAGCTTGTGCAGCTCAACTACCCGCGAGAGAGGGAACAGCCGCGCGGCTGCGGCGCACGCTCACGCGTCGACGGGGCAACCGTTTGCCAGCAGCCACCTCACCAAGGTCACAGCACTGCCCTCCTCCGCCGGCAGAACTGCTGCGGCCGTCGTCGCGGCGCTCCATGGGCACGCCTTGTTCCTTAGGAATCGAAGACGAGGCTCCAACACCGCCCACTCAACCCCCGCGACTGAGACGGCGCTGTTGAACATGGCGTCGCTCACCTCGCAGCCGTCGGTCACGCAGTGCTGCACCATGTCGAAGCTTGCCGTCGCGAGAGCATCGGTGCAGGCTGCGCTCCACTCGCCGCCGTGCTTTCGGGCCAGCTTCACCATCTCGATGCATTTCGAAGCGATGGCCTCGGCACAGCCGCGCGTCCGCAGCGCATCGGCGGCGTCAGGCTCGTTGGCGATGGCCCACTGGCACTCCATGCCGCGACCATAGTACGTGGATCCCTCGCGTAAGACCCAGAGCACAAACTTGTCGCGCCATGGTCGTCCGGGCTGCATGCACAACCATCTGAGGACGGCATGCTTATTCTCGCGCGCATCGGCATCCGAGTCGCCGGAGTCGGAAGCAGCGTCGGCAGCAGCGTCAACCGCAGCATCCCAGACAGCTGGGCTCATCGGGCAGTTGGCCACGTCACGCAACCACGTCATGACCTTGATGTCTCCAAGCTCAGCCGCCCTCTCAAAGACCTGGGCATTGAACTCCACGCCTTGATCGTGCAGCCACTGCAGCACCCGCAGGACGTCCTCGGCATCACTCACGCTGCCCCCGAGGGCTGTGACGGCTGGTCCATGGTGTGTGACGTCTAGGTGCCCCGCCTCCAGCATCCACTCCAGCACCGGCAGCCAGCCCCCGTACGCAGCGCCGCGGCATATGTCGCTAGCGACCACGGCCCTGGTGTGGCTGTCGCAGGTAGCTGCCCGCTCCATCAGCCATTGCGCCAAGTCGATGCGTTCGTTGGCGCCAGCCCACCACGCAACAGATCCGTCATCACACGAGTCTTCGCAGCCGTGCGCCACGGCGAGTTTGACACATTCAGCCTGCAGTGATGCTTCCGCATGCCTCATGATCCAAGGGTGTGTAAACCTACCGCCGTCGTGCTCAAAGATGTAAGCCAGACAAGCGGTGTGTCCGTGTCGCGCAGCTGCGGTTGCAGCACTCTCGTTCATGGGGCAGCCGCGTCCGAGCGCGAACTTCAGGGCGTCCAGGTGGCCGCCGATCGCCGCGGCCTCGCATGTGCGCGGGCCCCAGGCCGCGCCGTTCTCGACGCACCACTGCAGCAATGCCACGCTGCCGCGCCTCGCAGCCGCCCTGCACACTTGGTTACCAGCACCCCAGTCGCAGCCGTGCTCGCGAGCGTAGCGCATCACGTCCAGATGGCCGCCCTCTGCAGCTGCAACGTAGCAGCGCACGTCCCACTCAAAACCCTGCTCATGCAGCCAGCGCAGGGTCGCCGAATCGCCAGCGCTGGCGGCACCCGCGCAGGCGCGAGCATCTCTTGGGCAGCCCTGCGCGATTGCCCACTCGAGCACCTCCCGATGGCCACCCGCGGCGGCGTAAGCTAGCGTACTGCCGTCCCACGGACAGTGTTGGATTCGCAGCCACTGCAGCATCGGCAGGTGCCCGGCGCCCGCGGCGGCAGCCGCCAGTTCCTCGTACAACCCATCGCACCACTTGTGCAAGATCATATTCACTGTCACAACGCTGCCGGAAGCGGCCGCACACTCTATCATGTAGTCTGCTAGTGTGATCGGGGAAGCGGCAGTCATCCCTGACCACCTCAATAAGCGACGCAAGCAGCTTCGTGCGCCCGAAGTGAGCTGCCGCGTTGACTGCTGTCTGGCCCCAGCGAGACCTGTATTCGTCATAATCATAGAGCTCCACCTCCGCCATCATGTGCATTAGCGCGTCCTTGTTGCCCATCGCAGCCGCGGCAGCCGCTGCAACATTCGACGCGACCAGCTTGCCGGGCAGCGTATGGCCGGCGAGCAACAGGCCCGTCAGATGAACAGACAGTGGATCTTCATTAGTGCTGCCCTGCAGGCGCTGACAGGGGGCGTTGCATAGGCCCTGCAGAAAGCACGGGTTTGCGAGCAGTCGCTTCTGCTTCTCATTAGGGGTTAAATCCCGAACGTAATGCAGCGACAGCTCATCGGGGTTCGCTGTCGGGCCGAAGTCGAAGCCACGCTGCACCTCGGGAAAACGCCTGACCAACAGCTGTACAACGGCTTCATAAAGGTTGGGCATGTCCATCAAACTTGCTTCGAGCACCGGCCGCAGCGGGCCATCCCGCAGGGCTGCGGGCAGGTCGGCAGGGCTTGTGCCCGCAACCCGCAGAGCTCGGGCTGCGGCGTGCTGTGCCACCCGCGCGACCAGCGCCTTCGGCAGCTGCAGGTAGTCTCCCACCTGCTCCATGGCCGCCAGGTCAGCATCTGACAGAAACGCAAGGCAGCCCTCCAGCGGCAGCGTCAGCACGTGGAAGACACGGACGGCGGGGGGAGGGGGCGATGCGTGCAGCTGGGCCAGCAGCTGGAGGACGTCGAGGGCGCGCTCCAGCGGCACTGGGCAGCCGTCAAAGCACAAGAGCCAGGACACATCCGAGGGCTCGGCGCCGTCACCGCTGTGGGCCGTGTCGTGCCACAGCTGCGAGTGCTCCCGCACGACGGGAGGCACCGCTGGATGCGTCGCCTCAATCGCCCGCTCCGCCTCCCGCAGAGCAGCCATATCCGCCGTCGCTGCCTTGCCTGGTTCGTCGGCAGAGACGGCGGGGGCGACAGCAGCCTGCGGCGCCCCAACCAGTTTATCCACGGCCGCTGAAAACTCAAAGGACGAGACGAGGGGGCGCGGGATGGGCGCCACATTGTAGACACCAGTTGTGGTGTCGTCACCGGCACTCGCGTGAGTCGGCTCGGAATTGCGCCTGGATCGCGACAAGCGGGTCGTCGGTCGCAAGGCCGGGTTTGGCTGCACTGTGCACAGCTGCGACTTCTGAGACTGCATCGACCTCAAGCGGCACGGAAGCTCCTCGTGTTGTGTCGGTGACTTCATTTGGCGTACGTACTGAGCTTATTGACGATCGCGGTGGCGACGCTGCACGTCGAGACCGCTTCATTTTGCCCGGCTCGGTCCGAAAGCCTTGGCCTCTGTTCTACCACTTATCGCAACTGGATCCAGGATAAAACCACAATCAAAGGTAGAGAAAAAGGTTTATTGTGCATAGGGGAATTAGGTGCACCAGGATGTCTCTGAGTTGGCATGAAAGTCACGGAAATGCGTCGAAGACCCGTTGTCTGTCACGGCCTCAGGCTGTCAAACTTGCTCAGTTAAGTTCAGGCTTCTGAGCCTGCAGTTGATTGGGACTATCTTCTCACGAGTACAAACCAACATCGATTTGCCTTTTGATATCACAGTCGTCTAGACCCTGGCAGTCCACAAACAGCGCTGTTTGCAACGGTACTGGATTGACACAGTTGAACTCTCCGAAGTCAAAACTCCTGCCTCCAGCTGGCTCGCTTGGAGCTTTTTCGCCCCGGTATCACCCGTTGCGCACCTGCGTGTCGACAAACCTTTCACTGGCCAATATGAAGCGGTCAAGGCAGGGCCTCGATGAAACAGCGGCATCGGCGAAGTCAACCAGCGCGGAGTTCACAACAGATGCCGATTCTGTCCCACTCACTTCCTCCTCGTCGATTTCAGGCGCGGGTGTTGTTCCAGAAGCTGGAGCAGCTGCGCATTCATCGAGCGCTTCGCTGGCGAAGCGACCCAGGCGTGACGCCGAGACGCCGGGTGGGGCTGACTGGGGGACCGCCCCCGCTGACGGCTCTGCAGCGCTTAATGCGCACTCCCTTGCTCCACCGCCAGCCGGTGTGATGGGGCCACCCCATCGGGTAATTGCACTATCGCACAAGGTGGAGCTGGTTGCTGCGAAGGAGGCTCACCTCCCTGCTTCTGATGCCGAGGTGGGCAGTGCAGCGGTTCGCGGGACGCAGAGCTTGGAGGAATTGGCGGAGGCGACCCACCCGACGGTGCCTTCTTTTGTGAAGGCGCAGTCTCGGTCGTGGCACACTCTGAGTGACGGTGGGGGCAGCGTGCACTGGTCGCGGTGCTTGCTGGGCTGCCCTGTGTTTCCCCAGAGCCGCTGCCTGGACATGCTCGCTCTGCTGGCGCAGCTGCACGCCACGCCCCCTCCCCCCGCCGTCCGTATCTTCCAGGTGTTTGTGCTGCCGCTGGAGGACTGCCTTGCGTCCGTGTCCGATGCTGATCTCACGGCCATGGAGCAGGTGGGAGACTACCTGCAGCTGCCAAAGGCGTTGGTTGCGCGGGTTGCACAGCACGCAGCGGCCCGAGCGCTGCGGGTTGCTGGCCCGAGCACTGCCGACCTGCCTGCAGCCCTGCGGGATGGGCCGCTGAACCCGCTGCTGCGAGAAGCATTGGCACCTCTGCCCAACCTGTACGAAGCCATTGCGGTGCGAAAGCGACGTGTTCGGGTGGACGCGGACGCTGATGGGGAGTCAGATGTAGGCTCAAATGAGGACTCAGATGGGCACTCAGAGGATTCAGATGGGCACTCGGAGGACTCAGATGGGGAGTCTATTGTGGAATTGGATGGACAGGATGTGCCTGACGCATGGCTGTTGAACCCACGAGAGAAGCTGACGCGGCTGCACGCAAACCCGTGCTTTCTGCAGGGCCTATGCAATGCCCCCTGTCAACGACCACAGGGCCGCATTGAAGAAGACCCCCGGCCTGTGCACCTGATAGGACTGTTGCTGGCCGGGCACCCGTTGCCCGCCAAGCTGGTCCCGTCGGAGCTGGCGGTGGCTGCAGCGGTTGCGGTGGGCAACGCGGACGCGCTGGGACGTATGGAGATTATGCTGCCTGAGGAGAACTGCGCGGCAGCGTTTTCAGCAGCCTACTTCGGACGCACAGATGTTCTTGAGTTGCTGCGCAACAAGCCGCGACGCCGTTGGGCCTATCCTGAGGAGGACGCTCTCGATGATTGGCTGGACGGTGCGGCGGACCGCGCTGCCGCGGGCGGGCAGCTTGCAGCACTGCAAGCAACATTTGACTGCAGAAAGTCTAAGCGATTGACGGCTGCCGCCGCGGGCGCCGGGCACCTGCCGATGCTGCAGTGGCTGCGAATCCAACACTGCCCGTGGGACGGCAGTACGCTAGCTACCGCCGCTGCTGGTGGCCATCGGGAGGTACTTGAGTGGGCAATCGCGCAGGGCTGCCCAAGAGATGCTCGCGCCTGCGCGGGTGCCGCCAGCCGTGGCGATTTGGCAACCCTGCGCTGGCTGCATGAGCAGGGTTTTGAGTGGGACGTGCGCTGCTATGTTGCAGCTGCAGAGGGCGGCCATCTGGACGTGATGCGCTACGCTCGCGAGCACGGCTGCGACTGGGGTGCTGGTAACCAAGTGTGCAGGGCGGCTGCGAGG
>Ga0208629_101315_pt1 | contig 10417 bp, 8 predicted proteins | sample LakWasMet19_HOW5_2_FD_183865 | JGI IMG/M metagenome (GOLD analysis project Ga0208629, IMG submission 183865) | Freshwater sediment methanotrophic microbial communities from Lake Washington under simulated oxygen tension - Sediment Metagenome... | ecosystem: Environmental > Aquatic > Freshwater >...
GGGCGGGGGCGGGGTCTGCTGGCAGCATGGATGTCGACGACGAGGAGGGGACGGGGCCGGGGGACGGCAGCAGCAGCAGCGCCTGCGTCGACATGCCCTCCACCCTGGCCGCCACGGTGGCGGTGCTGCGGCGCCTGCGCGTGCTGGTGCAGGCGTACCAGGAGGCCGCGGAGCTCGCCCCAGAGGCGCTGGCGCCCGCGGGGCCTGTGGTGGACAGCGTGTCTGGCCTGCTGACGCACTGCAGGCGGCTGACCGCCCTCTTCAAGGCGGCCAGCAAGCCCTCTTTCGCCGCCCTAGCGCCAGTCGCAGCACCCGCGGGCGCCGCCTCCTCTGCCCGCGGCGGCAAGAAGGGCGCAGCCGCCTCCTCCGCTGCTGCAGCCCCTCCCGCTGCAGGCGCCACACACGCGCCGCTGCACCCCGCCCTCGTGAGCGAGGGCCTCGCCCTGCTGCAGGCGCTCTTCGCCAACGGGCTGTGGACGCTGTGCCAGGACGCGGCGGGCGCGGAGAGCGTGGGCGAGTGGGCGGTGCCCAGCGATACGGCACACGCGCTGTCCGCCCTGCGAGACGATCTCCTGCTGCACCTGCGGGGTTACATCACGCTGCGGCACCCGGACGCGCTGCTGCGCGCCGCAGCGGCGCGGCAGCGCGCTGCCGGGCTGTCTGGCGCGGGCACGGGGGCGGGCGAGGGCGAGGAGGAGGCGACGTACAGCTCTGCGGGCGGGCCTGGCGGCGAGAAGAGCCTGTCCGAGGCGGTTGACGACGTGCTGGCGGGCATCGCCCCGTCGGAGGGCGAGGCCGAGGCGGGCCCGGGGGGCAGCCTGCCCCTCTCCGGCTTCGTGCCCGACCTGTCTGCCGACACGTACGCCCTGAACCCCCTGAAGACGCCCCTCGCTGAGCGGGCCTACATCCTGCGCTGCCGCCACGCCGCCTTCTCCCTGCTGCCGCAGCTGGGCGCCCTGTGCGCGCGCGCCGCCCTGGAGCGCTCCGCCCTCGAGGAGGTGGCCGCCCTCAACGTGGAGGCCCTCGTGGACGGCCTCCTCCTCTTCCTGCCCGACGCGCTGGCGGCGGACGCGCTGGACCTCGCGGCGCGCGGCGCGGCGGTGCCGGGCGTGTCGGAGCGCGTCGAGACGCTGCTGGCGGAGGCGCAGGCGTACGTGCCGCATCTGTCCCTCAGCTTCAGCGGCACGCCGGCGCCGTCCTCCGCTGCGGCAGCGTACGGCGGCAGCACCGCCGCGGCGCGCGCGGCGCGGGCTGCAGCTGCGGCGCTGCCGCGGGCGCTGCGGCCCGTGCCTGACCTGAGCACGCTGGTGGAGGATGAGGACGCCGCAGAGCTGCCCGTGAGCGCTGACGCTGAGCTGGGCGAGGACGACGCGTTCGTAGCCGAGGAGTTCGCCCTCGCGTACGGCGGGGAGATCGACGAGGCGGCCGCCGCTGCGGCGGGGCGCGAGGTTGTGCCCGAGGCCACGCTGCACGCGCAGCGCGCCTCGCACGTGCTGCTGCCGCTCGCGGCCCTCTCCCTCTGCTTCCCCAACATCGCGCGCCTCTCCGCCGCGCTCGCCTCCCGCGTGGCGCTGGACCGCAACGCCGCGGGGGCGGCGGGCGTCGCTGTGGTCCGCAGCTACCTCAAGGCGCTGCGCGCGCGCTTCCCGCAGGCGTACCTGCTGGCAGACCTGCAGACGATGCTCAACAGCGCGCTGGAGCTCGCGGGCGCCTCTGCGCGCCTGCAGGCGCTGCGCGAGGCGGGGGACGTGGAGGCCGCGGAGGAGGCGGAGGGCGAGGTGCTGGAGCAGCTGCAGGGCGAGCTGGGCAACATTCGGCGCCAGCTCGCCGCCCTCGGCGTCGCCAAGGCCGCCAAGGGCATGTGGACCCCCCTGCACAACACGCTCAAGCGCGCGGTGGAGATCGGTGAGTGGCTGACGGGGCTGTTGTTTGCAGGGGCTTTTGCTCACACGCCTGCCTTGGGTTTGTGGTTGTGGCTGACGGCTTGGCTGCACTCGCTGGCACCTGATGGCGCGCGCCTGGGCGGCAAGGCTATGTGGTGTGGCGTTCTCCTGTCCTTTCCTTGCCAGGGCGCGGACTTCCGCAGTCGCTGAGGGCCGATGTGCTCGCACCTTGTCTCAACTCGCCCCCCTTCTTTTTTCTTTTTTCAACCCCCCTCCCCCGCTCCCCTGCGCAGGCCTCATGGACCCGCCCTCCAAGACCCTCGTGCTCAGCTTCGCGACCCTCTTCCTGAGCTACCTGCCCGAGTCCTTCCAGGACCTGCTGTGGCGCGAGACGGACAGCTCCGCCATCCGCGCCATCGTGCACGCGACGGAGGGGGCGACGGAGGAAAGCGCCGCCGCCGCGCTCAACAACGGCAAGGACTGGTGGGCGGCCGTGGTGCGCGGGGAGCGCGATCCCGCGGACGAGGAGGAGGGCGAGGGGGCGGGCCTGCTGGGGTGGGCGCCCCTCTTCGCCTTCCGCAGCGCGCTGCGCCAGCTGCGCGCCAGCGGCAAGCCGGGCGCGCCCGCGCCCGCGGCCGCCGCGAAGCAGGCGATGCGCGAGGCGCTCGCTGCCGCGCGCGTGTCCCTGCGCATCCACGGCAGCGGAAGCAGCGGCAGCGGCAGCGGCGGCGTGATGGGCGACAGCGATGCGATGCTCGCGTCGCTGCGTGCCGCGCACGGCGCCGCAGACTTCACGGGCGGCGGCGGGGGCGGCACCACGGCACGCAAGGGCCGCACCGCCGCCCGGACCGCAGGCGCGTCCACTGCGCGCCGCGGCTCTGCGGGATCGGGCCGTCTCAGCTACGGCGCAGGCGCATCAACCGCCACGAAGGGTGGGGCCGGCGCGCGTGCCCGCCGACCTGCTGCTGCTGCTGACGACGAGGAGGAGGAGGAGGAGGAGGGTGACGAGGACGGCGAGGAGAGCGATGCGTCTGAGGTCATTCGGCAGCATACCAGCCGCAGCCGCTCCGCCGCGGGTGCGGGTGCGGGTGCTGGGGCCGGCGCAGGTGCTCGTGGAAGCAGCAAGCCTGCTGCCGCGCGCGCTGCCTCCGCCACCAAGCCGCCCGCCCGCGGTCGCTCCGCGTCGTCTGCTGCCACTCCCACCGGCTCGCCAGCCGGCTCCTCGCGGGGCGGCACCGCCGCCGCGCTCATGGCGGATTCGCAGGCCGTGACGGACGACGGGGAGGTGCCGCTCGTACGGCAGCCCGGTGCGCAGCGCACCCTTTCCACGTCGGCGGCAGCCCTCTCCGCCGCCGTCGCGCGCAGCCGCAGCGCCAGCATGGCCAGTGCCGCGTCCGCCGGCGCACCGGCGGCGGGTCGCAAGGCGTCTGCGACACCCAAGCGTGCCGCAAGTGGTGGAAAGGGCGCGGGCAAGGGCAGGGCGTCTTCCCGCCGCATGGAAGAGGAGGAGGATGACGAGGAGGAGGAGGAGGAGGACAGCGAAGGAGAGGAGGAGGAGGAGGACATTGAAGACGGCGAGAGCGAGGAGGAGGAGGAGGCGGAGGCGTCTCGCAAGCCAGCCCCCCGCGGCGGCCGGGACAAGGCACCCGCCCCTGTCGTCGTCTCCGCAGTGCGCGGCGCTGGCGCAGCGGGCGGCCGCGTGTCTCGTACGCGCAGCGGCGGCGCCCTGGACCAGAGCCAGAGCGAGGGCGGTGCGCTGAGCCAGGTGAGCGTACGCACGGGCATGGCACTCGATGGCGACGAGGAGGTGGAGGACTACGACGACGAGCTGTAAGCGCGGATAGGAGGCTTGCAGACGAGCTGTAGGGGCGGGTAAGGCACCGGGACGCTTGCTGACGAGCTGTAGGCCGACAGGAGAGCTGTGGAGGGGTGGCCAACGGTGTTGCATCACCAGCCGCGGCGCCGAGTGTTCCTTCCCCCGCCGTCGCGCGCCTGCGTCGGGTGACGATTCGCGATGGCTGGAGGGGCGGACTCGGAAGGTCACTCCACCATCAACTGCGTGTCATCGGGCTGGCAGCACAGCCGCGGTGTTGCGCTGGACTGCTCGGGCAGCTGCGGGCTGTCGTTGGACAGGGCGGACTAGGATCTGTCGGGCCTGCCGGTGAGAGTGTGCGCCTGCAGCACTCGCCTGCGTTGTGACATGTGACCATTTACTGGAGTTGGCGTTTCAACATGCATTTGTAAGCAAGCGTGCACCGGTCGCGCGTCATCGTAAAATGTTTCACTCGTTTTTCCACATTACTTCAAGAGTTGACTCTTCGACGTAAGGGATCCGGGATCCATAGGGCACGCGCAGTGAAATTTAAGCGGCATATGGTGCATGCGTTGCGCAAGTTTCGCGGACGCACGCGTGCGAAATCTGGAACGCATACTGATGCTGCACTGCATGCGCATGCACGTAGCGGACGCGATAGCCTGAGTTGGATACTGGATGCCGACGACCGCGACTGCGAATGTTGCGACGACGCCAAGTCTACACACAGCATTTCTTCAGAGCGGTGGTGCGGGCGGTAATATTCAAGCCGACAAGCGGTGTGGAACTCCGCTGTGGCGCAGCGCCCTCGGCGTTGCAGCGCAAGCGACGAGGAATCTGCTCGAGCGCAGCCAAGGCGGTTGCAGGACTTCCAGATCCGCGCCTGGCCAATGGTGAATAATAGCTCGGAGGCGCGGGCCCGTCCGGATTTCCTTCACGGCGCCTACGTGCGCAGGCCCTTCACGGCGCCTACTTGCGCAGGCCCTTCATGTTGAGCTTGCCGGACAGGCGACCGGACACCGCCGCCGTGGTGGCTGCACGAAAAGGCGGTCGAAGCGGGGAAAAATTCGAGGGTGAACAAGCTCCCTGAAAGCCCAATGTGCCACTCAGAGCCCATTCAGACGCTGTACTCACTGCCACCGCCGCCGCCGCCGCCAGTGCCGCCAGTGGTGGTGCCTGCAAATGTCGGAAGAACGCATGAAAACACGAAATGAGAAGAGCAACCAAAACGTGTCCTCCCCCTCGCGGCCCGCCTACAGGAACGTGGTTGCCAGATGAATACGGGGCTCGCTACGCACCGCCGTGGCCACCAGTGGTGGTGGTGCCGCCGCCACCGCCGCCGCCCCCGGTGCCGGTGGTGTCGGAGGCAGGCGCAGGGGAGCCGCCGCCCGTGCCGGTGCTGTCAGAGGCAGGGATCGGGGAGGAGCCGCCGCCCGTGCCGGTGCTGTCGCTGGCGGGCGTGGGGGAGGCGCCTGCAGCGCCGAATGCGAGCAAAGAGGGGCGGGACACAAATGATCGATTGCAACATCGCGCGCGCGTGCGCGCAACACTCTGAGGCCTTCAGGTCGCAGCAAGCAGCAACGCACCGCCGCCAGTGCTGTCGTGCGCCGGGGCCGGGCTGGGCGAGGCGCCCCCGGTGCAAGAGCTGATGTCGTACGCATTGCACGTAGCGGCGTGGGCCCTGTAGCCATACCACGCCTTCAGGCCCTGCTGCTTCAGGATGATGGCTGCAATCGAAACAGGGATGCGGGGATGGGGAGGTCTGGACGCTGCTGCGAAGAAGTAAAAACAATAGGATCTGGCGACCCTGTCGGGAGCACCGCGCGAGGAGCTGAAACCGGTCTGGCACGCCATCAGAGCCAAGACGCCGCGCAAGGCTTGTTGGTGATGCAACGCACCAGCGCACTCCGCGTTGGCGGTGGGGTCGAAAAGGGCCGCGCAGGTGGTCTTGCAGCCGTTGCCCAGGCCGGGGTGAGCTGCAGGCAAGATGCGATCAGATAGCGGAGGATATGTGCGTGACAACAAGTATGCACCGACGAACGGAAGGTGGCAAGCTCGCATCAGAGGATATGGTCGAACGGAAGTCTGGACTCACTGGGGTCAGAGCACCAGTAGTTGTTGTTGACCTGGAAGAGACCAAAGTCCGTGCTGCCGTTGGTGTTGTGGTTGGTGGCGGAAGGGTTCCACGAGCTCTCGTAGAAGGACGTGCACGTCATGGCAGCGACTTTGGCCTCGGGGATGCCCGCAGCGCGAACGATGCTGACCACATCGCACTTGCTCAGAGCTGCAACTCGGGCACCACGACGCATGTATAACGGAACGGTCGAGGGCGGGCCGATCCACGCAGGCTGGGCACAGCCCGAGACGCGGGAAAGCTCCGCAAGCCGGGCCACTTTGCGCAGGGTTACAAGCTCGCGCCAGCGCATGCGGCGGTGCATTCAAGTCGCAAACAAGGAGCTCGGTTTGTGTACAACACGTGCTGGTACAGATCAGCATGGCATGCCCAGCAGCGCTGCAATGCACCCCTTTCGCTAACGAAACTTGCCTGCATCCGAGCCCGTGGCGAGAGCGAGAGCGGCACCTGCAACAGCCTTCATTTTGAAAATTTAGCAGTAAGTAGTAACGAATAGTGACCAGGTCGTGCGTCTCTGCATGGGGAAGTCGCTGTGCCGATGTCTTGAGAAACAGTTTTTGGTCATCCGTCTGTCGACGTGAAGTTTTTCCGGCCGGATAGTTGCATTGTTGACGAATCTGCAAAGTTTATCACGTGTTAGTTGTAGCTGTGTTACTTTCCTATGTGGCATTTGCGGTGCCCGGCACGGCATCATGCAGCGTCCATCGCAACGTCAGCAGATACCGATGTTGTCATTGAGCCGCTGAGACGCCGCGTCCGGCGGCCGTCGGCGACCGTGAACGTCGCTGGCGGGCCGTTCGACGTGAGTCACAGTGCACCGACGGAAGTTGTAGCGGGTCCCCTGATGCCTGTGACCACCCTGGAGTCACCTTCAAGATGTTGAACCTCCGAGTCCCAACGTTAACTTCAGTTGTTGAACGACTCGGTTGGACAGCAACTCGGGTTAATCGCTGTCGGCGTTCACAATCTGACATTCTTGCCGCGGCACAGGCAGCAGGCACGTTCAATGTACCGGCGGGTCGCGGTGAAAATGTGTATCACCACGGGTCGGCATCCAGGCGCATTGCACTCACTGACAGGCTGGCAAGCAGGAGACGACCAACATACCGGTTCAAGCAATCGCGCCGCGATACAGTCTCTGGTGGCAGCCTGGGCTATCTATCCTTGAAAAGTCGCCACAACCAGCCATGATATTTCGTTGGGGCTCTTGCTCGAGCACGGAAGGCACGCTGATCCCCGGCAAGTTCTGTCGAGGCAGTGTGATGAAGAACCACCGCACTGAGCTGGGATGCCCCCGCTGCTTCCGCAAGAGTCGCCCTGAGTGGCTCTCAGACTGCAGAACGACCAAAGGCGCGCCGAAAGCGCCTACTTGCGCAGGCCCTTCATGTTGAGCTTGCCGGAGAGGCGCCCGGACACGGCGCCGGTGGTGGCTGCACATGCGCAAGGGGGGCGAAAAATGCGAAGTGGACCGTGTGATGGCGAGATGGGAGTACTGCGGAGAACTTCGGCGTGCTGGAGGTCGGAAACGCCAGCAACAACACAGCTGCGTTACTCACAGCCGCCACCGCCGCCGCCGGTGCCGCCAGTGGTAGTGCCTGCAGGCGCAAAACAACCAAGCCAAGAAGCTGAAGATTGTGAGGGTTGGGCTGAAATCCGGGTACGATCGCTTGTTATGCCACGCGGCAACTCACCGCCACCGCCGCCAGTGCCGCCAGTGGTAGTGCCTGCAACGTCGTGAGCCAGGTGAAGAGTGAAAACACATCATGGTGTAGAGGAAGCTTTCGCTCGACCTCGTCGTAGCTCTAGATGAAATGTTGTCGGCAGATCTACGGGGCTCGCTACGCACCGCCGTGGCCACCAGTGGTGGTGGTGCCGCCGCCACCGCCGCCGCCCCCCGTGCCGGTGGTGTCGGAGGCAGGCGCAGGGGAGCCGCCGCCCGTGCCGGTGCTGTCAGAGGCAGGGATCGGGGAGGAGCCGCCGCCCGTGCCGGTGCTGTCGCTGCCGGGGGTGGGGGAGGCGCCTGCAGCGTCAACGGAGGGCAGTGGGATTTGGTTGAACACAGCAGCAGCATAAGCGGCCAGGAAGGATAACGGGCATGCGTACAGCTACAGCGACGCGTAATCGCATCCCACAAGCCCGTCATGTTTTACGGGCCCGATGAAACACAAAACAACGCACCGCCGCCTCCAGTGCCCGTGGTGTCAGTGGCAGGGGTGGGGCTCGCGCCGCCGTGGCTGCCCGTGCTGTCATGGGCCGGGCCCGGGCTGGGCGAGGAGCCGCCGCCGCCGCAGGAGCTGATATCGTAGCTGTTGCACGTGGATTCGTGGCTGCGGTAGGCGTACCACGCGGTGATGCCCTGCTGGCGCAGAATGATGGCTGCAGGCGTGAATGGCAGAGGAACACGCCGACGCCGAGGCGGTGAGCAGGCTGCAACTTGAATATTGTCGGCGCCGACTCGTCGAACGTCTCAGAAATCGGAGGCACCGGCAGTCAACGGCCTCGGAAACAACGCACCAGCGCACTCCGCGTTGGCGGTGGGGTCGAAGAGGGCCTGGCACGTGGTCTTGCAGCCGTTGCCCGCGCCGGGGTGGCCTGCATCGGAATCGATTCGTGAACGGCAAGCACGGAGTTGAACCCATACCGGCAGCTCTCGCCACGGCAGCTGTGTGCTGGTGAACGAGAGGGCGCTGTGGACAACGCCCGAGGCGCGAAACATGCCGACTGATCCGGAGCACTCATCGGAGTGCGCTCACAACACTGGCGGCCACTGGCAGCCTGGCTGAGCCTGAGCTTCGATGCGAGCGACTCACTGGGGTCAGAGCACCAGTAGTTGTTGTTGACCTGGAAGAGACCGTAATCCGTCGACCCGTTGGTGTTGTGGTTGGTGGCGGAAGGGTTCCACGAGCTCTCGTAGAAGGCCGTGCACGTCATGGCAGCGACCTTGGCCTCGGGGATGCCCGCAGCGCGAACGATGCTGACCACATCGCACTTGCTCAGGGCTGCACGTGGCGGCCATGTTGGCAGGAAGGAGAGAGAATCAAGCAACGGGCTCAAGCGTTGAAGCAGCGACTCGGAGAGCAGGCATGCGAGCAGCTTGAAGGATCAAACCATTGGCAACTCCGCAGTTACAGGACAACGTGCGCCATCCTCAGTCTGCGGCGGCCAGTGCAGGCAACCCGCTTCGCGGTGTAACGTATCCGCTGAATACCGCCTTTCGGGCTGAGTGCATGCTGCTGCGACCACGCGGTTGAAGCGCTCTCCCTTCAGAATGTGCTCACCTGCATCCGCGCCGGAAGCGAGACAAAGGGCGGCACCCGCGAGAGTCTTCATTTGTGGATGGATGTCGATAGGAAGATATACTGAGATGGAGGGCGGGGGGCGGTGCATTCGCTGCCTTATCGGCTGGCTTCCGAAACACCCCCTTTCCAATGTCCAGCGGTCTGCTGCAACGGTTTCTGAATCATCGAACTCACCATGCGGGGAACCAGACTTCCGGATAGAGGGTGGTATCTGCAGCGCACCAATGGTAGCCTTGTGAATGCCATGGAGGCTTTGTCAATGGGGCCCTCGAACGGCCCGCTTACTTCCGACGTCACTGCCACTCTGCCACTGCCAGTGGCAGTGCAACTTCAAGTTGAAGCGTCGTCGAATGCCGTCCCTCACTGGCAGTCAGGTTGTCAGGCTGGCAGAGGCTCCCACGGGACCGACTTCCCTCGCAGAATCGACAGGTCCGGAACCGCAATGGAGCTCGAGACTCAAGCAGTGTGATACAACCACTGGCACGCTCAGAGCCTCAGCCTGCCAGTCAGTGAGGAGGCTCAGGCGCTTAAGCTTGATTCGCGCTTGCAACGCTCCGAGCCAGGCTCAGGCTGCAACTCAGTCGGACTCTCTCTTGCCCTGCGGGTGTCGACTCAGGAGTCGGACTTCTCCCTGCCCTGCGCAGCATACGAATCAACAACAAGCTGCGCAGCCTTCGAGCACGAATTTGGATGATCGCTCGATGGCAAATCCTTGCCCATCACCATGGGCACAAGTGTGTCGGTGTGGGAGAGAGTTTCACATCCACCTGACAGCGATCGCTGGCCCGACTGTAGTTGAACCCGGAGTGCTCGATCAGCCAGTGCCCGTAACCCCTCGTGCCCGGACCGGCTTCTGCGGCTGCACTGTTGTCTGAGGCTAGTACGGCCGCAGGCTGCCCCACGTCCGCCCGACCTTGACATTCACGGGCAGGGGTACGCGCAGCAGGCAGCTGCCGCCGAGCACTGAGCTGAGGGCTTCGCGGGCGGCATGGTCCGTGCCGCTGCGTGCGCGCTGCACGAGGCTCGCCTGCGCCGACTCTGCAATCTCAGCGACCAGACGCGGCGCTGTGACGCCCAGGTGCCGCTGTGCAGTGGACACCAGCGCCTCCAGGGATGCAGGGTCGTCAGCTGCCTCGAGCAGCAGCTCATCGTGAATCTGCAACAGCAAGCGGGCGGGGGCGGCAGGCCCCCTCGCAGTGTCGAAGGCACCGCCAGCTGGTGCTCGTGGTGCGCTGGGGGCGGCAGAGCTCGAAGTTGCAGTGGCAGCCCCAGACCCACCGCTGCTCCC
>Ga0208629_101316_pt1 | contig 10399 bp, 5 predicted proteins | sample LakWasMet19_HOW5_2_FD_183865 | JGI IMG/M metagenome (GOLD analysis project Ga0208629, IMG submission 183865) | Freshwater sediment methanotrophic microbial communities from Lake Washington under simulated oxygen tension - Sediment Metagenome... | ecosystem: Environmental > Aquatic > Freshwater >...
GTATGCGCGGTCACAGCACCGAGAGAGCACCGTGGACCCTTCTGCACCCCGAAGTTAAGCTCGGTCGCGCTGAGTCAGTAGTGACGTGGGTGACCAGTCGCGAAGCCTCAGTACTGCGCATCCTTTTGTTTTGGGTCTCCGAGTCGTAAGCTACGCCGACTTTTCCACCGTGTTGTGACAATTTGGTCCACAACGCTTGAAGCCGCGCGGCCCGCGCCTGCACGTCGTCGGAGTGACTGGAGTCCGATGGCCGCCAGGGTGAGGGGCGGCTCAATAATCTGACGCTGATGACGGTCAGTATGCAGTGGATGCTATGCCACCCACTCGGGCAAAAAATTTAACCTCGCCAGGTCTCGCTCCTGGGTTGTAGTCATGCCGAATCACACCGCGGCCAGCAGCGTGGCTAGGTGCAACCTCACGTTGACGATACAGACGATCACCCAATCGCACGGTCACGCCGCACAGTGATTCCAGACCTATTTGCAAGCAATACTCGCTGTGGCTACTGTACAGCACCGCACTGGCGATAACGCACGAGTTCCACTGGTGGCACGGCGAACGAGAATTCGAGTCGGGCGAATACGAGGCGCCCGGAACTTCCGGGCCGGAAGCGTGCGGAGTGAATGACTACACCTGCCGACGTGGTCTGGTGAGGTTCAAAGCGCGGACGCGCCGTGTAAGGTAGCCTCAGGCGGCCTGGCAGAAACATTTGGACCACGCGGCGCCGGATGGGGGCCGCGATGCGCTACGCGCGCTAGCTCGCCGTTCAGCTCCGAGTCGGCCACCGTGTCGGGCACGCTCTCCATCGGAGCACGCGGCAGGGACACCGCGACTCGCAGCGCCTGCGGAGGTGCACAGCAGCCTAGACCTCCCTGGGCCACCCGCGGCAGCCTGCTTCGTTCGCGCGAAGCACACTGGTGAGGCTAAATAACGGCGCAGCAGCGTCCGCCGGTGGCGCGGGGTACCGCTGTCACGATCACGCCTCGCCGCTCGTCGCTGCCGCCGTCTCGGCCTCCCGCCGCGCCACCGCGGCGCTGAGCGCCTCGTTGCGGTCGCACTCCTCCTGGAACTCCTTCACCGCCTTGTAGTAGGCGCGCTGCGCGTCCACGAGCCGCTGCAGCTCGCCCGCTTTGCCGTCCCGCACGGCGCGCTTCGCGTCCACGGCGGCGGCCTGCTTGGCGAGTGACTCCTCGATGGTGCCGATGAAGGCCTGGCACTGGTCCAGGTACGACTGCCGCTGCGCCTTGTTCTGCAAGGCAACAAGGGGGAGGGGACGGGGAATGGGGAAGGGTGGGTTCAGCGTACGTGGTGGAATGCGAGGGCTGAGCGTGTGAACGGGTAAGGCAGGGGCACCTCGAGCGAGAGGGCGGCATGCAGGCATCGTCGCAGCACAGGGCAGCACCGTGCGCGGGGTCCGGGCATCCATTTGCATCCCCGCCTCGCCACGCACCTTGAGGGCGGCGAAGTTTGCGAGCATGCTGGCGACGAGGGCCTCCTCCTTGGCCATGAAGTCTCTCTTGCGCACGAGGGTGTTGTACGTGGAGAAGTACTGCGGGCAGACGGACAGGCAGACAGGTTGATGGACAGGGGGGCAGGGAAATGGAAGAGGGTTGGGACGGGATGAGAGATGCAAGAGAACGCAAAGTAAAGCACGCTAAGACCAAATGGGGGCACCTCGGGGGCAGCAGCGACCTGCGCCCGCCCGCCCCACCCCCTGTAGCCCGCCCCACCCCGACACACACGCACACACACGCACACACATACACACACACGCACCTTGCGCGTCTCGTCCAGCTTCTCCGCCACCTCGTCGAAGAGCTCCCCGAAGCGCCGCTCGTACTGGAGCAGCTCGCCGCGGGACGGGATGTCGTCAATCAGGCGGCGCAGGCGGTCGACCTCGCGGGTGCGGGCCGCCACGGCGGCGCGCGCGCGCTCCAGGCGCGCCTCCGCCTCAGCGTGGACGCCCGTCATCTCCGCGAGGCGACGCGCCGCGTCGCCGGAGGCTGCCTCGGCCTGCAGGCGCGCGAGACGGGCCTGCAGCTCACCAAGCTGCGCGGCGCACGAGGCCTTGAAGCGCGCCTCCTGGTCCTTGAGCGACTCGGCGCGCGTGTAGCGGTCAAACAGCGCCTTCAGCTGCGCGCGCTGCTCCGGCGGCAGCGCTGCCACCGTCGCGTCCAGCTTCGCGATCTCGCCCGCTGCGCGCGCGTTGTAGCGCTGCGCCTTCGCGAGCTGCCCGCGCAGGCCCTCGATCTGCGCCGTCACCGCGGCCAGCGCCGCCTCGTGCCCGCGCCGTGCCTCCTCAGCTGACTCCACCTTCTTGGCCAGCGCGCCCACGCGCCGCGCGTGCGCCGCAGCACGGCCCGCCTTCGTGTTCGCCAGCAGCCCTCCGCCCTCCGCCAGGGCCCGCAGCTCCTCCTCCGTGCGCCTGTACCCCTCAGCGGCGGCGCGCAGCTCCTCCGCCTGCAGGTCAACGAAGGCGCCGAGCGAGGCGCCCGACACGCCCGCCTTCGCCTCCGCCATGTGCTCCAGGAGCCCCTGCTCGCGCGCCAGCGCGGCCTTGCGCGCCGTCTCCTCCTCAGCCCGCGCCGCGCGCTGCAGCGCCGCGAAGCGCCGCTCAAAGTCGGTGCCGCCGCGGCCCTTGGCGCCCGCGCCGCCGCCCGCCTCCGCGCCGGCGCCCTCGTCTGTCGCCTCCACCGCCCGCACCGCCGCGCGCTCGCCGAACTCCAGCAGACACGACTGCACGCGCGCCTCCGGCGGCAGGGGCACGGCCCACAGCGTCTGCAGCTTGCGGTAGCGGCGCGTGGGCCGGTAGCGCTCCTCCACCTGGTCGGCGTACGCGTCGCCTGCGGGGGTGCGGGAGGCGAGCACGCCCGCGGAGGACAGCGCTGCAGAGGAGGAGGCCGCCGACGCCGCAGATGCCCCCGTGCCCACCGCTGCTGCCACGGTGGACCCTGCGGGCATCGCAGCGCCGTAGCCCGCTGCAGCGGCGGCCGCGCGCGGCGCCTGAGCGTGCCCGAATGAGCGGTGGAAGGCGCCCTCGCTCGCCATGCGCACCGTGTCTCCCGTGATGCGCCGGTACTCCAGCACCTGCGGGGGAAAGAGTACAGGGAACGACAGACGGAGGGATGAAAGAGGCAACAACAGTCGTGTCAGGCCGATGCCATGGACGCCAGGCAGGTCGCTGCTGCCTGGTCTGGCATCGCGTCGCTGTCTGTCGCACCTTTTTGATCAGCCACTGCACCACGGGGAAGCACGCCACGAAGTCGCCGCCCTGGATCTGGTGCGCTTGCAGGGGCGACGGGCACTGCATGGCCCGCAGCACCTTCACGATCACCTCGCACAGCTGGCTGCACGGCACGGCAGGAGGTTGCGCACGTCGGAATGCATTGTGACGGTGGCTTCTGGAATGTTATCGACGCAATGGGTGCCACGAGTCGAGGCCCCGTACTAATTTGGCAACGAAGGCTCGCTCCGATCGATGGCGCCTCGCTGATCATGGGACTGGCAAACCTACATCTTTTGACCGAGCGCCAGCTCCTCATCGTAGAATAGATCGACGTCGACGGCGGCACCGCTGCTACTAATGGCCCAGCACAAGCCGCCCACTACCTTGTCGAAGGGAGCGAGCTGCGGAATTCGCGCTCGGAAGTATCCCGCGGACAGCAGCACACCGAGAATGTCATCGAGAGCCTTGCGTTGCACTACGCGCTCGGCCTCTGACGTTTGATCGAGACCAGCGCCAGCCGTCGCCGCGGTGAACGAGAAGCCAGCGCCTGCCTGCTTGAACGCCATGGTGGCTGTTAAAGCAACTGGGTTAGACGAGGACTATCAAGGTCAAAAGCCGCGCGGAGCCTGAGGCGACAAGCCGTGTGGCTGCAATGCAGCACAGTCGCCTGAGCCCAATGAGCTCAGATGGCGGACGCGTCAATGGAAGTAGCTGCTTTGATAACACACACACCTGATTATGTGCGTCCAGTCAACCAATCCATCGCGATCATGACTCTGTCCACACCTGCACAAGATTTGCCGGGCGTCGGCCTCTCCTGCGCAAGCCACGCAGGCTGAACAACCGGAATTGCATGCAAAAGCACACGGCTTGTTTGTTGCCGAGCGTTTGTCATTACTTTCTTCGCTCCGAGTGGGGTACGGGAGCGTACAGATTCCGCCTCGACAGTACTTGGAATCCGAACACCTGCGTTTTCCCGCTAGCGCCCCCTGGGAGCTCGCCCCAGCTGCCTGACGCCTGCGCGTGTAGCCTTTAGCCAGAATCTGGCCGTTTCGTACGCAAACCGAGCAGACAGCGTCCTTTTCTGCCCGTGATACTTCCGGGCTGTCCCCGAGGAACCAGGAGAACTCCGGCACCCTTCGTGTCAGCAAAGCCGATTTTGTTCACATCGTGGGGGTGGGCCGACGTGTCTGCATCCTAGTACTGGAATGGCCGCCGATTTACAACTGCGAATTGCTGTGGACCACGAGCGCGAGCATGATCCGCGGACTTTAGCTGGTGTCATCGGCACGGGTGGGCACGCGCGTGCCCTGTCGCTCGACGACTTGCGCGTGGCCATCACGCCTGCGCTTCAGCGGCAAGAAAGCGACCCATTGCTCGCCTTATTTAGCTCCGCATCCACGACGCCGTTGAATGTCCGCACCTTTACGTCAACCGAGCTGCACCTGGCCGTTGCGAAGGCGGATACGGCGCTCGCCTCTCGCTTGATGGCGCAGGCGCAGCGTCTCTCCCGCGTGCATGTCGAGGCGCTCGTGAACCAGCCGAACGAGCACGGCTGGGTGGCCCTGCACAACGCCGCGGCGCTGGAGAGCGAAGCCGCGTCCGTCTCTCTGCTCCGCATGCTGCTCGCCTCGGGCGCGCACCCGAGCGCGCTGGACAACGAGGGCTTCAGCGCCCTGCACTGGGCGGCGTGGGTGGGCGGCGGGCCCGAGCGCATCCAGCTGCTCGCAGCCGCCGGGTGCGGCCTGGACCTGCCCTCCCGCAAGCTGGGGGATGCGCCACTGCACCGCGCCTGCCGCGCGGGCCACGCAGAGACCATCCGCTGCCTGGTGGCGGCGGGCGCCGACACGTGCGCGCAGAACCGGGCCTTCCTCACGCCCTACGACGTCGCGGGCGCGCGCGCCGCGGGGTGTGAGGGGGAGGAGCTGCTGCAGGGTGAGCTGCGTGCCCGCGCCCTGGCAAGCCTCACGTCTGCCGACCCCTCCCTCAAGCTGCTCATCCTGCACCACGACGACTGCCTGCGCCACGTCACGCGCGAGGGGCACCAGGTGAGCGCTTGCAGCCGCCGGAGTGGGGGCGGGCAGTAAGGTTTCGAATACGTGAATTTAGCCTGTTTGTCAAGCGTGTCTTGTGGTGTCGCGCTAGCCCACCACGCTATACGTCGTCCCCCTGTGCCCACACCCAACCCTCCTCTCCTCCCCTCCCCTCTGCCCCTCTGCCCCTCTGCCCCTCCCGCAGGAGGCCCCGGAGCGGCTGTCCGTCATCATGAGCCGCCTGCTCAACCCCGCCACCTTCCCCGCCCACGAGGTGGCCGTCAGCGACGCGGTGCCGCTCGCCAGCGACGCCCAGCTGCTGCGCGCGCACTCCACCGCCTACGTGCGCCTCGTGAAGGCGCTGGCTCGGCACGTGGCGCGGCACAACTACGCCGTGCCCTTTACGCCTCACATCCAGCGCGGCCTGCAGCGGCAGCCCACGGAGGCGCTCAAGGCCCCAGAGCACTCGGACACGACCTTCTCCGTGGGATCCCTGCCCGCCGCCCTGCGCGCTGCAGGCTCCGTCTGTGCGGCCGTCGATGCAGTGGTAACGGGGCGGTCCCGCAACGCCTTCTGCTGCGTGCGGCCGCCGGGGCACCACGCGGGCGTCAATGGCCTCATGACCGACTTCGCCTCCAGCCAGAGCTGCGGCTTCTGCATATTTAACAACGTGGCGATCGGGGCTCTGCATGCCCTCCACACCTACTCAGCACGCGCCAGCCGCGCCAGCAGCAGGCGGCAGCGGCTGCAGGTGCAGGATGCTCCCCCCACTCTCCCCGGTCTGCCTGTCGCCGCCACGCGCGATCGTGACGCAGGGAGCGGAAGCGGCCGTGCCGTTGGCACGGCCGGCGCTGTCGATGCGGCGGCTGCGGCTGCGAGCGCTGCTTCCACAGCCCTGGTGCCCGCGGCCCGTCCTTCCGCTGCTGCTGGTTCCTCCGTTGCTGCTGGCGTGCCTGCCGCCGACGACGCCGCGCCCCCTCCACCCATCATCCAGCGGGTGGCCATCATCGACATCGACGTGCACCACGGCAACGGGACGGAGGAGATCGTGCGGCGCTGGGCGGAGGCGCAGGCGAGGGCGACCGCAGAGGCGCGGCGCCGGCGGCAGGCGCGGGCGCGGCGCACCGCTGCTGCAGCTGCTGCTGCCGCAGCGTCAGCCCCCGGCGGCGGCGGCGCGGGGGCAGGCCTCGGCGCGGGCGGGCCGGAGGAGGCGACGCTCGCAGGGGACGACGAGGACGATGCGGAGGGGGACGCGGGGCTGGACCCAGGGCGGCAGGCCCTGTTCTTCTTCTCCTTCCACCTGTTCGACGTGGAGAGGGGCGGACGCACCGGCACGGGGGCCGGCGGCGCGGGCGGCGAGGGCGACGGAGACGGGGACGAGGGGGAGGGCGAGACCGGAACGTCTGCTGCGGGTGTCACGACACGCATGCGAACAAGGGGAGCGGCTGCGACGGGCACCGACGCCGGCGCAGCCGCCCCCTCCTCCATGGCGGATGACGCCGCTGCCGGGGCAGCCTCGCAGGCCGACGCTGCCGCTGCAGCAGCTGAGAAGCGAGGGGCGGCTGCGGGGGCGGGCAAGCGGCGGCCAGCGCGCAGCAGGCGCTACGGAGACGAGTTTGCCGGTGGCGTGGGCGCTGGTGCGGCTTACAATGGCAACGCTGCGGCGGGCAACAGTGACTCAGACGCGGAGGCGGGCGGCTCGCAGCCGACTCTGCCGGGGGCGGGCGCGAGTCGAGCGGTGCTCCTTGCCTCCAACAGCATCGGCAGCACGGGCAGCTGCAGCGAGGGCGGCTACGCTGCGGCGCCGAGTCGGCGAGGCAGCGGCGGGGCGGGCGGCGGCAGCCGCAACCCGGTCGCCCGCGCGAAGCAGCAGCTCGCTGCGGGCCGCGTCGGTCGACGACAAGGCAGCGGCGCCGCCGCGGCGGGCTCGCAGGGCGATGCGGCGAGCGGCAGCGAGGGGGGTGCGGGGGACGACGCTTTTGGCACCCAAGACTCCTACGTGTCGCCCATGGCACGGGACGCAGCGAAGGCGGCGCAGCTACCGGGCGTGGCCGCCAGCGGAGGCCGCCGCAGCAAGCGCCCCTCCGGGCTCGCCAAGCAGCACAGCGGAGCCGGCGCCCGCGGCGGCTCGGGCGGCCGCACGTCGGGCGGCGAGTGCGCCACGCCTGCCTCCTACGATGCAGACGGCGGCTCCTCCGAGCCCACCCCGCTCGCAGGCCCCTTCACCTCGCCTGCGCCAGGATGGTTTAAGATCGTGGGTGCCAGCCGCTCCGCCCTGCTGCCGCCGCTGGGTGACTCTCCCTCGCAGGGCAGCAGCAGCGCTGCGGACAGCAGGGCTGCGGGCGTAGGGGCGAGCGGGGGGACGAAGCCTGCCCGGGCAGCAGCGCGCCCCAGCAGGGCCCCCAGTCGACGGGGCGCAGCGTTCACTGAGGCAGGCACCACTGCCGCCGAGGCAGACGCCGGGACGCAGTCGGACGCAGGCAGCGCTGCGGGTGGCGCGCGCCCCAGCCGCTCTGCCCCTGGCGCGAGCTCCGGGGTCGGCGCGAAGCGGAAGCGGCGCGAGGGTGACGCAGGCAGCCAGCCTGCCACTGCGCCCGCAGGCGCGTCCCAGGGCGAAGCTGCTTCTGCCGCGAGCTCAGGCGCGAGCGCAGACGCCTCTGGCGAGCAGAGCGAGGCCTCCGAGGCCGACGCAGCGTCCGCCACCAGCACCTGCACCGGCGCCGCTGGGCTGCCCTCCGCGACCAGCGCTGCGGGCTCCGTCACAGCGGCTGGACGCACCGCGCAGCTCACGCAGGGCGCCCAACCGCAGGCGGCAGAGGCTGCAGGCGCAGCCCCGCCGTACAAGCGGGCGCGCCTGCTGCTGCCGGACGGCCGCTCCAGCGCCGACTCGCTGCAGCGCCCGTCGCCTGCATCTGTCGGTGCCTCTGCCTCCGAGGTGCCGCCGCGGCTGGACAGCCGCCCCGCCTCCGCTGGCGCCAGCTCTGTCACCAGCACGGGGGCAGGCGCTGAGGGCATCAGCAAGCCCCGCATCCGCCTGAGGGTCAAGGGCGCTGCTGCCGGCAGCATCGATGGCGGCCCCGCGCCCCTGACATCAGCTGGCAGTGACGCAACCCCGTCGCAGCTGTCCCAGTCCTCTGCTGTGCAGGTGCAGGTGGCGGCCTCGGTGGCGAGTGGAATGCTGACCTGCATGACTGGCGGCGCTGCAGCAAGCCACGGCCAGGCACTGTCGCTGGCTGGCACCCATGCAACTGCTGCTGGGTCACTCGACGCTGGCGGCCACCGCGAAAGCGCGGCAGAGAGCGGTGCCGCAGCGAGCGGCGGCACTACAGGCCAGCTCAAGCCTTCCGCTGCAGGGGAGGCCCCAGGCCCAGACGCCCAGGGACGCGCTGGGGGCAACGGCGTGGCTGCGAGCGGGGCTGCCGCCGCGCCTGCAGTGCAGCGGCAGCGGTCCGTCTCTCTGATTGAGCCCGAGCCCTCGCAGCGCCTCAGCAGCCACAGGGCGGAGCGCGGGCCGTACCGCTCCCCTCGGCCATCCGCTCGGCCGGCCGGCAGCAGCATCGCCCACGCCCCCGCCGACGCCGCGGCTGGCGCAGGCGCGGCTGCAGCGACCAGCAAGCAGCTGGAGTCGCCGCCGCCGGGCCGGCGCAGTGGCGGCGGCGGCGGGGAGGGCGCTTCAGAGGGAGAGACAGACGGGGACGAGGGCCCCGATCCCTCCCTCTACATCACTGAAGCTGGCATCTCGATGACCCCCAGCAGGCAGCGCAGCCTCTCCCTGCCGCAGCCGTCGCCGCCGCCCACCGCACAGCGTGAGGAGCTGGAGGCGCTAGAGCCGCAGCGCAGGCAGGATGGGCAGCAGCAAGCGGCCGTGTCCCGCGAGTATCGGCCGCCAGCTGATGGAGCCGCGACTGCAGAGCCACTCGGCAGTGCACCCGCCGCAGCGGCAGAGCAGCTGAACGGCGAAGCATACGCCGCGTCCCTGCCGCCGCCCCCGTTGAGTGCCACGAGCCGTGTGCTGTCCCTTGCAGGCGAGATATTGCCCTTCGCTGCCGAGGCGGTGGTCGCACACCAGCGCAAGATGAGCGTCGCTGCGGGCGATTTCGGGGCGGGAGTGACGCCGGTGGAACGGGTTGGCGATGGCGGTGCCACGATGCCGCGCGCAAGCGGCGGCCCAGCCCCCGGCAGCGGCGCCGCAGCGGCTCCTGCGACCGCATGGGCTTATGGAGCAGGCCATGGTGGCTCTCACCCTGGTGCGGCTGTGCCGATGGGTGTCGCCCCGGGCCTGATGCACACGCAGTCCCAGCAAGCCGGGCTCGCGGCGGGCTCGACGGCCCTGCCGTGGGGGCTGCCTGCGCCCACTGTGCCAGGCGCTGGGATGAACGGTACTGGCAGCAAGCCTGGCAACGGCCTTGCGCCTCTGCGGCGGGCGGTGTCGCTGCCTATGGGGGGCTCCCTGCACCCGCTGACGGGGGCGGCCGCCTCTGCTTCCAGCCAGCCGCAGTGGCCGCCCCAGGCCCCGGGCGGCTACTCGGCGATCCCGCCGCCTGCGGCAGACGCTGGCAGCGCAGCAGCAGGTGGCCGCGGCCCAGGCGCCCGCGGATCAAGCGGCTCCCAGCCCCAGCACGAGCCCTTCCCGCAGCCAGCGTATCAAGGGGGCGCCGCGCGCCCCGGCGGCGCCTGGCCGGGCGCTGTGGGGCCCGAGGGTCTGCTTGCGCTGCAGCTGGCGGGCCGCTCTGCGTCTGACAGCTACCTCGCAGCGATGCAGTCGCAGGCACAGCACGCCGCCGACGCCGGCGTGGTGGGTGGCCCAGGCCCCGCCCCCTTCCCGCGCGGATCCCCCCGCGGCTTCGGCTCGGGCATGCAGGGGCTGCACGGAGGGTCCCTCATCGGCCACCTGCCCGCCCCGCACGCCCACCACCACCAAGGCAGCGGCGGCCTCTCCACCGGCCGCTACAACGCCTCCTACTACCCCGCCAGCAGCCCGCAGAACGCGGTGGTGAACGCGGCCGCCTGGCGGCTCGCCGCTGCAGCAGCGACGCAGGTTGGGGGAATGGCGGGCCGCCTGCCTGCGGGCCTCTCAGCGGCAGCGGCACGCAGCGGCTTTGGGTTCGCAAGCTTCGCGCCGGAGGGCGGCGGCGCTGCC
>Ga0208629_101317_pt1 | contig 10395 bp, 4 predicted proteins | sample LakWasMet19_HOW5_2_FD_183865 | JGI IMG/M metagenome (GOLD analysis project Ga0208629, IMG submission 183865) | Freshwater sediment methanotrophic microbial communities from Lake Washington under simulated oxygen tension - Sediment Metagenome... | ecosystem: Environmental > Aquatic > Freshwater >...
AGCCAGTAGATCCGCCAGGCTCCTGGCCCACATCGCAGCCCGCAATGGACAGCTCATGCCAGATCAGAGGCAATGGCTGCTGGCCCAAAGTGCAAGTCACAGTCGCGTTGTAGCGCGACAGGCGGCGCCCAGCGACTGAGAAGGCGTCAAACGTAAGTGTGTCGTTCCACGACCCAGACACCGTCTGTGCCACCACAATGGATGCCGAGGGCGGCACATTGGTAGCATCCACGGCTCGAAGCGTGCCATCGCTGTCTGGAATAGCAACGACGTTTGCTGCTAGAGTGCATCGCAATGGAAGTTGCTGCATCGCCGGTGGTATCTGAGAGGTCGGCACTGTGGCTTGGACTTGTATCGCGGGCGCTGGCCGCAGCAGCGCCTGGGACTCGGTGATCGCCGGTGGAAGCTGCAGCCAGCTTACAGCCACAGGCACAGTGTGCAACGCGAGAGGTTGCAGCGGTACGACAGCTTGGGCTGGCTTCCAGGTGCAGCTGCCGCGAACCTCAAGGTGCCGCCGAAAGGAGCCGAGGACAGGTCGAGGCCACCCAAGGTGTTGAGTTCGCTGCACATGCTACCGGGCGCACTGGGGGCACTGTGACTTGCAACTGCGTCGAGGCGAGTCAACCGTGTGAGTCCCTCCCAGGCCGACACCTCACACGTCAGTTGAGTTTGGAGAGGTAGCCCAGCGATAGCGTCGCTGGCACCCGCCGGCCAGCACACCAACATGCTAACAAGCATGTCAGGCTGCGCCACAGGTGCCACGAGCTGCGCAGCACGAGCGGCGGTTGCCGCCGACCACTCGACACTGAACGCGCCCACGGCCCATGACCGCGTCACCTCAGTGGTCGCCACAAGGCCGTGCGCGTCCCTGCAGGACGCGGATAGCTCGGCGGTGAAGGCGACCAGCTGTACAGCTACGAGAGCCGCCGTCGGAAAGGAAATAAGTCGGCCATTCACCGCGCTCGAATTCACCTCCGCGAGGGCAAGTGGGCCGCCAGCGACAAGGGTGACAGGGGCTCCTGCGGGGCTAACAGCAGCTAGGGTCAGCCAGCACTCGACAGCCGACCCGAGCTCCACTGTGATCGCAGGCAGAGGGCGCAGGGGCGCGACGCCGGGGAGCTGCGACACCTGGCTGGAGTTTGCGCTCTCCATTGCCCAGGTCAAGTGCAGCTGGTTCGAGTACGTAAACAACAGGGGCTGCGACGTTCCGCCAGCCGTTGAGACTGTCACGGCAGCCTCGGGGTTCGCGCGCTGAGCAGACACGTTGAATGGTGGGACGGTGCAGCTCAGGCTGCTGTCGGACAGCACGACGACGTCTATGCAGGCGGAGCCCCCCACAGAAATAGCCGGAAGAGCACCCGGCGCAGTCAAACCGTCACCGGCGAGGGTGAGTCGCGTCCCCTCGCGTCCGGAGATCGGCTGTATCGATGTCAGCAAGGGCCGACCGGTGACGAGCAGCGGTCGTGGGGCAGATGACGTCGCAGCCGTTGCGTCAGGCCACCCAGCGGTTTGAAATCTAGCTTGCAGCTGCAGAGCGGCTGACCCAGCGATGGTCCCTGCGGAGAGGTCCAGGGCGCCGCGGAATGCCCCCGCCGAAATTTCGCAGAGAAGCTCACTCGCAGCAGGCGCGGGCGGATTGCATGGCACAGCCCACGCCCCTGCGCCGCTGCCCAAGCGCAACTGGGCTAGAATACCAGAGTCAGGGATTGGTGCCGCAAGAGCGAGCGTCACAGTGAACGTGTCGGTGTTGCCCGCATCTGCAGACAGCACGACGGCAGCCGGCTGCACGGAGACGACCACTGGCGGTACAAAGCTGACTGTTGTTCGGAGCCCCATTCGAGGCGCCGCTGGAGCAAAGCTGAACTGGCCGTCATACTGTGACATCGGCTGCCCTGCGGGCACCGCCTCAAACGACGTCACGTTGAAGGCACCCGCCACGACCACAGTGATAGCAATGCCGGAGCCCACCCCGACAGGCGCCTGGCAGCGCAGCGCGCCGGAGCCAGCTGACACGATCGCAAGGCTGGTGCACGGAGCTGCGCCGACCCAGGCTGTGAGCGCTGCTGAGACTGGCACAGCTGCGAGGGCTGGCGACTGGAGCACGAGGGTGGTCGGCGAGCCGCCTGCAGGCACAACACTCGGCAGGTCAACAGATGGGTCGACGGCAGCGAGCACCGGCCAGGCATACTGGACGGCTGACGGCAGAACGGCCAGCGAGACCCCAGCCCTCTGATAGTGCACATCAAATCGGAGGCCCAGAAAGCGCTGAGCCAATGATGGCGGGGTGCACGACAGGGTCTGCCCGTCTGCAGATGACGGATGTACATCGCTGCAGGCAAGGTGCTGCTCGCCACTGACGAGCAGGAGTGCATCAGTGGCGGCATCAAAAGAGGTGTCCAGCGCCGCATCGATCGTTAGGACAGCAGAATGCTGCGAAATTATCGCGGGGCGGCAGTGCAGCAGGGCAGGGGCGCCGGCAATGATGACAACAGGTAAAGGAACGGCCGGCGATCCTCCCACAACGACTGTGACGCTCAGGAGCTCTGCAGTGAGCGACGCGTTTCGCAGATCGCGGCCGCTGGGAGCCGGCGACACCAGGCAGCTGCATGAAGCTCCGGTGTCGCAAGAGAGCGAGGTGCATGCCGGCTGCGGGAGCGACGCGGTCGACTGCGGGCTCCAAGCGTCGGCGCCTGCGAGCCGCACCCATGCGGCCTGCAGCGCAAGCGCGACGCGCCCGCGCTCCGGCGCCACAAAGCCGCCAAAAAAGCTGCCGCCCAGGCGCAGCAACGGAGACGCAAAGACGCAGCGGCCCACCCCGAGCGGCACGCTGCCGCAGAGGGCGCCAGAGGGTGTGAGGTACTCCGCCGCGCCCTCGGCCAGAGGCTGGATCGCCGCCACCACCGTCATCGCCGGTGCGGCGTCCAGCCGCATGATCTGCGACGGCACGGTGTCGGTGGCGACGACGAGCCACCGGTTGCCGGCGTCGAGGAGCATGGAGGACGGACGGCCGGTGGTGGCCGGCAGCGCGATGGAGGTCAGGCGCGTCCAGTCTGCGAGGCTGAACTGCACGACGAAGCCGGGCGCGGTGTCCGTGATTGCGTACAGGTAGTCCCCTGCGACGTCCGCCACCAGCGCGCGCACGGATACCTCGCCAGGCCGCAGCGTCAGAGTCGCCAGCAGCACCAGCGTGTCCGCCTGCACCACGGCGATGCGCCCGGGGGTGGTGCCCGCTCCGAAGTATGCGACGCCCCTGCTGGCGTCCACCGCTGCGCAGCGCAGGTACTCCAGCCCGACGGGCAGCGCGTTGAACGTGGAACTGAAAACCATGAGATCCAGGCGCAGGACACGGCCAGGAGCGGTCGCAAAGCCCAGCAGCGCGTGCCGCTGGGTGCCGTCCAGCACCATGCACGCCGCCTCGTTGTGGCCGGAGGGCATTGGCACGCTCGACGCGCGCATGAACGGGTCTGCCGTCACCGTTACGACGGCGGAGGGCTGCGTGCCCGTCGCCACGAACACGGAGCGGAGCCCGGCGTGGAAGACGGCGGCGCGCAGCCCCGTCTCAGCCATGGGCAGCTGCAGGTTCTCTATCCGCTGCATGGGGTGCGGGTCGACCTGCACCTTCACGACCATCAGGCCCTCCAGCGTGAAGTACGCGAACCGGCCCGCCGCGTCCAGCACCGCGGCGCACAGGCGGAACTCGGCAGTGGCGAGCAGCAGCGTGTCCACTCGCGCCATGTCCCGCAGCCGCACCTTCAGGACGCGTCCTGGCGTCAGGTAGGTTCCGTAGATGGCGTACGACTCGCCGTCCGCCGACGCGTTCGACGGCAGCAGCACGCCAGCGCGCAGCCAGCCCTCCCCGCCCCCCGGGACGAGGTCCAGCGAGCGCTGCGGCTCGAGCGTGGTGGCGTTGAAGGCGGTCACGCGCCCGATGGATCCGAACGTGACGTAGTACAGGAGGCCCGTCTCGGGGTCGCAGTACCCCCCGCGCATGGGCAGCGTGCTGCCCGCGGCAGAGTAGCTCACGCCGGCCTGCAGCGAGACTGGGTCGAACGCCGCCGCGGAGGCGGGCCAGCTCGACGCCGCCACGAACAGCCAGCGCTCCGCGGCGCAGAAGTGCATGTTGGAGACGCCGAAATTGCCCGCGCCCAGGCGGAAGTGCCCGGTGCGCGAGAAGGAGCCGATGTCCCACACCACGACGAGGCCCGGCGACGACTCGATGCCGATGTACAGCGTCTGCGTGGCGGCGCGCAGCGCGATCGCCACGGCGCCGCCGGTCTCGCCCGCCTCCGTTACGGGCGCCCACGCCGTGAAGACCGGGTCCTGCGTCGGCGTCTGTACCGCGAACTGCAGCACCTGCGCCGGGAGGCTGAAGGTGGCAAAGTACGCGTAGTCCCCCGAGATCACGGCAGCGAACGGCGCGCTCGTGCCCGCAGGCAGGTTGACCGACTGCCCGACGGCGAGGCCATGTCCGTCTCGCGCTGTGACCTGCGTCACCATGGCCGTGAAGTCTGTCGACCCGATGTACAGCATCTGCGTGGGCTCGTGCATGACGATGCAGCGCATGTAGTTCGCCCCCTGAATCTCCGGCACCGGGATGGTGTCTGCGAGCCTGAACAGCTTCAGGTCAACTTGGTAGATGTGCGGCGGCGACGACACCGTCGCGTAGAAGGCGTAGCGGCCGTACAGCACGCCGCAGTCCGTCTGCACGGCTGCAGACAACAGGAGCGACCCCGCGTACGAGAGGTCGGACAGCCGCACGCGCGTCACCAACGAGAAGCGGTCGCCGCCGGCGTAGAACAGGAAGCCGCCGTACCGCAGCGCGACGCGCATGGAGCTGGCGCCCTGAAACGACTGAATCACGACCAGGGACGCGTTCCGCAGCCCCGAGCGCGGGAAGACCACCAGCGCGGGCGGCGGCTCCGACTGCGTCAGGTACATGTCCCCTGATGCGCTGTCCTGCACGAGGCTGCGGCTGTTGCCGTTTTCTATCGTGAGCTGCGAGTGCAGGCGCAGGTCTGTCGCGTTCAGCATGCCCACGGCGCCCGGGTTCTCCTGCGTGCCGATCACGAGGCGGTCGGCTACGGGGTCATAGATCGCCGTCGAGGTGTACCCAAAGTCCACGTTCAGCACGGCGCTGCCGACGACCGCCATTGCGGACAGACGGAAGCGCGTGACGCCGACGGGGAACTGGTACGACACGGCGGCGGCGTAGTCCGGCTGCAGCGGGACCAGCAGCGAGATGTACGGGTCCTGCACGCGCAGCACGCCCACGATGGACAGATCTGCGGCGGCGATCCGCAGCACGGCGCCGTTCGGCGACGTGTACAGGCTCACGTACACGCTGTCCGTCTGTCCGTCGAAGATGGCGGCCGTCGGCAGGTCGCAGCCGTCGGGCAGCAGCGCGGTGACGACGGTGGCGAAGGCGCGCGTGTCCACCTGCACGAGCACGCCCGGCCGGGAGAAGCCGAGGAAGTACGCCGTGCCCGCGTCCCGGCCGAAGGTGGCTGCGTACACGTCAGTCGGCAGGCCCGCGGGCCCGGATGGCGGCAGGTCCAGCGCCAGCCTCCCGTCGCGGGCCATGTCCGCGAGCCGCACGCGCAGCACGCCGCTGGCCGTGGGCAGGTATGCGTAGCCCGCCGGGACGTCCATCAGGCCGCAGTACACGGACACCTCGCCGTCGCTGAGGATCACCTGCCGCTCCAGGGTGAGGCGCGGCAGGCGCAGGCGGACGAGCGTGTGCGGAACGGTGCCGCCCACCACGTACAACGCCCCGCCGTCAGAGTCCAGCAGCGCGATGCTGAGCACGCCGATCGTCTGCGACGGGTACTGCTGCACGACCGTGGAGCGCTGGAAGTCAGCCAGGCGCACGCGGATCAGCTGCCCCGGGTTGATGAGCGTGCCCACCCACAGGTGGCCCGCGTACGTGTCCAGCGCCACCGCGCCCGCCATGTTCTCCCCCGTGGACAGCGGCGCGGCGCCGCTGACGGACAGACTCGACAGGTCTATCCGCACGACCGAGCTGGGCATCGTCTGGCAGGCGATGTAGATGTGCCTGCCAGCCAGGTCCAGCAGCCCGTTGGCGGGCGACCGGCAGCTGTCAGCGAGGTCGAGGCTGCGCGCGCGCGTAAAATCGGAGAGACGAACCTCGTGCAGCGTGCCCGGCGCGCCCTCCACCGCCAGCACGCCATCCAGGGCGACCGTGTACAGCAGCCCCGCCGCCTCGTCCAGCTGCAGCAGCGTCAGGCCGGCGCCGGTGCCGTTCAGCGCCAGCGTGCCCGCCAGCGACAGGTCTGACAGACGGATGCGTGCGAGGAGGCCGTTCGTTGCAAACTGCGTCACGTAGGCGAAGCCGCGCCGGCTGTCGATCGTCACGTCCATCAACGGCGCCAGGCCGGGCGGCAGCTCCAGGCGCCGGCCGCGCGTGAAGGTCGCGAGGTCGATCTGAATGACGCGGGGGCCGCGGTCCGGGGCGACGGCCGCAGTAGAGCACGCGAGCAGGAACGTTGCGGACGCATCGAGCGCGAGCATCGCCTCGCCGGCTTCGTCGGCGGCGAGGCGGAAGCTGCCCAAGCGCTGGAAGGGGTCCAGCCCGAACTTAATGACGGAGGGCGGGCTGCTGGCGGTGGCAGTGTAGATGTGGCGGTGGAGGTCATCGAAAATGGTGCTGACGGGGCGCCCGTCTGCGCCATCAAGAACCAACGCGGCAACACGCGCCAGTGTCAGCAGGTCCACCTTCACGAGCGCTGCGGGCGGACCATACGTCGTGTAGTACAATGCTCGACCGCGCGTGTCCACGACGATCGTGTCAACTTCTGCGTCCAGGGGGTCTGTGTTGAGCTGCGCCACGGCCGTGGAGTCGGCACGAGCCACTGCAACTGCCACCACTATGACAGCGGCAAGCCATGGAAGGATTTGCCGCACACGAGGGGGTATCATTGGGAGCGACGGCAGGCAAGGCCTGCCACAACGGGTTTAGCCCACACAACAAGTGCAGCGGTCATTGCGCTCATGATTGTTGGACGGCGGCAAAAGCGTTAGAGGCCCCCCACATCCTGAGAAAAGGCAGAACCCCTCCAATTCCTTGTGTCGGGGGCGCTCGTGAAGGCCGAATTGTCAAAGAAGTCGTCCGCGGCCTCCGTTGTCTCGAGGTTGAAAGTGGGGAATGAAGCCTGTGAGCGTTCTCGCAAAACACGAAATTCACGCAAACTACGCAGCACAACGGCCCGCTCTCTCGTGCAAACAACCAATTGTTGTATTAAGACAGGCAAGTTGTCCGGGGTTGTGCGATTTGCTGTTTGTTTGCGTTGCTGCCGCTCTGCAGCGCCGGTCCCGCACCCGAACACATGCCTCCTTCGTTGCTTGCGAACATTGCGTCGAGCGGGAGGTGGAAAGCACTCCAATGCCTTTATCGTTCTTTTGAGTGTGGGAACGCGGCATAATGCTTCGTTGGATGATCCCCGGACCACTCTGGTGGCAGGGCTGGATGCGTCGGGTGATCGACTGCCCAGGTTTTCCCGCCGGACCCGCCCTTGCAGGAAAAACATATCTGCCGATCTACAAATTGCTCCATCACCAGTGCGAGTCAAAAACTCTCGCATGCTCCAGCGGCTGACTGCGCCCGCACTGATTGGAGGCGCTCGCACCTCGCGACTCCTGACACTCGCATTTTCGGCATTCACCACGTCGAGCATCGCAATGGCGGCAGCTGCAGCGGCGCCATCGGCCCTGGCCCTGGCGCAGGATGCTCTGGTCAAGCCGCGCACGGTGGTTCAGCGCGTGGCGGCCGTTGAGACGCAGGACGGCGACGGGGCACGGGTGCGGCGCACCCTCGGCACGGCCGGCCTGCGCCAGCTGAGCCCCTTCCTGATGCTGGACCACTTCACCGTGACGCCGCCGGCGGGGTTTCCGCCGCACCCACACCGGGGACAGGTGCGTTGGGGCGTGCCGAATGCTGTCCGGGTGTTCCTTCAGCCAGGGTGGCTCCCCGGCAGCAGAGGCGCTGCCTCTCGCCACGCGAGTGCCCGTTACCGCCGTTGTCGCTCGATTGCCCCTTCCCCCGTTCCGTGCAGTCCACTGTGACGTGGATGGACCCCCTGTTCGACGCCGGCGTCGGCGGCGCGGCGTTCGAGCACGAGGACTTCCGGGGTCACCGCGGCGTGATCGAGCCGGGCGACATGCAGTGGATGGTGGCGGGGCGCGGCATCCTGCACTCAGAGCTGCCCGTGCGCTCGGCGGCCGCGAAGGCCGGCGAGCCCGCGCGCGCGGGCCAGGGCCTGCAGCTGTGGATCAACCTGCGGCGGGCGGACAAGATGTGCGAGCCGGAGTACCAGGAGCTGAAGGCCGCAGAGATCCCGCGGGCGGAGGCGGGCGGCGTGGCGGTCGACGTCATCGCCGGGCGCTCCATGGGCGTGGCTTCCCCCGTTCGCACCAAGACGCCGACGGCGTACCTGCACGTGAACCTGGCGCCGGGCGCCTCCCTCACGCAGGCCATCGCCCCGGGGTTTAACGCGTTTCTCTACGTGCTGAACGGCGACGGCGCCGTGGGGCAGAGCGTGGCCGCTGCCGCCGGGGACTCAGCAGAGGCTGCAGCGGTGGGCGCGGACGGCGGCGTGTCGGCCGCTGCGGCGGCGGCGGCGGCAGCCATCCCGAAGCCCAGCGCCGGCAGCGGCACGCCGGTCAAGCGGTATGAGACGGTGGTGCTGAGCAACAAGCCCGGTGAGGATGGCGTGGCCGTCACGGCGGGCCCGCGCGGCCTGCGCTTCGTGCTCATCTCCGGCGAGCCCATCGACGAGCCCGTGGTCCAGCACGGGCCGTTCGTCGTCACGAGCCGCGAGGAGGTGATGCAGGCCATGGACGACTACCGCGGCAACAAGAACGGCTTCGAGGGCGCCTTCGCGTGGGAGGCGGACTGGGACCGCCGCCACGAGCGATGAGGCGGGCGGTGTCCGCACGCAAGGAGCTCAACAGCGTGGACACGGCGCACCGCTGGCAGGCTGCCCAGCTGCACAGCCTGTGCTGAGCACCGGGTGCGGCACTGCGACAGTCTGCGGCCTCCGACTGGCAGCTCAGCAGCGCAGTGCCGAACTTTTCCCACTGAATTGGAACGACCTCGACCGCTTTCTAGTGCAGCGAAACGCTGGCACGCTGTAGATATCAAAACCCACATCCGCAAGATTTCATTCGCCATGACCTTCGAGAGCAGGTTTTGCGATTTCATCGCACCACACTCCGCTGATCCCACAGCGACGGGAATGAACAGCCAGCGAGAACGCGCAGCGTGTGCGGGTCTGCTCCACTCGTGCAACCGAAAATCGTCGTGTGTTCGGTGGATCGCCCCAAGGTTCGAGGTTTTCCTGTGCCAGACCTCCGCGGCTTCACGCCTGTGGGCCATGGCCGCCGCCATGTCAAACGTGGCCCTTCTGGAGCATGTGAACATCAACATGCCGGCGGATGGCGCTGCTACCGTTCAGCGCTTCTTTGTCGATGGGCTTGGATGTGCATTGGATCCACGACCTGCTGAATGGGGGAAGAGCTCGCGGTTGCTCTGGTTTAATACAGGCTTGAGCCAGTTCCATGTCCCGCTCATCGACCCCGCCACACAACCGGATGTGGCGCCTCAGAAGGTTCGAGGGTTGATTGGGCTGGTGGCGCCAGACGTAGATGCCGTCGAGGCTCGTCTTGTCGCGCTGCAGCCGGGGTTCGACGGGACGGCTTTCTCCTTTCGGCGGTGCTATGACCCGGCGACCGAAGGCGATTTGGTGCCGGCCCTGGACGTGTGCTGTCCGTATGGAAATCTCTTCCGCATTCATGCTGCAACGCCTGAGTCGGCAGCTCCGTCATCCGACGGCAAGTTCCGCTGCGGCGGACCTACGGACTGCGTGGGCCAACCGGGAGCTCCGTCGCTGCTCTGTGGGCTGCAGTACCTTCGTCTGGACGTTCCGAGCGGCTCGTTCGCCGCCCTGGCAGATTTCTGGGGCGGTGTTCTGGGGGCGACTGTGCAGCTCCGCGAGGCAGCCGCAGAAGCGGCATCGGCAGCCCGTGAACGGACGCTGCGAGTCTACACAAGCAGCGGCCTGCAATGGCTCGAATTTGTGGAGGTCGCCGCTGCGGACGTGTCGCCGTGGGACGGACATCACCTGGCCCTGTACCTGCACGATTTTGAGCGGGCGTACCGCGCCTGCGAGGGGCGCGGGCTGCTGTATGACCCAGGCCGCTTCGCGGACCGCGGCGGCAGCTGGGAGCTGGCCTGCGAGCACCGGCAGTTTCGCACGCTGCACGTGCCCCCCGCGGGCGCTGCCCTGGACCTGGGTCTTCGCCAGGAGCTGCCAGCGGGTGGGGCTGCCGCGCTCGCGGCGGACGGACGGGTGGCGCCCGCGTACTCCCTCGAGCTCGAAA
>Ga0208629_101318_pt1 | contig 10393 bp, 5 predicted proteins | sample LakWasMet19_HOW5_2_FD_183865 | JGI IMG/M metagenome (GOLD analysis project Ga0208629, IMG submission 183865) | Freshwater sediment methanotrophic microbial communities from Lake Washington under simulated oxygen tension - Sediment Metagenome... | ecosystem: Environmental > Aquatic > Freshwater >...
GGGGTCGGGGCGGGTCGCGAGGTAGCGCTGAGGGAGAGCCGAGGGGGAGGCGGGAAGCGGGATCGCGGCAACCGGCCCGAACGGCTGCTGCTCCGCCTCCCCCGGACATGCGCTGCGCCCGCCACCCACCAGCGCGATGAAGGAAGCGTGCTTGAGGTCGCAGGCGTTCTTGCTGGCCAGGTCCAGGATGCGGCCCGGCGTGCCCACGAGCACATGCACGCGGCCCATCAGGCGAACCACGTCATCGCGCAGGCTGGTGCCGCCCGTGAGGCTCATCACCTCCAGCCCCGGCTCGAGGAACTTGCCCAGCTCCTTGAGCACGGCCGCCGTCTGCAGCGCCAGCTCTCGCGTGGGCACCAGGATGAGCGCCTGGATGTACCCCTTGCTGGTGTCCACCTTCTCGAGGCAGGGGATGCAGAAGGAGCCGGTCTTGCCCGTCCCGTTCTTGGCGCGGGCGAGGATGTTGCGCCCTGCGAGGGCCAGCGGGATAACCTCCTCTGCACCGACAATGCCGAGACAAGACGGACGCGCGGTGATCGCGCGGTTGTAGAGCGCTGAGCTCAGCGCCCGGCAATCCCTCCGCGGACTCACCCTGAATAGGCGACGGCCTTTCGAAGCCCTTTTCATAAACGCCCTTGAGCAGCTCGCGCTTCAGGACATAGTCTTCAAACTCGTGGCCCTTGGTACGGGTAACATCCTGCACGCAGCAGCGATGAGAAAATTTCGACACCACGCCAAATCTCCCGACACCTCGCGTCACGAAACAACGTCGAAGACAGCCGGCTGCTGCCACGATGTGCTGGGCCGCGCACCTCAGTCTTGATTCGTGTGTCCTTGCTGCGCGGGACAAGGGTGCCATCAGAACCAGCACCGGCAGCGGGAGCCGCCACAGCCGCGGCGGGAGCGACTTTTGCGGCCTCTGCCGGAACAGCCGATGCGCTCATCCGACAAAGTGGAGTGACGTGAAGGTGGTGTGATCGGGCGGACAGGATGTGTTCGGTCGGGAGGTTCGCGAGGCTTTCAAAGTTATCGTGGCCTACTATGAGCTGAAAGGTTCACAAATCGAAAAACCCGGATTACAGTGCAGAAAAGAGGTGGCACACGCCGAGCTCAGGCTCCCGCCCTTCTGCACTGGCACACATTTCCCATCGTTAATTTTGGCTCTGCCCGTCCCGCCGTGCGTCGCGAGGTGGTTCGTGTGCGCTCGTCGGCCGCTGCATGCCCGTTACGAACGCGGAATTTTCACAAACGTGCTGCGCTACACTACTGGGCGGCGTCTGCGTGCTGCATTACTGCTCTCTCGCGACTTGCGGCAACTGAAGCGACGCACCAATCATGGGCAAGGCCCGCCGACACAACCATGCCAGCCGGCGAAATCGGTCCAGCAAGGTCAGCGTCCGTCGCGACCCGCGGAAACTTAAGCGCCACCTCTTTCGGGATGCCGACGTGAAGGCCGGGTGGGACGCGAAAAAGACGACCACCCAAAACTACGAGGCGCTGGGGCTGACTGGCAAAGTGAACGACCCTGATGACGTGCGTAAACATGCGCCAGGCCTTCTTGCGGGTGCCTTGGGGATAAAGGTGGAGTGGGTGGATCTGCCAGAAGTGGAGGAAATCAGGTCGAAGCTGCAGGAGACAGCCCGCAACCCGTTGCGGCCGGCAGACTTTGTCAGCGAAGACGAGTGTGGCTACCTGCAAGCCTTGCTGGCTCGCCACGGAGAGGGCAACTTTGTCAAAATGGCTCGAGACATCAAAGGGAACTGGAAGCAGCACAGCGCGGAGCATCTGGAAACTCGGATCGGCCGGATGCAGCGTCTCCAGGCAGCGAAACTTGTAGGGCCGGGCAGCGCCAGTAGCTCTGCTACCATGGCTGTGGATGTGGATGAAACTCCGGAAGCTGGCTGTGGCTCGGCCCGCTCCGCGGACTCGCGCCCTACGAAGGCAGCAGGTGAAATCAAGGCTGCAAAGCCCGCTTGTGCGCCGTCGTCTCCGGCGGCTGCCGCCTCGACAATGGCTGCCGCCGATGCGCCGCCCTCGACGGGAGCGCGAACTCGCGCTCGTTCGCGAACGAACAGCACTGGTGGCGCAGCCTGTGACGCAGCCGACAGTGCGAGCGCTGAGGCGCCCGCGCGCGGCCGTCGCGGAGCAGGTGCGGGTGCTGTGGCATCACTCGCCCCGATTCCCGAAGAACACGCTGCCGCGGCAGTTTCGTCCGCGAAGCCACGCGCTCGCAGCTCTCGGCGCGGGGAATAGCACGGGCGTGCTGTGTTGGGAACCGCTATCACAACAGTCGCAACGCGGCGTCTCAACCCGCATCGGCTAATCGTCCGCCCAGCGGTGTCGGCTGCAGCGCCTGCAGGCTGCGCCACCGATACCGTCAATGACTGTCAGCCACTGTGGTACTGGCACGTGGCTGTTGCGTTTTGGCTTTTATTCAATGTGTCCGGACGTTGCTACTCGTATTTATCGTACGCTACCGTACACGTGCCAGTGGTCTTTGCGGAATGCAAGTCGATCAGTATTCATTGTGTATCAGCGCGGCGATAGCAACAGCCGGATTGCGCAACGCATCGTCACACCTATCCCACCGCCCCCGCGGCATGGCCGAGACGTCGACCGAGGGCCCCTTCGGCAAAGCAGGCTGCCGGCCTGCCCCAGCGCTAGCTAGCCAGCGGAGGATACAGCTGACCTGCAAGGGCGACAGCTGCAGGCCAGCCGAGCGCCACACGCAAGCCCGAATGGCGGATAGGGTGCGTGTAGCCAACACCACGCCTAGTGAACGCCCGGCAGTGGCGATTGGGCGACCAATGCGCGGACGGTCCGGGCAATCTCAAGTTCCAGGCATTCGAGGCGTTTGTCGACCCCGCGACGCAGCATCCCAACCGCCTGCTGCATCTCCAGCAGCTGCGTCAGGCGGTCAGCCTTCTTCGCGGAGCCAGTCCCAGCGCTGGTCGGAAGAACCAACATTTCGTTCGTTTCAGCAGCTGATGCGGTCTCCTCATGTGCGGGAAAGTGCTCACTGAATGCTTCGTGCAGCGCCTGCAACGAGGCGGAGGCAACCGCACTCTTGCTGCTGAGGTTTACAGCTCCGGAGGGCAGGGGCGCCACGCCGAATCGATCGAGCGGCACCCCACTGGCTGTGGCCCCATAGCGGACCGCGGCGTGGGGCGCGGGCTCGTAGGCTCCCGCAGCGAAAAGGCCGTCCTCGCCGCCATCAACCCCGTCTGGGTGAAAGGCTGCACTGAGCGCCGACACCGGTGGAGCCAGCCAGGGGCCCTGGTCAGCGCGGCGCAGAAGGCCGCTGCTAGCCCCAGCGCCAAGCGGGCCGATACCGCTACTGAGGTGGTGGTCACTTGCCGCTGAGCGAGCGCGGGAGGACAGGCCCAGGGACGCAGCGCCAGACTCCAGCTGTTCATACGCATCGCGGCCCGCCGCCGCAGCGGGCGAGTGCTCACGGCCCGCCACTGAATCGGCGGGCCGCTGTGCGGGGGAGGCCAGCAGCCGCGAGGAGTGCGGATACGGCTGTGGCACCCCTGGCAACAACCCCGGCTCCCGCCTCCCGCCCGCGCCGGCGGCCGATGAGCCAGCACTGCTGCGCTGCGGAGCAGGGGAGAGAGCCGCTGAGCCGCTAGCGCTGCCTGCCAGACGGCTGGCCCCAGGGGCAGTTGCGTGGGCCCCCGCGGAGGATGCAGGGGAGCGTCGTCCGACGGCCGACAGCGGGCGCCCCGGTGAAGGGCGCGCCGGGGAGACGCCCGTGGCACCCCGACCGCGGCTGGTGCTTCGTCCTACGCCAGACGCAGCCTCACAGCTGCCGTATCCGTACGCGGCAGGCGCTGTGTCGCCGCGCGAAGCAAATACAGAAATTCCGGACTCTGCGGCAGGAAACCGTGGATCAGAGGCTGTAGCAAAGCGGGGCGGCGCAGATCCTCGCGCGTCGCTGTATGACTGCTCGACACCGGAGATGTCTGCCTCGTCTCTGGGGCTTTCAGAAGCTCCCGGTTTGTATCCAGCAGGCATCCCCCCACCTCCTGCCAGGCGCTCCCCCACTGCTCGAGCAGGACTGTCGGCGGTGCACGACCGGTTGTGGATCTCAAGCCGCTCCGCAGCAAAGCGGCGCCCGCAGAACTCGCACGGCACCAGCGTGGAGGTCTTGTACGACTCGAACGCAGCGTCGTTGAGACGGTCGATATCCTCGCGGCCAAGCAGGGTGCCGCCCTCAGCGCCAGGCGACATGCTGCAGAAAAAAAAACCATGGGGAGCCATCGGAGTATGCGTGTGTGTGAACTGGCGAACCAAACGATTGTTCTTCCCGCAAGGCCCACCATTGCCGCTGACCAGTTGCAGCCGCGCACCTTCCAAAGCCGGCTGGCGCTGCCGGCAAGGGCCGGCGAAGTGCAGCAGGCTTCTTTGATTCTGTGTCAATCCACGCTTGCGCACAACTCTTCACATGGATCCCGATGCTTGCGGTGCCATAGGGGCGTCCACAGATGAAGCACGTAATGCTCGGGGGCCGTCGTGTGAAGTTCATGTTGCGTTCGTGTGTTGTAGGCCTCGCCTGCAGTGTCTTGCGCGTGCATCAAAACAAACAATCCAAGTCGGGATGCTGGTTATAGGAAAACGCGTACACGTGCAACAGGTGTTGGAACGACGCGCAATTGCGTGCAACAGGTGTTGAAAGTGCGGCGAATGGATCTGTCGTTACAGCGACTCGTTACTGCAGCTCTCTTTTGCACGAACTGGCGTCGCGCTGCTGTGGGAGCTCCGTGCCGTGCGGTCGGCGGCTTGCGTGGCGAGCAAGACATTCACGCAATCTCGTCAACGGGAATTCCACAGCATCAGCCTACTGGCGCTGAGCCCAGATGCTGAGCTCAGCCTCGAGTCAGCATCCCCTCGCCCTGAGTCTCGGGATGGCTCCTCGACAGTGTAATGAAGTCCCGACCACCCAGTGTGCTCCAAACACTATTTCAGGTGAAGGCCGCGAGCTTACCGTGCGGTAGTACGTTTTCAGCTCCGAACTCGACTGCGGAGACTCGTCCGAATTAACGTTAGAAGCACAACGTTGAAAGCACGCCACCTTTGCCTGTGGGTTGTAGTGACACACACGCTTTGGAAGCGGGAGGCGCGGTAAATCCATCATGAGCAGCTTGGGAACGAGTTGGGCAATGTGCTGCCTGCGCTCATCGGGTCGAAAAAACATTCGCGATCGGCAGTGTGCTCACAAAAGCTAGCCTGTCGAATGCCTGGAACAGCGCGTGCTCACGGTTTCCCAAAGTTTAATCGCAAGTGACGGTTGAGTTGCGACATCGCCAGCCCTACTGCTCCGTGTGCAGCTCTCAGCTCGCGCAGTGTCGGGCTGGCCGACAAGCCGTCCACCGCAGGCACGGCGATGTACGGCCGCGGGGACGGACGTGGCTCGTTCGGACTGTCGCTGTGCGGAGACTCGAGGCGCAGGCCCGCGAGCGATACCGCCCCAGAATACGCGTCGAATCCCCGGGCGCTGGGCGCCGGGGCAAGCGGCGTGGCAGGAAGACAGGTGGCCGAAAACCCGCACGATGAGTCAGACGCAGTCGTCTCCATGCTGAGGAAGGAGCGATCACGATGGGAAGTGGCGTCAGGGGAGGGCAGTGGCGAGCGCTGCGGCGGGCAGCCGACACTGCTCAACTCAGCGCTGTGTGATGGACTTCGCATCCGGTGGCGCGCGAGGGCAGCCAGCGCTGCAACGGCAATTTCAGCCGCTGCAATGGACTCTTGCAACGCTCTGTTGGCCGGACGTGGGGACGCAGGAGCCGGGCAGTGTTTAGCCGGACTCGACTGAATAGGTCTGTCTGTCTGAGCATGGCCGCGCAGGCTGAAGTGACGAAGTGGTGAGGTGTTCGGAGCAGACTCGAGGGCGTCTCCAGGCGAAACGACACTCGCCAGCGCTCTCGCTTCCGCTTCAGGGGAGCCCAAGTCCGCCCGCGCATGCGTGACCCTGTGTCGTTGCAGCAAACCGCCATGCACCCGCTGCAGCCGCGTGTCCGCGGCGTTGTCGCGCGCATCCTCGCGAAACCCTGCAGCGCCTGTGCCTACAGGCCATGTGCTGCCGGGCGTTCGTGCACACGATTTTGAGGTAACTCCGACACGCCAACGCTCACTGGGAAAATCCTGTCGGGACCCGCGATCTGCCGCGGGCGGCTGCGAAGCAGCGAGAGGGACACGAGCCTCCGGGGCAGACATGCTAGAGTACTGTGTGGTGGCTGCCAGGGCGCTGCGCAGCAGGTCCCCCAATGGCAAGTCGTGCACCGAGGCAAGCGTTGGACGCACGCATGCATCAACGGGCACGGGACTTCTGCTTGAGGCGGCGTCTTGCTGCGCACTGACTCGCCAAGCCAAGCCTGCGGCGGCCAATGCGATGCTCTGCGACTCATCGCCGGAGATAGTCGCGCCGCTCGAAACAGATGGCTCCGTCGCCGCGCTCGCAGTGGCATTCTGGCATGTGGCCGAGCTCACAGGTTCTCGGAGAATGCGGGAGCCGTCCATCGGGTTGAGCACATGTCCTGCGCCGCCCCCGTGGCGCGTGACTTCGATGAGCCTCCCATCCTCTGCCACGCCTGTCACGTTGCATTCGCGAATACATCGCACGCAAAGCTGCTGTGGCGAAGTCGCAGATACCAAGCGAACGGCAGCTGACACGTGCAGTATCTGAGTGTCCATTTCGACAGCACCAAGGACTTCGGGAATCGAAGAGGGCTTTGTAAAGGGTACCGGCAGTGGGCGAGTTGCACACCACGTTGGGTGCATCGTCACTTGACCAATCAAAATTGGCAAATTGCGTTGGCGAACTCGCCGCGTCACACAGCGTGTCACAGGGTATGTTCGTGCACGCACACCCAAGCGCATGCATGCGGTTTCGACCCTCGCGTACCTCGCTTGTTGTTGCGTCGCAACGTATCCGCGTGCCTTGCGGGTCAGACCGCGATACCGCACAGGACAGTGGACAGATGCAGCGGATTCGAGTTTTGGTCACATCACGGAGACGGTCGACCCCTCCGATGTGCGCGAGGCATTGGGGCGCTCCTGGACCTTCCGGCGATGGTGACATGCCTTTTGGTTGTTGTCGCGTCGCCAATTTTCTGCAATTCATCCGACCGTTTGCAACTCGTCGAACTATCGACCGTGTCAGCGTCTCTCGTCTGCGACGGTTCGAAACATGCGAACGTACGGCAAAAAAGCGACTGTTGTGCGCAGTATACCCGCGACGTTGGTAGACAATGGGGACGCCTTCGAAAACCTGCGGATGGGTGGCGCATCGGGAGCTGCGGCCGCGCAGCCGGGCGCGTCGTCGAAGGTGGCGCTTCCATCAGGTGACCTTCGGCGGCGAGAACCTGCCCAACAACATGGCGGGGGAGCCACTGGGATTGACGTGGCAACGAATCCCGTGCGGTTAGCATGGAAGCCGAGGGGGAAGCCGCACATACGCCCTGAGGTCGCCACTGCAGCTACAGGACAAGGACAAGCTGCGCCGCAGCATGTTGCTGACGCATCCGCAGCCCGCGTTGCGCCACCTCCCTCGGCGATGCTACGCGGGCAGAATCGTTTCGTCGCCATGCTCTTGCAGCGGCAGGAGTGCGGGCGATTGCCAGCCCGGTGCCTCTCACAGGCTGCGGTCGGCGGCTTGGCTGGGCAGGCATCCCCGCAGACGGCAGCGCAGCCCTGCCTGGCGCAGCTGCGGCGCCCCCAGCGCTTATACACGCGCTCCCCGGGGCGGCTGACGGCGAGCATGATGCTGCTGCTGGGCCGCCTGCAGCCCGCGCTGCAGCGCGTTGTGCTGCTCGGCTTCACGCGCCGCTGCGATCTGCTTGTGTCCTACTCCTTCGAGGCGGGCTCGCTGGCCTTCGAGCTGCAGCTGTGGGCGTGCGGTCCGCACCTGGGGTCGCTCGCTGGGGCCGCATCCCTCTCCTCTGGCGTGCCCCTGCCCGCCTCTGACGGAGATACGGTGGGCCCGCCCGCGATCGCCCTCGTCGCCCGCGTGCCCCTCTTCCCGGGTGCGGCCGACGACTGGGTGTCGGCCTGCGGGGTCAGCAGCGCCCACCTGGTGGACCCCACAGCCGTGAAGGTGCTGGTGTGGGAGGCGGGCGAGGACGGTACCCTCGTGGTGCACGGGTGGCTCCCAGCCCCCAGACGGACCTCCTCCTCCTCCTCTTTCTCGTCCTCCTCCCTCCCCTCCCGCCTGCCCATCGCCCACCATGTGGCTGTCATTCCCGGCTTCCCCGCCCTGCACGCACGCATCCGCTGCGCCGTCACAATCGCATGCAGGCAGGCGCAGGCGGCGGCGGCAGCAGCAGCCTCGCAGCGGGGGCTCGAACGCGGGAGGCAGGCTGGGGCGCTTGACAGCGGCAAGCTGATGGCGTCTGGTGCCGTCGGTGGGCACGTGGCGCCAGCGCCCTACGCCCCTGTGCCCGTGAACCTCACCTCGGGCGCAGGCAGCCACCTGCGCGCCCTCCACACCTCCTTCCTCGTGGCCGCCCCCTACCCCAAGCAGGCGCTGCTCGGGCTGATGCCCATATCCCACCTCCCGACAGCTCTCACCGCCGCAGGCTGCGAGACCGGGTGGGGCAGCTCGCCAGCGGCAGCCGCGGCCAGCGCCTGCGCTGCTGGCATGCTGCGGTGGGCTGCGGGCAGCTGCCCTGAGCGGCGTGCGGGGCCCGGGGGCGAGGGAGCCGCCAGCGGTAGCATGCCCTCACGCGCATCGCACGCCGAGCCTGCGGCGGCGGCACACGCTGCAGCAGCATCAGCGGTGTTGCCGCGGGTGCAGGGGGCGAGCGCGTCCCTCCGCCTGCAGGCAGCGCTGGCGGGGCACTGCGGGTACCGCCTGGTCCTCAACAGCGGGGAGGGCCTGCGCATCCTCACGCTGCTGGTGCGGCACGCAGGCCGAGACCCAGCGGCCGCGGCAGCGCCCCTCTGCCGAGGGGTGCCCGGGGAAGGGGGCGGCGGAGACGCCCTGGCAGCCTACGCCCGGGCGCTGTGGCTCGTGGCGGGGCCCCGCTGCAGCGCTGCGCCCGCTGCTGCCTCTGCTGGCCTGCACGGGCCCTGCGCTGCTCGCCTGCCCCGCCCGAACGGCAAGCCGCTGCCCCCTTGGATGGGGCAGCTTATGGGGAGGCAGACGACCGAGACCGGCGACGCAGACGCAGACAGCGGCCGCGCCAGCGCCACTCCACTCGGCTGCGGCTTCGGCTTCGGGGCGGCCGCAGGCGCCTCCCACGAAGCTGCAGGCGGGCTGGGCCTTTCCCATGACCCTGCTGCATCGGCCGCAGCCAGCATTGTTGCGCCAGCGTTGCCTCTGGACCCGCGCCTGCCGCTGCTGTGGGCCGCCTGCCTGCCTGAGAGCCCAGCCGCCGCAGCTGCGCTGCCGCGAGTGTTGGGGCCTGCTGCCGCGCAAGCAGGCGGTGCAGGAGGCGCAGCACGAGGAGGTGATGGGGCCAGCGAGATGGCAGCGCTGTCCGGCAAGCGGCCGCGGGTGCCCGGGACTGCTCCGCCTGGGCCCAGCCGTGGTGCCCCGGGGGCAGCGCGGGACCGTGCCGTGGCGGCTGGTGCTGCCGCTCCCAGCGTGCTCGCGGCCTACGGAGGGCCAGGGCCCCTCCACCGCGACGCCGCAGGGCCACACTCGCCCCGCACAGCCGCGGCCGCAGCAGCTGTGGCCGAGCTGGCCGCTGCGGGGGACGGCCCCTGCCGCGCCGCAGCGCGTGCCCTGCGCCACCAAGCCGCCTCGCCCCGCACCTGCCACGGGGCGGCAGGGGATGTGCTGCTGTGCGGTGCCATGTCCCTCGACGTGGAGCGCCTGCTGCAGCGCGTGCTGCGGTGCAAGGTCAGCAACTATGACGTGAGGCTGGCGGGGGTGATGGACTCTCGCATGGCGCACGCATGGGGCATCGCGCCCACCCCGCAGGAGGCGCAGCCGCAGCAAGGCACGGCTGCTGCTGAGGCTGCGTCTGCGTCTGCTGCCCCTTCCTTGCCTTCCCCCGAGCCGCCATCGCACAGTGCGGGTGCGGTGCTCCCGGGGCCCCAGGCCCAGGCACAGGCGCTGCCCCAGTCGCATGCAGCAGCCGCTGAGGCGGCCCCGTCGGCTCTTCCGCACAGCTGCAGGGGCGCCATGCAGCAGCGGCCTGCACACGGGGTGCCGCCAGCGGTGCTGCGCCTGCGGCCGGCCGAAGCGGCCGCTCCCATCAACTTCTCCCCCGATGCGTTGCCTGCGGCGGACGTGACGCCTCAGCAGCAGCCCCACGCCGGTGCCGCAGCAGCAGCAGCAGCAGCAGCAGCCTCGGACGGTGCGGACGCCCGCTTTGTCATCTTCGTGTGCGTGGCCGACCACGATCAGCCCACTGCCGCGCCGCCATCGCAGCCGCCCGCTACAAGC
>Ga0208629_101322_pt1 | contig 10377 bp, 11 predicted proteins | sample LakWasMet19_HOW5_2_FD_183865 | JGI IMG/M metagenome (GOLD analysis project Ga0208629, IMG submission 183865) | Freshwater sediment methanotrophic microbial communities from Lake Washington under simulated oxygen tension - Sediment Metagenome... | ecosystem: Environmental > Aquatic > Freshwater >...
ATGAAATCAAAAATGACTACACCCAGGTCGTTGACGCTTTAAAACTCATGCATAAACGCTTTGCCGTCGGCACTTATGCCTTATGGTATCCGGTGATCAATCGGCGCAAGAATCAACTGTTGGAAAAGGCCATTCAGAACAGCGGCATCAACAATGTGCAGCTATTTGAATTAGGCATTCGAAACGATAGTAACGAACACGGCATGACCTCCAGCGGCATGATTATCATTAACCCGCCATGGACTTTGGTAAGCCAAATGCAGCAAACATTACCTTGGCTCGCCGAGGTGCTGGGTCAAGAGGGTGAAGGTTTTTATCGCATAGAAACCTTGGTCGCGGAATAACCCCTTGCCCAAGCTTGGTTTTTCTCGCTGTAATTCATTACAATAGCGGCCTGTCTAGCGCCGTAGTGCTAACTATTATTTTCTGTTTATTGACAATGTTCAATAACTCACCCAAATCCTAAAACCCATGTCAACATCCGAAAATCAAGCTCCGGCTAATTTCATCCATCAGATTATTAATAATGATCTTAAAAACAACAAAAACAATGGCAAAGTGGCGACTCGTTTTCCGCCTGAACCCAATGGCTATTTACATATCGGTCATGCCAAATCGATTTGTTTAAACTTCGGCACCGCGATCGACTATAAAGGCACCTGCAATCTGCGTTTTGACGACACCAATCCCGAAAAGGAAAGCGTCGAATACATGGAATCGATTAAACGGGACGTGCAGTGGTTGGGTTTTGAATGGCATGAATTGCGCCACGCCTCAGATTATTTCGAACAACTGTACCAATACGCCGTGCAGTTAATCGAACAAGGTCAAGCTTACGTCGACAGCTTATCGGCTGAAGAAATCCGCGCTTATCGCGGCACCTTGACCGAGCCAGGCAAAGAAAGCCCGGACAGAAGTCGCTCAATTGCCGAAAATCTGGATTTATTTAAACGCATGCGCGCCGGTGAATTTGCCGACGGCCAATATGTGCTGCGCGCCAAAATTGATATGGCCTCACCCAATATCAACCTGCGCGACCCTGCGATCTACCGCATCCGCCGAGTACATCACCAGCGCACCGGCGATGCTTGGTGCATTTATCCGATGTACGATTACACCCATTGCATTTCCGATGCTATTGAAGGCATCACTCATTCGCTATGTACACTGGAATTTGAAGACCATCGCCCGCTTTACGATTGGGTGCTGGACCAATTGCAAACACCAGCCCATCCGCAGCAAATTGAATTTGCCCGCTTGCAGCTGGAATACACCATCGTCAGTAAACGTAAACTCAATCAACTGGTCACTGAAAAACACGTCAATGGCTGGGATGATCCACGCATGCCGACGATTGCCGGTTTGCGCCGTGCCGGGTTTACACCCAAAGCCATCCGCGACTTTTGCGAACGCATCGGTATTACCAAGCAAAACTCATGGATAGAAATGGGCGTACTGGAATACTGCATTCGTGAAGATTTAAACGAAAACGCCCTACGCGCCATGGCGGTATTACAACCGTTGCGCATCGTCTTCGACAATTATCCGGAAGATCAGGTAGAACAGCTCGAGGTCAGCAACCACCCGCAAAAGCCTGAACTTGGCAAACGCCAAGTGCCTTTTGCTAAAGTGATATTGATTGAACGCGATGATTTTGCCGAAGTTCCGCCACCCAAATACAAACGCCTGATCGAAGGCGGTGAAGTCCGTCTGCGTGGTGCTTACGTGATTAAGTGCAACAGCGTTATCAAAGATGATGCCGGTAATATCATCGAATTACGCTGCACTATCGACCCCGACACGCTGGGCAAAAATCCTGAAGGCCGCAAAGTTAAAGGCGTTATTCACTGGGTATCAGAGCAACATTCTCACTCTGCCGAAGTGCGCTTATACAGCCGCCTGTTCCGCGTGCCGAATCCTGATAATGAAGAGAATTTTCTGGATGCGATCAACCCTGATTCCATTGAAGTGCTTAACGACTGCCGGGTAGAAGCCAGCCTGGCTAACGCCCTGCCGGAAAATCGTTATCAATTTGAACGCACCGGCTATTTTTGCCTGGATGCAATTGATAGCGCCAACGGTAAACTGGTATTTAACCGCACCGTCACCTTGCGCGATAGTTTTGAAAAAGACTAACCAATTTTTTTAATCTTAGGCCTACGCCTTTTTTAATTGACGAAGGAGTCACCATGAATCAAGACAGCATTAACCTGATCGAACGCTACTATGCCGCATTTAACAGTGCCGACATGGACACCTTTTTAAATCTGCTCACTGACGACGTTATCCACGACATCAACCAAGGCAAACGCGAAATCGGCAAAGAAGCGTTCACCCAGTTTATGGCCTGCATGAACTACAACTATAAAGAACAACTGGTCGATATGGTGATTATGGCGACTGCTGACGGTAAACGCGCTGCGGCAGAATTTGTGGTGTTAGGCGAGTACATTAAATCTGACGAAGGCTTACCTGCTGCAAACGGCCAAACCTACCGCCTACCCGCTGGTGCGTTCTTTGAAATCCGCGATAACAAAGTGGCACGCATCACCAATTATTACAACTTACAAGACTGGATTGCCCAGGTTAGTCATTAAACCCTTGGGGGATTGCCCGATATAAGACGTAGGGTGGGCAGGCTGTTTTGCCCACCGTTCACTGAACGGAGTCAATAACACATCTCTGGTCAAATTTACTTACCAGGAAATGCAATGCGACGGAATCAAGCAGAAACAGCTTCACGCAACCAACATCCCCATAAATTTGCCCCGAGCTGGCTCAGTATTAAAAAATGCTCAATATTATTCAATAGTAAAACCGCTTCACTAGACTCCTTCGATGCCAACACAGAAAAATTGTTTTGGCAGGAACTGCATACAGAAACGGTAAGCACATCAAAAGCCGCACTTTTATTGGGAGCTGCCGCATTTCTAGCGTTTGTGATATTGGATGTCACGACTAAAGGCGGTTTATCTTCGGTGGAATTCATCGGCCGCTGCCTGATTGTGTTGGTATTGTATGATTTGTTTAGCCATCTTCATTACCATCAGCAAGCGCATACCCAGATCACCCGCGTAGTAAAACTAAGCGTCTCAATTTCAGTTATCAACTTAATTGCCGTCATGCTGATCGATGGTGATCCGGCGTTTTATATCGAAACTTGGCCGGGACTACTGCCTATTTATTTTTTCACTTATGGGCAAATGGTGCTGCCTATCTTCGATACCATCGTGTTTGGCTGGCTATCGTCCTTGGCGCTACCACTCGCTGGTTATCTGATGGGCACTGAAATCGTCACGCTGATTCCGTCACTGCTGATTCTGTCAATCGTCAACCTATTTGGCCTATGCACCCGTTGTCAGCTGGAAGTACATTCGCGCAATTCATTCAGGGAACGCCGTAAAGCCGAATACGCCGCTGAAGACAAAAGTTTGTTTCTGCGCCAAATCAGCCATAACTTACGGCAACCCTTGCAAGCGATGAGCTGTTATTCCTCAGTGCTGGAAGCCGCTTACACCGAAAAACCTAACGATCCCCAAAAGCCTATCGTCGGTAAATTGTGCAGTGCCATCGACGAACTCAATAACGCTTTTAATCATGTTTTAGACATCGCCAATTTGGAAACCGGCAAACAAATCCCGTTACTGACAATTTTCGACATCAACGTTTTACTCGCCTCGCTGGAAGACCAGTTTGCGCCGCAAGCCGCCAAACGCGGTCTGAAACTAAAAGTCCGTTTGCGCGCAAAACGCCCTTATACCGTTTATAGTGATCCTTATATTCTGAGCCAAATCATCAGTAACCTGATCGACAATGCCATTAAATACACTAATAACGGCTGGATACTGGTAGGAACAGTAAAACTCAGCAACAATCAACTGAAGCTGCATATCCGAGATACCGGCATAGGCATTGCCGAACCGCAAAAACACAGTATCTTTAAAGAATTTTACCGAGGCCATCGCCGCAGTGATGACCCTCAGGCGAGTGGCTTGGGGATAGGTTTAGCCTATGTGCTAACAGCCGTGGAACATCTGCCCGACCACGCACTTAGCGTTTGCTCAACACCAAATCACGGCAGCGACTTTCAACTGTACCTGCCCATCGCTATCGAACCGCCCTACTGCAAATGGGTTCCTAACAAAAACAATACAGTCTCCGGCAGTTTTGTATTAATCGTCGACGATGATCATAAGGTGCTAGACGCGCTGGCAGATCAACTATGCGCATGGGGCTGTCTGGTACAAAAAGCCAACTCCAAAGCAGAAACGCTTGCGGTACTTGGCGAAATCATCAGACCCCCTGACCTACTCATCACCGACTTTTTTCTGGAAAACAACGAAACCGCCCACGACATCATCGCCGCCATCGAAGCCGATTGCGGCCCAGTCCCGACGATAATCCTCTCCGCTCAGGCCATTTCTTCAGAAGAAAAAGCAAAATGGTCAAAATCCACACTGCTACTGCGCAAGCCTGCCAACGCAGCAGTGTTGATGGAGATGATGGCAAAGGCGATGGGGAAATAATTCAGCCCGAAGTGCAAAATAAAACCTGATTAGCGAGAATCTCCAGCTAAGCGTCATACCCGCAAGGGGCACTAGAGCGGGTATCCAATGCCATGGATGGTAGGCTCGAATCATCCATGAAGCCTGGATTCCGGCAATCCCTGCCGGAATGACGATCTTTTTGGCGCTAGCTGAAGATTCAAATAAAAAGATTAAAGCAGTGAAATTCATCTTAGAACTTAAAGAGAACTCGCCGTCGGGTGCGAGAACCCGATTCAAGCCATACTTCGCGTTAGCGACACAAATGGGCTGCTCGAAAAACCAGGCGCTTCGACAGGCTCAGCGCGAACGGATACAGAATAATCAATCAGTTACGTTCGTGGTGAGCTTGTCGAACCATGAATGTAAACAGCTTTTTCGAGGCGCGCAAACAACTAATTCCCAACTCCCGGCTTCCCAAACACAATCCCTTGCTCAAACACCTTAACCAACAACTCCGCCCGCCGTACCACGCCAAACTTCTGAAAAATCGGCCGCAAATGATTCTTCACCGTCTGCTCCTCAATCCCCAGCTTGCGGGCAATCTCCTTATTGCACTTACCCTGCACCAGCCAGCCCATCACCTCAAACTCGCGCGGCGTCAATCCTAAACTGGCAGGGTTGGACACCGGCCGAATCCCAACATCGACAATCTTGGCAGGCAACTCAGATCCTCGTACCGCTTGCGGCCCGACTACCGACGCCGGTAAATACACCCGCCCCGACAACACATCCCGCAACGCCTCAACAAACTCCTGCCGCGACACCGTCTTGCCGATAAACCCCATAGCACCCAGCCGTAACGCGTCAAACACCAACTCTCTATCGTCCAGCCCGGAAAACATCACCACACACAAATTCGGAAACTCCTGCCGCAATTCCTCCAATCCCGCCAGCCCACTCTTACCCGGCAACTGAATATCCAGCAACACCAAATTCAAAGGCGTCTCCCGCGCAATCGCCAAGCCCTCGTCAAAGCTTTCCGCTTCAAACACCTGCACTTCGGGAAATATCTGCTTCAACAAACAAGCAACGCCTTCGCGGGCGCAAAAATGGTCGTCGATAAGGAGGACGTTCATGGGGTGAAGCCTCGGGTTGGATGGTTGGCTACGTATTTTACTTGGGATTGGGGTTAGTGGGATGCAGTACTTTTGTACTGGTACGGAAGGGGGTGGATATTGGGTAGTGACCAGATGTATCTTGAATAAAGATCATTGACTCAGATATTTTGAGTGATCAATCAAGTCTTATATTATTGATTTTTAAAGAGAAGGAGTAATGAGATGCTACTATATAACACCTTTAAATTGTCATGGTTTCGAGGATTTGTAATAACAGTGTGTTTTCTTCTGTTAGCGGGCTGCGCGAATCTTGAAACCGTTCGGGATTTTGCTAAGCAATCCGCGTCATTAGCCTCCGGCTCAGAAGCAATTGATTACTGGGGGAAATGGGGCGAACGATCTAAAAGATTTGATGTAGTAGTAGCTAGATTACCGCCGCACAGCGGGAAAAAGCCTGAAGGAGTTTTTGGCCCTATAACCGTTCCCACAAAAGACGAAATCTCAGCCATAAAGGCCTTACAGTCTGTTTTGTCAGCATACATGAGCAAACTTGGAGCTTTAGCTGACGACAATTTAACAGATGTTTCAAAACAAGTTGACGGGCTTGTCGAAAACCTCAATAAACTTCCATCCGACATGCCGGAAGAAAAGCTGAAAAAAGTAAATACTGCATATGGGACGATCATAAAGCTTGTCAAGCTTCCTTTGGAGGTTTATCGCCATTACGAAGTGAGAAAGTTAATCCAAGATAACGATGAGAATATTAAGTTGCTCACAGAAGGTCTTTCAAGTGCAATCGCGAGTTTGGAAAAATTTTCAGAGCAAGAAAAAAACAGCGTACTTAATTGGTACGAAGTGACAACTAACGATTACCCAGAGGACAAAAATTTTAGTTCAGCTTACCAATGGGAGAAGGATCGCGCTTCTATCATACAAACATATCAGGGTAAAACTGCAGCGCTCGAATCCTACCAACAAGCACTAAGAACCATCAGCGCATCTCATCATAAGATGGCACAGGATTTGGGTTTATTTGACTCCGATTCCTTCAAACGTCTAGCTTCATCACTAGTGGATGCACGAGATCAAATTGTTAGCGCCCAGAATCAATACCGCAAAGCTTTTGAATAACAAAGAGGAACTATCATGGCACCATCAATTAATAAACAACAGCAACTTGTTGCAAAAGGTTATTTCACTCTAGCCAATAATTATTTGGATGTTTATCAGACTTTTTCTAAGAAAATTCAAGACCCCACAACTCCCAACGATGACAAAGTAGCACTGTATGCTCAAAGCAAACCAATTCTTCAACAGGCCTATGAGTTTCAACGAATGGGATTTAAAGCATTAACTGTTGAACTAAATACTCCAGTGGAAGAACTGCAAAGTGCGGTAGATGATGCAGCCAAAACTATAAAAAATATTTTCAGAATTGGAAAAGTAATAGAGATTGCAGCTGACCTCGTTGGCATAGCAGCAGTTTTAGCAGTCCCTGTAATAAAACCAGTAACACTTGCTGTTCTTCCGAAGTTGGTTGCAGAACTAAAAAATGATGTTCAGGACTTAAAATCTTAGCGGTAAGGCGCATTCGTAGGGCGCAATAGGCCTTAGCCGTTGCGCCGCATGTTGTCTTGGATATTGCCCAACACTTCGTAAATGCTTCGGCCGCAAGTTGAACTTCGTTATGGCGGAATACGCAAAAGGCTATTACGCTTTATTAAGATAACGCCGTAAGAGTCCGCATAACTAATTGCTAATATTTTCAAAAAAGGCAAAGAAAAATGATACCTAAAATAGACAATAAAACTATAAAGATAGGTAATGAAATTACAGCCGAAATTGCACTCAAGCTATGTAAGCATTATGGATTTGGACAGCTGGTAACAAGAATCACGGAAAATCAAGAGGCTTTCAAAAACTGGGTGTTCGATGGTGCCTCTATGATTCCTGATGACATTTTCTCACGTGTATTTGAAATCCCTAGCCTGACGGAAATTTCGCTGAGACATGATCTTAAATATGCTTATGGAGATCCCGACAATGAGGAAGAAAAAACAAAGCGGATAATGAATTTAAACAGGAGTTACTTGACGATGACACATCACCAGTGATTGCACAGCTCATGTATCAGGCTGTCGATACCTTCGAAGATGGCCCCGTCAGAACCGATTTTTCATGGGGATTCGCACGAAAATAGCTAATAACGCGGTAAGGCTCAATAGGCCTTAGCCGTATTGAGCCTGTGTTTTAGTGTCAAGATTGTCAATAATCTGGAGCTAAATATGAAAAGAATTCGCCTAATAAAATTTACAGCATTGGTTGCAATATCCACGCTTGTTACTGGGTGTGGTTCTAGTAGCTTTAGTACTAGACAAACAAATCCACTCTTGACTGATTATCAAGGAATTATGACACCATGGACTCAGTCGATCTCAACACTATCACCGGATGCTTCTCGTCGAATAACTATAATGCGACTTAGCAATGCAGATGAAAATTATGTAGATGAAAAATGGAGAGCGGGGGAATATTGTGCCGAACCACCGCCTGACGCAATGGTTAATGCTGCTTCTCTATTTGCTATAGCAGCGGCGGCAAAAATAAAAGAACCTAAAACAGGTCTCGAAGGTTCTGGGCAAGGACAACTTGAGCAACAAGTAGCATCTTCACAGTCTCCCTTGCTTCTTCGGTCTCAAGGGCTGCAATGGGCTAGAGATAATTTATCATTCCTATGTAATGCCCATCTTAATAGGGCAATTACAAGAACCGAGTATCTTGATCGGATAGATACCGTTATAAAGCAATCACAGGAAATAATAGAAAAAGAAATAGAGCATCTACCGGTATTGGAATATAAATTTACAGGCCGTCCAAATGGTGCATCTGATATTACAAAAAAATCCAAAGAAATAAAAGAAACTGAATAACCAACGCGGTAAGGCGCATTCTTAGGGCGCAATAGGCCTTAGCCGTATTGCGCCGCATGTGGTCTTGGATATTGCCCAACACTTCGTAAATGCTTCAGTCGCAAATTGAGCTTCGTTATGGCGGAATACGCCAAAGGCGATTCCGCCTTACCAAAGAGCTAAAAAGTTACCGATTTGTTGTCTCCAGTATCCGTCCATGGTCTAGTTTTAATCACAACATCCCCATCAAGCCGCGCAAGCTCTTCTCGACTGCGGACATTTCCTCTGCGGTTAGTGTTGCTAGCGGGCCTTCGCCAAAGCGGGATCGGTCGAGTGCGCGGATGTGTTCGATCATTACAAAACAATCCTGGATTAAGCGATTCCGAGCGGCGACTTTGACGCGAAGCGGGGCGAATATTGGCCGAAACTGGCTGGTCAATGGCGCAATCAATATAGTCGCTAAGCCACTGGCTATCATGCCGTCATCTTGCAGGATGACCACGGGGCGTACTTTGCCGATTTCACTGCCTTTATTGGGGTTGAGATTGGCAGTCCATATTTCCCCTCGCCGCATCATTTCCACCATTTTTCATCAGGATCGATACCGGCTGCGCGTTCCGCTGCGATAATGGCGTTCAGCCCTTCGTCTGCCAAGTCCTCTGCTATTTCACGTGATTCGGCCCAGGCTTGGGGATCGGCTGCCAGTGCTCGTCCGGCGGCGATCATTTCTGCCATAAAGCGCTCTTTCTCACGGCGGGCCAAATATTCTGTGATCGCTTGTCGGGCGATTTCCGATTGGGTTTTACCTTCTAATTGGGCTTCGGCTTTTAGATTGGCTTCAATGTCGTCGGGTAATCGCAGGCTGATGGCGGTCATTTCTATCTCCAGGCGGTTTTAATAATACAAATTGTATTACAAAACGACTGACAAACAAGCACCTCGTCAATTTGGCTTTCTTCGCAAGCTTTTGAGAGTGAACAGACTTTTTTGCCCACCTATTTACTTGATCGAATTTCTATTTAATTTCAGGTTTACGTATGTCAATCTTAGAAAAACTTAAGAGCATATTCACTGGCCCACAAGATGAAGTTAATTTTTCAGAACTAATTATCCTTGCCACACTAGGCAAAACCTTAGAAATTGATTCAGTAGACCCGCGAAGTAGTCTTGTCTCCGATTACTTCAATAGGGATGCACAATCCCCAATGGAGTTTCGTATGAGGAATTTAGTTCCAAGCTTAAAGAAGGGGCTGGTAAATCTGTCCCTTTGAATTAAAAACAAATTAACTCGTAAGATGCATTCACCATAATCCCTGGGGAAGTGTCAATCAGCGTTGAAAACTTAACCCGGCAATGCTCGCTAAAGCATCACGATTGCTGTTAACAGAAAAATTTTTACATCCCGCACAGAGCGGCCCCTGCCTCACTAACGATCAAGATAGTTTTTATACCGCTCAAGCGCGGCCAGTGATCTTAAGTTATCGAGTACCTGTTGCAAGATAACGGAATCGTTATCCCGCGGCGCCACCATATAGGCTGGCAGCTTGAATTGCGGGCTGTCGGGCACAGGAAACAGTTTTTGCGCTTTAATCAGCGGTTCGGCGATGCGAATAGGTAAAAAGCAGGAACCGCCATTGCTGAGGATTAGCTGTATGGCAAGCCAGCCGATGTTAACTACTTGAGCGGGTCGTTCTAAATTCGGGTAACTATTACTGTGTTGTGCGTAAAACCCCGGCCCCCAGTCGACATAGATGTAATCATCATTGGGCCAGGGTTTTTCGGGATGAGTGGTCAGCAACAGCAAGGTTTCATCGAACAAATGCTCAACCTGCAGTCCGGGACTGTGTTGCGGCGTGTACATCA
>Ga0208629_101323_pt1 | contig 10365 bp, 7 predicted proteins | sample LakWasMet19_HOW5_2_FD_183865 | JGI IMG/M metagenome (GOLD analysis project Ga0208629, IMG submission 183865) | Freshwater sediment methanotrophic microbial communities from Lake Washington under simulated oxygen tension - Sediment Metagenome... | ecosystem: Environmental > Aquatic > Freshwater >...
GTATCTGACCAATGTAGTGTAAACGTTTCGTTGTGCCCATAAATTCTTGCAAAATATTCAGTCAAATCTTGCGAGCGTTCAAATCGCCGCTGCCAGCCCAACGGCTGAGTTACGAGTACTTTCTGTCTTTTGTTTACGAGTGCTAATCACGCATGCCGAATTCACGCTCTACCGTCGCCTTCCACCTCAATTCTCGACACTTGTCTCTCTTGGCGTTTTGAATGGCTGCACGACGAGCGGCGATCGGTGCCGGGCCTGCTCAAAAGCGGCTCTGTGCAAACGATGAGCACAGCTCCCTCCGCGACTGGTCCGCCGCCCACGACGGTGGGCTTGATGACATCAGTGTAGGCAAGCACACTTCTGCCCTCGACCTAACTCGTCACATGTCAGTGCACATGCTGCACCAGCTGGCCAGCCGCGGGGAGGGCGGCACCGCCGCTTGCTTGCAGCCATCGCACGGTCACGACAGCGCAGCTGCCTGCCCATTACCTAATTCAGCGGCGGGTAGCACCAGCGCATGCTGCCATAGTGAATTCGGGCGAGATTTATTGCAAGACAGTGGTATCATCATCCCGTTCGTGGCACAAGCATTCTTGTCTACGACACGGATGCTCGTGATCACCGGTGCTGGGTGCAAGCGTGGCCTGACCGCGGCTATCGCGCGGCGCGTTGCTCCTTTGGGCACGCGTGTGCTGGAGGTTCATTGTGGGATCAAGTCGTCGATGAAAGGGGTGCTGAGGCTGGCGAAAGCTGCGTTCGGCCACGCGTTTGGTTCGGACTTTGCCCCTGCGCTTGAGCGCGCTGCGGGCGTTGGAAGCCGGAGCCAAATAGGGGTCGACAGCGGTGTTGCAGTGACTGCGAGTGGTGGGTTTGCGCCCGTCAGTTTGCGGCAGGCGATGGCAGCGGGCGCCGCCCCCGCCTTCGACAAGCTGCTGGTGCTGCACCGCTTCGACAGGGTGCTCGAGAGCGACGGAGACGCCGCACTGCTGCTACTGCAGTGCCGCGGCCTGCGCATTGTCGCCTCGGCAGCCAACCCCAAGGGTCTGCTCGGGGCCCTTGGCGAGCGGCACCGCATCGGGCACAACCTCCTGGTCTTCCATGCCCCCACGTACCTGCTGGCCTCGCGGGCAGGGATCACAGCTGGGGCTGCGGGCGGTCGGGCCGCGGCCGGGGCCACTGGTGCGTTGAGCCGGCACGCAGCCGCAGGGCGATTGGCACGTGCAACGTCGTCGGAGTCGATTGCATGTCGCCACGTGGTTGTCAACGTGGAGAGCCGTGCGGGTGTGCGAAGTGTGGTAGACAGCCTGCCCCCCGCGCAACATCACATGTTGGGCATACTGCTCGGGCTGATGGACCCAGAGGGCGCCGCCTCGTCATCTGCCGCTGCTCCCACGATGCGGTCGCTGCCGCCTGTGCCCGCCCTCGAGCTGTTCAGCGAGGCACGCGAGGGCATGGTGGTCACCAGCGAGGCGGGCTTTCGGGAGATGCTGCGGGAGCTTGGCGAGGCGAACCTCATCCACACAGACACGCAGGCGGACACTGTGGCGCTGGTGGTACAGGTCGCGTACCTTCGGGCCGCCCTGCAGGCGCAGCGGCCCGCCAGCAGGTCGTGAGCCAGCTGTTGACATCAAAATGTGAGTGCGCAGCCACGTTTGCTGCCGAGATTATTGATCGCTCTTTCTTCGAATGGCGCCTGAGTGAATCACCGAGGCTCGGCAACGATTATCGTGGATCCTGGAGCAGATTGGCGTGTTGACTCAGTAATCAAGGGTTGCATTCAAGTACCACAACGGTCGCGGCTCCGATCCCCGGCATCTCTGCGTCAATGCCACTGCCAGTGTATACGACCCCAGCACTGCTGTCAGGATGACCCAGCATTCGTGGTCATGCAACCTGTCGTCAGCACTCACTCGACGGTCCTGCACCTGCTGCCCGACAGTAGGTATAGAATGACTGCTCAGGGCGCACCGGGTCGCGCCGCACCCATCCGAATGCAGTGCCAGTGGGGATGGCGGTGCGCTGAGGGTAGACACTCTATACTACGCCCGCCTGTTTCGCCGCCCGTTTTCTCCGCTTCACGCACCGGACGTGAGCTTGCTCCCAAGCATCGCCAATTGTTGATGATGTTGGGACGGGCGGAATAGACATGTCTCGTGCTCGTGTCCAAGCACCTCACCCGCCTGCCCCGCCGTATGCTCAAGAGCAGCTCCGACACGCGGTTGCGCCTCGAGTTGGACATGCGCATGCCGCATTGCAACCGCGGCGAGCCGTGTAGATGAGTCATGCGTGCAGCAGACGCTCCTTGCAGTTGAGTCAAAACCTTAAGGATACCGAATATTAGTCGCGGACCGCGGTTTGAGCTCAAGTATGCATATGGCACCACGGCCGCATGCGCAGTTGAAACCTTGCGGTTGTTGACACCGCAAGACGTGCGGTCCCGCGAACATTTTAGTTTATTGAACGTGGTAATTGCTGAGAGCACATGCTTTTACATCGATTGTCCACAGCAAAGCTTTCTTAAGAATCCACCGTCAAACTTCGACGTTGAGACCACGATTCTCAACGTCGATGCAGCTGCGCAGTGGACGCGAGAAGCAAAGGGGTTCAAAAAAGTGGATTCCGCCACAGCTGCAGGTGACGGCGCGTTAATTGTTCAGCGGCTGTCCCCGAAAAGGTGGCAATCCATGTTGGTGCATCCCAGCAAGCTCCCATACGGCGGTGAGGTGCGTGCATGAGGCCATACGACATGGAGCGTGCTCGCCAGCAACGGCTCGGCGTTGACATTATTGGCGGACTCAAGGGGTGTCCTCGGGAGGCGGCCGCGACACATCCCGGAACCGGTCGCGCATCTGCAGCGCTACGTCGGCCTCCATGAGCGTCTTGGAGGCCGCCAGCGCTGCTAGCGACACCGGCCGCGCTGCGGCGGCGAGAGTGGCCGGACGCGCCAGCAGTGAGTCGTCACCCGTCTCCGCAGGCCGTGCTAGTGAACCTCGGGTGCCTTTCGGAGCTGGTGAGGGTCGGCTTGCACCCGAAGGCCTCTCCGCTAGCACAGTTTGCATGAGGGCTGCCCTGCTGCTCGCCTGGGAGGCGCTCGCTGCGGCAGCCACAGCAAGGGCGAGGGGTGTGCGCGTTGCGGCGATAAGGTTTTGTGCTGCTCCGTCCATCGCTGCAGCGACTGATGGGCCTGCTAGCACATGCACCGGCGACACTGCCTCAGCCACTGCGGTGGAAGCGATATTGCCGCCGGGGCTTGTTGTGCGCCGCTTGCCTATCCCGCTGCCGGGGGAGCGAGACGCATGGGAGATGGCGCCAGGCAAGCCTACGCCATCAATGCTGCTGATACTCTTCGAGGTTGCGCCCCGACCGCGGATGATAGCGGTATCAGTGCTGCCATCGCCTCCTCGATATCGCCGCACTACGGATAGAGGGGAGTGCTCGATCGCGGCCGCGTCAGTGGAGGTTAGTCCCAACCCCTCCAACGTGAAGCCGACAGGCAGTGCAACCCCTGACGCGACGGCTCCTCGGATCTCCTCATCACTGGCGCCTATCGGGGCGCTCGAAAAAGCGCTGCGGCTGCGCAGAAACACCCCCAGTGTCGTGTCGTGTTGCGCACGAGGGCTAAGCTGGCTCTCTACTGCATCGGACGCCACAGGCTTGCTCACACTTCGGGCGCCAGGGACCTGAGTGGGGTCGCGGGGTGGGGTCCGCACCGCTGCCCGACTGGGGGTCTGCATCAGACGGAGTGTAGTCGGCGAAAACTCAGCACCATGAGTCCGGAAGCCACGTGACATGCTGCTCGCCCCATGAGGCAGACCTGAGTCGGAGTCAGCAGCAGCGTCGGTTCGAGGCCCCGCCGGAGCGAGCGCACGCGCCGCTCTATTGATCGATATGCCGGCAGCGCCAGCGCCAACGAGCATGCCGAGCGAGCTTGCGGGTCTCCGCTTCGGCACGTCGAGTGTACCCGACGCGATACCTTGCGTCAGATGCGCATCGTAGTACATGCGCGCAGCCAAGCCCTCTGAGCTCCGCGGAGGCGCTGGCGTGGTGCGGGGTCTGAATTGAGGCGCAGAGCCATCGTTTGCTGCCTGCCAAGCCAGCACGGGCGTTGCTGCAGCCGCTGCCCGATCCCGTCGACCATCACCGTGCCCATCCAGCGGTCTCGTGGTTGCTGCGGTATCGCCAAAAGCAGAGTCAACGGTAGAAGGGATGCTTCGAGCAATGTTGGCCTCGCCACCGTGAGCGCTCGCATCCGCAATGGCCATGTCACCGCTCGGAAGCGCAGCCGAGTCGAAGGTGTGAGCTTGCGCGCCTTCCGCTGGCACAGCGGAGTGTGCTTCATCCCCGGCCATGTCCGGCGTGCTCGCTCGAGAGTCCACGCCGCAAGCATCGAACGCTGCAGAGCGCGCCTCTCCGTGCGCCCGCTCAGGATGAGTCGCCCGCTCCACAGCGCTCTCACTAGCTGCCGCGGAGGTCGCAGGTTCCGTATCGGCACGCTCTGGTGCAGGCAGCAGCAGCTGTGGGTTCGATGGCGACAACAAGGGATCCGCGTCGTGGGCCTCTGCCGCGCTTCGCACGGCTTTTGCAGCCGCGGCCGACATCTCCTGGGACGCCCTGCGCACCGCCTTGCCTCGCATGGCGTCCCCGTAGCCCGCCGGAAGCTCCATGCTGCGCACAACACTCGCCCGCCGAGCAGTCGCCAACGCCAGACTTGCAAGCACGAGAGACGCTCGCCTCGCAGAGGCTGCCGCCGGCGAGGTTGAGCGGTTGGACGGCGTTGCCGGCGGCCCAGCTCCGGAGGGCAAAGAGCTGATGCCCTTGCCAGTCTGCGCATCTGCACCAGAGAGCGGTGGGGCGGGCGCAATGTTCCGCGCAGCGTCTGCCGCCGCTCGCATTGCCTCCGACCGCAGCAGCTCAAGCTGGCTCCGCAGCAAGGTGACGGTGTCGCGCAGCTGACGCATCTCCTCCTGCGCTGCGCGCGCCGTGTCCTCCGCGGCTTTGACCCGGAAACCGGCTCCGCCCACGAGCGCGGCGCCGTGAGCTCCGCCAGCCCCACCGGCGTTGTCACTGTTGGTGGCCTTCCTGCCGGGAGCTGCGTTGCGGTGCATCGTGGGCAGGCGCCTCACAGAGCGAGTAAGATTCGGACTTGGGGCATGGGGCGTCGGCGCGGCTTTCGGGGAGAGTGACACCGGCGCGTGCGGATCAGCCGAGACGCCGGAAGAGCCCTCGGACACAACGGAGGCTGCAGTCGCAGGGCCAGAGCGCCCATCTGCGGCCTCGTGCTCATGGGCGGTCTGTCCCCAGCGGGCATATCCCCCGCTCATCGCAATCATCGCGCGAGCAACAAGCGGGGACAGCATGGAGCGGCGGGGGACTTCCCGCGGCGCGCTGTCCCCGAGTCGAGGGATCTGCGGCCCTCGGGCTTGATGATAGGACGGCGATTTGGGCCCCTCCAGAGTCAACAACAGCGGCCCTCCAGTGCTGCCGTCTGGTGCCACCGCAGCGAGCGCAGAGGACAGCTGAGCTGCAGCCTGCCGTTTGGCGCGCTTGCGCAGCATGGCAGCCTCCGCGATGGTGTTGCGCTCGGACAGAGCTTCCTTCAGCGGGCGGTGCAGCAGCAAAGGCACCGTGAACCATGCGAGGTAAGCGGAGAACACGATGACCGCAATGCATGCCGCGAGCGAGGCATCCTCCGGCGTGGAGATGGTAGCGCCTGTGCCTGCAGCAGCGACACTGCGGGGAAAGGCGTACGCAAAGTTGGCTGCAGCTAGCCACTCGTGCACCTGCTGCCACGGCCCCAACAGTAACAGCAGGTACGCGCCCAGCGCCAGCAGCAGCACCGCGAGGAAGTGGTAAGTCGCAATGGCAAGGTAGTGCCCCTCGTCGAAAGGCAGCGTGAGGAAGCGCAGTCGAGACACAAGCACGGAGACAATGACTGCCTGGGTGAGCTTCCAGAGCAGCATGCCGACCTGGAAAAGCTGCATGGCTTTCTCAGACTCAGCGACGCAGACAGCTCGGAAGACACCGAGGCCGCCAAGCTTCAGCCAATACGCAACAATGGCTGCATCCACCGCAAGAGATGGAAGAAGCCACAACCACACGTGCTTCGCTCTGAACTTCCACGCACCCATCGCAATCACGCTATCGAATTGCTTGCGGGCATGAAACGCCTTGCCCGCAATGGGTGCCAGCACGAGCGAGAGGGCAAATGGTGGCAGCGCAACGCGTGTGTTGCATTGCGCTTCGCTGGCAGACCCTAGAAATGACACCGGCCAGCTCGTCAGGAGCAATCCAAATAGGAGGATGCACAGCAGGAACCCAAATTTCGACTTCCGCACAGCCGTCTTGTAGCGGTGCTGGAAAGTGAGAGAGGTCAAGCAGAGTAGCAGACACACGGAAACGATGCTCACCCCAAGAGCCGCGACGCCGAGAGGCGAAGACAGAGTGATGTACGTCGCGCCGGGCATCGGAAAGACGAGCGCATGGGGGGGAGGATCCGCAAGCACGGCTTCCTTGGTCGGCATGACTGGCGACTGACCGGAGACGTATCGTGCCTGCGCAACAGGCGCAACAATGACAAGCGACAGCGGCGTTGTTGGGTCGTACGCGGGCCGCTGCCTCCATGACTGCACCTGCACCAGCAGCGGCACCTGCGCGGCGTTGATGTGGCTAGCGTCCCACGCCACAGGCCCGAACACCGTGTCGAACCGGGTAGCCTCCACGCGCCGTACCCAGCGCATGTACGCGGAGGCCTCGCCTGACGTGCAGGGGGCCGCTGCGGGGTCCGTCAGCATGACAACGATGCGGGGGTACGCCACCTCGCAGGCAGCGAAGATGGGCTGCAGCGCAGCAGCGAGGATGGAGAGGCTGGCGGCTGCAGCGGCGGCCTGCCACGGTGGCTCGTAGCGGAACCGCGTTCGGAACGCCGCCACAAACGTCGGCACGTCAAGAAGCATCGAGTCGTTGTACCGCGCGTCGGAGAGCCACGGGGCGCCGGTGGTGACGTAGCGTGCAGAGGGCACTGCGACCTCCTGCAACAGCTGCGACGGCGTGTTCATGCCAGAAAGCAAACGACTGTCGGCCGCAGCAAGAGTGGTGTTGCTAAGGAGCGGCGACAAGCCGCGCAGTGCCAGTTGGTCGCTGAACTGAGCGGCATCCGAGCTCGCATTCGTGCGCAGCGTGGGGCCAGGGTACGAGAAGAGGCCTTCCAGAGGCACCCGCCGCCGCACCAACAGGGCCGTCAAGATGGCTGCGGTGTCGCGGTACAGGCCGCAATGCAGCAGGGTGGTGATTCCGTGGGAGAGCAGGGTGCTGGCGAGGGTGTCTGCCAGCGTCTCCAGCTGGGTGGTCTGCGAGGGAGCCGCCACGCCAAGCAGCGAACTGCTCACGGAAGAGGCCGCAGAGGCAACGATAGGATCGTTGGCGTCGCGAGGTCTGCTCAGTCCGCTGCCTTTCCCCCATGTATAAGGGGCGTCCTCCGTCAGTGGTCCCAAGTCGTAGCTCTGCGTGAATGCGACGCGCACGTCATTAGCCAGGGCCGCCGCCTGAACATCATAGCAGGCTTCCTCCGTGGACGGGTCGGCGTGAGAGAAAACCAACCCGACGCTACGCACACCGCGCCGTGCGATCGCGGCGACGAACTGTGTCGCGAACACGGAAGCGGAGCGCTGGAGGCCATAGACGAATGTCCGGTCCTGCCCATACGAGGCGGTGTAGGGAAGGCCGCTTGGTGTACAGCACTGCAAATGAAGCAGGCCCACCGCACTTGCTGCCACTGCCTCGGTCTTGGAGTATGCAGGGTGCATGCCCAGCAATGCGGTGAACTCCGTGTGCTTGGTGACAGCGTCGATGAAGAGCGGGTTGTACGGCGGTGGTTTACTGAAGGCGCCCAGGGAGCGGTTCAGCGCTTGGCGTAACAAGCTTGTGTGCAGCGTGGCGTCGGAAGCCGAATCCAGCGCCGTCACGTTCATCCGAAAGAACAGTCGAGTGCCCTGCCGGTCCAACATGAGCACGCCCCGCCCGTCATTCTTGCCGTTGATCAGCTCCTCCGCAACACGCAAACCATCGATGGCGGCGGCATACTCCAGCGCTTGTACACCGGTTCGCGGCCCGACAACTGCCACCTGCACGGCACCCGTGTCGATATTGACGATCTGCCCATCGGTGGGCATGACTGCTGAGAGCACTCGCAAAAGCACGATTGCAGCCACACAGCAATTCAGCGGGAATGGCTTCAACCATGCCATCGCAGCAATTACCACCGAACTAAAACAGATTGAGAAGCTACGGCAGCGGCTGGTGCTTACAGCCCTGTCCCGAACGAACGGGCATGCCGGTTACACGGCGGCGTCTCGCCCAGCCGCAAGAGTTACGTCAGCTGTCGCCCAATCTAACGGGGAGTGCCTCAAGCACATACCAGGTTGCTACATTCGTGAGGTTCGACGGGCGGCTTTGGTGCGCGAGCCGCGACGCGCGCGACAGAGCGAAACGATTCATCACCGAATTGCCTGGCAGCTTGGCACGCCACGTGTGTCGGAGCTGCGAAGCGTTGCAGAGGCCGACACAAGCTGTCGGCCACATACAACACATACAACACACGGTGCCATCAACCACGTTTCCCGGTCCATCAGCGAGACCCCACTGGGCGGGGAGAAGCTTGATCGGAACAGCACCTCACTTGAGCGGCAAGTGAGCCGGTGTTGAGGTGCTCGTCACAGGCGGCCACCGTGCCTCAGCTTAGTATGGACGCTAACGTCAATTTACTTGACTGGTATTGGGACCTGCCCACGATCACTCGAATTTACTTCACGGGGGCATTCGCGACGACGGCGCTTTGCGCGCTGGATGTCGTCTCGCCCTACATGCTGTACTTCAACTCGCGGCAGATCGCCCGCGGAGAGGTGTGGCGCCTGGGCACGAACTTCTTGTTCTTTGGAAATCTTGGGATCGACTTTTTGTTTCACGCTTTCTTCGTGTGAGTTGACCAGCTGTAAGCCGCGAATGTGGCCGATGCGCTGTCGTACTCCGGCCAACGTGCGCGTGTGTGCTCCATTCACCCCTGCAGCATCCGCTACTGCCGGTCACTCGAGGAGGGCTCCTTTGGCCACCGCTCCGCTGACTTCTTGTACTGCCTGCTGTTCGGCATGGCCGTCCTGATGGCCGTGGCCCCGTGGGTGAACCTCATGTTCTTCGGCTCCTCGCTCACCTTCATGCTCGTGTACCTGTGGGGCAAGCGGAACCCCGGCATGCAAATAAGGTGGGTGCTGTGCCATGGCTCGGTACGGAGGCTCTCCGTGGCGCCAGCGACCGTGTGCGCACCTGTCGCAAGAACGCCGGGTCTGCGAGCGTGGCGACAATTGATTCACCGCATGCTGACGCCCTCACCCGATGCCTTCGTGCAGCCTGCTCGGCCTGTTGGCGTTTAGCGCCCCGTATTTGCCGTGGGTCCTGCTCGGCTTCTCGCTGCTGCTCGGCCACGACGTCCAGGCCGACATGCTTGGAATCGTGGTGGGACACCTGTATTACTTCCTTGAGGATGTGCTGCCCGCCGTGTCGGTGGTGAGAGGGTGGCGCTGGGTGCGGCGCCCGCTGCGCACCCCATACTTGTTGCACTGGCTCTTCGGCACGCACCGGCTGCTGGACCGCCAAGGCGGGGTGGGCAGATAGGCAGGGCGGACAGGTGGGGCTGTCTCGGCGTCGGCATCGACCGGCTGATTGACTGCATGCGGCGAAGATCGACTCCACGACCTGCGGCTATGAGGTCTCCGATGCCGACTGGGAGTTCACAGGGGTCGCACCACGTCCGCTCCCCAAACAGCAGGTGCGTTCAGTTCATGTGTGCCACGCGGGGCCTGATGCGCACTGCTGCAAGCCTTGCAAGCGAATGCCTTCTCACCGCACCGTTCAATTTGATGATGCCTCGCTGGCCCCATGCAGTGATGCTCCCGCAGCTTCTCAGGCGGACAGCTGAAAACAATCCCGCTTCGCGGCGGCCCGGGCGAACGCCCATGCTTTGTCATGCGATGCTTCTGACGAGGGCTGCGGGGCACGGGAGGCCGCACGCAAAAGGTAGCGTGCGACGTCTGAAGGTCGTTAGTGGTGCTGTGTCGTCTGCGTGCGCAGCTTCCTGCAACGGGGTTTGGTATGATGGCGCATCCAGTGCTCGTCTCGACACGCCTGCTGTGCATCGAATACCGCACACGCGGCCCGGGATCCGGTTCTTTGACCGCTCGTGGTCGCTTGCGGGCTTTTGCTCAGATTTCTGGCCTTGCTGTCTCTGACATGCAGCCCCAGCGTTCATCGTGTGCTTTGACGTCGCTGAGTTGCTCGCCGATTCCGATTTTGAAGCTGACGCGATCTGTGAGCGTT
>Ga0208629_101324_pt1 | contig 10358 bp, 8 predicted proteins | sample LakWasMet19_HOW5_2_FD_183865 | JGI IMG/M metagenome (GOLD analysis project Ga0208629, IMG submission 183865) | Freshwater sediment methanotrophic microbial communities from Lake Washington under simulated oxygen tension - Sediment Metagenome... | ecosystem: Environmental > Aquatic > Freshwater >...
CGGACGGGGAAAAATGATCAGCGCACTTCGCGCCTTGCAACGCGAATACGAGCCGCAAGACCTGCCCGGACAACTGGCGGCTTTCGGCATTAACGGCGGCAGCGCACAAAAACTGTTTATGAGCCACCCGCCGTTGGAAGAACGTATTGAGGCGTTACAAAATATGCGTTGAGATAAACAACATGATTCCAGTCAATGCTAAGCCATGCCGTAAAGCCTATTAATCGGCATCAATGGATTGCAGAAGCTGCTTATTACAAAGCACTAGCCAGAAAATTCGAACCCGGCAAAGAATTAACCGACTGGTTAGAGGCTGAAACAGACTACTACCGAATGCTGGTAGCGCTTTATATGTCCATCCTGGAAGAAGACGGACCGATGACGATTTTAAGCTTGCGACAGTTGGCTGAGTTTATCGGCATTCAAAATCCTGAGGATATTCTGTCGGAAATAGAACTTGTAGGGGCTATTCAAAATGCTACCGGACATAGCCCTTGCTTCAATTCTGAAATCAATAGGCTCTGCGAAGAAATGGAATGCCCATGGAGAGCCGAATGCCGGAAACTGGTTTCGGCGTGGTATTGATGGGTTTTATCGTTTCCACAGTCCGGTACTTATCGTTATATACAAGTTTATCCCTACCGGTATGACGACTCCGAGATCAATCAATGAGCGCTCCAGCTCGTCCTTCATCCCCCATTAAGTCAAGGTTAAGCTAAAACAGCTATATTATTCGCACATAGTTGCTGTTTTTATCCCTCATTTCGACTTTTACCTAAAGGAGAAATGACCCTTCAACTCAATCAGGAATATCTATGGAAACTCAACCAAACTGGGTAACCACTATTGATAAGATAGTCGATATGGGCTTGAGCCACGGATTGGCGCAACGCACAACTGAAGACGAAGCTTTCAATGGACGGACCATTTGTTTAAACGGCAGGCAAGTGCTGAATTTTGCTCTTTGCAGCTACTTGGGATTAGAGCAGGATTCCCGACTCAAGCAGGGAACTATCGATGCCGTAACCCGCTACGGCACCCAATTCGCTATATCGAGAGCCTATATGTCGGCAACGCCATATACGGAATTGGAAGCGCAACTTGAAGAATTATTCGGGGGTCATGTGCTGGCGACTCCCACCACGACGCTGGGGCATATCGCCGCTTTGCCGGTACTCATTCAAAAAGGCGATGCGATTATCATCGACCAGATGGCTCACAACAGCATGCAGACAGCTGCAAAGCTGGTGCAGGCGGACGGGGTTCCTGTCGAAACGCTGCTTCACTGCAACCTGGAGTTGCTTGAGGAACGAATCAACATCCTTAGCAAGCAGTATCACCATGTCTGGTACCTGACTGACGGCATTTACAGCATGTTTGGAGATCGGGCTCCGGTACATGAATTAGGCCAGTTATTAACCCGCTACGAGCAGCTGCATCTGTATTTTGACGATGCTCACGGCATGAGCTGGTTAGGCAAGCATGGCCGCGGTTATGTTCTCGATTGTCTACCCATTCAAGAGCGGATGGTTGTTGCGACGTCCCTGTGCAAAGCTTATGCTGCCGGCGGCGGGGCGCTCATTTTTCCGAATGCACGGATGCATCGACACGTTAAAAACTGCGGAGGGCCGATGATTTTTTCAGGACCTATCCAGCCTCCCATGCTGGGCGCAGCACTTGCCTCTGCTAGCATCCATCTTTCGCCGGAGATTAATTGCCTGCAACTGGAACTGCAAGACCGTATTGCCTTCTGCAATCGGCTGCTTAAAGCATACGAAATACCTGTGGCGTGCAGTTCGCAGTCGCCCATTTTTTACATCAAACTAGGACTTCCTCATGTTGCCGGCGATATGGTCAAATATCTGCTTGATGAGGGTTTTTATACAAACCACGCTATTTATCCGGCAGTATCCCGGCGAAAATCGGGTATACGATTCACTTTAACCCGGCACCTGTCTTTTGATGATATTCACGGTCTGATTGAGGCCATCGCCCGCAACCTTCCGAGGGTTATGGATACAAAGTCCAGAAAGGGAGCGGAAAAATGTGTTCCGTTGTAACAAACTAAAGTCGCAACGCCAGGCGAATCAACTTAAGCTAAGCGCTACATGGTACTGTTTGTCGTATAACAGGAGTGCAAGCTTTGCTTGCCACATACATCGTATAAGGTGCAGGCAAAGCCTGCACTCCTTCCTTAAACTGCCGCACCAGGCTATCGCTGATAAGTGCCGATCAGTTCCGCCTGCCCAATAACATGCCCTGCCATCGCTTTTTCAAGCTGGGTCTTATTGGGATGATGCAGATCGGGCAACTCAACATCCAGCGCATAAAGTTTATGAAAGTAGCGATGCCGACCAACGGGTGGGCATGGACCGCCGTAGCCCGTCCGTTTCCAGTCGTTTTTGCCTTGGTAAGTGCCAACGGGTAAATTGGCGACAGCAACGGCTTGCGGTAGCTCTATAACCGTCGGCGGAATGTTGTAAAGCAGCCAATGTACCCAGGTCATTTTGGGCTTGGCAGGATCCGGCGCATCGGGATCGTCAACGATCAACACCAGACTTTTGGTATTTTGCGGAAGTCCCGACCAGCTTAAAGCGGGCGAACTGTCGTTGCCGTCACAGGTAAAAATTTTGGGAATTTCTCCCTGATGGGCAAAGTCCGGTGATTTGAGGATCAAGGTCATGTGTTGCTCTCCTTCAGCCAAGGCGGCTGCAGTAAAAAAGATGCTGAAAACCAAATAAATTAGGTGGATAAAAATAGGCTGCTTGATTGAATTCATTAATCACCTCAAAAATAAAATTAGGATTGCTGGTTTACTGATCGCCAATCTCAAGATTGGAAACCAGCCCTTACAAATTCGTGTCCGCTCCTAAACCATAAACCTATCCCGACCGGCTGGCAATTGTAGAAAAGACCTACAGACAAACAACTTTTCATTAGTTTAAACTCCACCGCTACAGCCGATTTTTGTGCGTTAAAATCAGGAGGTTGTGAATATGAGAAGAGTAAAACATCTTATTTTTTGGCTGGTGGTCATCGGCGTTATTTTGCTGTTATTTTCCTCCCATGTGATCGCTGAAAATGATTTTCACCGGCAACGCTATGCGTTGGTGGAGATCATCAAGGCCGAAGTGAAGGAGACGGGCGATTTCCTGAATCAGGAAGCGCTCGATGAGCGGGTTATCGATGCGCTGCTCAAGGTGCCGAGACATGAATTCGTCCGCGATACTGAGCGTCCCTATGCCTACGCAAACAGGCCGCTCCCTATCGGTCATGGCCAGACTATTTCCCAGCCTTATATCGTGGCGGTCATGACCGACCTGCTTAAGCTGAAAAAAACCGACCGGGTTCTGGAAGTCGGCACCGGTTCCGGGTACCAGGCGGCTATTCTCGCCGAACTAGTTGATAGCGTCTACACCCTGGAAATTGTTGAACCACTGGCTAAACAGGCCGCAGAAAATCTTAAACGAACCGGTTATGACGCCGTTCATACCCGCATCGGCGACGGTTATTACGGCTGGGAAGAAGCCGCGCCTTTTGACGGCATTGTCGTTACCGCCGTTGCCAGCCATATACCGCCGCCGCTGATTAAACAGCTTAAACCCGGCGGGCGCATGATCATCCCGGTCGGCGCTCAGTTTATGACGCAGTACCTGGTTTTGGTGACTAAAGATGATGACGGAAAAGTCACCACTCGCCAAATCCTGCCGGTCAGTTTCGTCCCGCTCACCGGCAAGCACTGACCGGAAAATGCCGATGAAACCGCACTTATCGCTATTGGCCGCTGTCGCCATTATTTCGGCATCCGCCCTGGCCTATGAAATTTTACTGATGCGCCTGTTTTCGATTATCCAGTGGCATCATTTCGCTTACATGATGATCAGTCTGGCGCTGTTGGGCTACGGCGTTAGCGGCGTGTTCCTGGCGCTGAACCGCGACCGGTTAGCGCAACATTTCCCGGCTGCGATCATGGCCAATATGCTGCTGTTCAGCCTTTTTGCACCCGCCTGTTTTTTGCTGGCCCAGCAAATCCCGTTTAATCCGGCGGAAATGCTATGGACGCCCGTGCAGTTATTGTATTTGTGCGGCATTTACCTGATTCTGGCGTTACCCTTCTTTTTCGCGGCCAATGTGGTCTGCCTGTCCCTTTACCGCTACAAGGGCCAGGTATCTTCCATCTATGCGGCCGACCTGTTTGGCGCCGGCTTGGGCAGTGCCGGGGTTATTTTGCTGCTGTCCACTATGTTTCCCGAAAAGATATTAACCGTGTTGATGCTGTCGGGACTGCTCGCGACCTTGCTGGCATCGAGCTACACCTTTCATGCCCCAAAACACTGGACCATCGCGTCCGTTATCATCGGACTGGCGGTTATTTTCACCCCGACCGGCTGGATGGCGCTGAAAGTTTCGCCGTATAAAAGCCTGAACCAATTGCTGCAAGTGCCCGGCACAAAAATCATAGACCGGTATTCCAGCCCGCTGGGTTTGATCAGTGTAGTCAAGAGCGATATTACCCCGTTACGCCATGCGCCCGGCTTGAGCCTTAATGCTACGACAGAGCCGCCCGAGCAACTTGCCGTGTTTACCGATGCCGACAATATGACCGCCATCACCCGTTATGACGGCAACCCGGAAACACTCGGCTATCTGGATCAAACCACATCGGCATTGCCCTATCACCTGAAACAACACTCCGACATCCTGATTCTCGGAGCCGGTACCGGCAGCGATATTTTACAGGCCAACTATCACGCCATTAAGCACGTCGATGCCGTAGAACTGAACCCTCAAGTCATCGACCTGGTTCAAAGAAAATATGCCGATTTTGCCGGTTATCTTTATTCCAGCGCCCATGTTAATGTCCACGCAGATGAAGCCCGCGGCTACCTTGCAGCAACGAATAAAACCTATGATTTGGTCAATATTTCATTACTGGATGCGTTTGGCGCATCGACCGCAGGCCTTTATTCGATGGCTGAAAACTATCTTTATACCGAACAGGCCATACGGGAATATCTGCGCCATATAAGCGCAAACGGTTACCTCAGCATTACCCGCTGGATTAAAATTCCGCCGCGCGATGAACCCAAACTGTTGGTTACGGTTATTGACGCGCTTAAAGACGCCAATGTCAGGCAGCCCGGCCAACAGATAATCATGATACGCGGCTGGCAAACCAGTACCTTACTGGTAAAAAACGGCACACTATCCGCCGAGGAAATCAGCCGGTTAAAACAGTTCTGCAACGAGCGCAGCTTCGATTTGGTTTATTATCCCGGCATCTCGGAGTCGGAAGTCAATCGCTTCAATATCCAGCAGCAGCCTTACCTGTATGAGGCGGCTGTGGCTTTATTGGGCGACCAAAGCCAAGCTTTTATTGATGCTTATAAGTTCAATATAGAGCCTGCGACAGATGACCGGCCCTACCTGTTTCATTTTTTTAAATGGAGAACCCTGCCCGAAATCCTGTCTTTATTGGGTACCGGCGGAAGCTTCTTGCTGGAAAGCGGCTATTTATTGTTAATCGCGGCCTTGGTCCAAGCGATGCTCGCCAGCCTGTTATTGATAGCATTGCCGCTGTGGCTGTGGAAAAGCAAGCTGGGCATCGAACCGGGATCGGGAAGCCATCTGCGCATACTCGTGTATTTTTTCTGCCTGGGTTTGGCATTCTTGTTCATTGAAATCGCCTTCATCCAGAAATTTATCCTGATTCTGCATCATCCGCTTTATGCCATTACCGTGGTGCTGAGTACCTTTTTGTTATCCGCCGGTGCCGGTAGTTATTTCTCAACCAAGCTGTCGAGCAGGAGTGAAAAATCGGCGTTTATGTTGCCGATGGCGGCTATCGCATTGCTCAGCATCGGTTACAGCCTAGGCTTTGAGTCCATCGCCGGTTTTTTGCTGAAAACAGGGAGCCTGAGCCGCTACCTGTTTTCGATAATTTTGATAGCGCCGCTGGGTTTTTGCATGGGCATGCCGTTTCCGATGGCGCTGGCTAACATCAGCCAAACCGCCCCGGCGTTGATCCCCTGGGCCTGGGGCATTAACGGCTGCGCTTCGGTGATCAGCGCGATACTGGCAACCCTGATTGCGATGCAGTTCGGCTTTACCGTATTGATCTTTCTGGCGGTGATTTTGTACGGCGTGGCGGCGTGGTGTTTTCCCAAATGGGTACAGGCATAGCGTTATTAGGCAATGACTGAGAAAATTTACCACGAAAGACACGAAGAAAATATTCCAGTTAATCCCATGTATTGAAACTTCGTCGCCTCTGTGGCTAATCGTTTTTTAGACTGTTTTAGATAATACGCTTACAGTTTCGTTTGCGTTCCGCCCACGCCGGACCGCGCCCGGCGAGTTGCCGGAATAACGCTTGAATGTCGCTTCGGGCCAATGGGGCGTCGGCGGGCAAGCCGTCACCACCGAGGCGATACGCGCGATGAGTCAGGCGTCGGGATAATTGACTCGTAATAACTTGAGCGTTTGTAGCTGCGGATTAATCCGCGCCTACAGCGCCACAGAAGAAGCGTTTTCTTGACAATAAAGGCGGACTCAATTAAGTTGGCTAGCGTTAGCCAACTTAGCCCTGGTATTCTCGATGCAAGTTAACATACTCGAAGCCAAAAATAACTTGTCCAGCCTTATCGTGGCCGCCGAGAGAGACGAAGAAGTGGTAATCGCCCGTAATGGCGTACCCGTCGCCAAACTTGTTAAATATACGGCCAACAAAGTCGCCCCTCCCGGTGCCTGGAAAGACCGTACCGCTTATTCAACGGACTGGAATTCCGCCGTAACCAATGCCGAAGTAGAACAATTATTCACCGACAGCAACAATGCGCCTGCTGCTTGATACTTGTATTGTTTACGACTGGCTGATGGGCGAAATCAAGGACCGCCCTATTATCGAGCGGATTCAGGCCGAAGGCGCATTGGTCAGTTCGGTTACGGTCTGGGAAATGGCAATCAAAAACGGCTTGGGTAAAATGCCCTTGCCCTCGGAACATATCGCCGAAGATATTGAAGCGCAAGGTTTTCAATGGCTGAATATCACACCTTACCATGCCCAAACCGTTCTCGAACTGGGCGATCATCATAAAGACCCGTTCGATCGATTGTTGATCGCCCAAGCCAAGTACGAGAAGCTGCATATTGTGACTTACGATGCGGTGTTTCAGGATTATCTTGATGGTGTGCTTTTTATTAGGAACTGATGTTACGCCCGGACGGTATTTCTCCCGTTTGCCGCGCCGAGCACCGCAGCTTTTGTCGAGAATAGCCCATTATGGAGCAGCAGGGATGCTGCACGTCAGCGGAGGGGCAAGGAACCCCTAGGCAAAAGCAAGGAACGCAGGACGCAAGCGGGTCGCCTTTTCTTTAGTTACTTTCTTTTGACGAAGCAAAAGAAAGTAACTCGCCCTTGGGTGCGAGAACCCGATTCACATAATTGTCGCATCAGCGACCGCTTAAAAAGGGCTGATCATTCAGAACTGCGGACAATGCGATAATTATTCGTTCTTTTTCCCATGGAAATGACTGTCAGCGCAAACGACAACTGGGCATCAACACGGAGCAGTTGTCAACCAAAAATGGACAACTGTTTCAAATGACGAAGCCCACTTTAGGCGATACGCTCTCAACTATGTTGACTCTGGCACCAGTTCCAGGGAAGTTCAGGTTTTGAACACTCTTGCGCAGAGAGCAGCCAACGCCTATATCTAGCTACTTACCCTAAAAACATCGGTTGCGCCTCAACAAAAAGCCGTTTTCGAATTCAAACCGACAATCTAATCTGAGAATCGGCGTGGCACCAGCCATCCAATTCAATCTCGAAAATATTCGCTATCCCTGATTGCAGTAAAAATAACGCAGCTCTCGGAGTCGCGTTATTTCAAGGAAATGCATTTCTTGTGAGAACGAGAAATCGAGCCAATCACAAAAAGTATCAGACCTTAAATTGTGCATAATCAAGTTGCTTTGAAGAAATGCATAATTCAAGACCTAGCCCCATCTACTGTTAGTGCTGTTAGCGCGGCAAACCGAATACTCTATATCATGATATGATACGTTAGACTTTAGGTAGGTGCGGCATAACTCTACTGAGCTTTTTCTTTTGTGAGTATGGAAATCGTCTATGCAGGTAAAAAATTTCAGTGGTCAGAATTTACGTGGGCAACAGTTTAAAGACCGGGATTTAAGGGGAGCTGATTTTTCCGATTGTGATTTGCGTGGGGTAGATTTTTCAGGAGCGGATTTAACGGAGGCGAAACTTTGTAACGCTCGAATGGGAAGAAAGTTAAATATAAGTTATGGAATATATATATTAGGAGGGATTTTAACTATCGTAGCTTATCTTATAGTATTGGCCGGCAATGCATTTCTTTCTAAATATGTAGAGAAAGCTTTAATTACTTTAAATATCTATTCTGATATAAATCTATGTATAGCCATGGTTACCTACACATTAATATTTTGGGGGGTAATTTTAACAGCGGTAATTAACAATGAATACGGATTGATCTTATGGTATTTTATTGCTATGTCGATTAACGATGTACAGTTAAGTTATTTTTTTGGATCAGAAGGAGTCGGCAGTTTGTTATTTATCACAGTTATAGCTGGTACTTTAACTGGAATTGGTTCAATAATTGCCTGCGTCGCTTTAGTTAGTATCAACAACGATAAAGAAGGGGGAATTTATATTATTTCTTTTTTATCAACCATGTTGACATGGTTCTCAGTGCAAGAAACACTTAATATTATTGGTTTAGATCCTTCATTCCAAAAGTCAGCTGCAATAATCCCAAGTTTTATTTCCTTGTGTTTTCAAACTTACTTAGGCAATCGAGCAATAAACAAAGAGGAGCCACAATTAAATTATCTAAGACAGTTTATTTTAGGATTTAATTGTCTAGGTGGCACAAAATTTAAGCTTGCCACTTTAAGAAAAGTGGATTTTTCACAAGCAGACTTAAAATACGCTCGTTTTAAAAGAGCGAAAATAACTAACTGCTGTTTTCAAAAAACAAGAAATCATTATTTAGCTTCAACCAATGGGACACCGTTAGAAGTACGAAAAGTCCGAGATTTAATTATAAATGGTATTGTTACCGATAAAAATTTTTCAAACTTAGACTTACGCGGCTTAGTTTTTTCAGGCTTAAATTTACAAGGTTTTGATTTTAGCCACACCAATTTATGCGGTGCAGATTTAAGCCACACAAAGATGACTGGCGTAATTATTGAGGGCTGGCATATCGACACCGAAACTCACTTGAATGACATATACTGCCAATATTATTACTACATTGAAGATGGTGAAAAAAAACGAATGCCTCCGAAAGGAGAAAACTATAAAAAAGGCGAATTCACCCACATTTTTCGAAAAATTGCCAATACCATAGACTTTATCGCCCACAATGAAATAGAACTGGCCGCTATCAAGCTGTCGGTGGAACAAGTCCGCGTTGAAAATGACAATGATGAAATTCGCATTCAAGCTATCGAAGAAAAAAACGGCATTATCATTGTCAAAGTTAATGTGCCAAAATCTGATAATCGGGGTGTTTTGTACGGCGAACTCAACACTTTAAAACGGAAACATGAAATCAAAATTCAAACCTTAATACGTAAAAATCATGCAAAAATAAACGGCTTACAAAACAATATCGAACTTTTGAAGGAGCAAATTAAAGAACAGAGGAAAGAATTTTTAGCCACTATTACAAATCAAAATATTATTCAAATTGAACATCACAAAGGAGAAATTAATATGAACGATAACCGCCACCATCGATTCTTTTCTGGCAATAATAACAATAACATCAATTTGGGTGATAACAGCACTTTAACCAGCAGCATTCAACAATTGCGGCCTGAACACAGTGAGCTAAAAGAACTCCTCACCCAGCTTCAAAACTTGATTAATAACAGTTCCTTACCTACCCATGACAAACAAGAGGCCTTAGCCGAAACACAAACCATCGCCCAAGCTGCCACTCAACCCAAAACTTATCAACAAACCAGCGTTAGAAAGACCTTACGTTATTTCAAAGGTCTATCCACTGATTTAGAAAGTATTCCTGAAATCGCCACAAAATTAGGTGAAACCATTGCCAAAATTGCAGGCTTGTTTGAACTATAAACAAAGAACAAATAGGAATTGACGTTGACCGGATTTTGGCTAATTGTTTAACCCCTCCATTAATTCCCCAACCATATCCCCAGCTTTTTTAGCGCCCTCTCCAAGCGGTCATTCCACGGCACGGCGCAACTAAGCCGAATAAAGTTGCCGTATTTCTTTTGCGTAGCCGAAAACAGCGGTCCCGGCGCGATGATGCAAGTTTTATTTTTAAACCATG
>Ga0208629_101325_pt1 | contig 10352 bp, 7 predicted proteins | sample LakWasMet19_HOW5_2_FD_183865 | JGI IMG/M metagenome (GOLD analysis project Ga0208629, IMG submission 183865) | Freshwater sediment methanotrophic microbial communities from Lake Washington under simulated oxygen tension - Sediment Metagenome... | ecosystem: Environmental > Aquatic > Freshwater >...
GCGTGGTGCAATGTTCTGCTGGCTCCATCGCCGACGCGGCCACGGCTGTCACTGGGGCTGTGGACGCAACCAAGGGTGCAGCGGCCGCAGTGACACAGGTCTACACCGACGTAGCTGGCGGCGGCGGCGGGTCCGCCCAGGCGGCAGCTGCTGACTTAGCCGGCCAGGCAGGTCAGGTCGTTGCCGCCCAGGACGCTGCACTCACGGGCCAGAGCCAGACCACAGCGAGTGCGGCCACCACGGTTTCAGTGAGCGGCGACGCAGTCACGTCGCAACAGCCGGGGGGCGCAGCAGCAGGCGCATCCGCTGCCAAGCCAACCAGGGCAGCTGCACCGCCGTCCATTGCGACCCTCCTGCCCGTACCTCCGTTCGGCGCGGAGCCAGGGTCTCCCGTGCTGACAGACAACGAGACGGCCAACCCGGAGTTCGTGCAGAACACCATGAAACCGCTGATTCGGGACATGCTGGCGCCCTCGAGTCGCCAGGAGGGCGTGTCGTGCTTCTGCATGTACTCAGTGTCGCGGCAGGAGGCCAACCACGCGAGGCGCGTGGCGGGCCTCTGCGGCACCCTGCGCCGCAGCTGCTGTGAGTACGGCGATGGGCCAATTGCCTTCCGCAAGGCCGGCGGCATCAAGGCGCTCGTCAACATCCTCCGCACCTTCGCAAGCGACCCGGGCGTCGTTGAGCCTGCGTGCGCCCTGGCTGGCGCTGTGTGCGGGCCGAATGCCATCAACGCCCGCACGTTCGCACGGGAGGACGGCACGACAGAGCTCTTGAAGGCGCTCAGCGCGTACCCGCAGAGTGTCACCGTGACAGCCAGCGCCTTTACGGCAATAGCGGCGATCCTGGCGGCTGGTGAGTGTGCAGCAAGCGCCCAGTGTGCGCGTTGTGTTTGAGCCCTTTGGCGACCACAGCCACGAGATTTTCTGCGCACATGTATTCGGGCTGCCTGCTCCACCTTGTGTGCGGTCGATCCAACACCGTTGACTGTTCGTTTCCGTGCTGCTTGTTGTGTGCTTGTCCTGCAGGTGGCGTTCGCACACGTGCAGATTTCCGCGCCAAGCACGGCTACGCAGCGGTGCTGGGCGCGCTGGCCGCAAACCGGAGCAAGTTCAGCCCCTCGGAAGTCGTGAACGCCATGGGCTTCCGCATCATTGCTGAAGGGATCGGGGCGTTCATGCCGTCAGCGTGCTACGGCAACACGGTCCGCCACGTGCCCGCCAACGCTGGCTGTCCCGGCGGCACCGTCGTTCCGGCGGCTGCGGGGTACCCACAGGTGTCCGCCGCACGCGCTGCGGAGGCGCGTGCGGCACAGGTGGAGCTCGAGCGCCAAGGCGCCTTGCCGCAGCTGGTGCAGCTGCTCGCGGATCGTGCTGGGTACCGGGACGAGGCGATGCTGTGCCTCATGGCGCTGCAGCGCCTCCTCGCAGACGGTGAGTTGAGCCGATCATCGGGGACATTGGCTGCACGTCGGTCGCACAACTCACGGCAGGCTGCTGACGCACCACAGAACACTCGTGCCGCTGCCGAATTGTTCAGCAGGTTTCCGAAAACCGTCAATAAACCATGCTCTCCTCACATCGCCAGAAACATCACACCCTCCCCTCTGGCCCCCGACGATTTCCACATTGCAGCCCCTCTGGAGCGCGCAGAGGCCTTCGCGCAGGCAGGCGGAATGGGCCACCTCTCCGCCACCCTCAAGCGCTGGAAGAGCGACGGAGAACTCGTGGGCCTCTGTCTGGACGTCATCATGTGGGCGTGCGGCGGCTGCACCGGCGGCGGCTTCAGCTGCAACGCAGCCCGCCTCCCCGACATGCCACGCAGCGACACGGCACAGAGCGCGTTCCTGGGCGCGGAGGGGCTCGAGAACACGGTGCGAGTGCTGGCCGCGCAGACGGGGAGTCCGGAAGGAGTACAGGCGTGCTTGCATGTTCTGGAGCAACTCGCCCTCCGCAGTGAGGTGGCTAGTCGCGCTTCCTTCTGGCGTGACACGGCGCTGCCGCCAGTGCTGGAAGCCATTCAGTTCCACGCAGGCAACATCGGCGCAGCGTCAGACGCAGGGATGCTGGGGACGCGCGGCCTCAGCGCCGTGGACGCCACGTGCGATGACATCGCAGTGTATGGCGCGCGCCTGCTGCTGCACCTCTCCGTGAACGCATACAACGCGGTGGCGATTGGAGAGCTCGGCGGGCTGGCGACGCTGTCTGGCCTCATGCACTCGCACGCGCGCACCATGCTCTGCCTGTTTGTGGCGGCGTCCGTGGCGATAGCGCGGGCGTCTGACAGCGCGACGACGCGGCGTCTGTACGTCCAAGCCGGCGGGCTGCCGTACCTGATTGGTGGTTTGGACGCACACGTGGCTTCGCCCGAGGCGGTGGTGGAGGGCGCGACTGCACTCGCCACCGTGCTTTACCGGGCGGGCACCGTCACAGACCTCGGGGGCGGAGGCGCCATCGGCCGAGACCAGCAGATTATTGCTCTGGAGCACTCCGCGCCGAAGGTCCTGCAGGCAGCTTGGTGCCAGCATGCAGCGACGGTCCCCACTGCAGCGCGTGCGCTGTGCAGCGCGGCGCGCGAGCTGGGCCACGGCAACGACGAGTGCCGGATTGCATTGATCAACGCGGGCCTGCTGCAGTCAGTGGTGGGGCTGTTGGCGGACCCCGCGTGCGGTAGCCGGCCGCTTGTGCAGCTGCGCTGTGTGGAGGCTGCGTGGACCATGACGAGCACGGGTTTCGACGAGGGTGAGTGGCACACGATGCTGCTGCGGCAGCTGTCCGCGTGCGGCAGCAAGAATGATACAGCGCAGGCACAACGACAATCGCTTGCCTATCATCTCACCTCGCGTCATTGTGAGCGTGCATCGGTACCTGTGCTCCTCATATTTGCAGAGCCCCTGCCGGCCTCCGCCCCGCTCGCCCAGAAGGTGGCGCTGCAGTGCAGCGGCCATGCCATTCTCACTCAAGTGCTGTCACGGTGCTTGCAGGCTGGCGGCGCAGGTGCAGGCGCAGGGGCGGTCAGCATGGATGGCGAGGACCGCGACGTTGATGCCGTGCAGGCTGACACCGTGCTCGCCACCATCGCAGCCCTTGCAAACTTGAGCTCTGGCAACGCGACGGTGCGGAGCAAGCTGCTGGGAGTCGGCCCGGGCTGCGGCCCCGGCCCGCACGGCAGCGTTATGCCGCTGCTGGTGCAGGCACTGGGCTCGCACATGAGCATCGGCGGGGTAGCCAAGTACGCCTGCAACGCCATCTTGTGCCTGCTGCCTCAGACCGTCAAAGACCTCGATATGGACCGTGAGTATGCGTCCACCAGCCTGCTGCAGAACCTGCAGCAATTGTGCAGCGTGCTGGACAGCTCAGCTGGTGACATTGCATGGCCGGCAAGCAGCAAGTGCTGGTAGACTTTCGCCACCTGCTCTGCACCAGCGAGGGACCACGCAGTTTTCGACATTCCACGCGGGATCACAACTATGCCTTCCCACTCTTCTGTTTCTCCTTCTGCAACCTCGCCATTCGCTCCATGCAGCCGCCTCCCAGTCACAGCTCGGCACCTGCCATGGCATCGTGAACCTACTCCTCACTATCGAGCGGTACACCCCCATGCAAGGCACGCCTGCACCCAAGAGCCCCGCAGCCGCCGCCCTGGGTGCCGGCCCCAGCGGCATGCTAGTGCTGCAGCCAGCGTTGGAGGCCCTGTATTCAGGGCTAGCAGGACACCGACAGAACGTGCGGCACTTCATCGACGCCAACGGGCACGAGGTGGTGATGAATGCTCTGAAGGCGCACCTGGCAAACCTCAGCGTGAAGGCGCGCAGCGTGCACTTCCTCACGAATGCCAGCGCACTCGTCAACCTCGCGTCCTGCGACAGTGAGTGGACACCGTGACACTGGTTGAGAGCAGCGGCGGTGTGGCACAAACGGTAGGAAGTGCAGCCGATTGCCGCATCCAATAATCTCGTCCTCTGATATCACGCCCTCCTACCCGTCCACGCAGGCGGCGTCCTGACAACGCTGGAGACTCTGCGCGCGGCTGCGCTGTTCAAGCAGGTGCTCAAGAAGCACGCGGGGTCGGAGACGGACCGAAACCGCGACCTCGCCTTCCACACGCAGAGCATCGTCGAGCGCCTGCAGTCCCGCAAGTGAACACTGCTCCCCTGAGCTGGCTGGGCGAGGGCGATCACGCGCGGTTCCCGGCAGCAGCACTGGCAGATCAGCGTGTTCTAAAGTCGTTTCGATGAATACCAGGTAGCGCGAAGCTCAAGATGCACGTGCAATAGGCCCCCACAGACCACAGATGGAACTTCACAGTCTTTGTGTTGTCAGCGAGTACCCTGCTCCCACCGCCCGCTTGCATGTCATTGAACCCTGCATGTTGTGTGGACTGCTAGTGCCCATTCTTGGTAAAGACTTGAGCGCAGCGTTGCAGCATGAACCGGGGTCGTGCAACCTCGGCTGAGTGTTTTCTCATGTCATAGGTGGGAAACGGAATTAGGTTGCAGCGGGAGAGTGCGTCACCTCGTTCAAGGACAGCCTGAGCCTGCTGTTGAAGTTGCAGGTAACGAGCGCCCAGCCTTCGTTTTTGAGCTGCGATGTGCGAATGCGACTGCCGTTGTCATTCGACAATAGGTGACCGACGTCGTATGGGCGGAAGCTCTGCTCGCGGACGTAGCGTGTAAAAAAAAGTAGCAATCAACGTCGACCCCTCGCATGGCGCTATGGACCATCGTGCAGCCCGAGGGTCGAGGTCAGCACATTGGAAAAAGCAAAAGGAATCTGCCCACCTAATCTGCGGCTGCGGAGCTGCCAATGCCAGCATACCGTACGGCAACGACAACACAATGTGTGCCTTGTGAAAACGCAGCTCCAGCGAGGCTTACTGGGTGCCCAGGGTGCCCAGGGTGCCCTTGCCCACGGTTCTCGCGGCGGCCGATACAGCGTCAAGTGTCCAAGTATGCGTCAGAAAGACGCCATGAGCCAGCGTCGGCGGCATCGTTGGTCAGCTGAAGTGGGCACACCATGCAGGCGCTGAGTGCCCGCAGATGTCGAGCGTCCACAACTCGTCATGGAAGAGGCAGGCGGGCGGCACGCGCTTGGATCCACAGACTGAACAAGCTCACACGCTCTGCACTAAAGCACAGCTGAGTCTACTCAAACCACGTGTAGCGGTCGTCGCGAATGTTGCCTGTTTGGTTGCTTGCAATCCCACCGTGGCCAGGCTGGAAGCTCACAGCAGCGCTGAACGACCACGATCCCTGCATCGTGACCTGCGGCGCTGTGGTGCCGAGACTGCCATCCAGCACGAACGCTGGCAGACCAGACAGCAGGGTCAGGTCGTCAGTGTAGTAACCCGTCACGGCTTGAAACATGTGCTCGTAGTAATAGATCGTGCGCAGTACCAGGCGAATGGGCCATTGAGGGTCGCCCTCCCAGACCGTGGTGTTGACCGCCGCTGTGCTGAACACCAGGTTAGCCCAGCGCTCGGGCAGGTGCATGTTCACGGCCCTGCAAGGAGGCGAACACGCGAAAGGGGCAGCGCGAGCAACGATGAGTAGGTGAGTCGTGCACACGAAATACGACCACGGTCGTAATGGTGACAAAAAGTCCTGATGCTGCGTTCACCCGGCCAGCACGCGCACTCACCATTGCGGCGACCAAACCCAGTTGCTGCATGGGATGCTGTCGTTCTTGACAAAGTTCCCGTCGACGATGCTCACGTTCCACTCCACGCGGCTGAAGTTTATGCCCCAGATGTCCATATCCTGCGGCGGCGCTCGCGCGGTTGTATTCGCAACGTAGGCGGCCAGCGGTAGAGCGAGCTCAACCGTCCAGTACTGGTCAGGGAGCCCATCCGGGTCGTTCACGCTGCCTTGCACATACACGGCAGACTGAAGGCCTGGCAGCGTGTTGTTGAACGGGCTGCCGCCGTCGATGTACGGCTTCGGGAGAGTGAGGTGCCATCGCGTATTGATCGCGTTGATCTCAAACTCCTTGTAGTTGTGCGTCGAGCCTGCATCGACGACACGGGCGCACGGGTTGTGGCGAAGCAATGCGGGCTCACACCAATGGGCGCTCGCACAGGTTTGGCAGGGGGAGTCAGCGTCGTTTCAGCGACATCAGGATTGTGGATCGCCGCTCTTCTCTGGAGTCCACTCGCTCGAAACAGCCAATAACTCACGATCTGGCGTGATGAACACCTCAAAATCGTTGTCGAGAAAAACGACGCTGTTCTCAACTGTCTGATTCGCCCAAATCTGAGTGTCCTGCACGTAGGCGCCGATGTACAAGTATTCCTCGTCCCAGCGCAACTTAGCGCGTGTTGAAAAGTACGGCACAGGGAATGCCGGCCCAGAAATGTCCAGGAAGTCTTCAGTCCACGCAACGTCTGCCCAAGCAGACTCGTTGAGGCGGCCGTCAACGACGATTCTCTCGCTGCCTGAGAGCGCGTATGTTACGTATGACAGCGGTGGTTGGATCGGAAACACCTGGGCGTAGGCCAACCCCAATGTGAGCCAGACTGTGGCCGCCCTCAGCGATGGTATTGTTGTCATCATGCTCGCGAGCCGAGGGTTGCGGCGAGCTGGGGAGAGGAGGGACGTCACGGGTGAATATGGCTCGCCTCTGTACGCTAGGCAGCTCGTGTGGTACCAGCATACAAACCCAGCGCACGGGACCACTCCAGAGTTGTCGCTTCTCTCAGAGAGACACCAGCACGTTGAAAATCTGCAGTCACACACAACCTTCTGTCCGCGCGGCGTGTGCTGAGGGCGCGGTGTCATAATCCGCTCCCAGACCCCTCGATTTTGGAAAACGACAGCTGCCAGCTCAGAGCAAGCAGGTGCAGCCTCGCTTGCACGTTTCTATACGACCTGACGACCTGTGGCGCCGTCGTGTCGGTGGTGGTTGTTCGGCCGCTCAAGGCTCGAAACACGAGGCCGCGATGGCTCACAATGCATCTGCCAGAAAAGAGCGGCGGCAGGCGGATATGGGGAGCCGCGAGTCTGCTGCAGCGGCTGCCGCCGCGGAGGACGGCGAGGTCTTCACCGGCCCGCTAAATCTGTTCACCGCCCCACCCCCGACCGAGGAGACAAACACGTTGTCGACTGTGATGAAATGGTCCATTCTCGGGCTAATCTGCGTGATTTCGTTCGCCATCCGCCTGTTTGCGGTGGTACGATGGGAAAGCGTGATTCACGAGTTTGTGAGTCGTGGTAACTCATCGGGAGCGGGCGGCAGATCTAACGGTGCTCATCGCTCGACATTGCGCTGAGAAGTTGCCCATCGCGGTACGCTGTGTGACAGACTAGCTCTAGCGCGTTGTCCTATGACAATGTCATGTTGCGTGAACACCTTCCCGCAATTTCAGCTGGCCCGCGCGCTGAATGGTTGTCCTGTTCCACAACACGCGACGTGTTAATCCTTGGCTCACCCATCCCCCATCCCCACCGCTTCGCAGGACCCGTACTTCAACTACCGCGCCACCAAGTACCTCGCGGAGGAGGGCTTCTCCTCCTTCCTGAACTGGCAGGACGACCGCACGTGGCACCCGATCGGGCGCGTCGTGGGCGGCACTGTGTACCCCGGTCTCATGGTCACGGCAGGCGCCATGCACTACCTGCTGAACCTCGTCAACATCACGATGAACGTGCGCAACATCTGCGTGTTCCTGGCGCCGCTGTTCGCTGCAAACACTGCAATCGCCACGTACCTCATGACCAGCGAGGTGACGGGGCGCAGCACCGCCGGCCTGATCGCAGCGGCGATGGTGGGAATCGTGCCGTCCTACATCTCCCGCTCTGTGGCGGGCAGCTACGACAACGAGGGCGTCGCCATCTTCGCGCTGATCTTCACGTTCTACCTGTGGGTGAAGGCCGTCGTCACGGGGCGGCTGATCTGGGGCATGGCCGTCGCGCTCGCCTATTTCTACATGGTGGCGGCGTGGGGCGGCTACGTCTTCATCATTAACGTCATTCCCATCTACACCGTGGTCATGATCGCGGCCGGCCGCTACTCCCCGCGTCTGTACATTGCGTACTCCACGTTCTACGTGGTGGGCTCGCTGCTGTCCATGCAAGTCCCGTTCGTGGGCTTCAACGTGGTGAAGCAGGCCGAGTCCGCCGCGAGCCACGGCGTGTTCGTCATGATCCAGCTCGTGGCGCTGTACGCCTTCGTGACGAAGCAGATCTCCGGGGCCGTGATCCGGCGCCTGCTGTGGCTGGGCGTGGCAGTCGTGATCGTGGGCTCTGCGGCGCTTCTAATCGCCATGCAGCTGATGGGCTACACGCAGTGGACGGGCCGCTCGCTCACGCTGCTGGACCCCACGTACGCCAAGAAGTACATCCCCATCATCGCGTCTGTGTCAGAGCACCAGCCGACGTCCTGGACGTCCTTCTTCTTCGACCTGCACGTCGCCGTGCCGCTGGCCCCGGTGGGCCTGTACTTCCTGTTCCAGCACCTGGACGGCACGCAGGGCGACGCGCGCATCTTCATGATCATCTACGGCACGATCTCCTGGTACTTTGCGGGCGTGATGGTGCGCCTGATGCTCACGCTCGCGCCCGCCGCGTGCATGCTGGGTGCGATTGGGTTCTCCGGCTTGCTGAGCACGTTCTCTGCGCATCTCAAGATTGCGTGGCGCGGGCAGGCGGCCGCCGCCAAGGAGGCGCCTGCGCGCGCGGCGGAGGTCGCTGACAAGCCTGCAGCCGCGGGTGCTGGTGCAGCGGCAGACGCGTCCGGCAGCGTCGCGGCTGCCGCTGGCGTTGCGCGCGCCACCAAGCAGTCGGCCGCCAAGGAGGCGGCAGCGTCGCCGTCGACCATGCCGCCCGTGATGTCGCTCGCTGTGCTGGCGGGCACGGGCGCCATGCTGCTCTTCTACACGCTTCACGCCACGTACGTGTCGTCCGAGGCGTACTCCAGCCCCTCCATCGTGCTGGCGTCCAAACGCGCGGACGGCTCGCGCGTCATCTTTGATGACTTCCGCGAGGCCTACTACTGGTGCGTCGCAGGCGCTAGAGCATACTTGGGCCCCTGTGGACTGGTGCTGGGCGCAGTTGCGAGCGGACACTGCATGCCGCCGTGGGCGCTGTCCCGAGGACTGTGTGATGCGTCAAATTGCTGCCTTCCAGACTTTGATGCATTTCGTGTGTTATTTTCGTTCTTCGTGTGTGTAGGCTGCGCCAGAACACGGAGGAGGACGCGAAGATCATGTCCTGGTGGGACTACGGCTACCAGATGACTAGCATGGCAAACCGCACCGTCTTCGTGGTGAGTCGGTGCCGGGGCGGAGGGAAGCCGGTCACCGCGACCGCTCATCGGCGTCATGTCCAGAGGCCTCGTCCGGTACACTTCAGGCAAGGCGATTATAAGCTCTCCGGGCATACACACTCACGTACGCTCTTGTATTGGTTGGCATAATCCGCTTTCCCGCAGGACAACAACACGTGGAACAACACGCACATCGCGACCGTGGGCCGCGCCATGTCGACCACCGAGGAGGACGCGTACCCGGTGATGGAGTCGCTGGATGTCGATTACATCCTCGCCGTGTACGGCGGCATGACGGGTGCGTCCCGCGAGTGGTGGGCACTGTGGCGAGCTGCAGGGCTCCCCGTACCATGTCCTGCGCTCCTTGTGCTGCATGCCAGTCCGCAACTCCACCTTCTGCTCTGCTCAACTCCGGCGCCCTCACCGTCCTCCGTTTGCTTTCGCTCCCCACGCCACCCCTCCGCGTCCCGTCGCGCAGGCTACCAGTCCGACGACATCAACAAGTTCCTGTGGATGGTGCGCATCGGCGGCGGCGTCTTCCCGTCCATCAAGGAGTCCGACTACTTTGCGGAGGGCCAGTACCGCATGGACAAGGGCGGCTCGCCCGTCATGCTCAACAGCCTCATGTACAAGCTCTGCTACTACCGCTTCGACGAGATCAGCACGCAGTACGGACGCCCCGCCGGCTTCGACCTCGCCCGCAACGTGGAGGTGGGCCACAAGGGCATCCAGCTGCACCACATTGAGGAGGTGTTCACGTCCGAGCACTGGATCGTGCGCATCTACAAGCGCCACAAGCTGCCGAACCGTGACGGACAGATGTTCAACGCCATCGACGCGGGCGTCGACCGCTTCGGGCGGCAGGCGGACGCGCTGACAGAGGGGCCGCGCCCGCGCCAGCGCCTGCCGCTGTGGCCTGCGCCAGGGTCCACGCGCGGCAACGTGGGCACGGAGCCCGCCAAGCCCGCGGTGCGCTACGTCGGCTGCTACAAGTTTGAGCACACGTTTGGCGCAGACCGCGTGTACGGCGGCGGCAGCGCGGGCGCGTCCGTGTCCGTCGCGCGCGCCGCCGCGACGGCAGCTGGCAAGCGC
>Ga0208629_101327_pt1 | contig 10344 bp, 9 predicted proteins | sample LakWasMet19_HOW5_2_FD_183865 | JGI IMG/M metagenome (GOLD analysis project Ga0208629, IMG submission 183865) | Freshwater sediment methanotrophic microbial communities from Lake Washington under simulated oxygen tension - Sediment Metagenome... | ecosystem: Environmental > Aquatic > Freshwater >...
CCTGCGCGGTGCGTCGCAAGTCTTGGTTGGCTGTCGATGTAATTGGCTGCCCCAGACGATCAAGTTGGCGTAAGGTTTCACCATCTCTTACTTCCAACAAAAACAGCTCCGAACCGCTAAGCAGAGTAAGGCGTTTACCGCTTGCATCTGTCGACCAGCGCCCGAGTTCTGTAAACGTGTTGTCAGATTTGCCTTGATATGAACGGCGTAAGCGATATAGGCCATCGGCGCGTAAGGTAAGGGTTTGTTCGATGCCGCTACAATCCGCGCAGGGCGTAACACCGACAAAGGTGGCAGGCAACGCAACGGCAGGTACATTCTGCGAAATCGGCGCAGGCGTTTTAGATATCGGCTGTACAGCATCAAGTAATAAATCAATGTGACTGGGGGCATCTCGAGTTAACACGGCATAGTGTCGCGTAGTTGTGAATCGAAGCACCCCGTTCACCGATATGGTCGCGCGTATTGCATATCGGCGACTTGGATCGATGGGTGTCTTAAGTATCTGCAGCGAAAACGGGATGGGCACTTGGCGTGGGCCGAAAGTTTCATGCACCTCAGCTAGCACCGCTGCGGGTTTATCGGCTTGAGACACATCTTCGACGCGAACCGTGAGTACCGCATCAGGCGGCATTGCGATACGCTGGCGATAAGCGGCGCTACCATTGATAGAGACCGGCTGGGCCTGAAGATGGTTCGCCGGAAAAGCCACAAATAGAGTTATCAGCCACAGAACGGTAAATATCAGCTTACTCATCGAATTGACTCCAAAATAGAATATTTTTCAGGATCATAGCGAAAAACCGACAGTCCAGACAGCATGAAAAATTTGCAGTTAAACGAGTTGTCTTGTTTCGATAAAAAAAGCGTTTAATACGACAAAAAACAGACTGTCGCCAGTTTTCATTGATCGGCCGGAAAGAAATCCAGCCGTCATTATTTTGGCAGAAAACGAGGTATATCTGTCGTTGTGTAAAAACCGGCAAGGGAGGATTATGTAAGCTAATTCGGACATACAAAAAGAACAAAGCTCTGACATTTTGGTTAGATCATGGAAGCCGTTTTTAGTCGCGATGCAAGATTTCTACGTAAGGAGGATTAATGACTACCTCTTTTGTGCCCCCATCAGATCTTCGGAGTCCACAGGTGCGTGTAGCGAAAATAAGACCTGTCGGCATTATCACTTACCCCGGCGTTGAGATTCTTGATCTTACCGGCCCGATGGAAGTGTTTGCTTTTGCCAATAATGGCTTACAGCGATCCGGCGTGTGCAGTGAATTGGCCTACCCAATGGAAGTGTTCGCGGCTAAGCCTGGGCCGATAACGACATCATGTGGTCTACAGATTATCGCCAATAAAGCTTATAGCGATGTCCATGATGGTATCGATACCCTGCTGATTGCCGGTACACCCAAAGTGGACTGCCTGTTGTGCGACCCGGCATTACAAGATTGGGTTCGAGCCATAGCGCCAAAGGTCAATCGACTTGCGTCAGTTTGCACTGGGGCTTTTCTGCTCGCGGAAAGCGGTCTTCTGGATGGTCTTCGGGCGACCAGCCATTGGGATTTTTGCGCTCGATTGGCGCGTGATTATCCATCGATTACCGTTGAACCGGATCGAATCTTTGTGCGCGATGGCTTTATTTCAACATCAGGTGGTATCACTTCCGGCATTGATATGGCGCTAGCGATGGTAGAAGAAGATTGGGGAAGTGAGCTGGCTCTGCTGGTCGCGCGTTACCTGGTGGTGTTTCTCAAACGACCGGGCGGCCAGTCCCAGTTCAGTGCCTACCTAACCAGTGAAGCGCACCGTCCTGAGCTTAAAGATTTACAAGCCTGGATCATGATGCATTTAACCGAAGATTTGCGCGTTGAAACACTGGCAGAGCGCATGTGCATGAGCCCAAGAAATTTTGCACGGTTTTTCTTAACGGAAACCGGCATGACACCCGCCAAATTTGTCGAAATGGCGCGGATTGATGCAGCTCGACATTATCTGGGCAGCACCAAGTTAACGATCGAAGCCGTGGCAGAAAAATCCGGTTTTGTGGATCCGGAACGCATGCGGCGTGCTTTTATTCGCCACCTAAACGTTAATCCGCAAAGTTATCGCGACCGTTTCGGTAGCGCTAATCCATATTCAATCAAAGCGGCGTAGAGGCTAAAAAACCAACCGCTTTCCTTAAGAGTGTTGTTTTATAACTCAGGACTTAAGCTAGGGGAAACTTATGCGTATTCTACTCATTTCAACAGCATTTTCCGGGTTAACACAGCGTTTTTATACGGAACTGGAAGATGCCGGTTATATCGTCTCAGTCGAATTGCATTTAGGCGATGACGCCACCGTGCTTGAAGGCGTGTCGTTATTCAAACCGGATTTAATACTGTGTCCTTTTTTAACAAAGCGCCTGCCCAAAGAAATTTATCAGAACTATAAATGTCTCATCGTTCATCCAGGAATTAAAGGTGACAGAGGCCCGTCTTCTTTGGACTGGGCTATTCAAAATGGCGAGCCGAAATGGGGCGTGTCTTTGCTGGAAGCAGCTGATGACATGGACGCCGGCGATATTTGGGCGAATAAAACCTTCCCCATGCGCCAAGCCACCAAGAGCAGTATCTTCTATCGTGAAGTGACGCAAGCGGCAATCGACTGTTTGTGGGAGGTTTTATCCTATTTTGATGCCCCGGATTTCAAACCGGAAGTGCAGAATTACAGTAAGCCTGGCTATACAGGAAAATTACAACCGTCAATCAAACAAACCGATCGCGCCATTAACTGGAAGATTCATAACACGGATGAAATTTTAAGACGCATTAATGCTGCTGACGGCAGTCCGGGTGTGTTGGATGAAATTTATAGCCAAGCTGTTTTTATTTTTAATGCCCATAAAGAAAGCCAGTTAACCGGTAAACCAGGCGAGATCATCGCAACAGCCAATCATGCGATTTGTCGGGCAACCATCGATGGCGCGATATGGATTGGACATTTACAAACGAAATTGGCATCCGGCGCCAAAGGCATAAAACTGCCGGCAACTGTTGTTTTAAAAGACTTAATGCCCAAGACGGTTTCTTCACTAAAAGCGCTGCTATCTAAAACCATCAAACACATTGATATTGACTACACCAAACCGGGACGGCAACTGCCTTGCCAGGAAGTCTGGTACGAATTAGACGCGGCTGCCGCTTATCTGTATTTCCCTGTTCACAATGGCGGCATGAGCACTGAGCAATGCCGCCTTTTATTAACGGTTTATCAGCATGTCGCAACCTTACCTGTCAAAGCGATAGTGTTAATGGGCGGAGAAGAATGCTGGTCAAACGGCATTCATCTTAATCACATTGAGGTCGCGGCAAGCCCCGCCGATGAATCCTGGCTAAATATCAATGCCATTGATGATCTTATTTACCAGATCATTACCACCCTGGACAAATTAACGGTATCCGCGCTTGTCGGCAGTGCCGGTGCCGGCGGCGCAATCATGGCTTTAGCGGCTGACAGGGTATTTGCCAGAGAAGGCGTAATTTTCAATCCGCATTATAAAAATATGGGCGAACTTTACGGCTCAGAGTACTGGACTTATTTATTGCCCAAGCGTGTCGGTCAGGAAATAGCCACTTCATTGACCGAGCAGCGCCTACCTATCAGTGCCAAGAAGGCTTGGCAAATAGGCTTGTGCGACACGGTATTGGATAAAAATCATAAGATTTTTGTTGCCCAAGTTAAACAGCTGATCAATACCTTGGTTACCGATAATGACGCGTTAAAACAGTGTTTAAATGCCAAAGCCAAAACGCGTTGTTATGACGAATCATTAAAAGCATTAGCGACTTACAGGCAATTTGAATTAACGCAAATGTACGCAAATTTCTATGGCAATGAGAATTACCATAGCGCACGGAAACATTTTGTTTACAAGACAAGTAACGACAAAACAACACCTTTAAACATAGCCAACCATCGCCAGCAAGAGGGACAAGCCAAAAAATTATCGCCCGGAAGCATGTACCACTTTGTTTGGCAGGATTTTTATCAAATGAACGATGCTGTAATCGATAACCAGCATCAAGAATTATTTAATTTGGCTAATCAGTTGGTCTCTTCTGTAAACAGAGAAGAGTTGACTAAAAACATTCAACTGATAGTTCATCATGTAAAAGAACACTTTAATGCTGAAGAAGAGTTGATGGAGCAGTTAGCGTTTAAAAATTATAAAGGCCATGCAAGAGAACATAGTGTGATGCTAGAAAAACTGACTGAGATCGATCAAAAAATCGCCAATGATGACTGGAAACAAAACGATATTCAGGAGTTTATGGATAAGTGGGGTAAGCACATTATTAATTCCGACATGGCGTTTAATGTTTACCAGAAAAAACAAGAGCTTGAAAATTATTTTATTTAATTTCACTTGAAGTAAAACTGCTAAAAAATAGAATCAATTTATATAAAGACTATCAAGAAATAATTAAATAAACGACCTATTATATTAATGTGGGAGTTAAAGCAATGAACAAATATACTGTAAATTTTATATGTAAAAATAAAAATGGCCAGAATGTTGTCAGAAGCGAAGAGTTTTTTTGGATTGGTGTAAATGAAGTAATTGAAATTATTAAGCTGGAATGGATTGGCTGGGATATTGAAATTATATGGGCTGGAATTAGGCCAACTAATGACATGTAGAAAATAAATATTTAATATAAAAATTTAAAATTCGTTATATATTTTTTATCGCCTAGCAAACATCGGTTTATTACTGAATGAGAGATAATATTAATATGGATACTAAATATCTATATGTGATGGGCTCTGAATCGGGTGTGGGAAAAAGTACGGTATGTATGGGCATCTTGGCGCAATTATTAGCCGCTGGTTTTAACGCCGGGCAATTGGCCTACATAAAGCCCGTGACTCAATGTATTGAAAAACAGCCAATCGCTATATTCTGCAAACAAACCAAAATTTCTTATATTGACATAGGCAATCTGGTGTTTAAATCCGGCTTTAGTAGAGACTTCATTGACGGTTTAACGAAACCTTGCGATGAATTACTGGCGGACAGCGTGGCTTCGATACTCAGTATTGGTAAGGACAAAGAGGTTGTTATTATCGACGGTGTTGGCAATCCTTCAGTGGGTAGCGTAGTGGGTGTATCCAATGTCGATGTGGCGTTATCACTGCCTTGCAGCGTTATTTTTGTCGGTAAGCCGGGCATTGGCGCGGCCATAGACAACACCGTGTTGTGCGTATCATTTATGCAATACAAGGGCCTCTCAAACGTTGGCATTATCTACAATAAAGTTCCTGCGTCAGCGTTGGCCGACATAAAAAAATATGTCACCAAAAGATTACCGGAATTATTGCCTGACACAACGTTGCTGGGTTTTATAGGCGATGACCAAATTATTGATACGCGCTGGAAAGAGCATATTGGCGAAGATATTGTCGGCTGGTTTAGTTCATATATAGATCGTCAAACCTTGCTCTGCAATTGGCTTGGCATCACCGGCCACGGTTTAAGTTAACTAAAAGGCTGGTGAAAAATGACATCAAGCCCGCAAGCACGCAAACCTCAGCATCAGGCCTACAAACTTGGCATTATCATCGGCCTGGTTAGTCTGGCTGTGTTGCTGTTACCTGACTATGATAATTTTCATGCTCGTGGCCCGATGAATAGCGGGCATGACACCATTAAGTGCGAGTCCTGTCATCAAGATGCGCCCGGCAGTTACCGCCAACAAATTCAGGCCAATCTGCGCTATGCGCTTGGCTTACGCAAACATTTGGCGGCTTTCGGGCATCACCCCGTCAGCAATGAAAATTGCCTAAGTTGCCACGAGCGTCCTAATGACCGGCATCCGGTCTATCGTTTTCTTGAGCCGCGTTTCCTCAAAGCCCGAGAAAACCTAGGCCCCCAACAATGCGTTTCCTGCCATGCAGAGCATAAGGGACAGCGGGTCACGCTTTCGGAAATAGGTTATTGCGTAAACTGCCACAAGCAAACCAAGCTCAGAAAAGACCCGCTGGATGTGCCGCATGACCGGTTAATCGCGCTGAATCGCTGGGAAAGTTGCCTGGGTTGTCACGATTTTCATGGCAACCACATCATGAAAGCACCGAAGACCGTCGAACAAATCATTCCGGCTGAAAAAATTCGGGCGTATTTTCAAGGCGGCACATCGCCCTACGGAGATGAACGCCGCTACACAGCCAAAAAGGAGGTTAATTATGATGAGTAAAAGCTTCTGGATTACGTTGTTTTCCTTAGGCTGTCTGGGTATTTACCTGTTCGTCAGCGCACCGCCATTGCTTGATGATAAAAAAACCGAGCAGGCGGTTATTCCTGTAGAACAAATGTTTACCCTGCTGCAAGCGGAAAACGCCGCCGCGCGGTCGATATGGACCCAGGAAATCGTCGGCGAAGGCAAAAAGGTCGGCCTGAAATTTGATGAACATTGGCGCGATGCCGATTTGGAAGCAGGGCCATTACCGGCACTTTTTTTGCGCGAGACGGCAAAAAGTATGGAAAAAAGCCCGCTACGGCTGAGTTTGTTTTTGGGATCGGATTATCCAATCAGCCCCAGCAACCGCTTTGAAGGCTTGCAGCAGGAGAAATTTCAGATTCTGCGCCAGTCCCAACAACCGCAGTTTTTTTATGTGCCTGATACCGGCTTGCAGACCGGCATGTTTGCCGACATTGCCATCGCGGCACCCTGTATCGAATGCCATAATAAACACCCGCAAGCACCTAAAAACGATTGGCGTCTGAATGATGTAATGGGAGCTGCGACTTGGATGTATCCGGCTTCGACAGTGTCCCTGGAAGATATGCTCAAGGCGATCATGGTCCTGCATCAGGGGATACAGGATGCTTACGCAGCTTATTTGGAAAAAGTTAAAACCTTTACACATCCACCCGTGATCGGTGAACGCTGGCCGCGCGACGGTTATTATCTGCCCAGCTTGGATATATTTATGCAGGCGTTTTTACATCGCACAGCTCAACACACTCTCCCCGCTTTAGGTGCATTGAGTAACACCCGTCAGAATAACAAGTTGAAGGATTCCAGTCGTGATACTGCTGAATAAACTCATCACGTTATGGCGGCAAAAAAAGCCGATGTCGCCGCCGACAATTAGTACAACAAGTAAACCGGCAAGATCTGTGTTCAGCAAAAGCTATTTTGGTCTGGGGCTGGCATTGTTAACTGGGTTCATTTGGCAAGAATTCGCTCATTTCAGCTGGCAGCGGTTGGCGCAATTGCAGGCGGATAACGCCTACAAGCAGTTTTCAGGCTTTTTATTAGCCGGTTATCTGGCGAGCCAATGGCGCTGTTCGATACTGCGCAACCAAGGGTTTATGCAACAAGCGGCAAAACTGCTAAATCAACATAAACTGCTAGGTGCTTTAGCCCCTGTATTCTTCTATGCGCATGCCCAGCACATTGGCTACGCATACTTGCAAGTATTGAGCTTGGTGTATTTCGCCCTTTTTCTTACCGGGCTATGCAATGTTGAAATTACCGGTATTCACAAACAGTGGTTTCGAAGAATATGGCTAACAGTACATGTCGGGCTGGCAACAAGTCTGGTATTTTTGCTGGGTTATCACATCTTCGTCAGCTATGCCTATTAGTGATAGAGCAGCATACGTCTCAAAATATCTGAGCCATCTATTTGGTGGTTTTTCCGCTTCGTGGCTGGGGGGCGCTGAAACGGCGGCTAGAGTAGCAAACTTGATCATTGTGTTGGTTGCGATTAAGCATCCAAATTTTCACCTTGTTTGCCATGAATCTGCGCAATCGCCAGCCGCACCGATTTACGCACGTCAGGGTCAGGATCACTACTTGCCAGTTCCAGTGCGGGCAATGCTTCTATGTCGCCGATCTCACCCAACGCCAAGGCAGCTTCTTTGCGCAAATTGCTGATGGTGTGATTGAGTGTTTCAACCAGTATCGGCACTGCCGTAGGCTGCTGCAGCCGACCCAGCGCACGTGCGACACGCAGACGGACTTGCCAGTAGTCGTCTTGCATCGCAGTAATCAATTGCGGCAATGCATCACCCAGTTTCAACTTACCGATCGTGGTAGCTGCTTCTTCGCGTACTTGCCAAGCGCTATCGGCCAAGCCACCTAATAAGGCCGGCAACACCGCATCATCTTCCGCAAAACCAATGGCTCCAACAGCAGCCCGGCGAACGTCGGGGTCGTTATCTGTCGTAATCAATGCAGTTAACGCAGGTAATGCCTGCGCTTGTTTGAGATAACCCAATACAGCGACCGCTTCTCGCCGTACAGCAGCATCTTGATCGGAAAGCGCTGCCAATGCCGGTGTAAAACTTTCCGCAACGCGCAGTTCCCGCAAGGCACGAAACAATGCGGCTTTTGCATACGGCTTGGGATGGTCAAGATGCGGCAATAATTGCAATGCGGATTCCTGCTGTTTTAACAGCGACAGACTATGTGCCGCCGCTTCGCGAACTTGCGCATCGCTATCCTCCAGAATGGCAATCAATCCGGCGATGCTGTCATCGCTTTCAAAAGCTTCCAATGCTTTGGCAGCCTCCACGCGTACTTGCGCGTCGGGGTCTTTTAACGCGGCAATAATAATCGGCACATGTTCGTCACCGGCAAAATCGGCCAGATCCAGCAGCGCAATGCGGCGTATGGCGCTATCGGCATCGTTTAAGCGGGTTTGAATATCCTGCAGTTCCGGGTCGTCTGAAAAGTGGTTGCTCACATTGTTACCTTGTTAATTAGCAATATCTGTTTCTGTGTTGGGCATGTCGCCCAAAGGATTTAAGCGAGGTAACGGCAAATCCGTCGCTTGCGGATGCAGTAGCTCCAGGCAATGCCGCTTGAGTTGCATAAAATGTTCTGAGGTGATCAATTCGGCAGCGCGCGGACGGGCAAAATCCAGTTTGAGTTCCTCGATAATGCGACCGGGGCGCGGGCTCATCACTAAAATGCGGTCCGCCAGGAACAAGGCTTCATCAATGTCATGAGTGATAAACACGATGGTGGTCTTGATGCGCTCCCAAACATCCAGAAGCAACTGCTGCATCATCATGCGCGTTTGTGCATCGAGCGCGCCGAACGGCTCGTCCATCAGCATGACTTTCGGCGCATTGATCAGCACCCGGGCAATTTCCACCCGTTGCTGCATACCGCCGGACAGCTGTACCGGGTAGTGGTTTTCAAATCCGGCCAGTCCCACCAATGCCAACAACTCACGCGCCTGTTGATGGCGTTCGACACGCGGCACGCCTTTCATCTTCAAACCGAAAGCGACGTTATCGATGACTTTTTGCCAGGGAAACAGCGTGTGTTGCTGAAATACCAAGCCCCGTTCCGGGTGCGGGCCGTTAATGGCTTGTCCATCGACTTCAATGCTGCCGCCACCAGCTTGCAGATGTCCTGCCAAGACACCCAACAGCGTCGATTTGCCACAACCCGACGATCCCAGCAGGCAGACGAATTCGCCCGGCTCGGCGGACATCGACACATTCTGCAAGGCTGTAAACGACTGCGTGCCTGAGCCTAAGCGTATCGTCAGGTTGTTGATGGTTATGCGTCCTAATCCAGGGTTAGCCATGTTTTTTGTTATCCAACACACGCCAGGGCATCAATAAGTCGCCAAGTTTCCTGACCAGCAGGCTGCTGGCCATGCCCAAAACGCCGATAAGCAGCATGCCGACAACGATGGCGGCATAATTTTGAATCGTGTACGACGACCATGTGTAGTAGCCCAAGCCGAACTGACCAGCGATCATCTCGGCGGTCACCAAACAAAACCAGGCCGTGCCCATGCCTATCGACAGGCCGGTGAATATGCTGGGTGCCGCCGCGGGCAGGATCACTTCGGTCAATATCGCCCGCTTGCCGCTACCCAGGCTGCGCGCAGCCGCAATCAACCTCGCTTCAACGCCTTCGACGCCGTGAATGGTATTGAGCAGGATCGGGAACAGCGCACCGGTAAAAGTGATGAAAATCATCGACAACTCGGAGGACGGAAACATCAAAATCGCCAACGGTATCCAGGCTACCGCAGGAATCGGTCGCAGCATTTCCAACGGCGGCAGCAGCAAATCTTCGGCAAAACGCGAGCGGCCTATGATTAAACCTAAGCTAATGCCAACACCGGCAGCCATCAGGAAGCCGCTGAATACCCGGACCATACTGGCCGTCAAGTGCGCCAGCATCTTCTTCGAATGCAGCAACTCCAACCCTTCCGTTACTATTTCCAGCGGCGACGGCACGTTTTGAAAGGTCACGATGCCCAGATCAACATGATTTGTAGATGCCAAATGCCACGCCAGTACACAAAGGCTTAACGACACGG
>Ga0208629_101330_pt1 | contig 10331 bp, 3 predicted proteins | sample LakWasMet19_HOW5_2_FD_183865 | JGI IMG/M metagenome (GOLD analysis project Ga0208629, IMG submission 183865) | Freshwater sediment methanotrophic microbial communities from Lake Washington under simulated oxygen tension - Sediment Metagenome... | ecosystem: Environmental > Aquatic > Freshwater >...
GGCCGCGGCAGCTGCTCCTTCTGCGAGCGGTGGCGGCGACGGCGACGGCGGCGCGGCTGCGGAGGGGGGCAGTGCGAGCGGGGAAGGCTCAGCAGCGGAGGAGGGCGAGGAGCCAGCGCCCGAGGCCGGGGGCGCGGATGCGGGCTCTGACGCCCCGCCGCTGTACAAGCCTGCGGAGCCGGCGGAGCGGCCGAAGGGCGTCTCCCGCGCGGCGCTGGCCAGCCGCGCGCTGGGCGTGCCGGCCATCATCAGCTGGGTGAACGAGAGCGGGCGCATCTTCGTGACGCGGGACCGCAAGATCGCGCAGCGCCGGGAGCCGTGCTGCATCTTCTGGATGCCCGTGAACGAGACCACGGCGCAGTTCGAGCTGCTGACGGAGCACTTCGGGCTCACGGTGCGGCCGGAGGACCTCATGAGCCGCTGCGCGCGCTGCAACACGCTGGGCTACACACACCTGACGCCCGAACAGGCGGGCGTCGTCGACCCGGGCATCCCCGTCAAGGTGCTGCACGTCGTGAAGGACTTCTGGAAGTGCCGCGGCTGCGGCAAGGTGTACTGGTGGGTGCGGGTGTGAAGGAGGGGCGGTGCTGCTGGCCTTGGGGTCGCAAGCTCTCCAACCGCCTGGCCCCGAAGCTCGGCCGCCTACCGTGACCCCGCTGCAATGTGCATCTTTCTGCGGCCACCCCACCCCACGCCCATGCACCCCTCCCCTGCTGCAGGGAGGGCGTCAAGTTTGAGGACACGCGGCAGACCTTCCTCGCCCTCTTCTCACCGGGAGAGGGGAGCGGCAGCGCTGCCGCAAGTGCAGGCGCGGCCTGCGACAGTGCGGCCACCGAGGAGTCATGAGCACCAGCGAGCGAGCGCGGCGTGAGCGCCGACATGTCAAGCTAAGCGGTCATGCGCCCTGATGGCTGTGCCAGCTGTGTGTCTTGTGTGTCTTGTCCTCAGGTAGCTGGCCCAAGCGCAGTCGTCGTGTCATGCTTGGGCTGCAGCGCAACTTGCCACGACAGGTGGAGGTGGCTCGCCATGAAACTTGAACTGCGCACACGGCTCCGGAACTCGCATGGGTCACATCGATGCCAACTGCAGTTCGTCTGAGGCCCAGAGGCGCGCGCGCGCCGGTGCCGTTGGACTCGGAGTCAAATCTTTTGATTCGCACACGTGTCGCCGTCATGTATATGCACCAGCTGGAAGGTATACGCGTATACATGCATATGCATAGAACGTACACAGCTGTAGTATTGGATCCATTCTCTCTGTGGTACGGTGCGCATGCTGTTGGACGTCGACGGGCCACGTCACCACAGAGCGTCAATTCAAGCACGAGCAAGTCCATGTGGACGCATTGACGGCGTCATGGCCATGGGGCGCTGATCTAGGTTTAGTTCTCCTGACAGTTGACATTCGCAGCTGTTCATCAAATCGCCATCGGCAATGAATTACATCCAAGACCGCCGCAGAGGCGGCACTGCAGTACTGGTCTTCGCGTGCTCCCAACTTGAAGCAGCTGCCACTCGAAATCAAGCACCTCTGAGCTGCAACCTCGAGATATCGTCCACGTCACGTGGCAAATGCAGATAGCGTACAAAGCCCGAAGCCGTGGGACCTAGAGCACTTTCGCATTCAGCTTTGCCATTGCTTAGAAGAGCGTTCTGATCGTCCGCGAGACATGCTGTCCCGAGCCTACCCCCTCACTCCAGTGGCAAATCTACCGCCCACGCCTGCCGCGGCCTGCACCGCGCCGCTGAGGCCGTGCGTTGCCCACGGGGGCTGGAGGGTTGCCCACGGCAGCAGCTGCAGGGACGTGAGCGGGAGCTGCAGCCGCGCCGGCGGTGGCGGCAGCGGCAGGTTCCGCTGCTCCCGGCGGGCGCAACACCACGCCACCCGGCAGCGGCTCGTGTGACGGCCACGCAAGCAAGTTCTCCTGCCGCAACGCGCTGCGCTTCGAAGACGGCAACCCAGCGGAGCGAGCTCCGAACCATATCGGGGTGGCGGGCGCGCAGTTCTGGCCAACGTCAGCCAGCATCCACAGCATCTGGTAGCCGGGAGCAGTGGAGGGCGGGTGCGTGCCGGGGCCTAGACCGAAGTGGATCTGCTGGCTGCAGTTAACAAGCACACAGACAACCCCCGTGAAAGCCACTGCCGCGTAGTAGAGGGCTGCAGGGCCCAGCTGCAGAGTCAGCGGCACGTCCCAGCCTCCCACCACACGGGCGCCTATTGCACAAAGCGATGCCAGCTGCGCAATGTTGCCCCAGGGCGCCATCTGCACCGGCAGCGGCGGTCTGCAGGGAGGCGCAACCGCGCCGTAGGGGCTTGGCAGAGTTGGGCCAGCTTGCCTCCGCCTGGCTGTGATCATGTCTCGAAGCTCATCGGCGGGCAGTCGCTTGTGTACTCTCGCTACCTGCCAGGCAACGAAACCCGTGGAGGCAAACACCCACCCCACGAGTCCGATTCCCGGTAGCGGGTGAAAAGCGAGCCACTGAATGCCCACGGGCAACCAAGCGATGGCCGCAGCGCCAGCACCATAGACCCATGCCCATGCCGCGTGGTATGCACCAATAACCGTGACGAGAGCTGACACTGCCTTGCGGACCCACGGCTCACTCGCGACGCACGCGCGGGAGAGCGCGACCAGGAGCCGCGCAGGCTCAACCGCGTTCTCGACGTGCCGCTGAACATGCAGGCATGCCGCTGGCAGCCCAGTCATGAGCAGCCGCAGCAGCACGAGGGCCGCTAGCGAGTACAGGAAGATGCGGTCAATGACGAGCGGAATCGCAATGTGCGGGGGCCGCCCGCCGCGGGTGATAGTCTCCAGCGCGAGCAGAGCCAGCGCAGCCACACAGACAAGCAGCGTCGCTATGACTGCCCAGGACTGTGAAACGAAGAGAAACAGTGCCGGCCGGGGGTCCAGTACAGGGATCAGAGTAGCCAGGTGCACAAGCTCTACAGCGAGCATCCCTGGCCAAACCCCGACGTGAAGCCATGCAGTGACCATGCGCCATATGTTGAACACTGCGCCTCTGCGCGGAGATCGTAGATACAGAATCCACACCGGTTGATCTAAGCTGGCCGCGCCACGCAGCACGAGCGCACCCACGGCCAGAGCGACTCCCCACCATGGAGAGTTGCCGAACGTTGAACGTGACGGCCATGCAATCTCCATGACTTGCCGCAAGCCCCAGGGTGCCATAACTGCCAAGTGCAGCGCAGTTGCGATGCCGGCGCCGACATGCTTCGCGAGCAGCTGCACCTCGGACGCCCAGGGCGATGGTGTGGCGACGGCGGCGGCGGATGTGACGTATCGCGGCACGCGCGCCACCCAGCGCAAAGTGGCGTTTGAAGGCGCGGCGCACAGGGTGTCCAGCACCCGCACGGTGCCATGACGGGTCGCCCGCGCTACCGCACCGAAGGACCTCACAAGGAGTCGCTTCAGCGAGGCGAAAGCACGGTGCAGCAACGGCGTCGTGGCATTCGCAGCGCCTGCTGCCGCAACGGAAGGCACACCAAAGGGGCCTGCATGTGCGGGCAACGGCAGACCCGCCCGTCGCAGTGCCATCCGCTCCGCCCAAGCCACCGTGAGGTGTGCGACCTCCAATGGGCTCGCCCCCTGCACCACGCCTGGAACCGCCTCTTCCGGCTGCCTGGCCACCCGCAGCTCTGAGCTGTCAGCACCGGCGGCATGAAAGACGCGCTGGCACACGGCAGCGTCCAGGCGGTCAAGCAGCGAGGACACATCCCCAGCGGGCTCAGCAGTCCCAAGGCTCCCGTTGGGAGAAGACAGCTGTCGCTCGCCAGCGGACAACGCATCGCTCCCATCCGCACTAACCGCTCCCTCCTGCAAGTCCGGACGGTGCGGGTCGGCGGTGGCGTTCATGTGACCCTCGGCTGCGCATGCAGCAGCGATAAGGTGCGCCGTGTGCCGTTTCAGCAGGTACACGTACCCCCGTGCAAGCCGCACGGTTTTCTCGTTCGACAGCCAGCTCTTGGCAATGTGCTGACTCCCAAGCATGGCCCGACAGAACCCAAGGTGAGCGCGCAGCCCAGAAGCCGTTGACGAAACAGCAGGCCAGGAGACCGCTCGGACCATGGCAACACCCGACGGATTCAACTCGCAACGTGCGGCGTTGACAGTCGATACACCGCCATCCCCGTCAGTCGAACTACTGCAGTCAGCACCCCAGTTCATGGACGGCGCATCTTCCTCAGCACCCACCAGTGCCAACAGGTGCACCGTCTGGCTGCAGTTCTGACTATACAGCTCCATGGCGTACGCCCAGCCCGCCCGCGCTTGCAGCGATAATGGAGCCAGCGGCAGGGACGGCACGGATGTACTGCCCGCAGGTTCGGATGTGAGCTCACCCCACAAGTACGGCACCGATGTATTGCTCGTGAAATTAACAGCCGTCTCCGCTCCCAGCACGCCGCTGCGAGCGGGCGCAAATCCTTCCGCCCCCTGCTTGAGGATGGGGTCAACTATCGTCACGCCCCGGCAAGCGTAGAGGCAGGCAAGCAGAACTGGAACCCACATGGCGCAACACGCACCAGGAAAACAGCTGCTGAATCCCAGATTGGTCATCCGTACCGCAGCCACGCGGACGGCGGCTGGAACGCCCGGCGAGTGTGGCCACTGGATTCCATTACCTCTGTCATTGACGCTGCTGCTCCAGCCCGCTGCTGCCTCATATCCTGTCTGGAACGCTGCCTGCATTCTGAAGTCATCCTGTGCCGCATTTGACGCTGCGTCCCACACCTGCCCCGGCCGGGCTCTGCGCCCGCTCTGACCGTCCTCGGGAGTGAGGCGTGGTGGCGCGGAGCCATCGTCATGCACGGCGGCGACAATGCTGCGGCCGCGCCAGCGCTCGATCGCGATGGCGGCACGCAACCGGGCGGGCTGCCGCACCACAGCGCTCATGTTGACCCAGCAGTCCAAAGCTTGCAGTGGCCACGCTACCAGCATCACGGCCAGCAGCACGGCACTCCACTGCAGCGGTACCTCTGCAGCGTCCCACGACAGCTCGTATCGCCGCCGGAGGGCGTACACGACAGCCCCTACCGCCAGGGGCCAGCCTGCGAGGGTAGTGAGCATCGAGAGGGAACGCTCGCGGATGCCTTCCGCCGTGAGCCGGCGTTGAGTCGCTTCCAGACTACCGCCCCAAGCCGAGCTCCAGAAAGGAAACGGGATCGTGAGCGCCAGCAGTCCCCACAGGCCGGCGCTGGTCATGCCCACGCTGCCGCTGGTGTGCAGGAGAGAAGCGCTCTCGGGAGCCGCCCAGCCGGACAGACAGCGGCCGGGCCACGTGATGACGCTCCACAATGCAACGGCGGCCCCCGGCAGGGACGCAAACAGGCGGTGCACCGGATTGCCCGCCGGTCCAGCGGCGACGCCCACCACAAACACCCAGCAGCTCGCCTGAAGCGCTGCCGCCACCGTCAGCAGCGCCCACGCGCCGGCCAGCACGCCTGCCCAGGCGCGGCTCAGGTACCATAGCGGGCCAGGCGAGTCAAGGGTGTTGTGTTCGAGCCCGCCCGCCTGGGGCGTGGTCAGACGCTGCCACAGCACGAGCACGATCAGCAGCGGCGCAGCTGCCGCCAGCGCCGGCATGACCATAAACTTCAACACCTCCGCGCCCAGGATCTGGAGCGGCACCTGCGCGATGTTGTGGTGCGGAGGCCCTCGGGCGAGCCCAGCGCCTGGGAGACGCGCCCGATCCAGGTACCGCTCCCGCAACAATGAGACGTACCGGCGACGATAGCTGCTCGCCGCGGATGCCGCCGACGGGCTCGCGAAGTGCTGCACGCCGTCGGGCACATGCCCATGAAAGTCTGCCTTTAGGAGGGCTCTCCACGCGGTTGCGTCCAGCGCCGCATTCAGTCGTTGACTGGCAGCACCAAGAGCAAGGATGTCAGAGCGGCTCAGGAAATCCGCCACGCGCCCGACAAGTGCATCTGGCAGGGCGGAAATGGACGCCGCGGCGGGGCGGCGATCTGAAGCGGGCCGTCGCATGCTCATCAGGCCGGTTGGAAGTGGGTGACTTCAGCACTTGCGACCACTTGGACGCGACAGCGCCTGAACAGCGGGCCGGGATTCCGAAACTGAGCTACACAACGGAATGCATCGTAGGCGAGCTCAACTGGTGATAGTACACATTGACGAGCAATGCATGACCGAAGTATGCACATTGGGGAGATCTGCGGCGGGCAGAGCACGTCATCGACGCTAAAACGCAACTGCCGACGTGGCCTCCAGCATCCCTGAGGCGAATGAATTGTTCAAATGTTGACCACGCACTTTCTCATCGTGCGATCAGCTCGAAGCCACGTTTTTGCGCTCTGTACACTTTCACGCAACGTATCCGTGCTTTAAAGCTTTGACATCGGTGGCTTGCGCCCCGCGACCCCGTGATCGAACGAGTAACTTCACTGTTGGTCTCGGCGAAACTTTTGGACGGCCAGCATGTATCCGGTTCCACTCACATTTTCGTGCGCGGTGCCGAAAGGCGCCACAGCCGGGCCCCAGGCCCCGACGGTACACTTCAGACCAGCGCTCAGCTTGGTACTCACGAGCGGCGGTGAGTTGGGAACACGGAACTATTGTGTGGCAGCACTCGGTCAGCCGCTTGGAGCGCGGACCGTTCACGCGAGACAGCCACGCGAGTACAGAACTGTCACTCTGAATTTCTCCGCTCCGACACGGCGGATACAGGCATCCGAGCCGCACACGGCGTCCCGCGGCGGTCCAATGCCCGAATAGATTACCCGCAATTGCTCCGTGTTTCGTTTCGCGCGACTCGCCCGTTGCAGATGCGGCGTTTCAAATGTTTTCGGCGTTGACAGGGCAAGGCAAGGTGGAGGTCCGCTCGAGCGTGCGCGTGAACGGGGCGTCGCTGGCGCAGGTGGCGGGCAGCGGGCTGGACATCCGCAAACTCGCGTCCTTCGTGCCGGCGCGGACGCACTTTGAGGGCGACCTCTCCGTGGAGGAGACGCTCAGCTTCGCTGCCACGGTCGCGCCGGGCGCCGCCCACCTGCACCGCAACCTGCGAGCCCTGGGGGGCGTCGGCAGCGCCAAAGTGCACCCCGAGGTGACGACAGACCCCGCAGCCAAGCGTGCCGGCTCGCCCGTCGCCACCCCCCTGCCTGCGCCGCAACCGGCTGCAGACGTGGAGGCCCCCCTCGGCAAGCTGGAGGAGTGGCTGTTGCCGCTGCCGCCCAGCCTGCACGATGCGGTGCGTCGCTTCTGGACGCACGTCACGCGACAGATGTCGCAGCACAACTTCGACCTGCTGCAGGTGGTGGCGCAGCGGGTGGGCCTGCAGCCGCTGCTGCGCACGCGCGTGCGGCACCTGAGCGAGGGGCAGATGCGTCTGCTCGCGGCCGGGGAGGCCATCCTCTCGGGTGCGCGGCTGCTGGCGCTGGAGGGGACGCTGGACGAGCTGCCTGCGGACGAACAGACGGCCCTTACGCAGCGCCTGGCGCAGTGGTCGGAGGACGCGAGCGGGTGCAGCGTGCTCTCCGCGGCGGTGCCGCCCTCTGACGCGGTGCTGCCCCACGTGAGGCACCTGGTGCTGCTGGGGCCGGAGGGCAGCCTGCTCTTCGCAGGGCCCCCCGCAGACCTTGCGCCTTACCTGCAGGGGCACCTCGGGTACCCGCTGCAGCGCAGGGCGGTGCCGCTGCTGGTGCTTGCCCATGCCCTCGCTGAGAACCCCGCTGCCGCAGCGCTCCAACGTGCCTTTGACAGCAGCGGCAGCAGCAGCAGCGGTGACGATGCCGCCCTCACCAGCGCTGGGGCCACAGACGCTTCAGCCAGCAAGGGGGCGGCCCTGCCAGACTATACTCACGCGCAGCTGGCCAGCAAGTGGGAGGAATGGGCTCGCCAGACCAACGGGGCGACGGCTGTGTCCGTCCCCCCTTCTGCGGACGCCGCCCTCAGCGCGTGCAGCGCGGGGGCAGGCTCTCCGACCACGGCCACTGCTGCGGCTGACGGCTCACCGAAGTCCGTGGCAGCAGCAGCAGCAGCGACGGCAGCTCCACTCGATAGCGGCTTGGAAGTCGCCTCAGCAGACTGGTTGCAGCGGCGTGAGGTTAAGCAGCGGTACGGCCCGCAGCTGGCGGTGCCATTCCTGACCCTGTTCACAGCCCTCGTGAAGCGGCGGGTGAAGGTCACGCTGCGCAAGCCCGCCTGGTGGCTGCCCAAGACGGCGCTGGCGCTGGTGAGTTGTGGAGAGAAACGCACGCGGCAGCGGCTCTGCGTCCACGCATGTAGAGGCGGACGGCAGCGCGTCAACGACGAATTCCTGCTGAACCTGCCAGCCGCGTTGCGTTCAACCGTTTGCTGTCTGTGCGCCCTTCCATCCCCCAGCCCCGCCCCGCTCCCTCTCCCCTCCCCCCTCCTCTCCCCGCAGGCGTTCGGCCTCTTCATGGGGTCGCTCTACTTCCAGCCCGCCATCTCCAACTTCGCGCCCAAGGCCAGCCTCGCCACCTACATCTGCGCCATCATCTGCGCGGGCGTGGCGATGCAGATGCGGCCCCTCATCCACTCCGCCAAGGTGGCGCACTCCATGATGGACAGAGGCTGGTTCGGGCCCCTCACCGCCATCGCCTCCGCCGCAGCCGTGATGCTGCCCCTCAGCGCCGTCTCCGCAGCCCTCTTCACAGCGACCATGTACCCCATGGTGGGCTACACGACCGCAGACGGCCCCGGGCGCGCCTTCTTCTTCCTGCTCGTCATCTTCCTCATCGACGTGGCGGCCACCGCCCTCTTCAGCGCCATCGCCGTCGCCACGCTGAAGCCCGACTCCATCAAGGGCCTCACGGGCCTCTTCATCCTCTTCTACCTCTACTGCGGTGCGTGCGTGAGGCGGGATCTGCCCCGTGCAGCCGTGTGCGACGCAGAGAGTGCCTGCCAGCCGTGCGGGGACAGGGCTCCGAGAGCTGGTGGGCCGAGGCTGCGCTGTTGCTTGGACGTTGCTGACGGTGCAAGTATCCCCTTGCGAGGAAGACAGACACAGCATCACGTCCCCTCTTTCGTTGCACTCGCACCACACCCCGCCCCTCTCGTGCAGCCGGCTTCATGCTGCTGCCCAACAAGATGTCGCCTGCCATGTACTCCATCTACTGGACCAACCCCTTCGGCTTCGGCCTGCGCTCAATAATGGTGAACGAGTGGTCCTCGCCAGACTATGCAGCCGCCGTGGCGGTGCGCGACGCTTCAGGGGCGCAGGTGGGCAGCGAGACCTTGGGCGAGTTCTATGCTGGCTACTTTGACCTGGCGTGGGGCTACGGCTGGAAGTGGGGCGGCGTGGGGTTCCTGCTGGGCTACGCCCTCTTCATCACGAGCCTGCTGACACCCCGGGCACTGCGCAAGTGCCGCGGGCGCACCGCTGGACCGGGCCCGCGCATGCCAGCCCCAGCCAAGCGGGGACGCGTCGCCGCTGCGGCCGCCCCGTCGACCACTGCAGCCCCCGCACAGGAGAGCGGCGGCGTCGAGCTCGCCTCCGTCGCCGCTGCCGCTGCCCCAGTCACCGCCGTTGCCATCCCTGTCTCGCCGTCTGCCGCCTCTGCTGAGAGCGTCTTGGCAATGCCCGCCGCTGCGGCTGCTCCGGTTGCTATTGCTGTGGTTGCGCGGACCGCTGAGCTGGCAGCGCCCAGCGCCGCACCCGTGACCGGACGATCCTTTACGTTACAGCCCGGTGCCGTTTCACTGCTTGTACACGGGCACTCGGCCGTCGAACGCGCAGCTGTTGACGCGGCGCTGGAGGATCTTGCGTTTGCCACCCCCACTGCGTCCACCGAATTAGCGGACTCGACTGCCAGCACACCTGCGAAGCAAGCGCCCGCCGCAGCGCCCCGTTCCCTCGCCATCGCGGTGGTGCAGCCCGACTACCCTTGGTACGGCACAGCCCGCCTGGAGGGGGCCCTGCTCTTTGCGGCGCGCCTTCGCCCGCAGCGGGCTGACGCGGGTCAGCGCAGCAGCCCGCGGCAGGTGGTGGAGGCAGCGCTACAAGTCACTGGCCTGCAGCAGCACCGCAGGTCGCTGCTGCTGGCGCTGCCAGCGGGCAGCTGGCAGCAGGCGGCCGCCGCTGTCGCGCTGGAGCTGGTGGCAGGGCCTGACATGCTGCTCGTGCGTGACCCGCTGCGACGGGACATGCCCGCGCAGGACCTGCAGCAGCTGATGGCGTGCCTGCGGGCGGTGGCGCGCAGCGGAGGGGCTGGCGGCGCGCCGCTGCCTGTGCTGGTCACCTCGGGCGACGTGAGCACGCAGACCGCATGGCTGCGCCTGCACGCAGACGCGGTGGTCGCGCCGCCTGCGCCAGCCGCAGCGCCTGCCCCCGCGT
>Ga0208629_101332_pt1 | contig 10321 bp, 5 predicted proteins | sample LakWasMet19_HOW5_2_FD_183865 | JGI IMG/M metagenome (GOLD analysis project Ga0208629, IMG submission 183865) | Freshwater sediment methanotrophic microbial communities from Lake Washington under simulated oxygen tension - Sediment Metagenome... | ecosystem: Environmental > Aquatic > Freshwater >...
GTCAGCGCAAACACGCTTACAAGGTCGATTCAACCCTGACATGACACGGCACCTGGACAATCGGACGGAGGCAATCCACATCGGCGAACCATTGCCACTGGCAGATGAATCCAACACTCATGGCGTCATTGCTGGTCATCCCACCGGTGTCGGCACACCATACCCCACGGAGATGAAATCATCGTTCCCGCGTGGAAGCACAGGGATGAGCGTGGCATCATTCCCCTCACGAAAACGCCGTGCCGGAGTTGCCGCGTCATCGGGTTGCTCCCAGCAACGGGGATCACGCGCTTCAACGTACCTGGGCAAAGAACTTGAGGTCAAACTGCTTTTTCAGCTTTGCAAAGCCGTCCCGGCCGGTGATGTCAGAGGCAGAAGCCGACGCGCCAACAGTTGCCACTAGGTGGTGAACGGAGCCAGCGGGGATTCGATCAAAGAACGCCTCGACCGCAGCCTCGTCGGTCACGTCCAGCGACGCCGTGCGGACATCGCCCCCAGGGTGACTGGCAAGGATTTCAGCCTTGGCAGCATCTAGTTTCGTAGTATCCCGGCCCACGATGAACGGAATACCGCCAGCGGATAGCACCGAAACTGCACAGCATGGGCAATTTTGTCAGTATCCGGAAAGCGTGATCGATCGACCATGACGGATAACGCTGGAAGACCGGCGTCAGTCTTCCACGGGCGACGCTAAACGGTGCGGTATTGTGCGGGGTTGAAGACTCTCGCACCTGCAGCGCTCTTGCCCATGCCACTGCTGCCGCCGAAAATCAACACGACCTTGCCCACAAGGCTGGCTGGACCAGCGGGGCTCGACATCTCGCAGGCCAAGCTCAGCGTTCTCCTAAGAACGAACAGATGAGAACGTCGGTTCTGGACTCAGGAGCGGAAACTCAAGTGGATAGCATCCGCACAATAACCTTCCTGTATGATTCGCCGCTCGGAATATTGTGCTTTCTTCGCATTTCGACAATCGCGAGATCAGAGTCCGCCAGTCCCATGTTTGCATCAGAGTCTCGTGGAACCAGAAACAACGCCAGGATTCTCTCCTTGCCGGTCGACGCCAGCACTCCATGGCTGCTTTGCTGCGGCAGGTGTTTTGCTGATATGCATGGGCGAGCGAAACCGGCATCTAATCGCGGGCTGTGAGGCTCTGAGCCGTTCAGGCTCCAAACGCCTGCCATGCCCGCCCCGCGGGGCATTGTCTTCGGATTGTTGCTGGCTGGCTTTTTGCTGGGTGTGACGGTGAGACCGTGATCCGCGCCTGAACGATGGGTGGGGGTGACAACGAAACTTGCTGTGGTTTCATATCAGAATGCAATCGCACGCTCCTTCCCTCGTCATGCAGCCCATCTCCACGCCAGTCTCCACAGCGTTTCGAGGCTTCGTGCAACAGCATGGTCCGGTTTACGAGTGGAGCGAGCGGCACGTCGGAGACTTTCTGCGCCGTGTCTCTTTCCCGAGCCGCAGCATCAGTGCCTTTGAGACGCACGGCGTGGATGGCGGTATCTTCCTGGAGCTCGACAACGCCACGCTGCAAGCCATCGGGCTGTCTCCGGTCGACCAGCTGCGCTTCCGAAAGATCGTGCAGGCGCTCGAGGACGAGCACGACGACGTGGCGCTCATCCGGCGCGACCTGAAGGAGATCCGCGCCTTCTCGCGCTCGCAGTTCTACACGCTGTTCCTCGTCGGCGCGCTGCACCCCTTCTCCGCGCTGCTGCTCATCCACAGCAACCAGAGCGGGTTCGACGCGCTGGTGTACCGCGAGCACGCTGCGGCACGCAGCCCCTTCAGCCTCCCCGCCGCTGCGCTGGCCCCCAGCTGGGTGCTGTGGCAGTACCTGGCCGAGTTCAAGGACACGAACGCGAACTGGGTCGCCTTCATAGCCGTGGCGCTCGCTGCGCACCAGGTCGCGCACTGGCTGCGCCTGGGCATCGGCATCGCACGCTGCCTGCGCAGCCCGCGCACCGGGCACGCAGAGCTTGCGCGCGAGGCGGGCTACTTTTACTGCATGGACGTGGCAGGCAGCTGCTGCTTCGCTGCCGCCTTCCGCTACCTCCTCTTCCCGCTCACCCCTCGCCTGCTGCTGGACGCCTCCTTCCACCTGCTGGTGCTCGCGGGGCCCCTCGTGCCGCTGTACTACTGCTACGCCGTCTACGTGTCAGCCGTGGGGGAGGGGGCGCCCAAGTGGTGCCCGCGCCTCAGTTGGGCGCGCGGCAGCCGCAGCGGCGGGGCGCATGAGAAGCACCACCGCAGACGGCGGCGGGGCGGGTCGGAAGCCAGTGGTGCTAGCTCTGAGCCTGCGCCCAGCCCTGAATCCGCCCCGTCGCCGCCGCCACAACTCGACAGCTCGCCATTGCGACAACAAAACGCCAAGACGGGTACCACGGCGCACGGGCGTTGCTCCAACGCTGTCGACGAGGTCACGGGGCTCAAGGACGAGTGAGCGAACAGTGGTGCTGCGTTGCGGTGCAAGCTGCCCTCTGCGTGTGCAGCAGTGTGTGCGTACTACCCACTTCACAAGCACACCCTATACTATCCCCATAGCTGGCAGCGTGCGCTAACTGCCACACTCTCCTGCGTATACTTGTTTCGAGGCGGCGCATCACTGCATGCTGAGCGATACACGACGAGCGATTTCACGCCCTGGTCACTTCGCGAGGCTCACCGCACGCTTTCTCGCAAGCGCCTGCTCGCAGGGCTCAGTGTACGTGGCTTTCGTCTGTCAGCAGCCTGCCTGCTGGTGCACCTGACCCGCTTTGCTGTCCGATCGCCAGGGACCCAAGTGCTCGGCGCGACCTGGTGCAGGCTGGCCGTCTACGACGCGAGTGCGCCCGTTTTCACCAACAATTCAATGCTTCCATGAGGTTAGCATCGGCGCCCCCGCCCTGTGTTGAACGCGGTGTTCCTGCCGTTCGAGTCAACTATTCAGGCTACAGCGGGGCAGACCTCAAGTTGTGCAGACATGCACCGGCGCAATGCACACGGGCTTGGCAAACAGCTGGCCAGCACAACGTCAAACGGTTTGACTCAACCGTTTACGGTTAACCTTCGAACCCAGGAAGTTCAGCTGATACCCTGGGAGCCAGTTGGAGGGCGTTTCGTGTTTCGTGTCAGCGACGTTGCCCAAACGTCCCACACCCAAGCGATTCACGTGACACCAGTCGAGCAACTCTTTTCCTTGACGCACGGCAATCGAATGCTGCCAAAGTGGACTCGCCGGGCCGTCGGCACGTTGCCATCGATCTCACAGGGTTCAATCGCTGAAAGTGGGACGAAAACGGCGACGCACGCGGGTCCCCTCTTCAGCGGGTTCTCATTGCCTGGGTTCCTCTCGCATGCTGCAAAAGAGCCTGATTGCTGCCTGAGCGAGGAAGCTCGTCTGGGGCTTTGGATCAGCTAACCCCACAACCCGAACGGCGTTTTCTTCCCTTCCGTCGAGCACGGGGACACTGCGGCGGAGATGCCATCGCCCACGCGCTGTGCGTGCTTTCCCCGTCAATAGCGGAGCCAGCGGCCCCGTATTTCCTGCGCGATGGAGCAGCTCGCTAAGCTCGGAGAGGCGGATGAGTTTCGGACCCTCACCTTGCTCGACGTACTCCGCGGCGATGTTAAGCGTGGCGGCATCGCGTATCCGTACCACGCCCTTTACGACGCCTTGAAGCAGAAGCTGGGTGGCACTGCATCCAAGCTGCGCAAGCCGTCAGAAGAAGTTGTCCTGGCAGTCATTCAGTTGCTGGTGGAATGCATGCACGCTGGGCACGCCAGCGTCGCAGAGACGACGAACGGCGCGATCAATACGTTCACTGACATCCTGCCCTACGTCAGCAAGGATCGCGTCCGCAGAGCTTGCGGTGTGCTGCTCTCAGCCGCCATCAAACGCGGCGGCCCGAAAGCCGGTGCCGACGTGGCACGCGTGATCGCCGGACCCCTCGGCGTGCAGAACCGCGACGATGTGAGTGAGGCAGAGGCGGTTGCGATGCCCGCAGCTCCAGCACGCCAGATTCGTGTGTGACAGTGAGATCGCTCTCGCATCGTACACCCGCGGGCGGCATCGTGCTGTTCTGTGCCGTCGGAATGTGCTCGACGCGTCGCGTGCGGAACACGCGCCTGCCGCTGCAGCCTCGTGACTTACGCTGCTTGACCCTGTCTCTTCCCCGCTGCCTTCTGCAGGACGCTGTGCGCCGCTCCGCGCTAGCCCTCATCAGCGACTTGCACCGCACGCAGCAGGAGAACATTGACGTGGCACCGCTGGTGGCCGCTGCGGCTGCGCGGCTGTCCGACCCCTCTGCCGCCGTGGTGGCTGCGGCTGAGAAGGCGCTGGGCCGCATGGCGCTGCAGCACCCCGCTCGCTTCCCCGACGCCCTCGCCGGCCTGCCCGCCCCCCTGCAGGTGGCTGTGGGGGACCACATGGACGGCGTGAAGGGTCACGCGATGACCTCGTCCACCTCAGCGGCCTGGCTGGCGCCCGCAGCCGCGGTGGCGGCGGCTGCCGCGGCGGCAGCGGCGGTGGCTGCAGTGGGAGGCGCCGCTGGCAGCGGTAGCGGCGGTGCGGCGGCTGTGGCAGGTGCCGGGGCGGGCAGCGGCGGGGTCGGCGCGTTGGCCGGCCTCGCTGTGGGGCCGGCGCTGGGCAGTCCCGCGCTGTCAACTGCAGCAGCTGGCGTAGGGAGGCTGCACGCACCGCTCGGTGCTGAGGTTGGGGGTAGCGGCAAGCCCAGCCCCGCTGCGTCGCCTGCGCCAGGCGTGGGGGCCCACAAGGACCCAGGGTCGGGGCCGGCTATGGCCGCTGCTGCAGCTGCGGCAGTCTCCGCTTCCGGCGGCCACTCTCTGCAGCTGGAAGCGGCTGGCGTCGCTGTGGGCAGCCCCATAAACCCACGAGCACTGCCCTCCGGCGCGCCCACCGCTGCTGCCGCCGCCAAAGCGGGCACCGGCCCTCTGCTTGCGGCCGCCGCACCCCTGTCGGGCGCCTCTGGCCTCACCATCGCCTCGCTCTCGCTGTCGCCGGCCCCCTCCTCTCAGACAACGGGCGGCGCACTCTCAGCAGCCGCTGCTGCCGGCGGCCGCAGGGCGGCTGCTGCGGGTTTGGACGCGCAGACGGCTGCCCCTGCCACCTCTGCAGCGCCTGCAGGCAGCATCCCAGCGGTGCCCGGAGCCCTCCTGCTCGCTGCCTCAGAGCGCGGTGAGCGGGAGCGGGAGAGGGAGCGCGCGGGGGACCTGCTTTCACTCTCGTTGCGGGGGTCGGCGGCGCTGCCTGCGGGAGCGGCTGCTGCGGCTGCCGCAGGAGCGCTGCCGAATGTGGCTTCGCCGCCCACCTCCGCCGCTTCCGGCGCAATGCGGCCCCCAGGAGGCACGGGCACGGCCTCCCCGCGCAGAGCGTCAGATGTAGCGTCTGGCAGTGCTTCGGCAGCCGCTTCCGCAGGTGTGTTCAGCCCCGATCCCTCGACAGCATCAGGCGCCGCCACTAGGGCGGGGGAGGGGCCGTCTGTGCTCGGCAGCGCCTATCCCCAGCGGCTCGGCGGTGACGCGACCGGCGGGGCCGGCGGAAGTGCAGCCAGCGCAGCAGGTGGCTCCCTCTCCCTCATGCCGACGGTGACCCCCCTATCAAAGGGAGCGCCTGCCGCTGACGCAGGCAGCGCGGGGACTGGCCCTGGATTGATCTCGGGTCCAGGCAGACCGACTGCCAGCGGTGCTGCGGGCGCCGCCACGAGTGGAAAGCCGAGCATCCCACCGTCGCAGCAGGGGTTGCAGGCGTCCCTGCTGCAAGCAGGCCGGCCGCTGTCCTCCTCCTCCTCTGCCTCCGACTACTCGTTGGACGAGCATCACGGAGTGAGCCACGGGGTCAGCGGCGCGCCCGCTGCAGCACTTGGCGGGCGGGCGAGCGCCGAATCAACTGACAGCATTGGTAGCGCTGGGGAGGCACTGCTGCTCGCGGTAAGCGGCAGCAGCAGGGCCGACTCACAAGGCCCTTCTGCTGCTGCTGCAGCCCACGCAGCCGACGAGGCGGGTGCAGGCAAGCCCCCTGTCGGCCGCTTGAAACTGGGCAATGCTTTCAGCTCCGGAGGCGTCGTCGCGGGCGGAGGAGGCACTCAGCACCGTGGCTCTGCAGCGGCTGGCGCAGTGCCGGCGGCGGCAGCTGGCCCCCCTGCCTCAGTGGCTGCCTCCGCCACCGCGCTGCAGCAATCGCTCGCATCCACCCTGGTGCAGCCAGGGAGCGGCCGCAGGCAGCCGGGCGGCGTCGCCGTGGGCTCGCAGCCTGCGCTTTCCGTCGCTGGCTCGGCTTCTGGTGCAACCTCATCCGCTGCGACTGCTGCGGCAGCCCCCGCCGGTCTTCCCCCTTCAGGGTCTCTCTCCTCTCGCTCGCGCCTCAAGGGAGCGGGGGCTGTTGCCCCTGCTGCCGCTGGCAGCGCTGCGTCTGCGGCACCTGCCGCCGGAGCCTCGGGGCTTGGGGTTCGCGGCGCCGGCAGCTCTGGGAAGCTCGCACACGCCGCGCCCCTCAGCCCTCACGGCACCGTCGTTGCAGCCGCCGCGCGCAAGAGCACCGCTGCGAATGGTCCGCCAGCGGTGGCAGCCTCCGCTGGGCCGAGTGCGGCGTCGGCGCAGCTAGGTGGCAAGGCCGCGCCGACGCCAGCGGCGAGCAGGCCTGGGCCAGCTGCGTCGCCCGCTCGACCTGGGGCTGGAGCTGCTGCCTCGGGGTCGCCGGCAGCCCCAGCCGCGTCCGCAGCAGTCGCTGTTGCCGCTGCCTCGTCGCACGGATCTGGCTCAGCTGTGATGGAGGATGCGGCTGCTGCCGCTGTTGCTGATCGGGCGGGCAGCGCGGCAGGCTACAGCGTTGACTCGTCCGGCAGCGAGGAGGCCACGCGATACGACGAGGAAGAGGAGGAGGACTCAGGGGAGGAGCAGGGGCGAGCAAGCCGCCCCGCCGTTTCGAGCGTCGCCGTTGCTGCTCCCGCTGCGGCTTCTGTGCCCGTCCCCCTGCCGCGGCCGTCCCAGTCCATCGGTAGCACGCCTGCCGCCTCTCCGAAGCCGTCTCCGTCTCCGGTGCAGCTGGTGGCCAAGGCTGCGCCTGTGGCGAGCCCTGCTGCCCCCAGGAGCCGTGCGAGCAGCCCGAAGGCCGCTGCTGCGCCGTCGCCGCAGGCGCAGGCGCAGGCGCTCTCATCACCCCCTTCGCGCAATCCAGGGGCCGCAGCCGACAGCGGCAGCGCGGCGGGCACGCCACAGCAGCGAGAGGCAGCTGGGCGGCCTGGACCCACCGCCGCCGCGAAGCAGCAGGTGCAGCCACAGCCGCTGCTCCCCACGGTGAGTGCGCATGCGATCGGGCTGAGCGGCCCCGCCTCCCCGCCCGCCCCACTACCCCTACCGTTGCAGGGAGGGTTGACCAGTCCCGGCGCTGGCGGCGCCTTTCCCTTCGCTGGCAGCAGCAGCAACAGCTCAGGGGCGGTGCAGGCCACAGGCTCGCAGGAGCGCACGCAGGGGCAGGGGCAGGAGCCCCCGTGGCAGCAGCCCGCTCGGCTGTGGCAGCCGCTGCCGCCCTCACCCGTCGACAGCGCGGATGGCGGAGGCGCGCTCGGGGCTGCCGCTGCCTCACCGCCCTCGCAGCTGCACCGCCTGCACGGGCTCGACAGCGGTGCGGGGAGCGGCGGGCTGCGCAGCGGCGGGGGCGCCCCCGGCGCCCTCTCCTCCCCCTTCATCGGGGGCGAGCCCGTTCTGTTTGACGGCCCCTCCTCGCAGGGGGGCCTCGGGGGCGGCTACTCCCCCCTGGGGGGCGGCCTGCGGGGCGCCCCCCACCCTTCCGCTGCCTCCCTCTTTCCGTCCGTCGCCCTCAACCTCACGGCCCGACTGGCGCAGGAGGCGGGGGCGGCAGGCGAGAGCGAGCTGCCCTCCTCCTCCTCGCCCCTCGCAGCAGGGGGCCACGGGCCGTACTCGCTGGCAGAGGGGGGCGAGGGGGGCCTCGGGGAGGAGGGGGGCGCAGGCGGGGAGCGAGCCATCATCCGTGATAAGCTGGACCTGCTCAAGCGGCGCAGCAGACAGGCCCCCCGCTCCCGCCGTGTGCTCTCTGCCAGCGGTGCCCTCGTTCCCACCCACTCGTTCACCCTCGCAGCAGCAGCTGCGGGCCAGCAGCAGCGCGCGGGGGCGGGAGCGGCGGGCGCGGGCTTTGAGGGCGACGCTGACGACCCAGACGCTGCGGCTGCTGACGGGGGCGGGGGCGGGCCGGACGCGGCCTCCAGCGCAAGCTTCGCTGCCGCAGCGGCTCGCGGCATCCCCCCCGCGCCGCACAGCGCCCACGCGCAGTCGCACGGCTTCTGGCGCAAGGAGTCGCGGCTGGATATCATGGCGGGATCGGGCGCAGACGAGGAGGGGGGCGAGGCAGGCGGCGGCAGGCACAGCCACTACGGCCCGCAGCCGCAGCACCGCCATGCAGCTGCCGCGGCAGCAGCTGCGGGGGACGCAGCTCCCGCTTACGTGGGCGCCCCCGTGCTGACCCTGGGGGCGTGGGGGCCGCGCACGCAGGCTGGCGGCCCCCCAGCCCCTGCCGCGTCTGCAGGTGGCAGCCCTGGCTGGAGTCCGCCGCGTCTGCGCGGCGCTGGCGGCCCCGGTGACGGCAGCGATGCCGCATACCACCACCAGCAGCAGCAGGCGCAGCGCTGGGGCGTCGGGCACGGCTACGCCATCAGCCCCGCAGGCAGCGACGGGGAGGGCGGGGAGGAGGCCGATGAGATGCTGGCCTCCCCTCCGCACCACGGGGGGCCGGGATTCGTGTCCGGACAGCAGCAGCCGCGGCGGCTCACCACGCAGCAGCAGCAGCACTACGGGGGTGCAGGCGGGGGCGCGGGTGGCGCCCCGCTGGCCCGGGGGCCCGGTTCCTTCCGCTCCCTCTCGCAGTCCTCGCTGGCGCTGGGCACGGGTCGGGAGCAGCAGCCCGCAGGTCGGGAGCGGGATGCGCGGTGGCACGGGGCAGCAGGCGAGGGCAGCGGGGAGGCGGCGCAGGGGGCGCTGGATGCGGGGGCGCACTCCGCCTGGCTCCCCTCCCCGCCCCCGGGGGGCGAGGAGGGCTTTGCAGCAGCGGGGGGCGGGAGGGGCGGCCCGCCACCCCGCCGCCCACGGGCGCTCACGACTGGGGCAGCGGCGCCTGGTCGTGGTGGCAGCTTTGCTCCTCCCGACGCCTACCACGGTGCCAGCGGGTACGAGGGAGCGGAGGGCGAGGGGGCGGAGGAGGGGGAGGCTGCCTACAGCAGCCGAGCCCGCACCGTGACGGGAAGCACCCGCTCCGCTGGCGCCCCCTCCTCCGGCTACTCTGGGTACTCCACTGGCGGCAGCAGCATCTCAACCGCGCCTGCCCATCCCTACCACCCCCAGCAGCAGCAGCCACAGCCACGCGGCTACGGCCCCGGCCACCCTCCGCGAGGCATGCGGCACGGCCAGACGCCCCGTGACGGGGAGGCCGAGGGGTGGCCTGCGCCTGCGGAGCCCTACGCCAGCAGCGGGGGGCAGTACCACCACTACCCCCCACCCCCATCCCAGCAGCAGCAGCAGCCTGCTTACGGCCAGTTCGGCCGCAGCGAGTCTGAGGGGGGCAGCCCCCTGGGCCCCTCCGCTGCCCCCAGTCGCCGGGGCAGCAGCGCGTACCGCACCCTGGGCAGCGGGCCAGGCGGCGGGAGCGGGAGCGGGGAGTACGGGCAGCCCGCGGCCTACCCGCAGCACTCCTCTGGCGACCCCTCCTCTGCCTCCCTGCCCCGCCTCCCCTCCGGAGGGCCGCCGCGCGAGCGGGAGAAGGCAGCCACCCTCGCCCTCGCCAACGCTGACCGCCTGCGGCGAGTCGGCAGCGGCAGCGTCGGGGGCGGCAGCGGGTGGGGTGAAGACGACGCCGGCGCCGGCAGCAAGCCGGGGAGCCCTGGCCGCGGCGGCGCCGCACCGCCCTACGGCGGGGGCGGCGCCCCTCCGAGCCGGTCAGCGCCCGCCAGCGCGAGCAAGCAGCAGGCGCCTCCCGATCCCTTCGGGGGCCGGGGAGGCGGCAGCGGCGGCGGCGACGACCGGCCCATCCGGCCCCTCGCGAACGCGACCGCTGTGTATGCGCTGCCGCCGCGGGAGGAGGGCGAGGGCGCGTCCGAGGCGGGCAGCGCAGGGCCCGGCAGCGTGCCCCGCGCCGCCCGCAGCGCCGTCGCCGGCAGCCGGGCTGGCTCTGGCTCCACGGGCAGCAGTGCGGTGCGCCGTCCGCGCCTGGCCAGCGGCAGCGTGGGCGGCGGCAGCGATGCGTTCGGGGGCGGTGACGGGGGCGGCTCTGGCTGGGGCTCTGTGGCAGGGGGCGAGGCGGGGGGCTACGGTG
>Ga0208629_101333_pt1 | contig 10319 bp, 11 predicted proteins | sample LakWasMet19_HOW5_2_FD_183865 | JGI IMG/M metagenome (GOLD analysis project Ga0208629, IMG submission 183865) | Freshwater sediment methanotrophic microbial communities from Lake Washington under simulated oxygen tension - Sediment Metagenome... | ecosystem: Environmental > Aquatic > Freshwater >...
CGACCGCTTTAACATTAAGGAGTCGCTAGCGCGACACTTGATTGAATCGGGTTGTCGCACCCGAAGGCGAGTTACTTTCTTTTGCTTCGCCTCGGCAACTGCTCCTGCGTTGCTCTACCTCCTGCATAATCCACAGGGATGTGGTGAATGCAGATATTGCAGGAGCAAATATCTGTCCATGCAGTCGAAAAGAAAGTAACCAAAGAAAAGGCGACCCAGTTGCCGCTTACTTCCTGTGCTCCTCGCTTTTATCGAGGGTCAGCAGAAGGGGCTCCTGCCCCTCTGCTGACGCGCGGCAAACGGGAAAAATACCATCCGTGCATAACATCACATCAGTTACTTATTAGTTTCCACGCTGTCCTGGAAATAAGAAGAAATGAGATGCCTGCCTTTTAAGGGTTAATTAACCGCATGCAGTTTTACGACTGATTTATGCGCAAAGGATTGAAGGTTTTCCTGACTTTTTGTCGCCATTCTGTGGTTAATAAAGAAACTGTTCCCTTCAATCTTTTTGGCCTGTTTTTTTGCTTCGGATGCCAAATCGGCTATATCAACATGCGATTGACACTGACTGGTTGAAACCGAGTCTACCAGACCCACCGACAGGCTTATCAACGGAAAAAAACATTTTTCTCCCGCCCTGTTTTCAGCATGAATACCGCCTGTTTTTATATCGTCATCTTTGTAGTAATGTGGAACGGCCTTTTTAAAGTCGTTCAAAATATTTTCACAGCACTTTACCCAGTCATTACCGGTAAAAATGACTATAAAATCATCTCCGCCGATGTGACCAACCAGACCGCTCTCGGCGGGAATGTGCTGAGCCAGTGTATTGGCGACTGCTTTAATAATATCGTCGCCTGCACTGTAGCCATAAACGTCATTAAAAGGTTTGAAGTGATCCAGATCGAAATAGCCGAAACTGAACGGTACTTTGGTTGCCAATAATTGATCGATCTGATCATTGATCGGGACGCTACCCGGCAACAGGGTAAGAGGATTAGCGTGTTTGGCATTGTGAATTTGTTGACGGGTAATTTCTTCAAGCAATTTCAGTATCGTCCCTATACCCGTATATTCGCCGTCATTGGTAATGATAAAAGCCTGATCGTTTCGCATTGTTGATGTCAGTTGTTTACTGACTAATTCTATGGCGGTATTTTGATCGAAACTTAACGGCGTTTTGTCTACGAACGTTTTTATGGGCTTCTTTCCATACAGTTCAATGCCATAGCGACTTGAAAACAATTTAAACAGGAAGTGGTCGCGAAAAATAATCCCTGAAGCCACATTGTTATCAACCAACGGCAGAATGGTTAAGTCACTGTCATGATGGAACAAATTCATGACTTCGCTGATAGCGGTTTCCGATGAAACAGGCGTTATAAATTTAGCGATATGAGCCGCTTTCGTAGCATTAAATTGACTGGGTTGGGGGCTGATAATAAACAATGACTTATCGACTTTCTCTAAAGGGATAGCCGTGGGCCGGGCAAAGTAATAGCCTTGCGCATGAGTAATGCCAAGTTGCTCTACGACTTTAAATTCATCTTCTGTTTCGATACCTTCAGCGATAACATTGCAATTAAGAGAGCTGGCAATATTTTGAATGGATCGAACAAAATTAAGTTTAATCGGGTCGTTATGAATGCCCTGAATAAAGTGCATGTCTATTTTTACGTATTCAGGCTGTAATTCCGACCAGAGCCTTAATCCCGAGTAGCCCGCACCCAGGTCATCAATGGCTATCTCAAAACCCATCTTTCTATAGTGGATGATCGCTTCACGCATTAATTGAAAGTCATCCGTGGGTTGGTGTTCCGTTAACTCGATAACGACAGAACGGGGATCGACACCGAACTGATCCAGAAGTTTAAGCGTCTCCCCTTTTTTAAAATCCGGTTGCAGCAGCACGGAAGGACTTACGTTAATAAACAGCTTTTCTTTGACATCCAAGCTCGCGTAGCGTCTTATGGTGACTTCCCGGCAGATGTATTCGAGTTTTGTGCTTAAATCGAAACGTTCAGCCGTATCGAACAAATTGAACGGACTGTGCAGTGGACTATCGGAAGGGCCGCGGATTAAGGCTTCGTAGCCCATGATTTTCTTTTTATATAAAGAAACAATAGGCTGAAAATGAGGCGTCAATTGCTTGCCATGGAGAATTTTGGTTAGTTCATCGTATAAGATTGACATGTAATATTCCGGCTAATCGCAAAGGTATTTGATCAGAATATGACAATTTCATTACATTAATGCGACAGATTCATTACAGTAATGTGACAATCCGAAAAATATCGGCATTATTTGTAATATGGGTTACCGGCTAAATGCTGCAATCCAATGATAATGAGTCAATCATATTGCACGGATTACAGCTATTGATTTAAATACAATCCTCACAAACACGTTTAAAATCGGCGGCTTGCAAATACAGACAGGCAAAGTCAACCTGCCCCACAGCAAATGTTTTTGGACATTACGTGAAAAAACCGTGCGTAGATAATGACAAACTGGCGAATTTTTGCTGACAAAATAGAATTAAGCAGGTAGTTTGATGACATTTTTTGGTTGTACTTAACGACCAAAGCAAACAACAATTAGATTAGAAAACTTACCACGTAACTGATAAAGGATAAAAATGAGCTTTAAAACCCGTTTAATAAAAATGGCAATAAAATGGACACCCAACATGATGGTTATATGGGTGGCAAATATAATATTGAAGGGCATTGCAGAATTAACAGATTTTAATTTTGACCTCGAAGCGCGAAAAGCATACGTTCAAATTCAGCTCGTCGGTGAATCTGAAACGATTGAAGTTTGGATCGAAGATTTTGCCATTATTAATGATGAGGGATCCTACCAATTAATCATTCAACAAGCGCAATCGAACCGGATCTGGTTGAATAACTTACTATCCCGCATCACAGGAAAAGCCTGGGAAATTCCTGAGATACCACAATTAACGGCTCATCTTGAGCTCATCTCCGAGCTGTTCAAAGCCGAAAGTCCGGAACAGGAAGAGAATTGATTGAGGAAAAACGGGGGGGCGCTTAATTAGCTCAGTCACGTAGCGAATACATCGCGCCCCATTTACATATTTTAAAGCGCTCCAACAGACAATCCATCTCAGGAATCAAAATCCCCAGCACGGTTGTTGGGCTTCGAAAAGAGGCGCAATGCCCTTCTTAGCCGACTCCCCATTAATGGAATGGGCGTTATCAATCATTATTGGAAATAACGACTCACCGCTCCCCGTGTCGATGGTCTTGCCTTGGAGTGAATGGTAGTAGTTAAACAGTTCCGTATAAAAATATTCATTCTCAGAGCCCTCCGGAAATAGTGGGCGGTTAACCTCACCCCATGCAGCGCTGAGTTCTTTTTGGATAAAATAGAGTGGATTCATTTTTTATTCTCCTGGAGAAATCATGTAAAAAAACGCAAATTTTCCGCGTAAATTGTGTTTTTGCTTTTCAGATACAGAATAAAACTTATCTCTGTCAAAGAGATGACGGTTTGTTTAAGATTTCATGACATTACAGGAAGCTTCTAAAAAACACCCGGTTCGGGCTGACTTACATCGATAAACTTTTGAATTTCATATTGGCGTAATTCAATTTTCAGGGGCTCCCTAAAATACAAAAGCAAGTACCGCGCCAAAATTAACACACAAATTACATCAACTTTTTACTAATAAAATTCAATTGGTTATAAGCAATAACATTAAACATGGCTTGTTTGATTAGTTTAGATAAGCGCATCATTTTTGTGCGCATACCGATTAACCTGCACCGACGGAACTCTTTTTGTTATGAAGTCGAAAGTATGATGGAGTTTCTTTAGTGGGGTCTTTGTCGAACTGACATTATCAATTTTTATTAATAACGGATGTTACGCATAGTCCGTAACAGGTGACGTGGCAGGCTCTACGGCGGCGGGAACAAGATCTTTTCGGACAATGATGGCAATCTGCGGTCTATCTTTTTCGCGACTGTAATCGACAGTGCGTAACATCGGTTAATAATGTTTATTTGAAAAAAATCGGGTCTTGCAGATTAGACTTTAAAAAACTGTTATGTGTAACCGTGCAAGACCTGTCCATCTACCCGGCTATATCCAGAAAAATCCAGTGCGAAAAGGTTATATTGCTCGCCCTAAACAGGGGCCTTGGTCATCGGCTAATCCGGCTTTGCAGCTCCTTACCAAATTGCTTGCTGCAACACCGGTAGATGGACAAAGCTATGCCCTGTTCGAAGCGGTTTGCATCTGTTAAATGTAGCCGCTTAACTCAGACAGCGCAGAAACGTTAGGGACGGAATTGCAATCCTAAACATGTTCTGCGTAGTGGCGTTGCCAAACGCCTCGCCGACGATGAGCGATATGGGATGGCGGAGCGGTTTTTCTTCCGCACCACCCACTATTCATCTTAGTGAATATGTACCTCACGTGACTTTACCGTATCGCTTCTGCGTAAAGTATAGCGATCTGCCAGGCCGGCTGCCATCCTCGCTCCATCACTGTTAAGCTGAATGAGCGTCCCTTCATCTTCAATATGATATTGCCGTGGGGTGGGTTCGTTACGCGGTGTTAAAACAACGGTATGGGTTTCATCATTCCAACTATATTTTCCTTTTTCATAAAACTCCCTTGAGGAATCTCTTGCAGGCTGTGTCACCAACAGATAATTGTTATTTTGTTTTAACGACAGTGTCGCTTTAATGCCGTCGCAATCGTTGCAAGGAAGATAACCGTAAAAAACGCCATGAAACTCCAGACTCTTGTCTATAGGGGTTAGATGGGCGGCATGATCTGTATCTTGCTGATGGCTCTTTACACGCGCTCTGAGGAGTTTTTCTTGATCTGCTTGGTCGGTTGCTGCCATTGCAGGGTGTAAAGCCAAAAGCAGAGTGCCGATAAAAATCAAAGTCAGTTTTTGTTTTAATTGTTTTTTTAATGTTTGCATATAAGCACCTATTTAATAATGTGTAATTCACCGTTAATGCTTGCCGAACAGCCTGAACGGTCACGAAAATGCGTAATGCAAGACCGGACCCTTTTTGATGCTTCTTGGTACAATTGTTTACAATTCAGTTAAAAAGGAAGCGCCATGCCGTCCCGACGCGTAGCTGCCGAGCTTAATACCGGAACTTACTACCTCACACTCTAACCGTTCAACGTTGGTATTATCTGTTTGACCGCCATAACCGCTGGCAGATTATGTCCGATTCGCTCCATTATTGCCAAGACAATAAAGGACTGGAATTGAATGGCTATGTTTTTATGCTGAATCATATCCATCTGATAGTTACTTCGCCGGATGTAGCGGGATTTTTACGGGACTTCAAACGATTCACTTCCGCTAAATTCAAGGTCAATCTCGAAACCACGGAGCCGAATGTATTGAAGCTGTTTGCTGATGCACAGGGAGGTTATCGGTTTTGGATGGAAACTAATGCACCGAAGAAGATAGAAAACCCTGCTTTCTATCTTCAAAAGCTTAACTATATTCATGAAAATCCGGTACGAAAAGGTTATGTTGCCCGTCTTGAACATTGGCTTTGGTCATCGGCCAACTCGGCTTCGCCACTCCTTACCAAATTGTTTGCGACATGATGCACCATGCTGGACGACGATTATCGACAGCCGGACGAGGCATGTTGCCCCGTTCGAAACGTTTTGCGTTGGTTAGCATTGCCGCTTAGCTCGGACATCGCAGAAACGTTAGAGACGGGGTTGCAAACCCCGTCCCGCTTGGAGCAGTGGCTTTGGTCATCAGCCAACCCGGCTTCGCCACTCTTTGCCAAATTGCTTGGTTGACATGATGCACCACTACTTTGAGCTGTGATAGCCGGACGGGGCATGTTGCCCCGTTCGAAACGTTTTGTGCCGGTTAAAGGTTGTTCTTAGCTCAAACATCTCAGAAACGTTAGGGACGATCCAAGCAGGGATCAGATTCATCACGATCATGGCGGATTGCTAGCGCGAATCCGCCTTACAGCTTTACAGCGTTCATTTTGGAGCCACGATATACATATCACTCCACATAATGGGTTTTGAATACGACCATTGCGCTACACCTCCATTAATCGGAAAACGTACATACATCGGATGTCCGTCTTTAGTCCTGCTTTCGTCAAATAAGTAGAGATAGTCACTAGCGCGGCGCAATTCTTTAAAGGTAAAGTTCTTTCCAGGAGCATATTCTGGGTACTCAATCCAAGTATCTCCTTTTTTCTTGAAACTGCCAGTTGCGTGTGCGTATTCACGCGCTACGGGCAAATTCGAGACCAAGAGCTGTGCGTCTGCGACGACAGATTTTTGCTGCTCTGGAAAAGCTGCTTTCAAATTATTAAATAGCACCTCCGTAATATCCGGCGGAAACGTGACTGCGATTACTTTGATGATGCGTTCTTGTTCTGCTTCATTTCCATGCGAAAAAATAGCATCTCGATTCTTGAACACAAAATCGACAACACTAAACCTCCACTGTCTTTCTCGTTCAGCACGCGCGAGCTCCATTTCATTGTCCTTCTGAAACTGCACAGCTGCAATTTCTCTGTCTTTCTGAATTGAAGCCATCTTAACTTGTGCTAATGCAAACACCCCAGCAAGTATGGTTCCCAGAACGGCTATCAGAGGAGTTGCATATCGTTTTGAGAAGCTTTGCTCAAGTTGCACACGAGCTTTCTCTAGCTCCAACTGTTGCTCCTCTAATCTAAGTTTACGTTCCTCTAACTCTGTTGGAATCATACTCTCCTCGACGATGCCAATGTTGACGTCCAAATAATATTAAATATCCTAATAGACGCAAAACATTCTGTTACAGATTTGTCTAATTATTTATAAACTAAAAACCATTATTATTTTTCGGTTGAATAAATCCAGATAGCATCTTCAAAACAACATGAGCAACCACTTCCATAAATATCCACACCAAACAAGACGAACCCTAAACCCTATACGCAAAAACACGTATCTTCCCAACCAAAACCCTCAGTTCCACCATTTCCAACTCCCCCATCAAAACCCCAACCAACACATCATCCTCCATCCCCAACAACTCCTTAAACAACTCCTTCTCCCCCTGATCCGCCGCCAAATATCCCGTTTCCAAATACCGATTCAACAAAAAATCCAGCTCCCTAGTTCCACGCCGACATTGCCACTTTAATCGAGCCAGTTCGTCCATCAGCCCAACTTTCTCTGCACCAACATTTTCTTGGTTTCGGCAATAGCCTTAGCCGGATTCAAGCCCTTGGGACAAGTATCGGTACAATTCATAATCGTATGACAACGATACAATTTAAACGGGTCTTCCAGTTCATCCAGCCGTTCGCCGGTGCTTTCGTCGCGGCTGTCGACCAGCCAGCGGTAGGCTTGCAGCAGAATCGCAGGCCCCAGGTAACGCTCGCTGTTCCACCAATAACTGGGGCAACTGGTCGAGCAACAGGCGCACAGTACGCAGTCGTATAAGCCATCCAGTTTTTCCCGGTCTTCCTTGCTTTGCAGACGCTCGGAATCCGCAGGCGCAGGGGTTTGGGTTTCTATCCACGGTTTGATCGAGGCGTATTGCGCGTAAAAATGGGTCAAATCCGCCACCAAGTCTTTAACGACTTGCATATGCGGCAATGGATAAATTTTGATAGTACCGGTATAAGAATCGATGGCTTTGGTGCAGGCCAGCGAGTTTTTACCGTTGATAGTCATCGCGCAAGAGCCGCACACGCCTTCGCGGCAGGAGCGCCGGAAGGTCAAGCTGCTGTCGATTTCATTCTTGATTTTCAAAATCGCGTCCAGCACCATCGGGCCGCAGCTGTCCATGTCCAGCTCGAACGCATCGATGCGCGGGTTTTCGCCAGACTCGGGGTCCCAGCGATACACTTCAAAACGGCGAATGTTGGTTGCGCCTTCTGGCGCTTTAAAGGTTTTGCCTTTGATTAAAACCGAGTTTTTAGGCAGGGTAAATTCAGCCATTAGTACACCCTCTCTTTTGGTGGAATTACATCGACTTCATCGGTCAAGGTGTACATGTGTACCGGCCGGTAATCGATTTTAACCTGATCGCCGTCCAGCCAGGTCAGCGTGTGCTTCAGCCAATTTTCGTCGTCACGGTTCGGGTAATCTTCCCGCGCATGGCCGCCCCGGCTTTCGGTGCGGTTGCCTGCCGCGTTGATCGCTACGGTGGCTTGGCTCAACAAATTGTCCAGCTCCAGCGTTTCGACCAAGTCGGTATTCCAAATCAGCGATTTGTCGGTCACTTTGACATCGGCGAAGGTTTTTCTGACTTCGTCCATCGCGTTGATGCCTTCGGTCAGCGTCGAGCCAGTTCTAAACACCGCCGCTTTGGCTTGCATGACTTTTTGCATGTCCAGGCGAATATCGGAGGTGCTACGGCTGCCGTTGGCATTGCGGATTTTATCGAAACGGGCGATGGCTTTGTCGCAGGCATTGCTCGCCAACGGTTTCTGCCTTGAGCCCGGCTTGATCAGTTCGGCGCAGCGTATCGCGGCGGAACGGCCGAACACCACCAGATCGAGCAGCGAGTTTGAGCCCAGGCGGTTCGCGCCATGTACCGATACGCAGGCCGCCTCGCCGATAGCCATCAGGCCCGGCACCACCGCATCGGGATCGCCGTCTTTCAAGGTCACGACTTCGGCTTTGTAATTGGTCGGGATGCCGCCCATGTTGTAATGCACGGTCGGCAGCACGGGCATCGGTTCCTTGGTGATGTCAACACCCGCAAAAATTCTTGATAAGTCAGCAATACCCGGCAAACGTTCGTGAATGATCGCCGGATCAAGATGCTCAATATGCAGATAGATATGATCTTTCAGCGGCCCTACGCCGCGGCCTTCTTCAATTTCAATAGTCATCGCGCGGCTGACCACGTCGCGTGAAGCAAGGTCTTTGGCGGACGGCGCATAGCGTTCCATGAAACGCTCGCCTTCCGAGTTGGTCAGATAACCGCCCTCGCCTCTTACGCCTTCGGTAATCAAGCAGCCTGCGCCGTAAATGCCGGTCGGGTGAAACTGGATGAATTCCATATCCTGCAACGGCAAACCGGCGCGTAACACCATCGCGTTGCCGTCGCCGGTCACGGTATGCGCCGAGGTGCAGGAAAAAAACGTACGCCCGTAACCGCCGGTCGCCAAGACGGTCATCTGGGATTTGAACAAATGCAGCGAGCCGTCATCCAGGCACCAAGCCAAAATGCCGCGACATTCGCCGTCTTCCATAATCAAATCCAGCGCGATGTATTCAACGAAGAATTCGGCCTTATGTTTTAGCGACTGCTGGTACAAGGTATGCAATATCGCGTGGCCGGTTTTGTCGGCCGCCGCGCAAGTGCGTTGCGCCAGTCCTTTGCCGTAATGGGTGGTCATGCCGCCGAACGCACGTTGATAGATTTTGCCGTCGGCGGTGCGCGAAAACGGCACGCCGTAATGTTCCAGCTCGATCACGGCGGGAATGGCTTCGCGACACATGTATTCGATGGCGTCCTGATCGCCCAGCCAATCGGAGCCTTTGACGGTGTCGTACATGTGGAAACGCCAGTCGTCTTCGCCCATATTGCCCAGCGCCGCGCTGATGCCGCCTTGCGCGGCGACGGTATGGCTGCGGGTTGGGAACACTTTGGTAATGCAGGCGGTTTTAAGGCCTTTTTCCGCCATGCCCAAGGTGGCGCGAAGCCCCGCTCCGCCCGCGCCGACCACGACTACATCGTAAGTATGTTCAATAATTTTATAATCTGCTGCCATGAATCACCCTATCGATACGATGCGAAACACGGCCAGTAAAGCCGCAATCGCCAAAAACAAGAAAGCCAGATTGACGGCCCAGATCGAGATGATCTTGGGGCCTTCGGCGGCGACATAATCCTCAATCACCACCTGTAAACCCAACGCGGCGTGGTAGAAAGCGGCGATGATCCACGCCACTATGCAGACGGTATTAACAGGTGATGTCAGCCAAACTACGGTTTGTTGATAGGGAGCGGTCAAGCTCAAACCCAGAAAGTAGATCAGCCAGAAAGACAACGGGATCAGCGCCACCGCGGTAACGCGCTGCATCCACCAATGAGTCGTTCCGCCCTTAGCTGAACCCAAGCCCTTAACCCTGGATAAAGGCGTTCTATAGTCCATAATATCCCCACGCAAAAGTCATTAAAGTCAGCGCCAATGAAGCTGCCAGTTCAATCATGGCATACCGGTTTAGCGTATCCAGTTCAAAGCTGCTGCCGGAATCCCAAATCAAGTGGCGAACACCGTGACACAGATGGAAAAACAGCGCGTAAATAAAACCCCAGATCACTAATT
>Ga0208629_101334_pt1 | contig 10318 bp, 14 predicted proteins | sample LakWasMet19_HOW5_2_FD_183865 | JGI IMG/M metagenome (GOLD analysis project Ga0208629, IMG submission 183865) | Freshwater sediment methanotrophic microbial communities from Lake Washington under simulated oxygen tension - Sediment Metagenome... | ecosystem: Environmental > Aquatic > Freshwater >...
CGGAATAGATACCAAACCCGCGACTCCAGCCGCTCGTGCTACCAGATCGAACCAAAAGCGTCAGTGAGCTCGGCTGCCAGGCGGAACTTCCCCTGCAAGACAGCAGAAGCCCCACTCCCGATCAAGTGATCCGTCACAGGGACACTGGGCTGAATGGCTCGGGCTTGGAATGCCCGAAGATGAGAGGAACGAGAGCGTTCACATCGCCATACGCAATCCGGCGGCCGAGCCTGGGGACGTGCAATGCGGGTCTTGCGCCCGCTCTCCACTGCTGTGCCGGTGCCTTGCCGCCGACTTTCCGCCCATGACGAAGGTTGATCCGCGACCCGTCGGCCCTGCCGAGTACTTCCGGAGATGGCGCGGCAAGCAGCTGTGGGGACCGCCGCCCAAAGTGTTCTGGGTGGCCTTCTGGGGCCTGCTGGGCTCGCTGGTGTCGCTCAGCATCATCGGTACCATCAGCCGCTACGCGCTTGAGCCCGAGGGCAGGCAGACCATGCTCGCATTCAACGGCGCGAGCGCTGCCATCATCTTCGGCCTGCCCTCGCTCCCGTCCGGCCAGCCCCGCAACATGCTGGCCGGCCACTTCATTGGCGCCCTCACAGCCATCGCGGTGTGTGAGGTGCTGCCTGGACAGGACGTGTATTGGCTCGCCGCAGCGATCTCTGTCGGCGTTGCGGTCTTCGTCATGGAGCTCACGGGCACAATCAACCCGCCAGCCGGTGCCATTGCGCTGCTGTACTGCGCGGTGCCAAGCGTGCGCGCGCAGCGCTGGAATTACCTGTGGATCGTGGAGCTCGATGCAGCGATCATGGTGGCCACCGCGCTCTGCCTGAACAACTTGGCTCGGTTTCACCGCTACCCCCAGTACTGGCTGTAACGCGGAAATCGGCGCTGGGGGCGCCGCTTCGTCCGCCCATGCAGAGAAGGCGGAAGGTCGTTGTTGCACAGTCCCGCACTGTTCATCGCAGCTCGGGCGGCGCAAGCTTGGCGCCAGGTGGCGGGAGCGGCTCAGTGATCGTCTTCACGTCGACGGACGTCGAGTGGGGCTCGCGCAAGTAAAATACAATCGCGTCCCGCACTGTCGGGAAGGCCAAATCCTCCCACGGAATGTCTGCCGGCGCGAACGCCCTCGTCTCCAGCGACTCGGGGCCGCACCCGTAGAACGTTGGGGAGTGGTGCACGTCGCCCAGCGTGCACGCAGAGCTGGCGACGTGCGTTTCGTCGACCGTCGCCCGGACAAAGATGTGCACTTGCCCGCCCTTTGGAATGGAATACATCGCGAGCAGCCCGCGGCTGCTGGCCTTGATGTCGGCCTCCTCGGCAGCCTCCCGCAACGCGCCCTCCTCCACTGACTCCCCAACTTCCATGAACCCAGCCGGCAGCGTCCAGCATCCTTTTCTTGGCTGGATCGCTCGGCGGCACAGCACGATTCTGCCGTCTGCCGTAGTGGCCACGCAGCCGACCACATTCAAAGGGTTCTTGTACAAAATAAAGTCGCATTGTTCACAAACTAGACGTGATTTTGAGTCACCAGCTGGCACCTTGTGGTGGATGGGCCCGCAGCCCGGCTTCATGTGAGGCTGCGCAGAGCTGAATCGGCGGGGAATTCGAGCGGGCGCGACGAGCCCTCTCCAATGTCGCCACCGACTGCCGCTCGCGGACGTTGCAGCCGCTATGCGGCCGGTGGGTATCACTCGGAGGAGCACGCGGGACGCCATTTGTTGCCAAGCCAGATGGAGCGCAATCTGAGGTTGCTCCGCAAGTGTGCGAGTGTGTGTTGCAGAAACGACGCGAACTTCCCGTTGCAAGGCGCTCTGCATGCAACTCGGCGCTGCAGCGAAAGCATCTTTGGAACGATCAAACAGCGGCGACGTCGGAACTTGGTAAATTCTGTTTGTGAGTGCGACGCACAGTCGCCGCTTCCGCAGGACGTCCATTGATTCGAGAATCCCTGCCTAGATCGCGATGCCTTCTCGGGGATCGGCAGCCATAGTCCCCCGCTACACGGGAAAATTGTTGCTCGGATTCCTGTGGCGGCGGCGACGAGTAGAGTGTGGTCGACTCTTTGCTTGACTTCCGCTGTTGGGTCCGCTTGTCACCCGCCCGCGCCGAGTTGTAGTCAGCTGGGCGGCCTCGCGGCCCCGTAGCACTCAGTGCGATGAGGAAGACGGGAGAGCACCGGCACCGCAAGCTCGCTCTCGCGAATGCGTCGACCGTCGTCATTCTCTTGTGGCTGCTGTTGGAGCTGGCGTTCACAGAGTGGAGCATTCTCAGTGGCGAGACTTGCACCTTCGACTGGGATGCGTACATGGAGCAGGTGTCAAAATTGCGTCGTCGAGACGCTGAAACGGGTGTCTCCAGTCTCAATTTCGATTACTCAACGCTCTCTGGCGATACTGGACCGCTCGTGTACCCTGCTGTTCACACCTGGATCCACGCGGGGCTGTCCGCTGTCACAGGGTGGGATCCAGTACGTTGGACGACGGAGTACACGCCCAAGGACATTCCGGGGTACGAACAGCGCACAGAGAGACCGCACGGCCTGCTGCTGGCCATCCAGCAGGGCTACATGCTGCTGCACCTCGCCACCCTCATCGTGGCGGCTGGCACGCTGTACAGGTCTGGGCTGCTGGTGAGTGCTCGTCACGAGTTGCCGGGCTGCGGTGTTGCGCAGCTAGGGGCAGTCAGGGTGTCGCGATAGGCCTGAGACGAATGGCTTGTTGCAGCGTGATGTCTTGGGCGACTCAGTGCCCACACCCAGGACTTGTTGAAGTCGTGCGATGGAATTGCACTATGCGGGACCACTGCTGGCCTGTTGCTGCTGGCCTGCCACCTGCTGGCTCCAAGCTCCACGTTGCAACCGTCTCATCAGTATTTTTGCCCGCCTGTTGCTCCTCGTGCTTCCCACCGCAGCGCACGGACGTCGTCGGCTGGCGCGGCGCCCTCACCACCGCCGTGACCTGCCTGCTGCTCTCGCTGTCCCGCCGCGTGCGCAACACGGCCGCCACCGGCCTGTTCAATGACACGTGGGCGATGCTGCTGGCGCACGCCGCTGTGCTTGCCTTCACGTACCGGCGCTGGGTGGTCGGCTGCGTGCTGTACAGCCTGGGCGTCGGCGTAAAGATGAACGTGCTGCTCTTCGCGCCCGGGCTCCTGTACCTGCTGCTGGCAGAGGGCGGCGCGGCCTTCGCCGCCACGCGCATCGCACTCTGTGCAGCCGTGCAGCTCGCAGCCGCCGCACCGTTCCTGGCCGTCGCGCCTCGGGCGTATCTGCAGCGCGCCTTCGACCTCGGCCGCCAGTTCGACCAGCAGTGGTCCGTGAACCTGCGCTGGCTGCCCGCCGGGGCGTTCAACAGCAAGGCCTTTGCGCTCGCGCTGCTGGGCGTCCAGGCGGCGCTGCTGCTCCTGTTTGTGCGGTACGTGTGGAGACCGCTGCACACGCCGCTGGCGGCCGGCGGCGCGCGCGCAGTCGCTGGTGCGGGCGTGTCGAGAGTGGAGGGCGCGTCGGAGGAGGGCGGCGCCGAGGCCGCGGCAGACGAGGAGGAGGACGGCCCGCAGCGCAGCGGCGCGGGGATCGGGCAAGACGGCTTGCGTGATCGCCAGCGGAGGCAGAACGGCGCGGAGGGCGTCCTCGTTAAAAATGGGGCTACTGCAGGCGCTCAAACAGTGCGGGGCGGGCCGGAGCGGCCTGCGCTGCAGTGGTTGCTGCACGGTGCGCGCTACAAGCCGAGCGCTGGAGGTGCGTCACGCTGCCTGCGGGAGTGTGGGTTGTGCGCGTGGGTGCGGATTGTCGTGTTGGTAAGATTCTCGGTCCTGCTTCCTGCCATTCGGCCGACAGAGGCTGCTTCTTGAGGCGGGGTGCACGGGCAGTGACTGTGAGCTCTGCGGTCTAGACTCAAACCTGCGTGCTCCACGACGCGTGCCACCGCTGCGTGGTACTGCTCTTATCTATGTGATCGCTGCTGTTCCTTACGGACCGTCCGCCCCGCCCTTGCAGACATCGCGCTCGTGCTGTACTCTGCCAACCTACTCGGCATCGCCTGTGCGCGCTCGCTGCACTTCCAGTTCTTCTGCTGGTACTTCCACAGCCTGCCGCTGCTGCTGCGCCACACGCGCCTCCCGCTGCTCGCGCACGTGGCGTACGTCGGGCTTCTGGAGCTGTGCTGGGGCAACCACCCGCCGCAGGCGTGGAGCAGCGCGTGCATCACGTGTCTGCATGTCCTGCTGGTTGCAGGGTTGTGGCACGGGCGGCAACGCCCCGCCCAGTCGCCGCCAGGCCAGGTGCAGTCGCTCGGAACGGAAGGTGCGAGCGCCGCTCCCGGAGGCAAGTTGACTGACGCAGGTACAGCAGGGCGAGGAGGCAAACCGAGCCGCCTGTGGCTTCTGAACGTGCTGGGGCCGCTGTTGGAGAGCGGGCCGTCAATGCTCAGGCCTTCGTTCGCTCCTGCCGCAGGGAAAGCTCCTGTCGCGCAGCGAGCTGCTGGCGCGCACGGCTGGCAGGATTGAGACTGGGCGCCGCGGGCTGGTTGGTCAACTTTGACCTCGGCGCCGCGAGTTGTAGAGTCACTTCTGGTCAGCGAGCTGGGCTCAGAACCTTTTTGTTGAATTATCGGCACTGCCGTACCAGGTGCCAGCCGTCCTGTTGCGTCATTTGCTCGGGCGCATCAGCTGTCCCCGGGAGTTTGCGCGGCGGAGGCGGCCGGACTGTCGCTGACACTCAGCGCCGCGTCTCGGTCGGCCAGCAGTCGCAGGATGTCGCCTTCGATGCTCGCGGGCGACGTCAGACTCGAGTACCGCTCCACCACGCGACCGTCGTGCGACAGCAGCATCTTCGCAAAGTTCCACCACACGCGCTGCACGCTGAACCAGCCGGTGCGCTCCGCCTTCAGCGCCGCCCACAGCGGGTGCGCATCTGCGCCGTTCACGTGCATCTTCTGAGTCAGCGGGAACGTCACGTTGAACCGGGAGCACGCGAAACGCGCAATCTCCTCAGGCTCCCCGGGCTCCTGGCCGCCAAAGTCATTGCTTGGTGTAGCAACGATGGTGAAGCCACGTGGTGCGTATTGCGCGTACAGCTGCTGCAGCCCAGCATATTGTCCGGTGAAGCCGCACTGGCTGGCGACGTTGACTACGAGCGTCACATTGCCCTGCGCGAGCGCTCCAAATGTGGTTGGCGTGCCATCGATGAGAAAAAGGGGAATAGAGGTACAGTGGTTGCGAGGCTGAGCAGACATTTTCGCCCTCGACTTGGAGCTCCGTGGCGCAGAGGCCTGAGGCGGCATCTGCCACGAAGACCAATGTTGCGAGAAGAAGATACATCCCCGACAACTGTCAATATAGTTCCTTTTCTTGACAGGCTCCGCTCGAGGTCTCAGGCTCCGTTCGAGGTCTTAGATAGACAAGCTTATCGTGGGTATCAGTGAGGCTCGAGCTGCGCAATTATATCAGGTTGCTGTGATGCTTCAACTGCCGAGCCCTTCCGTCAGTAAAAGGGTCAGCCGCCACGTGGCATTTGCGGTGCGATGTGATGAGTCTGCTTGGCTGCAGAGCGGCAACACGCCGTACCGCCGTGTGGCGGATGAAACACTGCGGGCAAACTCGAGCCTTCGAACCAGGGCGGTAGGAGCCCGGTGCGTGACACCATCTTCGCAGCAGAGTGCTAAATGGAAGGTCACGCAACAGCTGCTACCTGGGGCATCGCAACCATTAGTTGAGCGCGTGCGTCACCGTTGAACACGAAAGCACAGGAATGACCGCAGCCGATGGATGGTCGCCAACTTTCGGCGCCGTAGTGGGCAGCGCAGACAGTGTATACGGCTTTGTGAGAAGCGCTGCGGCTTCTCTCGGAGTGGCCAACGGCCTTCTTTTCTCGGGCGGGTTTGGCGACCTTCAGGCGGCGATTCGTCCATACAGCGGCATTTTACAAGATGTTCGCGCTGGAAAACCGCTTCATATCGCCGACTCCGTCCATGTTGCCAAAGCTACTGATGGCCGGTACAAGCGCAGGACAACTGCGGAACCACAAGCCCGAAGCTCATGCTGCAGCCGGGCCCCAAAGAAGAGCGACCAGCGCCCTGCAGCCCCGCTGTACGAGGTCGAGCTTGCGCTGCGCAGTCCATGGGCCGCTGGCCTGCCTGCAGAGGCGCAGCTGTGCCGAGCGTTGTGGCTGAGCCGCGAGGGCCACCGTTCGTCCCTGGAGAGGGCGCTGGCGGCAGCGGATGGGGCTGCGGGTAAGCCGGCTGCTGCGGGCTCAGCTGCAGGTACAACTCTCCCTGCGGCGGCGGCACACGGCGAAGACCCGCCGGAGATCATCATTCACATGCCCGCCTTCGGAGAGGAGGGGTACGGGTCTCGAAAGGAGTGTGCCCGGGCGCTGACACTGGACCACGGCGCCGCTAATCTCGTTATTATGGCACCGTTCTACAGCGCGCGGCGGCGGGCGGGGCAGCGCGGGTACTACCTGCATACGGTGGCCGACCTCTTCGCCCAGGCGTTCGCGATCTCGCTCGAGGCGGCGGTGCTGCTGCGGTGGGCGGCGCAGCGATGGCCGCGCGCGAAGCTGCTCATCACAGGGTTCAGCTTCGGCGGGGCCATGTGCGGCACCGGCGCGTGCATGGCAGCGGCGCTGCTCTCCCCCGCGGACCGCGCGCGCTTTGGGGCGGTGCCGTGCATCGGCAGCACCTCGCCTGTGGTCATCCTGGACGGAGTGCTGCGGGCAATGGTAGATTGGGCCGCCCTGCAGGCTGGCTTCCTTGCTACCGACGCTGCCAGCAGCGCGGCGGCTGCAGGATCAAGCGGTCGGGATGATTTAGCAATTGCTGCCGACGCCGGCGGAGGCACGTTCTCAGCCGCAGAGCCACTGGCCCGCTCTGAGGAGGGTGGCTTCAGGGCAGGATTGGGCCCGGCTGCTCGCGCGGAGCTTGCCGCCCTCATGGAGTGCCCGGCGCTGGCGGAAGCTCCCGATGCCCGCACCTTTCTGTACGGGCTGCTGGGCGCGCTGCAGACCGGGACGTTGATCGATGCGTTGCGCCGCGGTGCCGATGCCGCCCTGCCCCGAAATCAAGCGGGAGGCTCAGCCGGGGGCGCAGAGGCGCGGGTGCTGACCGCGGCCGCAGACAGCGCCGCCCCTATAGCTCCATCGCTCCTTTTGTTCGGTGCAGTGTCATCTGTCGCGGCCGCGCATGATGGCTTCGTAAGCTGCCGCCACTCGCTTGCCCAACACGCATGCCTGGCTGCGGCGGCCGCAACAGGCCGCACCAGTTCAGTGGTCATCAGCGGAGGTCACATTAGCGCGTTCATACGGCGGAAAGACATATTTGTGACCGCAGTCAGACGAGCGGTTGCGTTGTTGCAGATGGGGCCAGTGTGATTCCGGGGGCTCAGGCTGTGATTTGCTTCCGGCGCGATGTCGTAGTCACAGGAGAGGGAGCATTGAAACTCCAGCGTGTGCATGGACAAATCGGGCAGCAAGTACTGTCTCAGCCATCGGTGTCAATTGTGGTCCACACCCAGTGGCTGCGCAGTTGCCACGGTGGAGCTGCGACTCGCCGCGAGACTCTCGCGAGTCCGACTGAGTCACTCCTCGATTCGCATGATCGTTGTGTGCCGAAGACACCCAACCCGCAATAAGCAAAACGGCACCCGCGCTGGGCTTCGAGCATTCTGAAGCAGAAGCTGCTTGAGCGCTGCTACTGTTTCGAAGACCGGACGGGCGAACCGGAATGGCGAATGCAGCGGTTGAGTTTTTTTCCGACGCCAGCACCGGTAGTAACACGACAAATCTGGGAGCGGTTTGCTCACGAATACTGCCCACTGATAGTAACCTGCCCCATGCTTATCAGGACTACCCGCCCAAGCGCCCCGCTCATCCGCAACTTCGCGTCCAGAATGGCAGCAGGTGCGTCAGCGGCGCAGCGTCGATAATGCAGCCCACCGATGAGATCAGCGGTCCTCTACGCAGCTCTTAGTGATTTTCTTGCTTCGGCACTAATTTTGAGCCCTCACCGGGCGATGGACGCCTTTGCGGCGACGCCGGTCACGGTTCCGATTGGAGCACTTTCGGCACAATTATGATTGCAGAGGGATCACACCCGTTGTACGACATCCCTGTCCGGGACATTATGGGCAAGGAAAAGCCCATCGGGGAGACCATCCGCGGCAAGGTTACGCTCGTTGTGAATGTCGCTTCCAAGTGCGGGTGCGTGAGACCGCTGTATGCCCCGCGCGCTTGCCACTGTCGCCTCGAACGACGCTGGATTTGTGCTGATGCGCGCTGTACAGCGTTCTTGATGCAAAACACTGGCCGGCGACAGCTCATTGCTGGCGACGCGAGGACAATCACCGGCTCGGAGTTTTAGTGTTGGTCGCCCTACGCTACGCTGCTGCAGCTTTACTGGGCAGTACAAGGGTCTGCAGGAGCTGCAAGACAAGTTCGGTCCCCGCGGATTCACTGTCGTCGGTGCGTGGTGGGGACATCACTCGCCGGAGAGCATTCGTCGAGCTTTTGCCTGACTCGCGTGCGTCTCCCAACTACCATATTCGCGTGGGGTGGTCTGACTACGTTTTCTCCATGCAGGATTTCCGTGCAACCAGTTCGGAGGCCAGGTATGTTTTTGCTCTTGACACGTAATCCAACCTCAGCATCCTTTGGCTCGTTTCTTGTGGACGACGCTGAAGCGGGCGTCCTCTCGACGACTATTTACTTTGCAATCCGTCGTCTTGCTGCTCGCGGCATTCTTGCTGTTGCTTTCCTCCGCAGGAGCCCGGCACCGAGGAGGAGATCTCCAGCTTCGCGTGCGAGCGCTTCAAGACAACCTTCCCGCTCTTCGCCAAGGTGGACGTGAACGGGCCCAAGGAGGCGCCGCTGTATACTTACCTGAAGGCGCAGAAGGGCGGCTGGGTCGGGCGCGACATCGGCTGGAACTTTGCCAAGTTCTTGGTGCGTGCAGCTGTCACACGAACAGCGGTGCTGAGCTGGGTGCCAGGTACTCGTGTAGAACAAGGCTGGTGGCTGGCCGGGAGGCTCGCTCGTCATTTTACAACCCACGTTTGAGCTTGCGCCGACGCTGTGTTAGCGCTACTTGTTAGGGTGTGCGTCTGTCACACCATGCAGGTGGACAAGGACGGGAAGGTCGTCGACCGCTACTTGCCTACTTCTGGACCCTCCTCCATTGAGAGCGACATTGAGAAGCTGCTGAAGTAGCTGCCGCTGCCGCAGAGCACGTCGCACAGGGCGTGATGCTTGCAGAGCACGTCTCACAGGGCGTGATGCTTGCCCGCGTGCGGTAGCGCAGCGGTTGATAGCGCTTGTTGCAGCAGGTTGCAGGCCTGGGCGCGGCACATGGACTTTGGCAGCGCGGCTCGGATGCCCATGCTGTTTGCATGTTTGGATGCCTTCGAGTTCAGAAAGCTGACCGTTTCAAAGCACACTCCTTCGGTTCGAATGTACTTTGACCGGCGCGGTTGATTCAGAGATTGCTGCTCGGATGGGATCAGATCATCCCGACTCAATAGTGTACTTGTGCAGCATTGTGTTGCCAACAGATCACTCAACACCTTAAGCTTGTCCTGACGGGCAGTTCGACGACTGACCATGGTAGGCAAAGCGAACAGTACAAATGCGGGGGTAGTACGAAGAGTTTGGAGATTGAAAGTTTGCAAGCCTACTAGCTGCCAGTGTGGTCTGCCGCGAGATTCCCACGGCAGCCACACCCTGTGCCTGCTGTGTCGATGCAGCAACCCGCCAGCCACTATCGCAACAAAGCGTCGTCACAAAGTCGGGCAATTGCATTTCTTGAAGCCGCCTTGCAGAATCGCAAGAGTTGTACAAGGGCACTCGGCGACGGAGAAGCTCCATATGCAGCTACCTTTTGCACACATCAATGGAGAGTTCTCTAGAGATTCGTACCCGCTTGTGCCCATCACAGGCTCATCAGACAGCCATGAGGTATCCATGCACTCGCAGTCAGCTGCAGCAAAATCGCTCAAGCAAAAGAATTGTGTGTCGCCGACGCAGGCCCCGCAGAGACCAGATCGCTCGCATCCCCACACCATCAAAGAAAAAATGCAATCAAGATGTGCTCGTGACTACGCCAAGGAAGCAGCATCGCGAGAAACTCTCAGCCAACCACACACACATCACAACCACTGGTCTCCCCTACGATGACGCGCTGAGAGTCTTCGTGGCAGCGGGTGACATTTCACCAGCAGCTGGCATTGCCGCGGCCCGCGTCAGAGCCGCCTTGGTGGCAGCTCGGTACTCCTCATACAGCGAGGCGTCCGTCTTCGCACGGTTCTCCTCCACGGCGAGGAAGGGGCG
>Ga0208629_101336_pt1 | contig 10312 bp, 10 predicted proteins | sample LakWasMet19_HOW5_2_FD_183865 | JGI IMG/M metagenome (GOLD analysis project Ga0208629, IMG submission 183865) | Freshwater sediment methanotrophic microbial communities from Lake Washington under simulated oxygen tension - Sediment Metagenome... | ecosystem: Environmental > Aquatic > Freshwater >...
TCCAGCGAGACAGTCAGCTGGAAGAGGGGCGGTGCAGCCTGCGGGCTGCGGAAAGCTGTCGGTGACGGCGACAGCGAGGCAGATGCCGAGGCGGACGGCGTGGAAGAAGAGGAAGCCGAAGCAGAGGTGCTTGCGGACGCGGAGGAGGAGAGGGAGGCCGTGCCGCTGGCTGATACGCTGTGCGTGCTGCTGCCACTCTGCGAGCTGCTGCCAGAAACGCTCCCACTAGCAGAGGCGCTCTGCGAGCTGCTGCCGCTAGCTGTCACACTGCCGGTGCTGCTGCCACTCTGCGAGCTGCTGCCGCTGCCTGACGCGCTCTCGCTGCTGCTTGTGCTGCCGGTGAGGCTGCCCGACGGCGAGCTGCTGTGCGTGGCCCCGGAGCTGCCGGAGACCGTTGCCGTCGCGGTGATGGAGGGAGTTCCCGTCTGCACAAGGCGAGAATATTCAGCTTACATCACAAGATTGAGACACAGCCTCGAATCACACATCCGGCGGCCACGAGCGCCGGCGTTCGTCCACTGGGGCGAACACAGCCGTGCTCTTGTCTTTGCGCCAAACGCGGCAATTGGAAGCCCAGCACCGCGAACGCGGCTCCAGATGCGCCCACACGCGGCACGCTCAGTACGGACCTGTGTCGCGGTCGCAGTGGTCGAGCGGGAGCTGGACAGGGACGCTGTGGCAGACGCTGACACAGACGCCGTCGACGTGAGGCTGCCGGTGGCGCTTGCACTCTGCAACGACGCGGGTGGAGCCAGATTGGGTCCGCACGACAAGCTAACGAAGCCGCGTGGCCTACCGGAGCGGGTCATCGCGAGTGGCGTAGCCGAGCGCGCGCTCACCAGGACCCGCAGCTCCCGCCCACCCTCCTGCTCCACTCACCAAGCTGGATGTGGCAGACACACTGCCTGTGGCGCTCACAGACGACGTGGTGCTCAAAGTAGGCGAGGATGTCTGCAGGAGGAGCACGGGTCGTACCATAACACCCAAGCTGGCCATCGCCAAGTGAAAGCACCCACCAGTAGCGGCCACTCCAACATGCCACGGTGGCTCGACATCACATCAAACCGCTCGATCAGACGCCAACTGCCGCGAGCGCGTAGCCACTATACAGCATGAGCCGCGCGGCTCGATGTCCAATCTCTGTGAAGGATCAGCCGAGCACCCGCCGCGGGGCATGCAGCCGCAACAAGCGTGGAATCAGAGAGCGCGCGACTCACGATACTGGGTGTCTGCGTTAGGCTGGACGACGCAGTGGTGCTGGCAGACACACTCGCGGTGCTGGAGATAGATGATGTCTGCAGAGAACGGGTCAGCGGAAAGCGGGGGCGACACACGCAGGGGGAGAGGCGTGAAAAACATCTGGACAGGAAAGATGCGCGCCGGTGCACACACGCCTGGTAGCTCGTGAACAGTTCGGGCTGCTGTGTCATGCGAGCGGAGGGCTGCTGCGGTGCAGGAAGCACACACTGGCAGGCGTAGCCAAGCGCTGCGCACGTCTTTTTTGATATTTGCGGGATTACCAACGCACCTGACTGGATGAGAGAGAGGAAGTTGGGGTTGCGGTGAGGCTGCTAGACGCCGTCACGCTGCTGCTGGCCGACAGCGAGCCTGTATTGCTGGCGGTGTTTGACACAGACGGCGTCTGCAGAGGTGAAGGCCACAAAGCAGGTGGCAAGCGTGCACGCGTTGAGACTGTGCACGCTTTGGAACCGCGGAACGAAAACGATGCAGGGAGCATGGGCCACACGCTGCGCGGCGCGCGAGCTAGAGCACACGGTCAGCAGGCGGTCTGTGGCGACACGAGACGTAGAAACCAAGAAGGCAAACCGTCATTTGACAACACCCCAGCCGACAATACGATGCGTCCGAAGGGCCTACCTGTGTGCCCGTCTGCGTTCCTGACGGCGTGGCGGTGAGGGAGCTGCTCGCAGAGAGGCTGCCGCTGGTAGTGACGGACACAGAGGATGTTGCGGTCTGCAATGCAGGGCAGTGCGGAAGCCTCGGTCATGCGTGAGCGAGGGGTGAGGTCGCGTCTGAGCGCGCGCAGTTCGATTAAGACGGCGACGCATGCTCGTCTGCACGCACCACGCTGCTCGTGGCTGTGATGGACGCAGACGCCGTTACAGAGCCGGAGGCTGAGAGACTTGATGTGGACGTCAGCGAGGGCGATGCCGTCTGCAACGCCAACATCACGGGACAGGAAGGGGCGTCATCGTCGCTGCATACGCTCGTGGCGCGCCCACCTGTCACACCGCGGTATGCGATGCCCTTCACGCGAACGTAAACTCGCAGCCAGCCCAAGCCGCCGCCTGCCGCAGACGGCTTGCTGTGCAAGGCCAAACGCGCTCACCCGGCTAGAGCTCCCCGTCTGCGAGGCGGTTAGACTGCCAGTCTGACTGCCCGTCTGCGTCCCGGTGCCGCTCGCTGTCAGCGTCTGCGACGCAGTGACACTGGCTGTGGGTGAGGGTGACGGCACAAAGTACGCGGGGGCCTGGCAGCATGCCCCCAGCGCCGTGTCAGTCACAAGGTTGCCGCAGGGCAGATCATTCAGCTTTTTCACCGTCTGCGCCACCTGCCCGCAATTTTCTATGCCGTTTACGTCATTCGGCTCCCCTGCAGCGAGGGGGCGGCAGCAAGCAGCAAAAGTGTGCGGCGGAGCGAATGTTGAAGCGTGGGCCTTGCGCGTCAACGGGGTCCGGTGCTGGGCCAACACGGCCGCAAAGCGCTGTGTACGCGAAACTGGCACCACACCCACGCGGCAGAGCCGCAGCCTGGCTGCAAGCCTCCTGTCAAACTCAGCCGCAGGCGCCTGTTGCGTCCCGCGCGGTGGGCACGTACCGGTGTTCCAGAGGTAGTTGGCGCCCGACCCAGGCATGAAGGTCGACACGAAGCCTCCGCTCATCCAGTGCCAGTACGAGCCCGCGGGGTCCGTGTGGCCCGCAATGGGGCCGTACTTGTCGCGCAGCCCCGTCCAGAAGGAGGTGCCCACGAGCAGGCCCCCACACATGTTGGGCACGACGCTCGTGGCGGTTGCAGAGTCAATCATACTGGCCAGCCATGAGTGGCCGCCGTTCAGGCCCCGGCAGGCGGTGTTTGCGGCGTCCCAGCTGTAGCCGCCCGACACCGTTAGGGCCTTGTAGCACATGCCTGACGCATCCTGCCCCGTGAAGCCGGAGGGGCAGGTGTTGACCGGGGAGGCGGGGGCCTCGCAGCAGCCCCACAGGAAGTCGCCGCCCGATCCTACCGTGGAGGAGCCGCAGGCCAGGTCGTTCAGCTTGCCTGTTGACCACATCTGCGCGCAGTTCTCGTTGCCGCCGCTGTTGTTGGGCTCGCCTGCAGCAGCAGCGAGTAGGGCGAGTGTTCGACGGGCTCAGGAGAAGCATGCAGGAGAGTCGCTCTGTCAGGCGCAGCGATGCCCCAGAGCCGCAGAGGCTCGCCGCAGCAGTCGGTGAGCCCAGGGCGGACGCACCCGTGCTCCACAGCCCAGCGCCGTTCGCGTACGCGGGGGAGGCCCCGCTCGAAAACTGAAACGTTCCCTCTGTGTGGTCGTCCGTCCAGCCGATCCACCTGCAGTGTGCCGTAAACGCCATCGCGGGCTGTTACTCAGCGACAAGAGTTCGCCCAGCAGCTGCGGTCAGAGACGGCCGCAAGCTGGACTCGTCAACACACAAGGTGCCGGGCATTTTGCGCCACCATCCGTAACAACCGCAGCAGCAGCGGCGGCGTGCTCACCAGTAGTTCGCGGGGCTGGTGGCCACGTAAGGGATCAGGCCTGCGCAGCGGTTGTCCATGACCGTGGCCTTCTGCGTGGCATCTCGAATGGCTGCCAGGTGCGCCTGCGTGGCCCCCGTGGCGATGCAGGCGGCCTCTGCAGCGTTCCACGACATGCCCAGGGCAGTCCCACCAGCATTCACGGCTTTGTAGCACCAGCCATTCGTCTCGACAGAGAATCCAGAAGGGCCTGCGTCACGCAAAGTACGCCACAGGTGAAAACACAATCTGTTAGCCGCCGCCCTCGGTGATAGCGCGTTGCGAGTGTTGGTTCCGGAGATGAGAACGGTCTCACCGGGCAACAAAATGCAGCTGAAGTGAACAACGGCAAACTGGGCGCGACCAAGTTAAGCCACAAGGCAGAATGAATTTGAAGCGTTCTCTTCCCTGAACTGGACAGCCACTCACACGTGGCGTCGTTGGGCTGACAGCGGAGGAAAACGAGAAGAATTGACAACGCGCGGGACAACATCTTCCGGAATGGATTGACCTTGTGCCGCCGCAAGCGAAACTTCAGCGTGCCGTAGGTGTCGCGCAACAAGCACTACGTCAACTCCGACGTGCCGGACAATCGCGGCTTCAATCCTCAATCCTTCAGTGTTTGCCGTCGCGCTCGAACGCGTTCTTATCTTATGAATGAAAAAATTTGCAGGCGTGCCCCGCGGTTCCGCACGCAAATCCAGAGCCACTGGTGCACACGCAATCTCGCGCCCCCTCACACAGCGTTCGAGAACGACCGTCCAAGACAAGTTGTCTGACTGACCTCGGAGTGGATGCCAGCGGCCGCGCACGTTCTTGAATCCGCTGCCCGGCGAAGCACCATTCGCCGGAAAGGGCTCACAATAGCTCGCTCCTGAGTCTGGAGCTGGATTTTGAACATGCTGCCGTCATTCTGAGCTGGGTGGTCGGCCGCACGATGCTTCAGCGTGAAGCGTTGTTATCGTAGCACTTCTGGCATGCACAGTCTGTTGGAGAACACCAGCACCCTCAGGTGCATTCTACTATAAATTTAAGCAGGCCGACACTTACAGCGCCCGACCGCAACACGCAAGGACTTGAAACGGAGCTCCTCAACTGTCAACAAACGACCATGCACTCACGATTCAGATCTGCTGCGACGAGCGGATGCCTGCTCCTCACTCTGTCGGACGCGGCTTATATGTGCCCGTCGGGCTTCACCAATCTCACCTCCAGCGCGAACGGCGCGTATTGCTATGCGGCATTCAACAACAACGGATCGGGCATGACCTGGAGCGGCGCCGAGACGGCATGCGTGAATACGGGCGCGAAGCTAGCACATCTGGCGTCGATTCGCGATGCGATCCAACAGGCTGCGGTTGTCAGCGGGCGATGCGGCGCGACCATTCCCACCGGGCACGCGTACTGGGTGAGTAACGTGCTTGTTCAAGGTCAATCAGAGTGAACTCAGATATCGAGTGTCCGAGCGTGGTGTGCTGCACGTGGAGGCAAGAAGATTTCATTCGGGCACACCAAGTGACGAACTGCACGCATGCCTGCATCTAAAATGCCTGCTTTGACTTGCAGTGGATCGGCCTGCATGACTCAGCGGTGCAAGGGACGTGGCAATTCACCAGCGGTGCAGACCCGACCTGGTATCTGGCCACCAACCCTTGGGCTTTCGGACAGCCAGACCACTATGCAAGCAACGGGGTGGTGGAGCACCAGGCACACGTTACGGACTGGAATGCTTCCATGCCCCTGAACGATTTCTTCGACGGTCTCCCCGCCTCCTGGGAAGATCCGCCCCTGCCCATGTGGGGCTGCTGCGAGGCTGCAGCGCTTCCGCTCACCAACTGCCCCCCCGGCTTCTACGGGCCCGATGCCTCCGGATACTGCTACAACACTCTGACGGTGGCAACGGGCTACAGCTGGAGTGATGCATCCTCTGCGTGCCGGGCTCTGGGCTACGGAGCGAGCCTTGCGTCGGTGGTGGATGCCACGACTGCCACCTCCGTGCTCAGAAGCTCCTGCTACGGGACGTTGGCAAGCGGGTACAGCTACTGGTGAGTTGTGCGAGCTGGGTGACTTGGTGATCAGGCCAGGAGGCTGATTTGCACAGCCTGAAGGGAGGACGCGGACGACATGGCAGCTTCCCTCGTTCGGGCGACGCTGTTGCGGTCCAAATGTTTGCATTCCACATCTGCAGGGTCGGCCTCCAAGACGTTACGGCAAACAACACTCTGACCTCCCGCACTGGCAGCTACTGGCGCTGGCTCTCCAGCGGGATGCTGAGCACGTATATGATGACGGCAGCTGGCCAGGCGCTGTGGGCACCTGACCAACCGGCTAACACCTACGGCGCGGTGAGTTTTAGACGCATGTCGCCGCAGTAGCAACATCACCGCATCACTACCCAAATACATCAGGCGTGAAAGGGAAGCGAATCCACCGTTTGTGTCGCGCCCGAATCCACGTATCAGCGCAACATTGCCGCAAAAGCCGAACTGTCTTGATGCCTGCAGCAGCACTGCATTATGGCGTACGGAGATCAAGGAAACGCGCTGAATGATTACGACTGTGGGAATTCCACCCTGTGGAGCAACCCAATGTCTGCGTGCTGCCAGGTGCCTGTGATATTCGGCACAGAGCCATCCGCGACCCTGACCCCCACGCCAACCAGCAGCTCTCGGGCCTCCGTGTGCCCGCCAGGCTTCAGCAATCCTGTCACGAGCGCCGCAGGTACCACTTTTTGCTACGCCGTGGCAGCGGGCGTCAACGGGGCCGGCGTTACGTGGCATCAGGCTCTGGCGATCTGTCAGGCGAAGGGCGCACAGCTGGGTAGTCTCGCTGCCATTCGCGACTCGGCGCAGAAGACGGCTGTCATCACCAACCGCTGCGCTGGCCTCATCTCGATCACAACTCCGGCAACAAACTGGTGAGCTGCAAGGGGAAGCAATGGGGTAGCTGCATTTCTGCCTGCCTCACAGCGGCGCGCTATTGATGCATGCGTTGTTTTCCACAATCCAATGCATTCGCGCACCTGCAGGTGGATTGGACTGATGGATGCGCACGTCACCGGTACCTATCAGTACACTAGCGGCGTCAACTCAACGTACACAACGAGTAACTGCTGGGGGCCTGGGAAACCAGACCACTGGTCAAGCTACAAGAGCGGCGAGACGGAGCACTACGCGCACGTCTACACTGACTCGATGCTTCTTAACGACGCGCCAGGCCAGTACTATGGTTTTGCGGTGTGGAAGTCGCCGTTCCCCCAGCCACAGTTCGTGGGCTGTTGCGAGGCCCCTGCTGGCCCCCTCAACAGCTGTCCTGCCGGCTACACGGGCCTGGATGCATCAGGATATTGCTACATGGGCGTTGCCACTGCTGCGGGCTACACCTGGGCTGGCGCTGCCGCTGCGTGCCGCAGCAGCGGGGGCTTCCTTGCTCACATAACCGACGCCACCACTGCCGCTAGTGTTGTCACCAACCACTGTGGCGGCACCATCTCTGCGAGCCTGAGCTACTGGATTGGGTTGCAAGATTTGACGGCTGCTGCCGGCCACACCGACAAGCAGGCAGACTACTGGCGCTGGTTCGGCTCGGGAGCGGACAACAGCTTCCTGCGCAGCGGAGGCATGAATGCGTACTGGCAGGGCTCGCAGCCGCATGACGCTTCGGGCTCCGAGCATTGCGTGCACTCCTGGGCAGCTTACAGCGGCCTGCTCAACGATGCGGGCTGCACCGGCGCCACGCTTGATACGGTGATGTCGGGCTGCTGCATGGCGCAGGGCTATTATGTGATGCCCACGCCCAGCGTCACCGCCACGCCGAGCGTCAGCCTGAGCTCCAGCGTGACGGGCAGCCTCACGGCCAGTGGAAGCGTCACTGCCAGTGTGAGCACAAGCGTGAGCGCCAGCAGCAGCCTCACTGCTTCTCAATCGGGGACTTCGGTGCGTCCTGATACCACGGTGGCTTGACGGGGAGGGCTTTTTCGTGCACCGGTTGCGGCTGCGCTGCAGATGGTGTTGGGGTCAAAAGTTTCTGGACAGCGCAGTGCACCGGCGGCCATTATTCACAGCAGTATGGTAGCACGAACGCTGGCGCCTTCGTGATATTCGCTTCCGCTCACGCTTTCGCATGGCTGCTGCCTAACCCGAGACCGCTCCCCTGCAGTCGCCCAGCGCATCCAGCAGCTGGAGTGCATCTCCGTCGGCGTCTGTATCGGCCACGCCGTCTCCGTCGGCGTCTGGATTGGTCACGTCGTCGCCTTCCCGCTCGCCCTCCGTATCAACAACCTCCACCCAAGTGCGTCCGCCGCCGCTGGAGTCCTCAACCAGGGCTTCTTACGCCTCGCTCTTGCTTGAGCTTGTCTGCTGTGCGTCCTGACTTTTGTTCTGCTTGTGGGGGCCGCTTGTAGTGTCGTCGCTGTTGATGTCGCCCGAGTCAGGGTCGTTTTGATCCGCGGCTTGTCACGCTCGGTCAAATCCTTTCACCGTCGCACTGTCGTTCGCCTGCCTCGTGCCCCGCCCGCAGACGAGCTCTGCCTCCGCTACGTCCACGATTTCAGCATCGACCACAGGGACGCAGGTGGGGGCTGCCGCAGCTGAATCTTTTGAATGACTTCCCTGCCATGATTGTTTGTGAGAGCGCAGCGAGGCCCGTGATCCAGAGCTGTCTGCGTCTCGCCCGTGCGTGTGCTCCGCTGCAGACCGCCACATCAACGCGTTCTAGTACGGCCACGCAGACCGGCAGCGTGACCGGTTCCGCCACAGCTGCGCCCTCCACCCCCATTAAGCTCTCGGCTCGCTTTTCGGGCGCGATCCACGACACGTTTGGGGCTGACCCTGCCACCTCGACCGCCAGTGCAAGCGTCGGCCAGCTGCCGACCACAGTCGTGAGCCGAGGGTGGCAGCCGCCCTCCCTGCGCATCGAGCTGGCCCGCGGGAGCTGCATTGGCGTTCCCGTTTCGACGCTGCGCTGCATTGCGGTCGATGCCGGCATTGCTACACCACCCGCAGCCTCGGGCGCGGAATTGGCGGCCGCCAGAGCTGCCGTGGCGGCTGCTCGCGCCGCAGCCGGGCCCGCGCTCAGCATTTTGCCTGCTTCCATGGTGTTGCGGAAGCCAGATGGGGCCGCCTGCGCCGATTGGCCGGCTGAGTCGGTTTCTTTGCATGATGCTCGGGCGTGGCCGGGGCCAGCGTATGACGCCCCCACCGTCAGCAGCAACTCCTCGGCTTTGGACTCGTCCTGCCTCGACGCGCCGCAAGCTGCGCCATCGCTCGCGACGTACGGCAGCTGGTATTCATCAGCAGAGGTGGTTGACATTCGCTGCGAGCTGTGGCGTGGAGAAGTGGCCGTCGGCAGCGATCCAGCCTCTCCTGCAGACCTGCTCTCTCGTGTCGATGCGAAGGCGCTGGTTGTGCAGGCGGCACTCGCCATTCCCCGGGATGTGATGGTGCTGCGATCGGTGTCAGAGTCACTCGAATCCATGCGATTCGGGCTGTCCCAGCACGTGCCAGCGACCTCCGCTCCAGGAAATGCAACAACCGCTGCGCTTGCTGCTTCGCGCGCTCGCCTGATCGCAGCTGCTGCGCAGGAGTTGTTCGCAAGCAGTACGCTGCGAGGCAGCTGGGCACCCCGCGTAGTCGGCGGCTCCCTCGCTGTCTCCAGCAGCGCGCTGCTTGTTTTGATCCTTGACCGGCGAGTCTCGCTCTTCTATCCCTCGCCCGCCGAGCTGGCAAGGCGATCCGCGGCAGATAGCCAGCTCGCTGCCGCCATCGCAAGGGCGAATGCGGGCGCTCCCTCCTCGTCCGACGAGTCGTCATGCAGCAGCTCAGCTGTACTGCATGCGCTGTCCGCTGCTGGGGAGCGACTGCGGCTGGCGGTGTATGTGGGCAGCGTGCGAGCCAACATCACGTGGCTGTCCCCCGACGGCAGCCAGCTGCATGTCGTGACGCCTACGTACGATGAGGTGTGCGCAGGGGCAGCGGCTGGCAACTGCGGCTACCAGCCTATTCGCTTGATCTATGAGCCGTTGGATGATGGGGGCACCCCGAAGCTGCGGCTGCTCTCTACCACAGCCGAGCCGCGGCGGCTGCAAGCGTCGGAGGTTGCCGCCTGGCCTTGGATCCGAAGCTGGCTGACGTTTGCGTCAGGTAGCTTCTCCAGTGAAGCAAACCTGCAGGCGTTGATGGCCAACGCGGTTGTGCCGAGCCCGGCCGTCGTGTGTCCGCCGTGGTGCCCCTCGCTGTTTCCGGACGACGCCGTGCCCTTGGCTGTGGCTGCACCGGCTGGCAGCGCTGCTTCAGCCGCAAGCTGGATGGGCCGTCTAGTGCCTGCGCGGTCATCAACTGACGCCACAGGCCAACTGCGCATTCCGACGGCGGCTGTCTCAGACATCGATGCGTCGGGCGCTGCGTTGACGTCCGGTCTGTTTTACACGGCGCAATGCGTTGGATACACCGACTTTGCCACAGGCGCATGCAGCAACACGAGCCATCCAGATTTCGCCGGCTGCGCTTTCGGTGCCGGCGACCAGTGCCGGCCGTGCCCAGCGGGCGCAATCTGCCTGGGGGGG
>Ga0208629_101341_pt1 | contig 10295 bp, 5 predicted proteins | sample LakWasMet19_HOW5_2_FD_183865 | JGI IMG/M metagenome (GOLD analysis project Ga0208629, IMG submission 183865) | Freshwater sediment methanotrophic microbial communities from Lake Washington under simulated oxygen tension - Sediment Metagenome... | ecosystem: Environmental > Aquatic > Freshwater >...
CAACACACCCAGCGTGTGGGGTGGGCCTCGTGCCTCGTCCGCTTTGATTGCGAAGCCAGAGTTGGCTGTGCTCCCAGGTCCTTGTGCGGTTCCGTGCACCATCGTTGTCAGCGATGATGGAATCCCTCCTGCAGCGCTGGGCCCACTACAACGCTGCACCGTTGCAATTGCCTGTCAACGCCGCGCAACTAAGCTTGCGGACGCGTGAAACCTTGGCATTGCGGGCGTATGGCTCCTGGGCGCCTGTAAGTCCACAGCAGGACGCCAGCGGTGGACCTTGGCCTGGTAGCGCCCATGCCCGCTTCGTGGTGTGTGACCGAAGAGCGGCGCCACAGAAGAAATCTTGCGGTTGTTTTGGAGTGTAGGCGGCGTACAGGAGCGGCGGGGCCACTGATGCTGCCGATCGCGACTCGTCCGTTCGGCTGACAGCCACCTGAGCGGTGAGTCAGCTCGCAATGCCACCACAGCCGTGATGGGACGGCCGCTGGTAGCGCCGCTCATTTTGAGTGGGATGCTGCCCAGCTTGCGGCTTGGTCTTGGGTGGCCCCTACGACCATCAGATCAGCACTCCGCACGGCCGCCCGCGGCCCAGCGCACGATTGTGGCACTGATGAACCGGAGGAGGCGCCCGCCAGTGATCAGGACTCGCTGTGCGACTATTCGGTCGACTTGCTGCGTACTCCTGTCGCGGGCGGCGGTACGGCAAGCCCGGGCATACGAACCGCAGTTCGGGCGACTTGAACACCATGGTAGCACGGCTTCAAATCAAATCTGCCCCGCGCAGCAGTAGTGTGTCAACAGTTAGTTTGGGTCTGTCATGCCGAGCTTTTGGGCTGTACATACCTGACTTCAATGTCGTCACGCCATCCAGCGCGAGGCCGGTATGGAAATGAATGGCTTGGGGACCTGCTTAATATCAGTCGATCATAATCAACGGCGATATCAGTTTGGTTCTGCTGGCCATGTACATGCATCGATATCGACTCGTCGGACATCGATACCAATGCATATGCATGCTGTTAACGATCGCTTTACAACCAAGACCGCGATTCGGGCGAATTGTTCCGATTTCAGGGTGATCGGGGTGACACTGCAGCCCGTGCATGTGTGGGACCTATCTCGCAATTTCAATCATCCGACGGCACCCCAATCATGGTTATGCAATCAAGTCATGCGGACAAGCTCATAGATCGCGATATCGCACACTCTGGCACATGCAGGGCTGGTCGCAGAAGTCAATCCACCCCGTCGATGTCGCGCAGCAAAGAATGTGGATTTGGGGGGTGCAGGTTTGAGAGACGCTACTCCATGCATGCCGCCTCTAGAATGCTCTCCTCTGACCAACACATGCGTGAGACACATGGCGGGTTGAAGCGGACGGGTGGACGGCTAGCTTGTCGACTCCCGTGCGCCAACCCCAGGTTTGCCTGTGGCTCGGTGCATTAGCTTCCGTGCCCCGCTGCCTGCCCAAAGTCGCATGCGCGGCCCTGCTCCGACCGCGGGGGGAGCAGGACTGCTAGGCATGGCGGGACCGGGCGCGGTATCGCTCGAGATCCGTACGGGAGCCAAGTCACTCGGAAACGCGCTAGTTGTTGCCGACAGGTCGAAGCGCGCAGGCAATGATGGCGCAACGCTGCTCACGCCTCGAGCCGGCCAGGTGGCGGACAAGCTTTCATGCGGCGCGTACGGCAAGGTCTGAGCGCGCTGAAGGGTGGTGCTCGTCCGCGGGTGGCTTTCGGCTTCCGACGGCGCCAGTGAGCGCTCCAAGTGCACAAGCCGGGCCATCGGGTCAACGGCGACGCCACGCGGGGAGCGGGAAGGCCGGGCGCTCGCATCCACAGGTGCGAGTGGCAGCTTGGCGGGGGGCACTGTGCTCGCAGACAAGACAGAAGAGGCCATCGGCTGCGCCACTCTGGTGTCACTCGGCCTTACCGGTTCGCTGGTCGACGGGCGTGCTGAGGCTCGCGACGCCCCAGCCGCAAAGGGGTTACCGCTGCCTAGCACGGCCGCGTGATCGATGCTAGGCAGCAGCAGCGGCTGGCCTGTCAGCTTCTCCGCGTTGCGCCCAATCGCCTTCGCGAGCGCATCAAGCCGGCTCTGCATGCGCGATCGCATTGCTGGCATGCCCGCCAGAGCAACGTCCCGCGCAAGGCTTGGCGATGCGCTACCGGGGCCGGCTGCAGCTGCTGAGGCACCGCCTCTGCGGGTCGCGTGAGAGACAGAGAAGGACTTACTGGAAGGCAGAGGCCGCCGCCCTTCACCCCGGCCCATCGCTGGAGGGGGCGTGGGCTCCGGTCTGCCCGCGCCGCCACCTAGCGTGTGCGATGACGCCGCCGCCTCATGCAGCACCCCCTGCGACCCGGTTGCTGCAGGGTGCGCCTTCGCACGCGAGGCCAGCGTGTGTTCCAGAAGCTGTGATGGGCCGTCATACGCAGGCACGAGCGCGGAGGGCACCGCAGCGCCGTCCACAGAAGCAGGCTCAGCTGAGGCCGCTGCGCCGCCACCCAACCGCTCAGAGGCCTGGCGCATCGAAAGCTCGGCCTCCATGGCATCCATGGCCATCGCCGCCCGCAGCGCAGCAGACGGCTCCTCCGGCAGCACCGCCGCTGCAGTGAAGTGCAGCGGCGGGGCAAGCAACAAAGGTTGCACAGCAACACGGCCGGCAAGCGCTGGCTGTGCCGCGAGCATTGGAGCGCGGGTAGCCACAGTAGTGGCAGCTGTGGTGCTGGAGCTCGGAGCAGCGCCGCCCTCAGCCTCCAGCAACGGGAGGCGGGGCACACGCACGTGGTATTGCGACCGCAGCCACGGGGCACCCATGCGTGCCACCGGCTGATAGAGCAGAAACATGACGCTCAGACGCCAGCACGCGGCGCGCAGGGCGACGCCTTCAGGCGTCAGGGCCGTCTCGAGGGCCAGCTGCTCTGTGTAGGCGCCCTCATCATAAACACCGGCGCTGCGCTGGCCAGCCGCGAACGCAGCGCGAAGCAGGAGCCGAACGGCCACGCGGAAGCGGTTCAGCTTCAGCGGCGAGCGTGCTGCGAGCAACATGGAGGGAGGCAACGCGACCGCGCTGGCAGCACTGGCCGGCTCCTTTGCGTTCAAAAGCTCCTCTGTCTGCTCCACGGCTGCAGCGCCAGTCCGTGGCAATGCAGATGCAGTGGACTCTGGCGGGAATAGCGCTTGTGAGAGAGCGTCCATGGAGCCGCCGTTGTCAGCAATCGCGTCGGCGACAGCGACCGACAAGCTGGCGGAAGCCGCGCCGTCTCCAGAACCGTCCAACGGCCTTGCGTCGCCAGTCGGCGAGGAGGCTGACGTAGGTGGTGCCGAGGCATCAATATCAAGGTCGCGGCCGGGCAGCTGCATGTGCACAGCAAGTGCATAAACGCGGACCACCTCCGCCTCGCTGAGAGTGCGCACGATGCGCAGCTCGCGCGCGAACAGGGCAAACTGCTCGACAGACATGCCGTCGCCGGGACCGCCAACTGCGGCACCTGCTGCTGCTGCTGTGGCACTGTACGCATGGTGCACGCGACTGAGTACCTGATCCAGCACCCGCTCCACCCGAGCCTGGTCCAGGTCAACCAGCTGCGACCGCAGGCGGTGCGCGGCGGTGCCGAGCAGCTTCACGCCTGTGCGCTCCGCGTGCACGCCGCTGAGCCTGTGCATCAGGAACCGGAACTTGGGCGCGGCGGCAGCGGTCGCGAAGTGGACGGGCACGAAGCGCATGCCCGCCTCCCCGCGCAGCTCCCGCGCCAGCGTGGCAGCCGACTCGGACATGTTGACCATCGCGCGTGCAGTGCGCGCGGCGGCCCACGGCAGGCCCTCCTGCGAGATGAGGGCGAGGGACAGACAGAACTCCAGGCGGCCCATGCCCAGGCACGCGGCGGGCGACAATGCGGTCTGCAGGGCGTCTTGGAGCCGCAGAGCAGAGACGAAGGACGTCCATCCGATGAAGCGCTCCTCGTCCTTCTTCAAGGCCAGGAGCATGCGGCGGAAGGCGATGCCGCTCGCGGGACGCGCCATGCCGTGCTCGCCCAGCACGCCGCTGAGGAACTGCACGCAAGGTACACACACGCAGGAGAGGCAAGAGGCAAGCAGGTTTAAAGACTGACAAGTCGGCGATCTGTCGTCGAAGCGCATCATCCACCCTCAGAGCAGCTCCATCAATCCGTGCGTAACAGCTTCCAGAAACCAGCCCGACGGCACTCACGTATTCAACGTCGCTCTCGTGGATGCGGCAGTGAGGTGGCAGCGATGGGATTACAGGCCAGCGCATAGGGAGAGGAGCACCAGGGCCGCTCTCACCGGCGACTGGCTTGGGGAGTGAGTGCCGTCTGATTGGCATTGCAGCTGAGCCGGCGCCGCCGGCCGCTGCGCCAGCAGTGCGCACACTGTCCGCCCGGGCACTATCGCGGCTGGCACCGGAAACCACACTGCGGCTCGTCACAAACCCCATGGTGTGGCCCTGGCGGGCACTGCTGGCAGCAGCACCAGCGCCTGCAGTGGCAGCCTTGATAGCCAGGGGCGAGCCCAGGCCCTTGTGCTTCGCAAGCTTCATGTTGAAAGAGGAGGGGTGGACGCTCCACTCGGCGAAGGCTCGAGCGAGACGGTGCACCTCCCGAGGGGTGTGCGAATACGCGAGGGGCCGGCCGCAGGTGTCGCAGTGTGGCGGCGCGGCTTCGAAGCGGTCACGCAGCGCAGCCTCCAGCGCCGGCCCGTCCACGTAATCCGTGAGAGGCACGCCCATCGCGTGATAGAGAGTCCGCAGGCGAGCAGGGGCTGCAGCGGCTGAGGGGTCATGCACAACTGGCGCGCCCTCTCCTGCCGCAGGGGTGGCAGGCTCCTCGGCTGCGAAGCTACCTGACCTCGCCACAGCTGCAGGCTTGGGTGGCGGTGGCGGCGGGGTGCTGAACAGCTCGACAGCCGAGAGGAACGCTGGCAGGGTGTCGCTCACGGGAGGCCTGGCAGACTGGGCAGGCGACACGCAGCCGGCGGAACACCAGTGGAGCTGCCCCGTCCGATCACCCAGCGCACACGCCATGAAGGCGTCGAGCGCGTGTAAGCCGCGGCCGGCCGTGCGCAACGCGCGCAGCGCGCCCACGCGAGCCGCATCCTTGCGCTGCCCGGTCCGCAGCAGGCGCGAGATCGCGGTTACACTGTCGGCCGCGTTGCCTTTCGGGCCCGGGGGCGCGGCTGGCCCGTCGGAAATTGCAAGTATTGGTCGGGCACCAGCGCCAGACGCCGGAGCGGGTGCAACTGGCCGGTGGGGATGCCTTCCTGCAAGGTGCCCGCCTGCTGTGCTGGCTACAGCAGAGCTGGGAGGGGACGGTACAGGCGTGGCAGCGAGCTTGTGCAGCGAAGCATCGGCTCCGCTGTCGCTTCGCACCGCAGGCCGCGCGACGTCTGGGGCAGACTCGGCAGTGAGGCCGGGCCCCAAAGCGTTTGGTAGGAGCAGCGCAGACAGACCGTGCGAGGCGCAGAAGGAGGCGAAGGCAGGGAAGCTTAGTCGCTGGGCGCTGGCGAGGCTGCTCGTGTCCCGCGCGACAGGCACCTTGGCGCCTGCGCGTTCCGCATCCGCGTCGCTGACTGTCGAACGTGCTGAGGTCAGCGCCGCGTCGCTTGGCTGAGAGGCCAGAGACCCGGCACCAGATGCCCCCGCACCAGTGAACCGTTGAGGTGACACTGGGCCTGCCGGCATTCCACGCACGGTACCCCCTCGCATGGGCGGGAAGGCGCCGTACCTGTAATAATCGCGCACGGCACGCACGGTGATGGGAAGCGTGGCCTCATCACTTCGTGCCGCGGCAGCGTCCGCGCTGGGTGCGCCCTTCGCGCCTGCGCCTGCCGGCCCACTGACCGCGCCTCCAGCCGCAGCCTCCGCAGCCGCCGCGGCCGCAGCTGCCTCAGCCCTGCGCTGCATCAACATCATGCGGCGGGGGCTGCGCGGCTTGTACAGGGCGCCCTCCCCAGACGTGTCCCCACCACGGCCATGCGCATCGTACTCCTCGTCATCGCCGCCGCTGCCCCCTGCAGGGCCCTCACGCTCAGAGGGCGGCAGCAGCAGACCCTCCTCGGCATCCCGCGCCGCGGCGGCGAACAGGCTCGCCAGCGGGGACTCGAACTCCAGCAGCGCCAGGCGCATGCTTGAGGAGAGGAGCAGCGGGGCCATGCGGCTGCTGGCAGGCCACCGGCCCGATGCCCTGCACGCTGCCGCATAGCGCCAGCACACGCGCAGAAGGCCCCCCGTGACGAAGGGGGAGTGGATGGCCTCGTAGCTGGGTGCGAGCAGTGCACTGCGCCACGGCAGCGCGCGGGGCGCGTTCTCGGGCCGTCTGTTGCGCGTGCAAGCCGGGCAGGCACAGATGGGCGAGGCAGGGCACAGCGCCAGTGCCAGCTCCCGCATGGCGGCAGCAAACCCCGCCTTCGAGAGGCCGGCGACCGCGGCCTCGGCGTCGGTGGCTGGGTGCTGTCCGTCCTTCGCGTAGGGGTGGGCGCGCCGCTCCGCCACGTCTTGCCGCCGCCTGTCCTCGAGCCACACCCGTAGCTCGCCCCACTCGATGCTGTCGCCGCTCTGCAGGCCCGCATAGTCATCCACCTCTGCGCGCGGGATGCGCAGGCCGCAGCGGTGCACGAACGCAGGGAGAACCGCGAGGGGCAGGCGGCCCTCAGCGTCCACGAGCTCAACGAAACGCCGGCGCATCGCGAGGACGTGCGCTTGCTCGCTCAGCACCACGGCGTGGCGGCAGAACAGGCGGTGGACGCAGGTCAGGTTGACGCTGTCGTTCATGAGGCCGCCGCCATGCAGGAAGGCGAGGAAGTGGCCCTCGTTCAGGGCGTGCGGGAAGTGGTACCCGCTGTCATCATGCAGCAGCGAGAAAATGCTGACCGGGCCGCCACCGGCGCCGACCGCGGATGCACGGACGCCGCTCGCACCAGCGGAGCCCAAGTGGCCCGTCGCAAGGCTGCCGCGGACACCTGCAGACGCGCTTGGGCCGTTGCTGCCGGCAGCAGCATCGCCCCAGCTGCGCTCCTCGCCCTCTGCGGCCATCGCGAGCATGATGCCCAGCTGCGACACGTCCACCAGGCGATTGCACATGGCGCGGGCCAGGTCGCGGTCCCGCGTCACCTGCAGCGCTCGCGCCTGCAGGTGAGAGCCGCCCGCCGCAGGGCCTGCGCTAGACGCCGCGGCGCCCGCGCTGCCAGCTCCGAAGCCTGCAGCGTCGTCCCCGCCCTCGGCCGCGTCGAGTGCCACGGCTGCGCGCGTGTGCTGGCGCAGCACGCCGCCTAGCAGCCGCGCGCGCTGGCGCTCCGGCGACAGGGCGGCCTCCAGCACCCGCCGCTCCGCGTCAGCGCCAGAGGAGAGCGATGAGAGGGCGGTATCGCCGAAGGCAGCCAGCTGAGCGGCAGTCGCCTCCTGCCTGTCCATTGAGATGGACCGACGCCGGCCCCCGCCGCCTGTGTGCCCCGGACCAGCCCTAACACCCCCGCCTCCAGCCTTGTACGGCGACGGCTCGCGCCGAGAGCGGGACGGTGAGCCGGCCGCCTCCTCTACGCTCAGACGCGCTGTGCTGGCGAGGCCGATGGCGTCGCTGCGGCTGCTGTCCAGTGCCGCGAGCGCGGCGGCCGCAACTCGCGGCGACGGGGATGTCGACACTGCGGCGGGCGACTGCATGAGCCTGCGGAAGGCGCCGCTTAGCACAGCAGCCTGCAGCCTCTCCCGCAGGTACTCCCGTCGCTGCTCCCGACGACGCTTTGCCAGGTCGTCGGCCTCACGCCGCGCGGCGTACTCCCCGGCAGCCCTGTGGAAAACGTCGAACACAGCGCCGAAATGCGGCAGCTCTTGCGCCAGCGCGCGCTCGGCGACCGCGCAAGGACGCGCGACTGCACGAACCAGAAAACCGCGCCACACTCTCTGAATGGCCGTGGCGGCGGTGGTAGCCTGCTGCCAGTGCTGCTTGCGCGCGGCTGCTGCGGCGGCCTCCTTTTGGACCGTCTTTCCCGCGGCCTTCTGGCTGGCCACGATGCGCGGCACGCTGCGCGGGTCCACGCCATGGGGCAGAGCTGCCGCCGCGGGAGATGCGCTCATTCTCACAACAACACTTCCACCGCGCTGCACAGAGCTGAAGAACTGTACCCCGACAGTTTACGCGGAAGACATTGGGCTGCCGCGGTGCGGGCCCACGTGCGCGTCGAACACCCAGGTCCGAGTTGGCGGTCACGTTGCGTCCAGGCTCGCGTTTGCCGGGGCTGCGTAAGAATGAAAGTATTGCATTTACGGACGTCTTTTGCTGCAGCACACACCCCAAACCAGCGGCGGTCATAACCCTGTCCAGTAGAATCGATGAAATAGAACTGGGTGTCTGTCGCGACGATATGTGATGTTTTTCGGCCGGATTCCTCACCCGTGCGGCGTTAGTGCTGCGTGTCGAGGGACGACCGTCGCCACCGCTTGTAGTATCATCAAAGCAACCGAGCGACCGTCGTCGCGGAGCCGCACACAGTCTGCAGCGCCGACGCTGCGGAGTGAACACTGGTAACGAACCGCGGCTGCGCGTGGCAAGTTCCCGAGCTTGCGCTCTCTCGTCTTTCGAGACCACGTCGACGGCGTTTCAGCTGCCCGTTTGAGCTCAATTCACGGCTCAGTTGGCAACATGCGCACCCTTGCCGCCCTCGCCGCCCTCGGGCTCGCTGGCGCTTCCAATTCCGTGAACACGACGTACGGCCCGATCACGACCAGCAACACCGGTAATGGCGTCACCATCTACCGCTCCATCCCCTATGCTGCGCCCCCAACCGGTCAGCTGCGCTTTCGGGCGCCGCAGCCGCCCAATCCGTGGTCGAGCCCGCTTGACACCTCCGCCTACCCAAACGCATGCCCCCAGATCAAGCTCGATGGCTCGGTGCGTAGGTCGCAGCAGCCTGTTGAGCCCGGCAGCACGCTGACGACGAGCGCGCTTGTGTTGACCGACTCGTCTCTTGCTGCCTCTCGGGCTCGTCCTTGGGTGGAATTGGTCGTCAATGGCTGTTCTGCCTCACCCGTGACCAGCCACAAGCGACTCTTTACTCGTGTCTTCCTGCAGATCTTCATCGGTCAAGAGGATTGCTTGTGTGAGTGAATAGGCCGCGAGCGCGCGTCTTCGAGCGGCCAGATCGCAGAACGGCGCGCAGTTCTCGAAGCACAGAATGTCGAGGTTTCGCAACAACCAAAGTGCTTGGCCCACCCTACCAGTGAAGCCACCTTCCCTACCAGTGAAGCCACCCCTTCCAACAGGACGCCTTGCATCCCTCGCTACTGTGCGTCACTGCAGACCTCTCCGTGTACGTCCCCGATGCGTGCCAGCAGCCTGGCTCAGCTTGCCCCGTCATGTTTTGGATCTTCGGCGGCGGCTGGGTCATCGGCGACGCCACAGAGTTTGGGTGGTATGAGGGAACTTATCTTACAACGCATCACGACGTGATCCTCGTGTCGCCCAACTACCGCGTGGGGCCCTTCGGCTTCATGGCCCTTAACTCGCTGCGCAGCCAGGACCCCAACAACAGCACCGGCAACGCGGGCCTGCAGGACCAGACGATGGCGCTGCGATGGGTGCATGAGAACATCGCCTCCTTCGGTGCGTCCGGCGCCGCTCCCGCAAGCGCGGCCCGTGGCTGCGCGTGCCCGCGGCGCGGTCTCCGCTTTCGACTCGTGCAGCTCAGGCCGTGCCTGCTCCTTGAGCGCGCCGCACTCTGAATGTGGCGACCCCTGGGCTGGGATCACCACCACGTCGCCACGCTCGCTCGCCCACTCGTCTCCTGCAGGCGGAGACCCGGAGCGCGTCATGATCTACGGCGAGAGCGCGGGCGGCTTCTCCGTCTGCTGGCACCTCGTGAACCAGAACTCGGCCGGCCTCTTCAGCAGGGCCATTATGGAGTCGGGCAGCTGCGATTCCCCACAATTTTTTCAAACTCTTGATTTTGCTGTTGATTGGAATCAATTGTACGCCTCCGCTGTGGGCTGCAACAACACCGTGGGCGGCAACGACTACGCCACCCTCGCGTGGTGAGTTGTGTGGGCGTGGCGTGGGTTGCACGCGGCGCCGGACGCGGTTCCCTTCTGTCTGCTGGGGCAGCTGCTTGCGTTCTTGGTATCTCCGGCGCACACAGCGCATCTTTCGAATGTCATCGCCGCTCCCCTTGAACCTTCGTGCTTCCTCCTCCCCCTTCCCTCCCCCTCCTCCCACCCCCACCCTCGCCCATCCTGCAGCCTGCGCAACCTGGACACGCAGGACGTGATGAAGAGCATCCTGGACTTCTTC
>Ga0208629_101343_pt1 | contig 10289 bp, 6 predicted proteins | sample LakWasMet19_HOW5_2_FD_183865 | JGI IMG/M metagenome (GOLD analysis project Ga0208629, IMG submission 183865) | Freshwater sediment methanotrophic microbial communities from Lake Washington under simulated oxygen tension - Sediment Metagenome... | ecosystem: Environmental > Aquatic > Freshwater >...
ACCGCCGGCTGCTGCAGCTGCCGCGGCAGCCAGCTCCGACTCTGCGAGGCTGTCGGAGGAGGGCAGCTCCCACTGGCTCTGGCCCGTCGGGAAGTGGTAGAAGAAGAGCTGTCCGTCCTGCGGGCGACGCGGGAGGGAGGGGTCAGCGCAGGGGCGGGGAGGGGAGACGAGGGAGGTGGGGAGGCTACGGGTCGAAACTGGAGGGAGGCGGGGGGTTGACAAACAAGCACCGCAGCACAACAGCAGCACGGGGGGACCGGCAGGGAGGCAGCGCAGATAGCAGTCCAGCCAGCAGGCAGCAACAGCAGGAGGCAGGGCTGCAGCAGACAGCCACGAAGGACTCAGGCACACTGTCACAAAGGGGTCAGGCGGACGGACGCACCTCTGTGCGGCACACCTCCCACACCTCAGGGCGGGTCGTGTAGTCGTACCCATTGGGCGCCACAGTGCTCGCGCCCACGCCCTCGCCCCCCGCCGCCGCCCCCGCGCCGCCAGGGCTCGAGGGGGACGCGGGCGTGCGAGGGGACGACACCGCGACACTCGCGCGTGCCTTGGCGGCGGCGGCGTACGCAGGGTCGACGGCGGCGGCGCGGCCGTGCGGCAGCGCGGCGCGGCTTGCGCCGTGGCGGCACAGGGCGGCGACCCACTCCTCGCGGTCTGCGGCGTGCTTGGAGAGCAGTCGCAGCTCCCACACGCGGCTGCCGGCGTCCTTGCCCTGCAGCAGCAGCAGAAGCAGTAGCAACGAGGGCAGGAGAGGCGGCGCAGCAGGTGAGACAGGGTAGGGCGGAAGAGGCAGCGCAGCAGGTGAGACAGGGGAGGGCAGCACGGCTGCGGGGCGACGTGAAGGATTGTCCGAGTTGAAGCAACGAAGCGTCGACTACACCCAACTGCGAAGCGGAGCGCACGCCGCAGAACGCTGACGCAAGATCACGGCAGGCAGCAGTCGGCAGGCGGCGGTGCGGTGTGCAACGCACCTTGACAAGGGGCTCCAGCTTGATGCTCTGGGTGAGGGCGGGCAGCACGAGGCGGTAGGCAGAGAGGGGGATGTGGTTGCCGTGGTTGGGCTTGGCGCCCTGCAAGGAAAGGAGGACGGAGGGAAAGAAGGGGGAAAGAGCCATGTGAGGGACAGTCAGGGGGCGGCGGCTTGACCCAGACTGGGGAAGTGGCAGCAGCGCCACATGAAAACCCAAAGGCAGCGGCCGCTCCAGGAGCCCGGTTTTGACACACTGAGCAAGCAGTCGCCCGCACCCGCACCACAACCCAGACCGATGCACCAGCGAGCAAGACCCAGCCGCAGGCACACGCGCCCGCCACAGATTCAATCCCCCACACACCCACCCGCCCACACACAGCCACAGCCGCCCACACACAACGCACCCGCTTGCGCGCCGCCTGGTCCGCGTAGTACATCATGAAGCCGCGCTTGAGGGCGACCCAGCGCTTCTTGTACCCCGCGAACGCCTGCTCGCCGCGCTTCTCAATGTAGCCCGCGAAGAAGCGCGGGTCCTCCGCGTCAGTGGCGGGGTCAGAGAGGTCCGCGATCACCGCGGGCGTCAGCACGAGCGCCGCGGCGTTGTACGGGCGCGTGGGCGCGACGGGGACGGGCGCGGTGTGCGCCGCCAGCACCGCCGCGGGGTCTGAGAACGCCGCGGGGGGCAGGTCGGGCGGGAGCACCGCGCCGGCAGCCGCCGCCGCCGCCGCAGCGGTCGCGACGATGGGGGCGCCAGCCGCAGGCGCAGGCGCCGCGTCGGAGGGCTCTGCGGTGTTGATGGGCACGCCCGCTGCGGCGAGCGCGGCGGCGGGCGCGCCGGGGCTGGCTGCGGAGGAGCTGTCGCTGCCGCCGGGGGAGACGGAGCGAGCCGCGGCGTCGGGCGACGCCGCGCCAGCGGCAGACGCTGCCGCCGCGGCACCATGCGCCGCCACGGCACGGCTGACCATCGCCTCGGGGGTCGGCGGGGGCACATACGCGGCCCCCGACGTGATGGCGGGGTGGTCCGCCCCCAGCAGCTCGGCCGCGCGGTGCGGCGCCGCCACGAGCGCCGCGTAGCCCGCCTCGCTGAGGCAGCCCTGCTCCGTGAACACGTCCAGCCAGTCCTTGAGGTCCTGCACCTCCACGGCGCGGAACTCCCACGTGCGCTGCGGCATGCCCGCGAAGGGCAGCGGCCGCAGGAAGAAGCCGCGTGCCCAGTCCACGTCGTTACCCGCGTTTCGGCCCTCGCGGCTCTTGTCGATCAGCAGCGTCTCCGCGGGCTCGCCCGCGCACACGCAGTACTGGCTGAGGCGCACGCGGTTGTTCTTGCGCGGCTGCTTGCCGAGCTCGTAGTCCGCCTGCGTCTTGTAGTACGTGAGCTCGCCCTCGCACAGCACGACGTAGCGCTCCACCCAGCGCAGCTGCCCGGGCGTGCCCAGCTCGCCGCGCTTCTCCAGCACGCCCGTGATCATCTCCTGGTGCTTCTCCGCATCAGCGGCGGCGGCGCCCGCACCCGCGTCGGCGGCAGGTGCAGGTGCGGCGGCCGCCGCTGCAGCAGCAGCTGCAGCCTGCGCCGCCGCCGCTGCGGCAGCAGCGGCTGCCTCGGCGGCGGGCTGCGTCGGCTGGCTGGGCAGGATCGCCATCTGGATCTGCTCCGCGGCCACGGCGCCGTGCACGGCGGCGGGCTGCGTCGGCTGCGTGCCCGCCGGCGCCGCTATTTGCCCCAGCGACGCGTCCAGGCCGCCCGTCCCGGCCTTGGGCGACGACATAATCCTGCTCGGCTGTGCCTCCGGGGGCAGGCTCGAGTGCGGGTCAGCGGCGGACTGCAGGCGGGGAAACGAACACGGGGCGTAAATGAGCACACGCGCAAGCAAAATTGAGCCGGGCACGCGGCCGCACCCTCCAAATCACAGGCGTTTCACAGTGGCGTCGTTCCGCGTTCGGGACAATTCCGCCGCGCCCACAGCTGTCAAGCACGCGACAACATTCAAAAGTGTACCGCTATACGTGCCGCGCCCACAACCGGGTGATCGGCGCATTCGAGCGCGAGCCAGAAACGCATGAAGTGCATCCATGCGGAGGTTCGACATGCCACGCGGTCTGCGCGAAACCCTGCCGCCCAAGTCAGCCGCAACAGCCCGCAACGATGCAATGTGGACCAGTGAGGGATGTCGGCGGCCCACCAGTCGCACAGCAGCTCTCAGCTCGGGGGCGGTGCGACGCGCTCTGGGAAGCCTGGGAAAGTCCGTGGCGAGCTACTTCGAACGCACCTGTGGCGTCCGCCCACTGGGCTTGAACCCGTTTGCCGGAGGTGGCGTCTCCAGCGCATCTGCTGTAGCCGTGGCCTTACTGTTGCCGCACCCCATGGCGCTGGTGATCTGGTCTACGCCGAAGTCGGGACGTCGCGAAGCGGCTGGTTGCCGGAAAGGGCTGCGACACAGCAGAACCGCGACAGACCACAGCAGCCGCTGGACGCCGTCTCCGCGGACACTTATCTTTCAGAGACGTATGCCGGGGCACGTTCGATATCCCTAGAAGCGTCCAGCCCGGACTATTTTGGATTTCGTCTGTCGTCTGCTCAAAACGGAATGTACAAGTTTGCTTTCGAAAGTGTGACGCTGGCACCATATTTCACAATATCTTCTTGGTGCAAAGCCAGGTTTTGTGCTGTGGTGTTCGTATATCCCTGAACATCTGCCTCGTATTAAGTTCGAGCTTGCGACGTCACTGACGCCGCGGCCGCGTTTGAGTGACTCCGGTCAGCGGTGTGGCCCAAGAGCGGAAGCCGCACTCGCCGCCTCTCCGACGCGGCGCCGTGGTTTCCTACACGGTATGGCGACGATGAAGGTCGCGGGTCTGCTGCTCGCTGCCCTGCTCGCCGAGTGCAGCGTCCGAGTCGCCGCGCAGGAACCTTCTCTACCGACTGCTCTTTCAGTCAGCGATGACTCGTTTCAGCTCAACGGGCGCCGCATTGTCATCCGGTCTGGCAGTATGCACTACCACCGCGTGCACCAGGCATACTGGGCTGACCGAATCGCGCGCCTGAAGGCGCTGGGTCTCAACACCGTTCAGACTTACGTTCCGTGGAACCACCACGAGCGCATTCGCGGCACGTACGATTTCACGCCCGGCACAGACCGGGACCTTGCGGGCTTCCTCCAGCTCGTGCACGCTGCAGGTATGATGGTGATGCTGCGGCCAGGGCCGTACATCTGCGGGGAGCACGACGGCGGCGGCTTCCCAGCGTACCTGCTCGCGAATGCCGAGACGGGCCAGCAGCTGCGCACAAACGGCAGCGCGTACCTCGCAGCCGTGGACGCGTGGTGGGCCGTGCTGCTTCCGTACGTGAAGCCGCACCTGTACTCGGGCGGCAGCGGGCCGGTGGTGGCGGTGCAGATCGAGAACGAGTTCGGTAGCTACGGGTCGACGTCGACGAACCCAGCGGACGCAGCGTACATGCGCCACCTAAAGGACGCAGCGGCTGCAGCGCTGGGCGGCCCTGAGGCCGTGCTGCTGTACACGACGGACGGAGGGGACGTCAGCTACATGGAGAACGGCGCGCTGCCGGGGGAGATGTTCGCCACGCCAGACTTCGGCCCCACGCTGAACACGAGTATGTCCTTCGGCGCGCAGGACCTCTTCAACCCACCGGGCCAGCGCGCGCACATCGACTCGGAGTACTACCCGGGCTGGTTGACGCACTGGGGCACGAGTATGGCCAACGTGAGCAGCATCGACAGCGCGGCAGGCATCACGGTGCTGCTGGCTCAGCGCGCGTCCGTGAATCTTTACATGGCCCACGGCGGCACCAACTGGGGCTTCGCCAACGGCGCGAACGGCGGCGGCGTGGACTTTCAGCCCGTGATTACGTCTTATGATTACAACGGCCCCGTCAGCGAGGGCGGCGAGCACGGGGTTGGCTCCGACGGCGTCGACAAGTACCAGGCCCTGCGGCAGGTGTACAGCTTCTGGTCGGCCATCTACGGCGACCCCCAGCCGCCAGCCGAGCCGCCGCTGCCGCGGCGCGCGGCGTACGGCTGGCTGTCCCTGAACCAGGTGCTGCCGGTGCTCCCCAACGCGAACACACTGTCCCCGACCCCCGTGTACGGAGCGGCCACCTTCGGCGCTGCGGAGACGTACAACCAGAGCGCTGGCTACATCCTGTATCGGTGCCCCTCCCTGCCGGCCGCTTTGGTACCGGCGGACGGGCGCCCTGCGGTGCTGCAGGTGCAGGGGCTGGCTGACCGTCTGTCCGTGTTCGTCAACAGCGCGCCGTGGGGCGTGCTGTACCGCCCGGACGGCCCGCTGCTGAACCTGACCATCCCTGCGGGCGTGCTGACGGCCGGGGCGACGCTGGACTTGCTGGTCGGCAATATGGGCCACCTGAACTACGGGCGCGGCATATACGACCCCAAGGGGCTGCCTGGCGGCCCTGACTCCGTCACGCTGAACGGCACCAGCCTGGCCGCGTGCGGGTCGTGGGACGTGTTCCCGCTGCCGATGGACTACAGCTCAATCTCGGGGGTGAGCGTGGGCGGCGGCGACAAGGGCAGGGCTGGTGCGAGTGAGACGGTGCAGTGGACCACCCTCAGCAGTGCGGGTGCGCCCAGCGCTCTGAGCCTGCGCGGCGGCGGCAGCACGACGGCTCCACCACAGCCCACCATCATCGGCGCCGCAACGTTCTTCCGCGGCACCTTCAACATCCCCACCGGCGGCGTGGCGGACACCTGGCTGGCCTCCTGCGGCTGGACCAAGGGCTTCGCGTTCGTGAACGGCGTCAACATCGGGCGGTACTGGGAGGCGCAGGGCCCGCAGCACGCGCTCTTTGTGCCCGCGCCGCTGCTGCAGGAGGGCGCGAACGAGGTGATCATGTACGAGGAAGAGAACCCTGCGCCCGGCTACAATCTGAGGTTCGTGGACGGCCCCGACTGGACCGGCGCGGTGTGCAAGAGCGACGCCGGCGACGGTGGTGAGGTGTCTCCGGTGGCGGAGGGTCAGGCGGAGCGGTCGGGAGCGAACGTGAAGACACCGCGGGCAGGGCTTGATGACGCGGCAGACTCCGCTGACAGCGCGTGCAAGGCACCGGTCGGAGGCATGCAGCTGACGCTGCAAAACTGCACAAACGCTGCAGCCGCGCAGTTCGTGTGGACGGAGACGGTATCCGCAGCGGCCGCCGGAGTGCTGGCTCTTGCCGCGGAGCCGCATTTGTGCGTTGGGGCAGGCGCGCCTTCGCCCTCCGCTGCGGCACCGCCCCTGCTGCTCGTCGCCTGTAACGGGTCAGATCTGTCGCAACAGTTCATCCGGTTTCAGCGGCCGCAGCAGTCTGGCTCTCAGGCAGGCGGCCCGGTCATGGCTGTCCTCACAGGTTTGTTGTGGGATGTGGCTGGACAGCAGCCTGCAATGGGAGCTGCGCTGGAGCTGCAGGCAAACGATGGCACGCGACTCGCACAGCAATGGGCTTTCGCAGTCGCGCAGACGACCGCTCAGGCTGCAGGTGCTGACACGTATGGGGATGGTTCTACTTCAGGGCAGGGCGGCCAGACTGTCACTCTCCGCAACATCGCAGCTCCAGGCATGTGCATCGCCGCGTGCTAACTTGGAGTGGAGGCAGGGACGTGTGGGGCATCGCTTTGAGACCCCGAGTCGTTGAATAGGATGCATGCACCCGTGTGTCAAGGATGCGCATGCATATGCAAATGCGCTGGCCCCGGCCCCGGCTGTGTTGGCTGTGAATCACCAAGGCTGCGCCTGCATAACATTTTGAAGGTCATGATTGCCACGTGAGTGCTGTCAATACAGCTCTTCGACGCACCGATGCTTTGTGTCACGCCTTCTGCAGCTGCTCGTGTTGTGAAAAAGGCACCTGCAAGCATAGAATCATGGCGCGCTCGGGTCGCGGTCGAGGCCAGAGCAAGTAATTCCATGATAATACTTCGACCAATCGCCGTCACAAGCCTCCCCCGCCCTTCATGACGGAGCCGTGACAGTGAACGAGTTGCTGCGCGCACGTGCTGAAGTGATGCGTCGATTCACAGAGACTCAGCAGTCGCATACGCGTGCCTGCCAGTCACGAGTCGTGCAGCGATTCGCCACTCCCGTGCGGTTGTGTGTCCCGCGCGGTCGAGTAGATGAGAGTCCAAAAAAACCCTACGATTGCAGCACCAGCGCACCGAACTGCAGTTTTCACGCCAACTTGAAGGCTGTCCTCAGCGGCGATTGCGATCTAAAGGGCGCCTTGCAGCTCGGCACGCATCGAAGCTGGCATGCGAGCCGGAGACACCTGCCACCGAAAACCGCCGGCACAATCTGCGCCGCCCCCTCGTAGAGACTGAGAAACGACGCCCCAGCAGCGCCGAACACGCGCCTCGCGGAGGAAGCGACTGCAGCGACGGCCCCGACACTCCAGCGGCTCCCGGTAGCAGCCGCAGCGGCGCCCTGTAGCGCGCCTCCACGCGGGCGCGTGCTTTATCGGTTCGCCTTGGCCACGCGCTCAATCTCGTCCTTCTTCTTGATGGCGTAGCTGTTGGAGGAGCCCTTGGCGGCGTTGACGATCTCGTCGGCGAGGCACTCGGCAATCGTCTTGATCGTGCGGAAAGACGCCTCGCGGGCGCCGGTGCCGATCAGGTACAGGGCCTGGTTGACGCGGCGGAAGGGAGACACGTCGACGGCCTGGCGGCGGACAATGCCGCCCGCGCCCACGCGGGTGGAGTCCTCACGGGGGCCGGAGTTGACGATGGCGTGCACGAACACCTGGAGGGGGTTCTCGTCGGTGAGCAGGTGCACGATCTCAAGCGCCTGCTGCACGATGCGGACGGCCAGCAGCTTCTTGCCGTTGTTGCGGCCCTTGCGCATCAGGGAGTTGCACAGGCGCTCGACGATGGGGCAGAGCGCCTTGCGAAACCTCTTCACCTGGTAGCGACCGGCTGCATGAGCGAAAAGCGAGAGCGAGGGTGGCGGTGAAACGTACGCCCTCCTTCTGAAACGGGTGTCAAGCCGCGGGTGGCACCTGCATCAGCCGGCAGAAAGCCCCGATACACGCACCAGTGTGGGGCAGGTACACCATATCCTTGGGCTTCACGGCGATGAAGTCCTCCAGGGAGATGTCCCCGAGGGACACGCCCTCGTAGGACCACTTGCCGAACAGCTTCACCTCGTTGGCGTAGTTCATCCTGACGGTTTTCTTCGGCCCCTGCACCACGGCGCAGCAATAAAGCACAGCTTCGGAACAACAAGCATTGAGAGCAGCATTTTGGAGGTGCTAGCGAAGCTGGTTGTAGGGCCAAGGAGAGAGCTGCGACAGCGACGAGGTCGTCCGGTTCAGCGTAACCGTTCGCCGCACAAGGACACTGCGACGACTGGGGAGTCAAAAATAGCGCCGAGCGAGCCAGTGGGCACTGCCATCCGGGAAATCGTATGCGCAATGCAGCCCTGCCAGAGCTCCTGAGCCCAGAGCAGCACCACCTTCCACACTTGCAGAAGGGTGCCAACACCAACAGTCGTTAGTGTGGCCCGGCAAGCCAGTCATACAGCGCCCAACAGAGTTCCAGAGCATCCGTCTGTGATCAACAGCGGAGCCGCCCGGACCCCATGGATTCTGTACGCCATCGCTGCTGCCGCTTCTGAATGCTCTCCGGCTGTGGCAGGACGCTGCCGTGTTCAGGGATACGGCCGTCGCCTCGTCCCAAATACACAGAGTTCTCCTCAGCAGTTCCGCAGTTGGCATCGGGCCGGCGGTGCGCATCACTCCTCGGGATAGCGGCAGCCGTTCAGCCCAGCCAGTCAACCGGGCGACTTTCTGCTCCAATTTCACCGGCGCCTGCAGCCCTCCAGCCACGAAATCGGTAACCCACTGTAGCGCAAAGAAAACTGCCCCTGCAAGTGACCATGGGCACGGCATCCGGGGCTGCTGTCGAGAGAAACCCAGCAAATTGACAGTTGTGACTGGTCTGTCCGATCGAAATGCAAAGTCATCACAAGTGCGCAAGGAGAGTCTAAGCAAAGACGGAAGAGTGGAAAGCGAAGTGGGGCCTTCATACACTGGCGAAATTACCTTGGTTTTGCTGCTTGGCCTCTTGAACGCTGCACACCTCTGAGATGATTCCACTGGCGACAGTCAAACGCTGCCGCCCGATTTTCGTCTCGCCATGCACGGCGACCTCGTTGCAATGCGGCCACGCAACACGGCGGGCGATGGCTTCTGCTGGCGTGGGATTGACGGTAGATCGGTCTGGACTCATTGGCAGCAACAAGCGGTCCCGTCCTGCGCCGCTGGCTGTGCCTGCGCCATCCTTCGAGCCTGCGACGCCGCTCTGTGAGCTAATTAAGGGCATGGTCCTCGCACGCGGTCCGCTCTCGGTGGCGGACTTCATCAAGGTGTGCTTATCACACCCTGTTCATGGCTACTACATGCACCGCGAACACGCCGTATTTGGCCGACAGGGCGACTTTGTGACATCGCCCGAAATCTCACAGATGTTTGGTGAGCTGACGGCGGTCTGGCTCATTTCGGCGTGGCAGACAATCGGGTGCCCGCCTGTTGTGGCGCTCGTTGAGTGTGGTCCTGGGCGGGGGACCCTCATGGCCGACATTCTGCGCACTGCGAGCCGCTTCCCGGCATTTGCGCGCTGCATCGACAGCGTGCACCTCGTGGAGACGAGCGCTGCGCTGCGGCGAGTGCAGGCGGTCACGTTGTCAGCGCAGGTGGGCGCGCGCGGCGCGGAGCAGAGCGAAGTCTCGCGCTTCGGCGATGCGTCGAGCGGTGGCGCTGCGCACAGCGATAGTGGCTCGATTACCGAGGGAGTGCTGGGCTCGACCAGCCACGTGCCTGGCGTCCGCGTGCGTTGGCACGATCGTGTGGAAGACATTGATGGGGAGGGCGCGGCAGAGTCTGTACGCGCGAATCTGACCCGCCCTGCTGATGTCGCGTCGCGGTCACCATCAAGTGTTGAGGGTCTTGGAGAGGCAGGCCAACCGCAGCGGGGCAGCGACAGCCAGCGGGCGGGCCGACCCAAGCCTGCCACCCTCATGGTCGCGCACGAGCTGTTTGACGCGCTGCCCGTGCACCAGCTGACGTGGACGCGCGTCGGCGCGGGCGGCAGCAGTGCGAGCGTGGCCGACTATGGCGCCCTCACCGCAGGCGCGCCGCCCGGCATGTGGCGGGAGCGGCTCGTGGACGTTCACCCTGCAGCAGCGACAGCAGCAGCTGCAGTGACGCACGCGGCTGCAGGCGCGCACGCCAATGGCGCAGGCGGTGCAGGTGGCGCGGCGGTTGGGGCGGCCGATGCAGCGGCAGCGGGCGAGGCAAGCGCAGGCAGTGTGG
>Ga0208629_101345_pt1 | contig 10287 bp, 6 predicted proteins | sample LakWasMet19_HOW5_2_FD_183865 | JGI IMG/M metagenome (GOLD analysis project Ga0208629, IMG submission 183865) | Freshwater sediment methanotrophic microbial communities from Lake Washington under simulated oxygen tension - Sediment Metagenome... | ecosystem: Environmental > Aquatic > Freshwater >...
GCCCGTGGCAGCGGCAATGCAGCAGCTGACAGCTCGATGCGAGTTCGGACGGGAGGCTCCCCCGGTGCTGCGGTGACTCGTGATGTCCCTGGCCCTGCCGCTGTTGCCGCTGCAGCAGCTGGCAGCCCCAAGGTTGTGGCGGTGGTGGAGACGTCAGCAACGTAAGGCGTCTGGTTCAGTGCCGCGGCGCGCTGCTGACCAAGCGTCATGTTGTGCCTGCGGCGGCGTGACCAGCTGGCCGCACTGGGCAGTGGGTGTGTGAGATGAACGCAGCTTTCCCAGTCCTGCCGCAAGGGAGCTCGCGGAAATGTAACCCGTTTCCGGTCTGGGCTTGAGACTTGACGGGCGAACGGATTGCTCGCTGACTGCGAGAGGAATTCTTCGAAGTTCGTGACATGGTTGCAGCGTACGCGTCGACGATCCGCAGCTTGCGCGTGCAAGAGTGTTAATGTTGGGCTTGCACCACGTGGGTAGGCGCTCGCGATCCAGCCGGAGCGTTGCGCCGTGATTGACACCAGTAGCTTGGGCAAAGTATTGCAGTCGAGCTGAATAGCATCGATATCTATATCGCGCGCGTTGGACCGCCAGAAAAATTGCTGAATTCCACGCTCACGCCCTCAGATGACCCGAAACGTTGAATGACAGCATCACTCCCAACACCCACGGATGGCACCCATGAACCCATGCCCCGGGTGCGGGAGGGGGACTGCAACCTGCATGCATGTGCGCTTGATTGGAGCTGCGGCGCTGAGCGCCAGCAGATGAGCCGGTAGCTCAGCGCCAACTGGTGAGCCGGTCGCTGCCACGGGGCCGAGAGTGTTTCTGACAATATGACCCAGATCTCGCCCCCGGTAGCGCCAGTATCAGATTCGAGCAGTCCCGAAAGCTGCGAAAAACTACGCGTCATCTCGCGGCGCCAGCCTTCTCCTTGAGAGCGACCGCCTTCGCAGCCCAGTCCTTGTCATGCACACCAGCGCAGGCCGCCTCGCCAGGGCGGCAGCCAGCTTCCGTGATGTAAAACATACAGGGCGCACGCCCTGCAGCAACGCAGCGCTCCAGCTGGCTCCCCCAGAAGCCATCTACGTCGATCCACCAGCTCGGGCGGTCCTCGTCACAGGCGGGCAGCGCGCCCGGCATGGCACCCGGTTCCAAGCTGCTCGGCTCCGCTGTGAACGGCGCAGCGAGCCCCGGGAGCACCGCAGCTGCGGCCATGCTCCGGCTGCGGAACTGCAGGCCCGCCAGCATCCCCGCCACCCCTCCAGGAGCACTGTGCAAGCGTGCGCGCTCGCGGCCCCACTGCGTGTGCTCGTCCACGCTCAGGCCGGGGCCAGGGGCGGGCACGATCGAGCGGCCGCCGCACTGACGCCGCATGATCATCGCAGACCAGAACCACGGAGGCTCCCCTATCAGGTACAACCAGCCCCCGTTCACGAAGCGCCACTCGTCCACGGCGCCGAGCGCCATCGCGCTCAGCTCCGCCGCGAGGGACGCGCCGTTGTGGAAGACGATGTTAGGCGCCACGCCGCGGCTCAGCACCGCTCCAGTCGCAGCATCCACGTGCCGCCAGCGCACCTCCAAGTGCGCCCCGTCAGCAATCTGCTCGTCCGGCGGGCAAACGACGCCCGGTGCGTCCGCCCGTACAACGTCAAATGTGCCGTGCACGGCCGCCCAAAACTGCGGCGTGCGGTCTGTGACTATTTGTTGCTGCGCGGCCGCAAATCCCGCTGTGTGAAGTGCAGCTTTGGCACGTTCAGTGTCTGCACGCTCAGCAGGGGTCATGCCAACGGGCATGCACGCTCGCTTGTGCTGAGCCCAATGTGCACGCTGGCAATCCCTGTTGCAGTACACCACGGTGTGGCACTTGCCACATGCGCTGGCCGCAGGGAGCCCACACGAGGCACACGGGCCTCGCTTTGGAGCCGATGCGTCCATGATGAGTAGACTACGCGGTTGTCGACAGTTGGTGCGCGGTCGACCTCAGGAAGCGCCGAATCTCGGAGCGAGCGCGCCCACCCACACACGGCGATCAACGCTGACTCGCAGAGACTCCACGAGTCTTGGACACGCAGAGGCAACTCGCTGATAGGTTCGCATCAGCCGCAGGTGCTCAAAAAGTTGGTGTGTGCGCGACAACAGCTCGCAGTCGGACGACGCATCTCTCATTCGTCCACAATCGCCATTCGCCGATTTGTCCGTGAAAGTCGACTCGACACCGAGCGCAAACCACAGCGCTCCCAAGCCCGGGACAAGGAATCCGAAATGTTTCTACGTGGTACTTGTTTGGTAGTGCTGCAGAAGTGGTGCGAGCACCTGTAGACATCACGCCGGCACGCCCTTGAAGCACCGACGTCCACTCTGGCACCGCTGCAGCTGCACACATCTCGTGCCCCGGCAAAGCGGCACCCATGGATGACGCGACCGTGCTTGCTGTGGGAACGCTGCTTGCGCAAAATGCAGCCGCGGCTGCCCGCCGGTTGCAGGCGGCACAGTCGCGCGAGCAGCTTTCGAACGCAGCGTTATGCAGGAAGCTATCGCATTCGCTCACGCAGGAGAGCGGGCTGGCGTTGCATCCTGCAGCGAGCGCTCTTTTGGAAAGCCACCTAAGGTCCCTCCTTGCTCCCACGGCTCTGAAGCGCGAGTCGAAGCGAGAGCCAGACAGCGTCGCAGCCCACCTTCTTCAGTTGGATTACAGCAGCCTCCAATCGTTGCTAGCGTCCCGAGGCCTTGACGATGATGACCCGGCTCCGCGTCGCTCTACTAGGCTGGCGACTGGCGACAGCGACACTTCCATTTTACGAATGGCGCTGGCGACGGCACGGCATTCTGACGATGGAGGGGCGTGGGCCGCTGAGCCGATGGCTGTTGACGGCACCACACCCGAACTCAGCTCAGCCTCGGGGGCCAGCGCTCGCAAAGGGCTAAGCAGTGGCCACGGTGGAGGCGACGGAGGCATGCTGCCCGTATCCGGCCCATCGGCACGTGTGCTCGCAGGGGCCAGTGCCATCGCCGACGGTTCGTTGAGCAACTCGGGCGTGGCACTCCAGTCGCCTTTGCCTTACTCATACCTGCCAAGTGGCGGCGCCGCAGCGTTCAACGGGGCACCATCCCATGTTGGGACCGGTTCAGCCGCAAGAGGTGCCGCTGCCGCCGCCAGCACTGCCTCCTTGCCGGCGCCTCGCCTGATTCTGAAGTCCCCGCTGGCGCCCGTGCGCCGGGGCGGGCTCTTCCCTACGTTCAGCTCACGGCAGGCGCTTCTGGCGCCTTCCGCATCATCAGCAGCGAGTCTCCGTTCCAGCCATCAGTCCGGCCGTCGCGCGATCACCCCTGGCAGGCTGCATGCGGGCCCGCCGCCGCTCTACGCGTCAGTCTCCGAGCCTGTGCTCGACCACGACGCTGCCTGCGGTGTGGCGGCAGATGCTGACACGGGCCCGTTTGCAGATGCGGCGCCTTCTGCATTGCGTGACCCTGAGAGAGCGCCAGCGGCTCCATCGCATGCGGCCTCTGCAGGCCAGCTTCCCAACAGCAGATCCCTGTTACGGTCAAAGAGCCCAGTGGCGCATGCGCTGCAGCCTGCCGCTTTCGTTGCGACGCGTCGTGGCGTTGACGGGATTGCCCTGACTGCGCCTGCGGGTGGGGATGACTCTCGGTTGCAATCAACGACCAGTGTGTCGCGACCAGGGAAGGGGCAGTTGCGCCCCTTGCCCGGCACGGCGCCGACAGAGGGCACTCGGCCGCGATCTGCGGGCGTCGTCGGCCGTCCATCCGTCGGTAACGCCCGGCTGGACGCGTCTGCGCTGCTGCGAGCTGTGCGCCGTAGCCCCTCCACACGGCGTTTGGCTGCAAGTACGGGTACCCTCGTTCACGCATCGCACATCCTGTCCCCGGAAGGTGCGCATGCAGCCGGTGCTGCTGGCGACGCAGCCGCTGCGGCCGTGGGAGCCGTGGACGCACCGTCCGCTTTTGCTGACCTCGCTCCGCCATTGCACTGGGAGGTTCCGCGAGTGGATCTTCTGTCCCACCGCCTGCTGAGCGCGGACACGCCATCCATTCATAGAAGGGCTGAGCATGCGGCCACGCGGCAGGCGCAGCTCAATGAGCGGAGCGGCCGCTCCCACGCGACGCTGCCGCATGTGCCCGGTAGCGGCGGCAGCAGCACACAGTCGCTTGGGACGATGGGCCCACGGGCAGCCTCACTCCGCCACGCGTCACCTCAGCGACTTCGGGCGTACACCCTCCGGCGAGAGGCAGACGAGCCTATGGGCAGCGCTGCGGCACCAAGTAGCAGTCCCAAGCTCCGCAGAAGCGCGGGATCCACCCCCGAGCTGCCGCCGCTGCGCTTCGGCGGCGCGCGGGTTGCTGCTGGGGAGTCTAACAGTGCAGATAGCGGACATATTGCCGGCAACGGCGATGATGCTAACACCGCTCGCGTGTACGCGGATGCAGACACGGGCGTCGCGGCCTCCACGGGACGCACGGACGGCACCTCCGACTCCGCACGCAGCACCTCGCAGAGGCGTCTGTCTCTCACAATGGCGCTGCAGGTGAAGCGGATGGCGCGGCGCTGGTCCAACGTGCCGAAGGTGAGGGCTTGCAGGGACGGAAGGGAAGGGTACCGCGCATCCAGTGTGCTGTCACTAGCAGGGCTAGGCGCACTCCGCCTGCTGGACAACGCGAGCTGCAACTTGAGCGTCAATGCGGCCTTTCCAGGTCATGCGGTAGTGAGCCATTCCCCTCGAAGCGTTATCTACCCCGCATCTGCGCTCTGGTAGCTCATATTTCACCCGTATCTGTCGCTCTGCCCACCCTATCGCTCTGTCCATCTCTCAATTGCAGCTCTTCGCGCAGCTGGACGCGGACGAGGATCAATACATGCGTGGGGGCGGCGGCGACGGCAGCCACAGCAGCCGCTCCGCCCCAGGCGGCGCGGCCTACATTCGCTCAGCGCGCCACAGCATCGCAGTGTCGGGCGAGCAAGGGTCTCTGACACGACCACTCGCTGGGGCGGGTGGACAACTCATGCAGGCGCCGCCTGCCGTAGCTGTCGGCTCGTCGCTCCCCGGCTTGCGCCAGTCGAGTGGCGGGTCGCCTGGGGGCGGCGGGTCACCTGGGAGGGGCGGGTCGAGGGGTGGGTCGCCTGGGCAAAGTGGGTCACCTGGGGGCGGTGGGTCGCCTGGGAGGCGGCGCACCCCACCCTCAGCGGCGGCTGCAGCGTCTGGCGGTGCCACTGCCCGCGGCGATGCTGTCATTGCGACTGCCGCGCGGCGCAACTCTCTGCCGGCCCCGCTGGAGCGGCCGCCATCCAGCCGCAAGCTGATCGCGCTGCACCAGCCGGTCTTGAGTCCGATCCTCTCTGGATCCTACGCCAGTGGCAGCGGCAGCGGCAGTGCGGCGCAGGGTGGAGGGTTTCCGGTGACGGCGAATCAGGCAGGTGACGCCACTGCAGTGTCCCCATCGCTGCGTGGGCAGCCCGCTGCCGCGGCGGATGTCGGAGACGCTTCAGCGGTGCCGCAACAGCGTGCGTCTGTAGCCGGGGACGCCGCTTCACCGTTCACAGGCGTTATTCCACCGACAGCAAGTCGTGGGTCGGGCGCTGCGGCCGCGGCTAACTCAGCGTCCCCTACGGTGCCTTCGTCGCCATCTCCGCCTCAGCAACGGCCGCCGCGGCCTGCTTCGAACTCCCCACGAACGAAGCCGGTGTCGCCGCCCCGGTCCGCTCAATCCAGCGGCGCTGCAATGGCAGGGTCTGCAGCCGTATCAGGCCCTGCCGCGTCTCCGCTTGTGATACCAGCCACGCCGACTCAGGGGGCTGCCGCGTCTCCGCTTGTGATACCAGCCATGCCGACTCAGAAGGCTGCCGCGTCTGCTTCCACTGCTGCGCCTGCCTCCAGTTCGTCTGTCCCAGTGGCGTCAGCGGTCCCGCATCCACACGCGGCTGTGAACGCGCCAGGCGCCTCCCGCCCACCCACTCCTGTCGCGGCCACGGTGGCTCCGACGCATGCTGCCTCCACCGCCCCAGCCCCCGCTGCGACCGCTGCCTCTGGCTCCGCAAGTCCTGCTGCTGCTGTGACCGCGGAGCACCGACAGCCGCAGCCGCTGCCGCGCACCGCATCCGTCGTCCGTCGCACGCATAACGCGGTGCTCAATCGCCTGCTGTTTGGCTCCGCCTCTGCGGAGGAGGCGGAGGGCAGCGAGGACGAGGAGAATGGCGGCCTGATCGACGACGAGGATGGGGAGGACTACAGCGATGATGAAGACTTTGAGTCAGCGGCTCCGACCTCAGCTGCCGCTGCGGCGAGAGGCGCTGGGAAGCCGCTGTCTGCGTCGCCCGCTGCCCGCGCGAGTGCCTACGGCTTCGCTTCTGCGTCAACAGGTGCCGCCGCGCGTGTTGCCTCTGCGCCTGCCGCACGACGGGCCAGCAGTGTCAGTGCCACAGAATTGGCGTGGGCCTCACCTGCTGCAGGCACGGGGCATTTGCAGCGACCCTCCACCGCCGCGCTGCAGCTGGCCCGAGACGTGCTGTCTGCGGGCGTGGACACCTCCCGAACGACAGACAGCGGGTCGCTTGATGTCGACAGATCTGACACTAGCGTCCAGGCCGCAGGTGCCGCTGCTGTCGTCTCCGGCGGAGCTCGAGCGTCGTCAGCGGGCTCTGCCGCAGCGCCAGGGCCCGGCTCGCACGCACGTGGCGGCAGCCTGCTTGACGTCGCGGCAGCGCGGGCAGCGGCGATCCTCGCCTCGCGCCGTGCGTCTGCTGCGACGGCCGCGGGGGATGCCCCGGGCAGCGCAGGCGCAGGACCGGTTGGTCCGCCAACGCCAGTGACCGGAACAGCCGCTAGCACCCCAGCCGCTGGCACGGGTGAGGCGTCGCTCTTTCGACGCCTGAGGCAGCGCGCGGTGCGGCGGAAGCTGAAGAGTGCGCGCCGCAAGATCAATGCGCTGCGACGCCTGAGCACTGGTTCCACGTCTGCACGCGAGGCGCTCGCCGGAGGAGCGGCAGACGAGCTCGGCGCCGCTGGGTCAATGGGTGCTGGAGCTGTCGGGATCGCTGGCGCTGCAGGAGCCAGCAACGCGGCAGGGCAGGTGCGGCATGCGGCAGAGGCGGTACGGTCCAGTGCACGCTCCGCAGACAGCCTGCCGGACGAGCACGCGGTCGAGGCGCTACGCGTGATGCGTGCGGTGATGACGCTCCAGAGGGTGCTGCGCGCACGCTGGCGCAGCAAGCACCCAGACCTGGCAGCCGCTGCGGTTGCTGCCTTCGCAACGCTGGGAGCGCCGGCCATTGGCTCTCTGGCGGGTGGTCAAGCGCGGGGCACCGCCAGCCCCGGAGGCCGCACTGGCAGCCCTGGCGGCCGCCCAACCATTTCTGCACACCACCACGGCAGCCGCAGCGCCAGCGCTGCCGGCGCATTTGTGAGCGACGCTGCTGGGGTGGTGGGCGCAGCGACTCGCCACTCCCCTAAACGGCTGTCCATCCCAAGCCCAAATGAGGCGTTCAGTGCGTCTTCGCCCGCCCCGTCCCCGGCAGGGGCCGCCCGCGCAGGCGCCGCTGCGGCTTTGGGGCGCGCGGCCGGCGCCGGCGCCTCCCCCGACCGGCGTGCTTCACTGAGTCCAGCGAGCGGAGGGGTGCGTGCCGGAGCCGCTGCAGCCTCAGCGCACGCAGCGGCGCGATCGACGTCCCCACCCATGCCTGCGGTGCCGCGCCTTGCGCTCACACCCAGCGGCGTTCCCGTGCGGCGGGTCTCGCAGGCGGCGGGCGGTGCTTCGGACCTCCTCCTGCCTGTTTACTCCTTCCAGTAGGGTGGCCGGATGCAGTGCCCTGTGCCCGTTTGCTCGTGGCAGCACAGAGCAGAGCGCACCCGTGTCGGCAGTCGCGGGCAGCAGCACTCTGTGTCGACATCCTTAGGACGGTGGCTTCCAGATTTCGCGCCATTCTAAGGCTGGCACTCTGCCTCAACTCCACTGGCAGCAATGGCACGAGACCGTGACGATCGCGCGCTGCGGCAGAAATGGCCGCAGCGTCCGTTGCGCGAACCCTTCCGGACACTGGCACGACTCGGGCTCCGAGTCGAAGCTTCCACGGACCATGGCCGTCTGGGACTCAGGCGCTGACTCAGCGCTGCCTGTGGTGACTCGGAGTTGGCAGCCCGGCAGATTTCGGCTCATCGGGATGCAGCTCAACAGTCTGCAGCAAGCCTTTTAGCCACCTCCAGTGCGCTTCACTGCCCATCACATGCAGCAGACCTGTTTGAAGCTGCATGCTCTGCGCTAGAGCAGGTACGCACATGCGCAACTGTCGTTCTACATGGCATATGAAGATGGTCAAGGAAGATGTGCTCAAATTGCCTTGCGCGCAACGATCTAGAGGCCGGGGAATCAGAATTCGGCCCGAAAAACGCGTTTCTACAGGATAAATGTTCCATAATCTTCGGTTGTATGTGAGAAACGACCCTGCATCCAGTGACGTTTCAACACGTCCCTCAGGAGAAACTGCGAGTGACATTCCAACTCCGTTCGTGCCTGAGAGGCCTGAGCGGTGAGTGAGTCTCCGCCCGCAACCCTCACGCTTGCAACCGCTGGGCGACGATGGCAGGTCGAGCAAGCTTCGTGGCTCCGGCAGAGCCCGCCAGCGAAGGAAGTCCAGGCGCAGCTCCCGCTCCATCCGCCGCCTCGATGCGACGGCGTCGGAGTAGCGTTGCCGGTGGCGCAACAACCGCTGACCTCGCAGCATCCATCGCAAAATCGGCCGCCCTCCAGCCAACACTCGAATGGCGCTGGGCCAGTGGCTCAGGTGGAATTATCGGCGCGAGCAGCGGGGGCACGGACCGACCGGTCATGCGACAAGAGATCATTGCGATGGTTAATCGTTTTGAGCTCGTGAGCGGTTATGCCGGCCGCCTCACGGCGGCGACGATTGCAGCCGGCGGCGCAGTCCCTCCCACCGCGCTTACAGGCGGCGACCCTGCGCTGGACGAAGACTTCCGGACATGCGCAGCAATGGCCTCTCGTATGTTTGCGCAGCGGGCGCTGCCAGCGGGTGCGAGCCCCGTAATTCCTGTCGCAACGTCCGCGGACGACCCACTAATCGCATCGCTGGGCGGACCGGCCGTGTCCCTTCGAATGGGCTTTGCGCGCGGCGAGGCTGCGAGTGCCCTGGACGAAGCTGCCGCCGCGCGCGCCCTGGAGCTGCCGCTTGTCCGCGTGTGCATCACGGAGCTGGGCATCGGCCTGCTGGAGCACAAGTGGACAGACCTGACGCTGGGGGATCTCGAGGCCAACACCACGACGCTCGCGTATGAGCACGGGCTGCTGCTGCGGGCTGTGCGTGAGCGCTACGCACACGTGGTGGCGACCCTGCTCACGGTCATCCTGCGGCTGAGCCTCGGGTTCCAGCAGTCGCAGGCGACGGCAGAGGCACTGGAGGCCGAGGCTGTCTCTGCGCGGCGCGGGCGGTCTGACATCGAGCGCTCTGTCCGTCGTGATTTTGAGGGCCAGCGCCTGCGCATGGAAGCTGAGCTGCGCGCCACGCGGGAAGGCGCGGCGGAGCAGGTGGCGGCAGCGCAGGCGCAGGTGGAGAAGCTGACAGAGTCGCTGCGTACGCTCAACACTGTATTCCGCAAGCTGCGGGGGGACGAGGATCTCACGCGGCTGGCTGAGTTCAAGGAGGCGGCAGCACAGCTGGAGCGCAAGCTTGCAGAGCGCAACGCGGAGCTGGCGGCGCTGCAGCCACTGCGGGCAGCGCTACGCAAGGCTGAGACGGAGGCGGAGGCGTCGGCGCGCGAGCTGGCGCGTCTGCAGAGCGAAAATATGGGACTGCGAAGGGACCTCCTAAAACAGATTGCGCTGACACGGACGGCCGCTGCCACCGCAGCCATCGCGCCGCTCGCGCCCGCCGCTGGCACTGGTAGCGGCGGCAACAGCGCTCCGCTGCAGTCTGCCCGTCGTCTGCCGGCCATGGCTGCAACCGCTCGTGACGAGGTGGGAGCAGCCGGCAGCGTCAGTGTGGCCGCGGCACGCGGATATACTGGCTTGGGTACGAGTAACGGCAGCGTGGGCGGTGCAGTCGCAGACGCCCTCGCTGCTAGCGCTGCGGACGCAAGCGCGGCCCTGCTACCCGCTCTCACGTCGCTCTGTGCGCGCTGTCAGACCACTGTTCTGGAATCAGTCCGTCGCAGCGAGGAGCTGGCTGCTGGCGCTGCTGGCAGCAGCCTGAGGCTCGTTGACGCCAATGCCTCCGGGGCAGGCGTGACGTCGATACAACGCCCTGCAACAGGCCCAGATGTGCAGCTG
>Ga0208629_101346_pt1 | contig 10272 bp, 9 predicted proteins | sample LakWasMet19_HOW5_2_FD_183865 | JGI IMG/M metagenome (GOLD analysis project Ga0208629, IMG submission 183865) | Freshwater sediment methanotrophic microbial communities from Lake Washington under simulated oxygen tension - Sediment Metagenome... | ecosystem: Environmental > Aquatic > Freshwater >...
CCCTGCGTGTGCTGAGCCATCGGGATGCCTCCGTTCATTTCCTCGGGACGCATCCTTCCGGCCCTGCACCCTACCGCCTGCAGCCGCTCCGCTCCAGACCACTTGGGGCAGGAGGTGCGGGCTACAACTTAGAGCGGCTCCAAAAGAAGAAAGGATTCATCTACCGATTTCGGGCCCAGAAACCCGCTCCGTTGAAAACACAAATGCATCCCCATTCACAGCCCCCTCCCATGTGGCAGCTGCTCGCTGCATTCGCCTCATTTGCCGCCCGCATGTGACGGGCGTGCAGCACTGCGGGTCAGCAAGAATGATTGTGCGTGGGAAATTCGGCGTCGCTCTGATAGCGTTTACGCTCGGCTCCCTCGTCACACTGCTCGTGGACAAAGCATTCATCACTAGCCCCCTCACTGCGCCGGCCAGTACCCCGGTCCACCATGTTGAGACTCACCAGGCTGCTGAGAGCCAGCCGAATCCGCCGGTCTTGCGAAGTGAGGAGCTGTCGCTGAAGCTCGAGACACCCTCGCGCACTCGCGCAACCATTTTCCAGCCCGTCGTAATCGATGACTCGCTTTCCGGGACGGCGTGGGTTACAATGGCCTCGAACGATGAGAGCGGGCAGCTCGCCCTAACAATGTTTCAGAGTCTGCGAGACACCAATACCAAGGTTCCGCATCTCGTGTTGATGCTGAGCCAAGCGGGGACCGGTAGCAAGGATTGCATGGATGCTGAATGGCGTCGCGCCAACGGCCGGCAGCACATTGCTTGCCACAGCACCAACAAGACTGCTCCCGAGATTGTGAGCCAGCGCTACCTGACGCACCTCGATCGGCTGGGGGTGGAAACCATTATCATTAATCAACTTCCGGTCACAAACTACACCAAGACCATTCCAGGCGGGCCTACCACCTCGTGGGGCGCCGCGTTCAACAAGTTGCGCATATTTGAGCTCACGCAGTTCAAAAAGGCGGTGTGGCTGGATGGCGACGACTACTTTGTTCGCAACGTGGACCATCTGATGCACATGCCCGCCCTCACAGGCAGCCTGGTGACAGCCTGCTGCCAACGCAACGGTCCGGCGTACGCAGGCGGGGGCATCTTTGTGACGGAGCCGAACCGTGAGACGTTCGCTGCGCTGATGGATCTAATTTCAAAGCCGCTACCCGGCACGGAGGCGGACACTTGGCGGATAGGCGACATGGCTGTCATCCGCCACTTTTTCGGGGCGGCGCCTCCGCGCAAGACGATCGAACCGCTTTTCCCCGCCATCAACGACGGCCGGCACGGCTACGTGGGCGGCCTTCGTCAGTTTGCAAAGTATCGCAACATGACCGATGCTGAGTTTGCGGCGTTCATCGACGCTCGTCTGGACAAGCGCAAGCAGCGGCGGGAGGGCTTCATTGAGGAGCTGCGAGACCCCTCGCGGCCCAATTTCCAGGCGCTGCCGATGCTCTACGACCAGTGTGTGGGCAGCTTTGCGTGCTCACCCGAGCGAGATGAGCCGGGCATCGTCTACTCCGTACACCTGTCGTGCCTGCAGCGCGGCATGCAAAAGCCGACCAAGTACGCGAGCGAGCGCGCGATGATCGAGGCGATCGTTGCCTCAGACAGGCACACCCGCTACTGGTTTCTGCAGTGGTACTCCACGTACCTGCGCGCGACGCTGGGCGAAGGTCTGCCGGCTCCGAAGTGGGAGGGAGAGCTGCCTGCGGAAGCCCCGTTCGTGTGGGACCCCTCCGCGGTTGCAATTGGCCGTCGCCGCTTGCGCTGAAGTAGTTACACTGCAGCTGTGCATGTGCCTCGTCGCGTGTTTTGGGCGATTTATGGCGGCAGCCGTTGCTCCTCCAGCCTCGACCGCCGTTGTTAGCCTGTGCTCGGCAGCCGCCGCGCGGGGTGTGGCGTGGCTTTTCCTGCGGTTTTGGCGAACTGGGAGTCCGTATAGGGCCCAAGCTTGCTTTCACCGGATGCTCTCATAGCTTCCCGGATCTTTTTGCCAAGTGGCGAGCCGCCGATTGTGCAGGACTCAGGCTGCACCGGAAGGCTGCAGTAGTCTCGGGTTTTTGCCGGGGCATCTCCGTTTACCTGTCACCTGGTCTCGCCAGTAGTTCTCTCTAAAATTTTGAGTTGCAACCCGTTGTTGGATGCCTCCAGCTGCGTCAGTGGAACTACCTGAGGGGGTTGGAGCCCACCATCCACTGGCAGCACTCCATGATGAGTCACCACTCAGTAGCACTGGCAGGGCTGGCATGGACCGTCAACTGTTTCCCACCCGTATGCCGCACACCCACACACACCGCTTCCGCGCCGATAGCACGTCAGAGATTCCAGCACGCCGCGTGATGCCACAGTGTGCCATGATCATGCTGCAGCCTGAGTGCTGCCAGTGCGCGCCCGCCGGCCCGGGGCGGCCGCCAAACCACGGGCCGTGGTCATCACGGTCCACCCCGGGCCTGCACTCCCGGAGTGTCCGACGATGACTCGGAGTCACTGAGGCACTGGTGTCAGTGACTGGTGGGCCACTGGCAGTGCCAGTGGTGGCACTGTGGCACGCTGGCGCACTGTAGCCCACAAAGCCACAGCGTGAGACGCGCAGTTCTACTCGGCACCCCAGGATGCTCTACAACTTTGAATTTGGCATTGACGTGCAGGAACGGTCACAAGAATCAGAATTGCAGCCTGAGGCAGAGTGCATTCTGGGATCGGGCAAGACATGTTCCGGCAATTTCACAGCGTTCACTGGCGACTTCTCCTCCGGCTGCGCAAGACCAGCACGCCGTAGCTGCTCCAATTATCCACAAAAGATTTTCCCGACATCATTGCTCGCTCACGATGGAATCTCTGCACATCCGGTCCAGGTCGCTCGACGCGGGCTCCGTCCCCACAAAAACTTTGTCGCACCTGCCGGCCAGCGACCCCACGTCACCCGGAGATGCTGTTCGATTGCCAATCAGGCAGAAGCGGTACTGGGGCGAGCTGATTGCCACGCTCCTACTCTTCGTGATCGCTTTCGGCGAGCACCTCATCTTCACACCGCGGCCGCTACCGTTTCTGGAGGGCGACTTTGGGCTTTCCTTTCCGCTCACACGCCCGGAGACAGTTCCCATCAAATGGATGTTCATCTACTCCACCTCCGTCCCAATGCTGTGCATCCTGTTCGGCCATCTGCTGCAAGCGCTGCGCACGCGCAGCTCCTTCAAGACGCTGCTCGTGTCCTACCTCTGGTGTAGCCTGGGCATGCTGCAAGCGCTGGGCATCGTATTCGCCTTCGTCAATACGCTCAAGTTCATGACGGGTCGGCAGCGCCCAAACTTCTTCGGTTCGTGGCGGACCTATCGGTATCGCTGACGCACCGACTCCCCGCAGGCATGCTGCCAGTGTGTGCCCGCTTCCGCTGAGCGATTTGCATGCGTTGAACTCATTCGTCATCTATGTCTCTCATGCAGCGTTGTGCGACTACAAGGGGTACCGCGACGCGATTGCCAGCGGGGATCTGGCCAAGTACCACGCTTCAATCAACTCGGGCGCACTGGGCGATTTGTCGCACTGTCGCGCCCCCGCCCGCGACATCGCTGACTCCCTCCGCTCCTTCCCGTCCGGCCACTCGGCCATCTCGTGGTCTGGCATGGTGTACGCGAGCCTGTACCTGCGCGCAGCCTTCGGTGTGCCGGTAGGCGTGTCCATCTCGATTCCATCCATCTTCAGCATGATGCCCCTCCTGCTGTGAGTGCCCGCCGTCCCCTCCCCCGTAGTAGCCCGCGCACCGTGGCTTTCGCTTCGTGGCGATAGTTTGGAACTTACTGGAATCTGTCTGACGCGAGAACGGAGCCGGCGGCGTGTCACGCGGTCTCGTGCCGCATGCGCTTCACACGCCCTACATTTAGTTCGCCCCCCTCGAACCGCACGCCTGCAGATCCTCGTACATCGCTGTCTCTCGCGTGTGGGATAGGTGGCACAACACCGACGACATCGCCATCGGGACGGCGATCGGTATCTTTGCGGGCGCAATGGCGTGGCGGCACTACGTCGCACTGCGTAAGAGCGGACATGCGCCTAGCACAGGGGCAGCACGCCTGGAGAGCCAGGAGCGCGCTCGCACGCAGATGAAGACGTGGTTCAAGACTGTCGGGGCTGGCCTCTTTGGTGAGAAGAAGCATAAGCACAAGAAGCATGTCGAGATGGTGGATGCATCTCTCACGCAGCCGCTGCGCGAGGGTGCACTTGTGGCTGCATCTGCCAACCAGCACCCGCCCGCTGCGTTGCTGACGCCCAAAGCGCTTTCGCAGTATACGGGTCTCAGCAATGGCGAGTACCCTCCGGCTGGCGTGTCGCCAGTCACGCCTGCGATGCCAAGCCCCAGCCTCGTACCGCTGCTGCAAGCCGACAGCAGCCCAATGGCTGATCTGAATCTGCCCAAGCAGTCCAGCGTGAAGCAAGGCGTCCCCTTCTTCGAGCGTTTCTTCCGCGCTGCTGCTGAGGACACGACGCCCAAAGAGCAAGCACGCATGCAATCGCAGCTGCCCTCGACCCCAGTGCTGAGCAGCCTGGTGGCTGCAGCAGCAAGCTCGCCTGCCGACTCCACACAGCGAGGTCACATCCGCTCGTCGTCGAGTTTGCCGGATGCCACTACCGGGGCCGTTCTCGCCGTTGATACCAGTCCAGGTGCAGGCTTCCTGTCCAGCAGCGGTGGTACCCCGTCGGTGTCTGAGTCGTCTGGGGCTTCCCCCGTGGCGGTGGCGCCTCTCGGCGCAAGCGCCAGTGGTAGCGGTGTCAACAAAGCCAAGGTGTCGCCGATGGCCTTCGATAGCAGTGACCGGAGCGTGTCCATGGTTGACGCGCCGCCCTTGCAGCCTCGGTCAGCTGGCGATAGTGACCGGAGCGCAACCGCCGGCGTGTCACCTGTCGCGTCAGACGGTGCTGGCGTGGGTTCGATAGCTGGACGATCCCCAGCCGATCGGGCGCCTGCTGGTGTGGTGCGGAGGGCTCCCAGCACAGGCTCGCGGCTTCCAGGCTCGGCTCCCGCCGTATCGTCACCCCTGAGTAAGCAGGTGTTTCGGTCCTAGGATCCCGGGGCTGCAACTGCGGACGATCGTGGATGCCGCTGAGCTGTCGCCTGGGTAAGTGGCACGACGCTGCGTGGTTCATAAATTTCATGCATGATCCCCGCGCCATCCCACCTCCGCGCCTATTCCTCGCCATGCTACCATGCTGATATGTGTTCAAGCTGCTGTCCGTTGTCACGATTTACACTGCGCCGCACTCCCTCATGCCAGGCGCTGGCAGCCGCATGACTATGGATGCAGTATTGATCACGATGCTGCTCAATCGCGTTGCTCGTGCGGCCTGCTAGCCGATTTTGCGATCCGAGTCGGTCCAGCACCCAAGATGTTCAGTAATGGGGTCGATTCAAATCATCGTGCACCGCGACTTAGTCATCGATATTGCAAACGATTCGACGAGCTGGTACGGGAAACAACAGGACACTGCGCTCAGTCGCGTATCAAATCTCGTTCCTGCTCCCGCGCGCACTCGCTTGCGCGGCATGTGTGAACCCAGCTTAGACTTGAAGCCGACGGCGGGGCCACCAGCTCTCTTGACCTGAATAACACCCGCTCGCCCATCGCGACAGGGCTCCGCCACGCCCGTTGCCTCGAGGAGGCAGGGGAATCGCGCTGCCAGTGTGCAGTCAGCACACCTTCGAGCTTGCCTCCTGCCCCAGGCTGATGCTTGGGCCACGAGCTTGCAGCTTCCAGCGTGAGCTGCGCTGGACAGGTGCGCGCGTGTGCGCCGCCGTACACTCCGCAGTATGTGTCGCAGCGCAGCGCAAGCTGACACGGCTGAAGGGCGTGGCATGTGCGATGGCCCACTCCACAAGCCCGCGACCACAACGCGAGGCGCGCTCTGAGGCTATCGGGTGCACAGCTGCCTTGTGTGTGCGCAGGGCAGCCGCCACGCCGACGACGACAGGAGAGCACGCGAGGGTTCGCCAGCTTCACGGCGCCTGTCGGCATCCTGGCGCACAGCTGGAAGCACGTCATTAGCATGACGGCATTGCCGGCAGGCAGTGCACGCCGTGATCAGGACGGCATCACTGGAGGGCGCAGGCTTGCATCCGCATGCCGCACAGCGGCCGCAACCACCCCCGGTGGCGTCAAAGAGGCAACGACCGCCATGCTGGTTGGGTGCGACGCCGAGGTCCCTGGAGCGGCTGAAACCGAATGAGCGCAAAGGCAGCCCGTGGTTGCAGCTCGCCCGGAAGGGCGGCGCAGGCGAGCGCCCCGCGATGTCCGTGCGGTTGTCCCTCATTGGTCCAAGTCAACAGGCAGGACTCGACAAAGCTCAACGCATCCACACCGTTCGAACTACGGACGAAGCGCCGACGATGGAGCAGAGTCCATGCAAGTCTCCGCGGCAGTGCGCTGCTCACTTCTTCACGTTCAGCGCCGTCAGCTTCCTCATCCTCTTGCGCAGCTTCTGAAGCTTATGTCTATTCATCATGGTGCGTCGCCGCCGCTTAATACTAATGCATCGCACAGCATCACCGACCGCACAGCGGCTCATTGCACCCCCCACAACGCTGGTGCGGGCAGCGCACGCCAGCCGAGAGAGCGAAGAAATCGTTCGCTGAACAGAAAAAGCGGCGGGTGCCACAGCAGCGGCTGTCGCGCTGCCCGTTCCGCTGCATACTGCAGCGGTGCGTGCGACGCAGCGCACAGCCCCTCCAAGGACGCGCTGCATGTTTGGCGCCGACGTTTGAAGCACCAGAAAAATGATTACGTGGTAGAACAGGACAGCGGTATCGCTCCGGAGTTTGTGTTGCTGCAGGCCACACGATTGGCTTGAAAATGGAGCAAAACGCGCAATGTCAGTCGGTCGGTCAATCGGCACGGATCGCCGCAGATTGATGTGGAAAGCACAAGTTTTGCGTTGTCCACGACGTCTCCTGGCGACAGTGGAAGACTGGTCACATCCACTTCCGGCTACGCGCTTGCACGGGCGGCTCAGTTGACAGCTGGACCCGGCCTGAAGGGACTTCCACAAAACCCGCTTGCCATGGAGGCTCTCCCGACGGTGGAAGCGTTTGTGCATGAACGCTTGACCAAACTCGGCATCGACGCAGACTCGTACGCAAACTACGTGGCAGGGGTGCTTGCGGACGACTCACAGTCGAATGATGAACGGAAGGCAGTGCTGAGCGAGATGCTTGTCCTCACAGTCGAAGACAGGGACATCACGGAAGATGTGTCCGGCTTCCTGGACGAAGCTTTCGTGTTCCAAGACGCAGAGGTTGTCCGAATCCGAGAGGAGCGCACGCTGGCCTCCGCTCGCGCGGCGGAGGAGGCTGCGGCACGCGCCGGCCGCGCCGAGTCGAGTGCGAAGGAGCTGGAGGAGCGACGGCAGGACGAAGCGGTGAAGCGCGCGATCATGCTGCAGTACGGATACGTGGAGGAGGAAGGGGAGGAGGGCGCGGGCGATGCGGCCGCGTCAGGAGCGGCCGGAAAGGGCGGGAAGCCGAAGAAGGAGAAAGCCGGCAGCGCGGAGGCCGCAGCACAGGCCGCGCGCGGCTCGCGCCTCGACGCCGCGCTGGACGAGATCGACGACGTGACGGCGGAGCGCGCGCGCGACACGGGGATGGGTCGCCGCGCGAAGCGCGCAGCAGCGGCCTCCGGCGACGTGGAACGCGCCGCAGCGCGCCAGCGGGAGCGCGAGGAACTCACGAAAAGCGCCCTCGCCAGTGCAGGCAACCTCGCCGCCCGCGCGGCGCTGGGGGCAGCCACCGCCGGCATCGGTGGCGCGGGCGGCGGCGCCAAGTTCAGCCGCGACGCAGCGCGGGAGCGCGACGATCTCACGGCGGACATGCTTGGCCGCGGCTCCGGCAGCGCAGCCGCGTCTGCGTCCGCGGGCCGTGGCAAGGGCGCAGGCGCCACCGCAGGCGCCGCCGCCGCAGGCAGTGCCGCTGCAGGCGGCGGCGGCGACGACAGCAGCGACGGGGAGGAGTACGGGGCGCGGTATGACGACGACGACGACGGCCCCGCTATCTCCAGCGTCTCCGCGCCCAGCGGCAGCGGGCGGCCTGCCGTCGTGCACTATGACCCCCTCGCAGAGCTGGGGCGCATCGACAACCGCGCGGCGGCGCGCGACAGGGCGAAGGCGCGGCTGGAGGAGGAGTCCAGCAAGCACTCGAACGAGCAGCGGCGGCTGAAGGAGGCGGCGGAGGCGGCGCGGTGCGTACTGGCGTGGCGCTGGGCAGGGCGCCAGGGGGGCCGGCTGCTGTCAGCGGGTTATCGCATGAGCTGCAGCTGCGTGGGTGCTGTTTTGTTCATCGGAAGTGAGGCTTCGCATCCTCACCGCTTTACCACTGGCACTCGTTTTGGCTGTCCATCCCGGCCCGGCCATCTGTCAACCTTTCACCCCCAATGCTTGCTCATGCCGCCCCCTCTGTGTCTTGCAGCGCTGCACGTGAAGTTGCGAGACAAAACCGATACACGAACGCGACAGGCCTGACTGGAGGGCGCGCGTAGGCGCGATATCGAATGCGACGATGGGAGTGCCTTGAGCATATGCTCGTTGTTTAGGCGCTTCACGCGTGTTGTCAGTTGCGATTTGTGACAACGCATTCGCTCGGAGTGTGCATTCGGGTGGTTGCTTGACAATGTGAGCGCTGTATGTTGACTAGGGCCAGTTTTTCAAGCTTGTTGTACGCACGTCTCCAGGCAATCATCGTCGAAGGCACGGGGTACTACCCAGTGGTATCCTACCAGGTGCGGTAGATGAATGTCTTGCATTTCATAACCGCGGCCGCGTAGTCTGCGAAACGTCAACTTCCAATGCCTGCTAGCGATTCGGCCCCTTGTGGTTGCTGCCGGAAGCCGAGATCGAGGTCTCATCAGTGATGGAATCGGGAGACCGGAGGTTGTGACTGCAGTTGTCATGAGTGTCGTATTTGGTGCCGAAACGCTTTCCTTCTACTAGAGCTTTCAAATTCCGCCTGGAATGTCTGCAGAGTCAGCCAGCTTGCAGCGGTTTGGGCCGACGCTCGCTTGCGCAGTTTGCGCCAAACTCATCCATGACATTGTCGCGCAAACAAGCGCGGTGAATGCCAGGTGCCAGTGAAGTCTCGTACACGCTTGACTGCTTTGCTAAAAGAGCGCCACGATTCACGTCAGCCAGAGTACCATCCTCAGCACTGAGAGAGGCCGAAGCGGCAGGTGCGACGACAGCTGGCGGGGCTCCGGTTACAGCGGCGGAGCTGACGGGAACTGCGCATGGGCGACAAAACAACGGGAGAGTTGTTCTGCCCCGGCGGCTGCGGCGGAGGTGCCCGCTGAGGTGGAGTCGACCGCAGAGGCGGCTCCTGAGGCGGCCATTGCAGATCAACAGCTTTCAGACTCCAAGCGCAAACGCATCGAGGCCAAGGAGGACCAGGAGGGCGAGGAGCAGGAGGAGGGAGCGAGCTCCGTCATCGTGGACACCAAGCGGCAGCGACATGATGGGACGGCAGTGACCGTCAAGTAGGGACACCCTGGCCCAAGCTGTGCCGTTGCCGTCGTGAGTACAACAAAGTCGCGTGAGTGTGTGATGTGAGGGGGTGAAAGAGCCCAGCTTGCGTTGATGACGCGGTGTTGGGTGTTGGGCTAAATTTGAGGGCAAGGCGGCGCTTGAAGGCGCAACTGTTAAAGCGTCGAGCTGATGCGCCCCCCAGCACACTGGACGGCCGACGTCAGTCTTGGAGAGCCGTGTGCTACGAGCACCACGCATCGATTGCTTCTTCGGCGATCGGGTGCAAACTGGCGCCGAACACACGCTCAGCTGCGACCGCCGAAAAGTACGCACAGACTTTGATCGAAGTTTCAAACGCTTGTCTCGCATGCATAACGACAGCACGACGAGACTGCGCTGCCCAGCCTCGCACGCCTGTTCGGTGCCACGAACTACACAGGCTCTGCGCGCACCTTTTCGTGTTCAGCGCGTACACAGCCACGACACTGCCCCCGACCGTTCTCTCCGGCAAGTGGACCCCGGCGTTGTTTACGCCGCGTGGGCCAAACTCCCCCGCGTTCTCGTGCATCACCACAGCTGCCGTGGATCTCTGGCTGAGATCCCGGACGTCATTGGCCCCGCAGCTCTCGCCTCATGACCGCGAGAAACGTCCACTTCAGCGGTGCGGGTTTTTCCACCGCGGGTGTGTGATGCCGCAGCCGCCCCCAATGAGACTGCAGTGTACACAGGCAAGTCAACCCTGGTGCAGTTTGGGAAGAACACGGGGGCGCGCTCGAA
>Ga0208629_101347_pt1 | contig 10269 bp, 11 predicted proteins | sample LakWasMet19_HOW5_2_FD_183865 | JGI IMG/M metagenome (GOLD analysis project Ga0208629, IMG submission 183865) | Freshwater sediment methanotrophic microbial communities from Lake Washington under simulated oxygen tension - Sediment Metagenome... | ecosystem: Environmental > Aquatic > Freshwater >...
AACTTGGATTTTTTTGTTATTGACTCAAAAAACGACATGATTTATCTCTCTTGATTTAGTAATTTATAATCGCAAGCTATAGAATAACAGCAGAGCAGATAACGACACTAATTCAAATGTGTAAATAACACACCACCTACCCACAACAAAGAGAAAATAATGAACGAATCAAACGGTTGCGACATTGCCAGAGAAAAAGTAAATCTGGAAACATCGCAAATTGCCTGGAAGGAACTGCAACGCTTTTTTGCCGCCGGCGCTGCGGTATTTATTGCATCAGACCTGGATTTAGTCGATGTGGCCTACCAGTTTTCCATCGACAATAAAGACCAGGTTGCGGTGTGGATGCAAAGCAATCAAGTTGCTCTGGTCTCCGACCAACAGGCAGCCGACTGGTTTGAGGCTGACGCCGAGGTATGGGCCGTTGTCGTCAAACCCTGGATATTGGTTCAGGAATAAGTCACACCGTTTAAGGCATGTTTGCCTTAAACTTTCCCTCGTGAACCGGATCTTCCCTTACCTCTTGATTCGATCCGCTTACTGTCAGGCTGCTTAACCCCACGAACCGTTGGTTTGGCGCCGCGAGCCGCCGGTTTTTTGGTATGCCGCATATCCTTTTTGCCGGTCGTTTTATTGGGCGCGTTCTTTTTAGGCGCATCGATCACTTTCAGTGAAACCGGCTCATAGCCGGTATCGGCCACACGCGGGATTTGCCGCTTGAGCAGTTTCTCGATTTCCACCAGCATCCAGGCTTCTTCCGGACACACCAGCGACAAGGCCTCGCCATTGGCACCGGCCCGTCCGGTACGGCCAATGCGGTGAATATAATCTTCCGGCACCTGCGGCAAATCGAAATTCACCACATGCGGCAAGTCGTCAATATCCAGACCGCGTGCGGCAATATCGGTGGCAACCAATACCAAAACCTTGCCGGTTTTAAACTGCTCCAGCGCTTTATTACGTGCGCCCTGCGTTTTATCGCCATGCAACGCCGCCGTACGGATGCCGTCCTCAATCAGCTGCTTTTCCAGACGATCGGCTCCGTGCTTGGTACGCACAAAAACCAATACCTGTTTCCAGTTATTGCTGCCGATCAGGTAGGACAGTAATTCGCGCTTGTACTCGCGGCCGATGCCGTAAACCCGTTCCGCGACATTTTCAGCCGTAGCATTCTGCTTGGCGACTTCGACTTCAACGGGATTGTTCAATAACTGCGCGGCCAGCGATTTGATCACATTGGGCACAGTCGCAGAAAACAACAGACTCTGCCGTTTCTTGGGTATCAGCGCCATAAGTTGCTTAATATCGGGCAAAAAGCCCATATCGAGCATACGATCCGCTTCATCCAGCACCAGCACTTCCACGTTGGACAGGTTGATATTGCGCTGCTGCACATGGTCGATCAAGCGTCCCGGCGTCGCCACCACGATATCGCACCCCCGGCGCAATTGACGGGTCTGGATGCCGATACTCGCACCGCCGACCACCGCTTCCGCATGGTACGGCAAATGTGCGCCGTAAGTTTTTACGCTTTCATAGACCTGCGCGGCCAGTTCACGGGTCGGCACCAAAATCAGTGCTCGAACGCGGCGCGGTTTTTGATGCGGATCGTGATTCTCGGCCAGCCGTTGCAATAACGGCAAGGTAAAACTGGCGGTTTTTCCGGTGCCGGTTTGTGCGCCTGCCAACACGTCCTTGCCTTCAAGGATCAAGGGAATGGCTTTTTGCTGTACCGGTGTAGGAGTGGCATAGCCTTGATCGGCTACGGCTTTAAGGAGTTCGTCGGCTAAACCGAGCTTGGCGAAAGACATTTGGAACCTCTGGTAAAAAAATCGTTCAAGATCGCAAGATCATGAGTGTTGGAATGGGGAACGGCCGGCCGTTAAAACTTAAAAAATATCACCACGAAAACACGAAGAGCACGAAGCTAATTTCTTTGTGCTCTTCGTGTCTTCGTGGTGAACTAACCAATGTGCTTAAGTTAATACGTATGGAGCGCGCACCTTCACCCCCCCGTCATATTCATATAGCGCAATATAACCGGCTGCTCGTTAATATTAAATTCGTGTTTTTCCGGCTTAATCAGCATCGCGTCGACAATGGCCTGTTTCAGCACCGCCATGTCGCCCGGATTAGCCCTGATAACCTGTTTTAAATCGACCGAATGCTCATTGCCCAAACATAACAGCAAGCGCCCTTCAACGGTTAAGCGCACCCGGTTACAAGTGCTGCAAAAATTCTCGCTGTGCGGAGAAATAAAACCGACGCGGGTTTGCGTCCCTGCCACATTAAAATAATTCGACGGCCCGCCGGTTTTTTCAGGTGTAGCGATTAACGTAAAATTTTGCGCCAAATCGGCCTTGATCAAATCGCTGGAATAATAAGCGTCGGCCCGGTCATGCTGACTGACAACACCCAGCGGCATTTCCTCGATAAAACTGATGTCGATGCCGTTATCGACCGCAAATTGGACCAGGTCGTTCACTTCCTGATGGTTCCTGTCTTTAAGAATAACCGCATTGATTTTGATCCGCTCAAACCCTGCCGCCTTGGCAGCCTGAATGCCTCTAAGCACCTGATGCAAATCGCCGGTCCGGGTTATCGCCTTAAACTTGTCGGCATCCAGCGTATCCAGGCTGATATTGATGCGTTTTACGCCCGCCTCTTTTAAAGACGCCGCCATCGTTTCAAGCTGAGAGCCGTTGGTCGTTATCACCAACTCATTCAGGCTTTCGATGCGCCCGATATTTTGCAACAGTTCCAACGCGCCTTTCCTGACCAAAGGCTCGCCGCCGGTGATCCTGATTTTTTTTACGCCCAATTCGGCGAATGCTTGCGCCAGCGTATAAATCTCTTCCAGCGTCAAAACCTGAGCGCGCGGCAAGAACGTCATATCTTCAGCCATGCAATACAGGCAACGGAAATCACAGCGGTCGGTAATCGAGATTCTCAAATAATCAACGGTTCTGCCGAAGCGGTCGATTAATTGAGCGGGGGGGGACGGATGAGTCATTAGCGCGGCGATAAAAAATCCAAGACGCCAATATTAACATAGTATTGGGCTTTTATAGAGCGTATCTGGCTACCTCGTTTCCACAACCTGAGGGCGCCTTTAATAATTACCCCGGCCAGCCCCAATTTTTTGATACACTGAACCCCGCACTAAGCGCAATTTACCCAACAGCATTGACAGAAAATCGCCATGAAACGCAACAATGCCCTGACCATACTCAAAAAAATAAAGCCCATACTGACACAGCAGTTCGGTGTTACCCAAATGGCATTATTCGGTTCAACCGCACGCGATGATGCCGGTGAAAACAGCGATGTGGATATTCTGGTTGGATTTGATGGGCCTGCCACCTCGGCGCGCTATTTTGGCGTGCAATTCTATCTGGAAGACCAGTTGGGTTGTCCGGTCGATCTGGTCACCGAAAAAGCCTTGCGCCCTGAGTTACGTCCTTTTATCGAAAAGGAAGCTATCAATGTCTGAACCGGTAACGCGTGAATGGCGTTTTTATCTGGACGATATGATAGTCTTTGCCGAAAAGGTACTCAGTTATACCGATGGCTTTGACCTGCAACGCTTTGTCGTTAGCGGCTTGAATTACGATGCCACCGTGCGCAATCTGGAATTAATCGGCGAAGCCGCCACCCATATTCCCGATGCAATCCGACAAAATAATCCGCAAATTCCCTGGCGGATGATTATCGCTACCCGTAACCGGTTAATTCATGGTTATCTCGGCATTGATAACGACACTTTATGGAGCATTATCCAGACAGATATTCCCGCGTTGTTACCGCTATTGCAGCATCTACAAAAAACAGAAATATGAGCGAATGTTATTCAAATAATCAAGTGTCGACGTTTAGCGGGTGCCAATTAATCCCGAACGATGGGCTTCTATCCTATGGCCCTAAAACCGCCTTGCAGTTGTTGCATAGCTGCGTTAATGACGAATAACTGCAAGACGGTTTTAGTTTGACACTAGGTTTCACCGCTTTGTTTTCATCGCTAAATGCACCATTTTAGAGACTGTCCTGTATGTCGTTCAATTCAAACGTTAGGCGCTAGCAAATGAAGCTCTACAAGTACCGAGAGTTGAAAGACGGCAGTGACGAAGCAATCGTGCACGTTCAAAGCATTCTTCAACAGCAGGCGTTCTGGTGCGCCAAACCAGACACGCTAAACGACGATCAAGAATTTTCTTGGCGTTGCGACTATCAGTCGACTGCAGAAACAGTCGGACTCTTGGCTACGCTGATCAGCCATGAACGAAACCTCCCCTTTGCCGAGGCATTGGAACAAGTCGAGCATTTCGTTGCATCAAGCAGCCTTGAAAACGTAGCTGCACCTGTTATCGCAAGCCTCATTCAGCAATGTCGGTCCGAAGTCGGATTATTGTGCTTTGGCATCTCTCCAAACAACCCCACTCTTTGGTCTCGATATGGAAGCAATGGCGAGGGCGTCTGCATAGAGCTTGATGTGCCAGACCTCCTACTTAACACTCAACTGTTTGAGGTTCAGTATGCTCACGAGAAAGTTGTCCACATTGACGACCTCCTACGTGCCTACTTCGCCGACGCAAAGAAAATGTATTCACTGGCGTTTCTCACGAAGCCTGAAAAATGGGCACCAGAAGAAGAGGTTCGCTTCGTCTCGTCAAAGCAGAGTGTCTCTGTTCGAATCGAAGGCGCGCAAGTCTCGGGCCTTTACTTGGGTCGTTCGCTCTCTGCAAGCACTGAGGATCGAGTGAGAAACATTGTAAAGGCTTTGCCTTATGAAACTATGCTTCATCAGCAACCAAACGCCTAACTAGGGCGTTATGTGTGAGAAATAGATACCGTGAACCTGTTGTCCGTGTGTAGCGAAAACCGACTGCGAAGCCCCACCGCAGAGGAAGTATTCTCAAAGTACCCCTGCGCATTCATGCTATTGGCGCAGGTACCAATGCAGATGCCGAAAAGCCTGTCTCAGGCGATCTCATCGAGTGGGCCGACGTGGTCTTCGTGATGGAGAAAACTCACAGAAACAAAATATCGAAGAAATACAAAAAGCTTCTGAAGGATAAGCGTTTGGTGTGCTTAGATATTCCGGATGTCTACGAGCGCATGCAACCCGAGCTAATAAAGTTGCTGGAAGCCAAGGTTCCGAAGTATATCCGCATCTAGGCAGCCAAGGCGCGCACAGCACGCCCTACGGGTCATTGATTTCACTCAATCCAAAAAAGCCCTGATCGCCGCTATCCCCTGACCTCCGCTTTGCCGTGCTGTGATCAGGCTGGATTCAGTCATGCCGCCTAGGCCGTAAACAGGCAGGTTGACTTTGGCGACCAATTCGACAAATTGCTCCCAGCCCAGCGATGCGGCACCCGGATGGGTTTGGGTTGCCAGCACCGGGGCCAGCACGGCAAAATCCACGCCTATGTTTTGCGCATGTTGCAGTTGTTCGAGGTTGTGACATGACGCGGAGAGCCATTTAGGCCTCGTGGTCAAGGCGTGTCCTGAGCTTAGCCGAAGGGCCATTAAGTCGCGGCTGGTCAGATGGATGCCGTCTACTTCGACTGAACATTCAACGGCAGAATTCATTAACAGCACCGCCTGTTGCTGTTGGCATAACGGGTAGGCCTGCTCGATAAACTTTGCGACAGCGGCAGACGGCAGATTTTTCAATCTGGCCTGGATCAGCTTGATGCCTCGGTTCAGTATCTTTTGCAGGTTGGTCAGCAACATGGCCTCATCCGCGTCATCCAGAATCGCGTAATAATGCGGCAATCGGGCGGCGGTGATGATCGGCTGGTTGGCGGCAGGGAATGCGTAGTGTTCCAGTTCAGCCGGGGTCACCCATTTAAACGGTTGGCCTTCCAAGCTTTTGGCTTCGCCTGAAAACTGTTCGACCAAAAAAACGTTTAGTTGTACGAACCGGTCGGGATACTGGTGGTTGACGGCAATCAGCGGGGTTGCCGCTGTTACGGTGATGTTGAGTTCTTCCTTGAGTTCGCGGGCCAGCGCTTGTTCTGCGGTTTCCGATGCTTCAATCTTGCCGCCGGGGAATTCCCACAGGCCGCCTTGGTGCAAATCGGCATGGCGCAGGGAAATCAGGATTTTTCCTTCCGGGTTTTTGACTACGCCTACGGCGACTTGGAGTGGGTTCATGTTTTAGTGAATGCTGGAACGATCATCGTAATAGACAAGTGTCTGGGGTACACCGTCATTCCGGCAGGGATTGCCGGAATCCAGTGCACAGGGATGTGAATTCTTGATATTGCTGTCTGTTTCGGTATCGCCATCCATGGCTTCTGGATCCCGGCAATCCCTGCCGGGATGACGTACTTTAAAATACTTGTGTATATCGACGAGCACCGTGATATGGGAACAATAAAGCCTTTCGCCTTGTGCCTTTCACCTGCTTTTAAGTCCTATATTCCGCATTGATCTTCACATACTCATACGAAAAGTCGCAGGTTAACACTTCCTGCACCGCGTCGCCGCGGCCTAGTTTAACGGTCACGATGATCTCTTCCTGGTTCATCACCCGCTGCCCAGCTTCCTCGGTGTAATCGTCGGCTCGGCCGCCGTTTCTGACGATGCAGACATCGTCCAGATACAGCTGTACATTTTCCAGCACCATGTTTTCGACGCCAGCGCGGCCCACTGCCGCCAGTATCCGCCCCCAATTCGGATCACTGGCGAAAAAGGCGGTTTTAACCAGCGGCGAATGGGCGATGGTTTTGCCGACGCGCACGGCTTCTTCATCGGTCAAGGCCTGCTCGACGACGATGCGCATCAGCTTGGTTGCGCCCTCCCCGTCCCTGACGATGGCTTCCGCCAGTTGCTTGCAGACGGTCATCACGGCGTCGGCAAAAATTTGATAATTCTCGCTATCCTGTTTGATTTCAGGAGCCAATGAGCAGCCGCTCGCCATCAATACGCAGGCGTCGTTGGTCGAGGTGTCGCCATCGACGGTGATGCGGTTGAACGATTGTTCAACGGCCAGGGCCAGACAGTTTTGCAACAGGGCTTGGCCGATTTTCGCATCGGTGGCCATAAAGCCCAGCATGGTCGCCATATTCGGCTGGATCATGCCCGCGCCTTTGGAAATGCCGTTGATGGTGATGGTTTGACCCTCGATCTCGATGACCTTGGACACGCCTTTCGGGAAAGTGTCGGTGGTCATGATCGCCTGGGCGGCCTTGTCCCAGTTGGCGGTATCCAGGTTGCTTACGGCTTCCCGCAAGGCGGCTTTGATTTTGCCCACCGGCAGCGATTGGCCGATAACGCCGGTGGAAAACGGCAGCACCTGGGCTGCTACACCGTCGACCACTTCGGCAAGGTCGGCGCAGGTCGCCAAGGCATCTTGCATGCCCTGCTCTCCGGTACCGGCATTGGCATTGCCGGAATTGATCAGCAACCAGCGCGGCGCATGAGTCAGATTCGCTTTCGCCACATGCACGGGCGCAGCGCAAAAGGCGTTCTGGGTAAAAACTGCCGCACAGGTTGAATGCTCGGCCATTTGTATCACCAAAATATCATCCCTGACGGTTTGCTTGATGCCTGCGTTCGCTGTACCCAGCGTTATGCCTGCGACTGGATGCATGATTGGAAAACTGCACTGCCCTACTGCCATAAGTTAAGCCTCTTTTAATTTTGGATTTACCACGAAGGACACGAAGTTTTTGCCTTGCTTTTCTTCGTGAACTTCGCACCTTCGTGGTGAGTTTTTCAATTTTTCAAAACACGCGTCAATCTTTAAAAAACACAAACACATTATCGATTTTTTTAACTTCCACGCGCATCAGTTTGCATTGCTTTCTTATTTTTTCCAGCTGTTGCGGCTGCTCGCTGATTGCAAAAGGCAAAATCACTTCCACTTCAATCTGGCCGTCCAGATAGTGGATTCTGAAATCTTCTATCACCCGCTTAAAATCCACCAGATAGCTATCCAATAGCCGTTGCACATCCCCGCGAGACAGCGGCCTGGATTGCTCTTGTAAGCTTTCGTCATCTTCAGGATCGACATGCACCAGCACATCCATCACATCGTCAAAACGCCTGATCAAATCATCCCTGACTATATCGCCAATCATGTGCCCTTCCGAAACGGTAATCCGGGGATCGACGACGATATGCGCATCGATCAGCGCATCCTCGCCCATTTGCCGGGTGCGCAACAAATGAATGCCTTCGACACCGTCAATAGCGTGAATGGCGGTCCTGATCTCGGCGACCAGCGCGGGAGGCAATGAAGTATCGACCAGTTCCTTGATGCTCTGAAACACCAGATTCAAACCGATTTTAGCTACCATCAACGCGACCACGACGGCGGCAACGCCATCGGCCAACGGATAGCCCATCATCACCGCGCCTATGCCGAATAAAACCACCAGCGATGAGATCGCATCGCTACGCTGATGCCAGGCATTAGCCAGCAGTAATTTGGAGCGAGTCTTTTTGGCGATGCGCTTGGTGTATTGGTATAGCCATTCGTTAATCAGGATTGAAAGCGTCGCAACGCCCAATGACAACACGTTGGGCACCGGCAGACGCTCGGGACCCGCCATGCGCTCCATGACCGACCAGATGATAACGCCGCCGATCGCAATTAAGCTGCCTCCCAAAATGACCGTCGCTATGGTTTCGAAACGGCGGTGGCCGTAGGGATGATCATGGTCCGCCTCGCGACTGCCCAACCTGACTGCAATAATGACCAGCAGGTCGCTGAGCAGATCCGATAGCGAATGAATGCCGTCGGCAATCAGAGCCGCAGATTGCCCAAGGATGCCGAAGCCGATTTTGATCAGCGTCTGGAGAACATTAATCCCCGCGCCGACATAGCTGGCCCTGGCTTTTAGTTTATCCCTTTTTGCGGCATCTGAAACCTCAGCCATTATTTGCCCGCTGCCACGATAACATCTCGTTCCCGTGTGCTACGGGACCCACTGCCGAACCAGAGAGCTTTCCACTGCTTCACGCGGCGCGTGGGAACCGTAGCGTAGAGGGGCGGGATCACAACTAAAAGCTCGGTCATTACGACGCGCCCACTTCCAGAATAATAATGTATTCATGATCGCCCGAAATGGTTTCCAGCACCTTATGCCCATTGATCCGGCACCAGGTCGGAATGTCCTGCATCACGCCGGGATCGGTGCAGATAACTTCCAATTGATCGCCCGCTTTAAGCTGTTTGACTTTATCCTGGGTGCGAATAACCGGCAACGGACACAGCAGGCGGCGGGCGTTTAGGATTTCCCTGCTCATATAAACCATTCCTGCGGAATTTCATCCGCGGCAAACGGCTTAATCTGAATAATCCGTTCAGAACCGTCTTTATCGGCAATACTCACATCGACTTGTTCGGCATCACGGCCCTGTCCGTAGCGGGCGGTAATTCTTGCCGCCAGGAACAAATCCTCAGCGGAAGGCGAGCCGTCCACCAGCACCAGGGGACCGGCATGGCTGGCGCAATGCAGGGTGATAAATTCTTTTTTGTAACCCTGCATAAAACGGCCTTCGCCTTCTTCTCGGGCTACGATGACTTTAAAGTTTTGCTCCGGCCTGATGTGTCTGCCGACTTTCAGCAACATCACATCATCCAGATCATATTGCTTGTCGCCGTCACGCGCTTTCCATAAGTCAACCAGTTTTGACGAATAGCTGGCGTCGGTCAGAAAACAGCAGCCGCCCGCAGGCTGGGCATATTCATCAAAGCCGAAACCCTCGGCCATCGCCATCTGCGGCTTGCGCGAGCGTCCGCTAAAATCATGCAGTTTTTCCCGATCGACCCAGCCTTCGCGTTCCGGCAGGGTTGCAGGCAGATTCTTGGCGCACAAAGGCCGCAATAATAAATCATCGGCGCCGGATTCTTTGGATATGATCGGCATCGTCGCTTTGCGTTGCGACATCGGACGTTGGCCAATCACTTCGCCGGTGATGATGAAGTCGAAATCGTTTTCCACTATCCATTGCTTGGCCTTGTTGACCATGAAAATCTTGCAGTCCAGGCAAGGGTTCATGTGCGCCCCGTAGCCGTGTTTGGGATTGATCAGGACGTCTTTGTATTCTTCGATGACATCGACGATATGCAGCTTCATGCCTAGCTGCTCGGCGACCCATAAGGAGTTGTTGCGTTTAGGCTTGGCCTTGTCGCTGGCCCTGATCGCATGGGTGTGGCCTTCCACGCAAAAACCGGTGAAGAAGTTGATGCCTTCGACATGGACGCCTTGTTCCATGATGGTTTTCGCCGCCAGCATTGAATCCAGTCCGCCG
>Ga0208629_101348_pt1 | contig 10263 bp, 13 predicted proteins | sample LakWasMet19_HOW5_2_FD_183865 | JGI IMG/M metagenome (GOLD analysis project Ga0208629, IMG submission 183865) | Freshwater sediment methanotrophic microbial communities from Lake Washington under simulated oxygen tension - Sediment Metagenome... | ecosystem: Environmental > Aquatic > Freshwater >...
CCTTACCCCCCGCCCCACCGCCCTTGGGTGTACTCGTCATGCCGCCTCGTCCCCCTGCAGGTACCGGCCGCGTGCCTGCCTGCGACGTGATCGTGGGGCCGGGCAACCGGTGGGTCACGGCCGCCAAGTCCCTCGTCGCAGGGCACTGCGCCATCGACATGCTGGCAGGGCCTTCCGAGTGCCTCGTCCTCGCCGACGACAGCGCGGACGCCAAGGTGCGTGCGGCTCCGCAGGCCCGGGCGCAGCGCTGGGTATCGACAGCAGCGTGGCTCGCGCCAATTCTCATGGGCTCACAACAACGGCGCGAGGCCTCATGAACCCCAGGGTTCGCGCGCCACGCCAGGCCGAAGCTTGGTAATGCTCGTGTGCATCGCTCATTTGTGGTGCCTCCTCACATCGACGGCATCGCTGCGCTGCACGAATACGCCGCTGATATGTGACTGTCACTCTGATCCTCCGCCCTGCTCCCCTTCTCCTCCGCGCCGCAGTTGATAGCGGCGGACCTTCTGGCGCAGGCGGAGCACGACACGGACGCTCTGCCCATCCTGGTGACGACCCACGAGCCGCTCATTGCGCAGGTGGAGGCGCAGCTGGCGTCCCAGCTGTCAGTGCTGCCGACGCGGGAGACAGCCGCTGTCAGCATGACTAAGGTGCGTCTGCCAGCTCTCTCGCTTCGCCGGTGCCGATTGATGTTAAATCCGCGTTCGTCGCTCCACTACGCCTGCCATGCGGGCGGGGGGCCGTTCAGCTGACCGCACCAAGCGCCACCTGTCCAGATTCGATCGCCTCTCGCATGTATGCTCCACCCCCTCCCCTCCCCTCCGCGCAGGGGTTTGTGGTGCTGTGCGGGACCATGGACGAGGCGGTGTCTGTCTGCGACACCATCGCTCCCGAGCATCTGGAGGTGCAGGTGGCGGACAGCGACGCCGTGTGGAAGCGCATCTCAAACTACGGCGGCATGTTTATCGGCGCCAACAGCGCGGGTGCGTGCAGAGCGCTGTGCGGAGGGCTGTGCAGAGGGCTGTGCCTGATTGTCACGAGCGCGGGTATTGGTGGTGGACCTTGGGACGTAGGCACGCGTGCTAAAGCGCCATCTGCCGCTGCCGTTGCGCTCACATCTTCCACCCGGAGTTACCCTTCCCTTGCTGCTGCAGAGGTGTTTGGCGACTACGGCGCCGGGCCAAACCACGTGCTCCCCACCAGCGGCACGGCTCGCTACACCGGCGGCCTGTCCGTCTTCACATTCTTGGTTCGTTTTCTTGCCGGGTGTGGCTGGCTGGCTCAGGAATGAGTGACCACTGACGCTGCTACGCTCCACACGCTGCTTCTGACATCCCCGTTTGTGCTCTTTGGCGCCCTCGGTGCAGCGCATTCGCACGTGGCTGCGCTCTGACGACGCCACCGCCGACCCCGCGGGCCTCAAGGAGGTGGTGGACGACTCCGCGCACCTCGCCCGCCTGGAGGGCCTGTTCGGCCACGAGGCGGCGGCACTGGCTCGCAGGCGGTGATAGGCGCGGTCGACTTGCTGCGGGCTGTGTGCTCAATTTGAGCTGACATTCACTCTGCTTGCGCATTCTTGCTCGTTTTGGCGTTTGAATCACACCTCAACGAGGTACCTCTCGAGAGCTCATCTCGTTAGACGCAGTGGCGTTGGGCGCTCTTGCCACACAAGGTTAATCGACAACCACCGGCCCCGGCAGCTGGGAGATCCATTCGAGTTTTTCGTTTGCTGGTCAACAGCTCCGAAAGCCATAGCAATAGCGACATGAGTGAGAGTGAGGCACTGGGACTCTGATCGATTCAATTTCAGGGCTGATACACGTGTCGGCTGGGGAGGCGAAGATCGACACTCCACCATGGCCTAGCATGCCGCGGACTATACAGCGTTAGTCAACGCCACCAACGTGTGTCTGCTCTGACGCACACGCACACTTGCAAGCCAATTTGCGCTACAACATGCGAGCGGCGACAAGCTCGCGCTGGCGAGCAAGCCACGACTTGACCGCCGGCGCTGACGAAGCCGCCCCGCTTGCACCGCTTCCATGGATGCGCTCTGCGGCAGAGACGTTCGCAAACGCCGCGCTGGCGTACGCTGCTCCGCGAAGCAACGCCCGCTGCTGATCTCGGCCAAACTGCAAGATAGCGAAGGGAATGCCATCGGAAAGGACGGTAGACGATACAATAGAGTTGTGTGTGAAAACAGGACGGAGCGAAGTGGCAACAGCGAGTGCCCAGCGCCACTACCACGGTGCACTTCCGCCGTACGCCGTACGGCCACCACCACACACGGCACCTCCGAAGACACGCTCTAGTCCCTCCCCAAACCAGCATCGCAGTGTCCGCACCTCGAAGAGCGCCGTCGTCACCAGCGAGTCTTCGCGGTGGTGCAGGTGCTGCAGGTCGCGCAGCTGCTGCCGCAGGTCCGCGCCCGCGCGCTCCTGCTTGCGCAGCTCAGCCTCCATCGCCTGCCGCGCCTCCTTGCTCTTGACCAGGTATACGTCCGTCTTTGCGAGGCGCTGCTCCATCTCCGCGACGCGCTCCTGCGCAGACGCGAGCTGCTCCTGCAGCTCGCGCCGCACGTCGCCCTTCGCGCCCTGCGCCGCCTCGGCGGCCGCGGCGGCCTCCTCGGCACGGGCGAGGGCTTCGTCGCGCGCCACGTGCGCTGCCTGCAGCTGCTCCCGCAGCTGGTCTGCCTTGGCACGCAGCTGCTCCGCAGCTCCCTTCGCCAGCTCCGCGTTCATCTCCGCGGCGTTGGCCGCCCGGCGGTGCTCCGCAAGACGGTCCTGCACCGACGCCGCGGCGCCCTCGGCGGCGGAGCGGGCAATGCTCTCCGCATGCAGCTGCGCCGTCAGCGCCTCCATGTCAGCGGCGTGCGTCTTCGCGGCCGCAGCGGCGGCGGCCTCGGCGGCGGCGGCGCGGGCTGCAGCCGCGGCGGCAGCCTCCTCAGCCGCCGCGAGCGCTGCGGCAGCTGGCGACGCGTCCGCGTCTGCAGCTGCGGCCGCGGAGGCCTCCGCCCGGGCGGCAGACGCGGCGGCAGCCTCGGCGGCCGCGGCGCGCGCAAACGCAGCGGTCGCCTCCTCTGCGGCCGCCGCGGCTGCAGCCTTGGTGCTTGCCACCTGTGCCCGCAGTACCTCGACCTCACGCTGCGCGCGGTCAACGCGCGCCCGCCACTCGGTCTCCGCCTCCGCGCTGAGACCCTCTGCAGCCGCGGCAGCCGCCGACGCGGCCTCCGCTTGCTCATGCAGCTGGTGCTGGCGCTCCGACGCGCTGGCCTCCGCCAGCTGTGACTCGAGCGCCGCCTTGCGCGTCAGCCACTCGCTGCGCTCCGCACGCAGGCGAATCACCTCGCCGTCCTTCGCAGACAGCGACGACGTCGCGTCGGACAGACGGGTCTCCGCGGCCTGCAGCTGCGCGCGCAGCGCGCCGATCTGCGCCTTGAGGGTGGACACGCCGCCCGCCTCCGACTCCAGCTCCAGCAGGCGCGCGGAGTACGCGGCGTTCGACTCCTCCAGCGCCTTCACCGTCGCCTGCACCTCCGCCAGCCCCTCCAGCTTGCCGCGCACCTTGCGCAGCTGCTCCTCCAGGCGCCGCGCCTCGGCGGCCTTCGCGCGCAGGATGTCCAGCTCGTCAGCGGTGGAGCGGACAGACTGCTCCAGGCGCGCGCGGTCCGCCTCAAAGGCTGCCGCCGCAGCGGCGGTCGCGGCGTCCTTCTCCGACAGCATGCTGCGCAGCTCGGCGATCTGGCCCTCCAGCAGGCGGATGGAGCTGCACAAACGGACGGACGGATGGACGGACGGGGGAGGGAGGGAGAGCGGGGGCGCGTGTGGTGGAGCGGAAGTGGGTGCGGGAGGGTGAAAATGCGCCAGTGGACGACGGAGACAGTCAGCACATCAGATCTGGAATGCGGGCACACAGGGTCTCCAGCGCGGGCACCAGAAGCACCGTCGCCACCGCCCCTTGCCCATGGTACTGCCGCTTCCAGTATGCGGTGGTCGCTCGCTGACAGCCAGCCCACGGCAGCTGGGTTCCGGCACATCCCACATCCCACTCACACGTCGCTGGAGCTCGCGGCGGCAGCGGAGGAGAGGACAGAGGAGTGCGCTGACGCCGCCGACCCCGACAGCTCGCGCAGCCTCGCTTGCAACTGCTCATTTTGGGCGCGCAGGTCATCCTGCAGCGGGGTAGAGATGGTGCAGCGTCGGAAGCCACCGATGAGGCAGTTCACTCCATCCACACCCTTCGAAACTGGCAGGCTGGGTGGTAACATTGACGCAGCTGGTATGAAAACGAAGTGAAACACCCTCTGAAAAGCTTGGGAAGAGGCTACATGCAAGCCACCCTTCCAAAGTCCTCAAGGCGAGCCGTGTCCAACCGGGATGGCAAGCTCTTTGATTCTTGAGAGCATGTTGTGCTCGCGATGAAGCGACATCCCACCACACCCGACTGCTTCCCGTTGTTCTGGCAACAACTACGCACGATTTCCGCCTTGGCAGCTGACAGTTCTACGCCGGACTCAGCTGGTCGGTGTCCTGCACCAGGCGCCGCCGTCCCCGAACCCGACATCGTTGATGCAGCTCCGCTCGCGGCCTCGTCGCGCCAGGGCGTCTGCGAGCTCATGAACGACTCGATGCAGCCCATGAGCACGCCCTGCTGCTCTTCCGATAGTGTCAGGATGTGTGCAACGTACTCCTCGCGCGCCTCTGTCTGAATCGCCGCATTCAGCCACGTTTCCAAAAACACCCGCAGTGTGTGCGCATCTTCTCCTGGAGATGCTACCAGCTCGCGCTCCACTATGGCGGTAAGCTCGTCCACAAGCGGGGCATGAAGATTCAGCTCATCATGGTAGTAAGAGATGGCCGCCTGCGCGAGGGTCGCGGAACTGGGATCTGTCGCCCGAAAGCGTCGAGCGTCCAGGCTGGAGAAAAGGCTCCATACAGCGTCCGGATCTGCATACGCTGCGACGGAGCTGGGGCCTCCAAATGCGCTCGCCAAAAGCACCAGCGCATCAGTGAGTCCTGCCTCCGCCGTGGGCATCTCCACCGCAAGCTCGTGCTAGGCTGCTCGACCGCGGCAGAGCTTCGAGCTGTTCGTGCGTCAGAACCAAATTGGCGGCACTGCACGCAGCAAGATGTTAGTGTTGAAACACGCTAAACAAGCCATTCTCCAGCATCAGGACAGAAGGGGCAAGTGACGCACTGTGCGTCAACCAAGAGAATCGCACAAAGCTTGGGTGCAGACGGGCAGCGAGATTCAATCGTCGATGGTTAATTTTGGCGACAAATGCAAGCCTGCGCTGCGCTCCTGAATCGCGAGGAGGACTCCTTCAACCAGTTTGCTTTCCCAACCTTGGTACGTTCCCATCGGCGTGGGGCCGCGGACTGTGCTCTTTGAGTTTGAGGATGGTTATCCACGTGTGGGCCAAATTTCCTGCACTGAGGATCAGCAGCAGCCGAGGGCATTGCGCGCCCGTTGTGCTGTTATGCGTGCTGCCACGTTGTCGGAACTGCACCTGCGGTCTGCCGTTCGATATTGACCAGGAGTTTCGTGTTCGCGACTCCGGCGAGTTGTGCAACCTGAGCCGACCTTCCTGCGCGAATCCGCACTGCAGAAAGGCATCACCCTTCAAAATGGCGGCCGCCGTTGAGCAGACCTACATCATGATCAAGCCCGACGGCGTCCAGCGCGGTCTGGTGAGTGGGCCTCGTGGCTGGCATGCCACCGGCTCTTTGAGCTTTGTCATCTGGAGCGCAAACCGCAGCAGCAGCCCGCCTCATTACACGTGGGACTCGCTTCCTATTTATTTATGTTTGCCACACCAACGTCCCTCACGGGGCGACAGCGCTTTACCTAGGGGTGCAGAGAAGGGCCCACAAAGCCCGCCTGCGGTGCCCCTTAAAACGTTGCTGTACACTCTCGATACACTTTCCCTGCCTTCGTGTCGTCTTTCGCCCCGCGACGATGACAACCTATCTCCCTCATCTTGTGGCACTCGAATCTCCACCCTGCGATTCACGACGTGTCGCTTTGCTCGTATGTTTCGTTTTGCACCTTCCAGGTCGGCGAGATCATCGGCCGCTTCGAGAAGAAGGGCCTGAAGCTCGTGGCCATGAAGATGATGAACGCGCCCCGCGCGCTGCTGGAGGAGCACTACAAGGACCTCTCCAGCAAGGGCTTCTTCGCGGGCCTCATCACCTACATGAGCTCCGGCCCCGTGGTCTGCCTGGTGCGTCGCCAGCCTTGCGTTGCAGCGAGCCTGCGCAGGAGTCGTTCTGCGCAGCAGCCGCTGCTGTCCGCAGCTGTCTTCGCTCTGCGTGGCAATCTCCTGCGTGGCTCGCCAAGTCTCGGCGCCCGCGGCTCTCGCCCCTCGCTCGGCGGCGACCGCTGCGGTGCGCGGATCTCGCATCAGCTACCGCCCGCAGCCGCTTCCGGCGTGTCTGTCTACCTTCATATCGCGCTGTCGACCGTGTGCGCCTTGCCATCCGTGCGCATCTGTCGTCTGCGTGCCTCTGTTATCCGTGCAGGTGTGGGAGGGCAAGAACGCCGCCGCCGTCGGCCGCCAGCTGCTGGGCGCCACCAAGCCCTCCGACTCCGCCCCCGGCACCATCCGCTTCGACTTTGCGCTGGATGTGGTGCGTTCTTTTGACGCCTCTGCCAGTGCTTTATAGGCTGTGTGACCGGCAGGGCCCCCTTTCTTGCCTGGGGTGCTGTGTGCTCTGGTTCCGTGTCGCCCTCCCAGCTGTTCACAGAATTTTCTGTCACATCCTGCGATGCCGTTGACGAATTCTCTTGCATGCATGACTGCCGACGCCGCGCCGCTGCAAGTCATCGCATGTGCCTCACGGCTTCCTGCCACACCCTGCGTCTTTCCCGTCTCCCCTCTGCAGGGCCGCAACCTGATCCACGGCTCCGACAGCCCCGCCTCCGCCGAGGCGGAGATCAAGCTGTGGTTCCCCGAGGGCCTCGCCGCCTGGACCTCCCACTCCGCCACCTGGATCTACGAGTAAGCGCGCCGCACCGCCGGCGACGCTGCTTGCGCTCGCGCGTGCCAGTGTTCCAACGTTGGCATGCATCGAGTGCTCGCATGCAGCCGGCTGCTTCGCCGTTGAAGTGATTTGGGACGCTTGATGCTCGCTCGTCGAACAGATGTGCTGCGTGCGTTGTTTGAGCGACTAGGAACGTTTCGACGATCCAAATAGAATGACAAATGTCCACGATGCAAACGCTTCGACATTTCGATACTCGACGACGCTGCCATCATACAACATGAAAGACTGGCATCGTGATCAAGCCCGGCAACGACCGCAGTCAATGCCTCAACCTGGGCCTTGACGATCGCGGGAAGGCCGCCCTCCGTGAAGCCTTCTAGGAGGCTTGCTCAGTTGATCACAGTCGGCAGAGCACAACAGCGGGGCGCACACGCTGGGCCAGACCATGTAAGACTGCTGTTCACTGTCCCACAGATGCCGGCCACGGTGGGAACAGCAGCAGCCCTGCGCTCGGGTAGCACAGCGAGAATCGCGTAGTTGCAGCCCTTTGGCCGACACACAGCAGATCGTCTACGCGACGGTCGCATACTTGCCGTCCTCTGAGAGGGCGAGTTTGCCCTTGGCGCTCAGCTTCCCCAGCGTCTTGTCGAAGGCGGCGCCCGCAGCCTCCTCGTCTGCATACCGGCCACCCGCGACCGCCGCCGCCACGCAAGCCTTGCGCAGGGATTTCGCCTTCACACGCGCATCGCCCTCCAGCTTCGCCGCCTGGAGGCGCTGCAACACGAGCGCTTTGAGCTTGGGCGCGCTCTTGGCGCTGCCTGCACCCGCCGAGCCAGCATGGCCGCCCTCCCCATCGTCATCAGAATCAGCATCACCGCCCGTACGCGCGAGCTTCGTGCCGGCGCTCCCTGCAGGCGCTGCAGCGGCGCCGCTGCCCTCCTCCGCCTCTGCCCTTTTGCGCTTCTTGCCTGTGACGGTCTCGGACGCTGCAGGTGCCACGGCACCAGCAGCGGGCAAGGCTGCGACCGGTGCGGCGGCAGCGCCGCTGGAGCTGCCGGCAGCCTCCGACTTCTCAGCGGCGTGAGCCGCTGCCGGGGCGCGCGCAGCCGCTCCCGCTCCGCCGGCGCCTGGTCTGGGCTCTCCAACGGCCACGATCATATCGAACAGCTCCTTGAGGACTGCGGGGTGGGGAAAGAAACAACACAACAGCAGGAGCAGAGGTGGCATAGAGGCAGCACAGAAGCTCTGGAGGTGCAGCGTGTCGGGCTATCCGCGACTCGCGTGAGAATGAGGAAATATAAGCGGTGACTGCGCGCGCATGCGCGTGGCATCGCGGGACAACGAACAGCTGCTCGCGCCGCCAGGTCACACTGGCCGGTCGGATGCAGCAATCACAGCACGCGCCACGAAGCGTCGGATACGCGTGAATATTCAGCGAGCAGATTTGGGCCCTGCCCGCCCGCCTTCACCTCGCGCGCCAACGCCTGCCCCTCTCTGTGCCGCATGCCAAGCATCCTATCTGAGTCATTTAGGCCGCAGGGTCCCCCGAGCACTGCGTGTGTGGCACTGCTCCAACTCACTCCGCTCGTCGCGCACCCCAATGCTATTGCGCGCAAAGTTGACGAACTTGGGCAGCTTGCGCGGCGCGTTGCTATAGGCGGTCAGGCGCTCGAGCAGTTCGCGATGCCTCGTCGCACCCGCCGCTGCCTTCGCAACCTGCGCTGTCCACAGCTCTTGTGGGTCCACTTTACCGCCCTTCTTTGGCCCACGATACAGAGTCTTTTCGTACTTCTCCGCCTCGCTGATGCACGTGGTGTGCTTGCGAGCGTCCGCCCCCGAGAAGTCCTGCACGCAGGCGACGAGCTCCAACAGCCGCGCTGATGCCAAGCACAGCAACACATATTCTGGCCATACATCGCATGATTGACGCTCACCTTGGAGCAATCTACACAGCAGAGCGTTCCGCGGCATTTGTATCCTGCAAAATTCGAAGCACGGCACGTTGAGCGTCGAGGCTAGGGCGACACAACCACAAATCGTCCCACTTTAGACATTACTCCCTCTCGCCGTCGTCGCACCATGATTCTCGAGAGCTTTAAGCTTGAGGGTTTCCTGACAGGCATTGCACACAAAAAAAACCATTCCTTCTGGTCACCACGCGTTTAGTGAAACTCGCGTCGTGTGGGGCTGCAGAGAGTCACAGCTGCCTCGGACGATTCTGTGGGATACTAAGCGTCAGAGCCCTCAGCACCGGTACCAAGCATGAGCCCCAACGAGCAGGGGTTACACGCTCGGGGCAATCCCTTCCAAAAAAACTTTGGCTTGGGAGGCGGGAGGACTTTTGGGCCCGACGGCTGTCCCTCTCAACACAGTTGCATTGTGCGCGTGCGGCTCACATTCTGAAACGCAGTTCGATTGCTTGACAGATGAGCTTGTTCTCAAAGCTCAACGATTGTGTCATCCATCACGTCGAGCTGTGCAGCTGTGCTGGGCGGCAGTTGTTTTTCAGCCTCTCGACCGTGACTTACACTCGCGCTTCCACATATTTACGGCATCGGGTGGGACGTTGTTCTGCCCAGTGTTACCCTGGTCGATTCTCAGAACGACAAAGTGCTCGACTTGACAAGCGAAACGTGTGCAAGACAAAGCCGTCGCCATTGGCTCAGCATGTCGAAGCTACCGCAACCTCTCCGCGGCGAGCTAGTGTCAAGCTTGCTTCCCGACTTCAACTTCCCGGTGGGGGGTGAAGAGCGGAACACCTTCAACAGCGGCTGCAGCCGACAGCGCAGGCAAGCGGAACGACATGCTGCGAAGCGTCGCCGCCTCGAAGAGTACAGCGACAGTGAGACGGGCTACCGCGAGGGCGAGCCAGACGATGACGATGTCGCGTTGCTCAGCTCGATGCTGCCCGGCGATGGTTCGCGCGGCGATTCACCAACCCCGCGATCTGATCGGTCGCCTGGCGCCATCACGGCTGCCGGCGTAGACGGCAGCGATGTTCTCAGTCCAGGTAATGAGGCAAGCGCAGCGACTTCCGCCGAAAGCCGCAGCAGTGATAGTTGCGGCACCTGGCGCCGCGATTCCGCTCGCCTGTCTGGCGCAGGCGGGGCTCCATATGCCGAAGCCCAAGGTCTGAACTCGCCCAGCAGCAGCAATGCCAGCAGCAGCAGCCGTGTTCGAAGCGACTGCAGTTTGAGGGGCGCAATCAGTTCAAGCAGCGCCCAGCCAGCCTCTGGAGCTTTTGCGCAACGTGACGCCGGCAGGGTGGCGGGGTCGG
>Ga0208629_101350_pt1 | contig 10255 bp, 7 predicted proteins | sample LakWasMet19_HOW5_2_FD_183865 | JGI IMG/M metagenome (GOLD analysis project Ga0208629, IMG submission 183865) | Freshwater sediment methanotrophic microbial communities from Lake Washington under simulated oxygen tension - Sediment Metagenome... | ecosystem: Environmental > Aquatic > Freshwater >...
CACCGTTGCGACGGGCGGCGAGGACGGCTGCGTGAAGGTGTGGTCTCGCGCTGGCATGCTGCGCACAACCCTCGTGACGGCTGGGCGGCCCATCTACGCCGTGGCGTGGAGCGCAGACGGCGGCAGCGTGCTGTACGCGTGCGGGCGCGACCTGTGCATCGTCCCCCTGGGGGACGGCCCGGTGGGCGGCAGCGCGAGCGGCGGCGCGGGTGGCGGCGGCGGCGTGGCTGCTGGACTCGGAGCCGCAGGTGCGTGAAATGGCGTGGCGACTGCAGGCAGGCAGGCAGCCGAGCAGGGCTGGGAGTGACTGGGATTTCGATGGAGCCGTGGGTGGGCTGTCATGCTCCCCGTGTGCTGCGTGTAGCATGGGACGCACGCACGACTGTGAGGCCACACAGCCACACCGCGTCGCGTGCTCGGATCTCTTTTCTGCCGCCCCTCCACCCGTCATTCTCCTGCTCCTCCACCCCGCCTACTGCCCGCAGGTCGCCCGGGCGGCCCCGGTGGCAGCCGCGGCCTCGCCTGGAAGGCGCATGAGGGCGTGGTGACGCGTGCGGACTGGAGCGCCGTCTCGGGCCGCATCGTGTCGGGCGGTGAGGACATGCGATACCGCGTGTGGGACTCTGTCGGTCGGCTGCTCTTCTCCTCGGCCCCGTGCGAGGCGGTTGTGACGGCCCTGTCCTGGGCGCCCGGCCTGGCCAGCAGCGGCGGCGTCAGCTTCAACAGCGGCGTCAGCGTGGCGTCTGAGGCGTGCCTCGTGGGCTGCTACGGTGTGCTGCGCGTGGTGGACGGATCCAGCGGAGCGGTGCTGCAGACCCTCGCAGCGGACGCGGGCGCTGTCTCCGCAGGCGGGCGGCAGCTCGGCAGCGGCGGCGGCAGCGACAGCAAGACCGGAGGGGGCAGCGGCGCCCGCAGCAGCAGCCTGGGGCGCGGCGGCGTCGGCGCGGGTGCCTCGAAATCAAGTGACAGCAGCAGCACTCTGACGACTGGCCCGCGCCTGCCCCCCTTTGCTGGCAGCGTCACAGCTGCTGCGTGGTCGCCAGATGGCAGCCTGTGTGGCCTCGGCACGGGCAACGGCAGCGTGGTCGTGGGATCCCCCGTGGCCGTGACTGCAGAGACGGCCAGCGGCACGTTCTCAGCGACGCTCACGGGGCCCAAGAGCGTCGCCCTGCGGGATGTGGGAGTGGTGGGCGCAGCCGCCTCCGCCGTCGCAGCCAGCCACGCCAGCGGGGAGGCAGGCGCCGCAGAGGCGGCCACCTCTGCCTCCTCTTCGTCGGCAGCCGCTGCCGCAGCCGCAGCTGCCGCCGCAGCAGCAGCAGCAGACGTTGTGGAGATTGAGTCGCGGGACCGCATCACCGGCCTCTCCCTCGCCCATGGGCACCTGCTGCTGATCACGCCATCGCACGTGGCCATCTACGCGGGGGCGGCCTCGGGGGCACAGCCCCCCATCGCTGCGGGGGCGACCCCTGCCCACGTGATCGACACGCCCAAGGCGGCTGTTCGGTTCGTAGCACAGGCGGCGCGACACTTTGTAGCCGTGGACGCGGCGGGAGCCGCGACTATTTATGCGTACGACGGCCGCAGCCTCGCCGCCCCCAAGGGTAACCCGGTGCGCGCGGAGGCCCTCAGCGGCGGCCTCGTCTCCCTGAGCCACGACGTGCTGGCGCTCTGCGACCGGACAGAGGGCGGCGGCAAGACGATTCGCCTGTGGGATGCCAAGAGCGGACGCGCCCTGCCCGCCCCCATCGTGCACCACCAGGCAGTCTCCTTCCTCGCTGTGTCGCAGGGCACGGTGCCGCTGCCGGCAGGGAGCGGCTCCATGGCTGGCGCGGGAGGTGCTGGGTCTCCGAGCGGTGCGGGCCTCGGGGCGGGTGTGGGGATGGGGATCGGGCTAGGGGCAGCGGCAGGGGTGCCCGCGGGGTCGGCAGCGGACCGCCGGCTTGTGTTTATCGACGCCTCTGCCGACGCGTACATCACCCCGGTGATGAAGCCCGCCCCTCTTAAGGTGGCCACCATGGTGGACTCGGCTGCCTGGAACGAGACCTGCGATTTGCTCACGCTGCTCACAGATGGCGCCGTGGTGACTTGGTTGGCCCCTGCTACGCTTGGGGCGGACGCAGACCTGGCAGGGCGGGCAAAGGTGAAGGCCGACGCCGCTGTCGCCACACTGCTGGGGCCTGGTGCCTCCATCGTCGCCTACGCTGGCTCGCGCCTCACCGCAAGACGCACGGACGGGACGGTGGTGCATGCAAGCCTCAGCGCGTACGGGCAGCTGCTGCATGAGTGCGTTGTGAGCGGGCGATGGACGGAGGCCCTGCGCCTCGCCCGCTTCGTGAAGCAGGAGCCGCTGTGGGCTGCTCTCGCAAGCCTGGCGCTCGCCGGGTCGCGGCCTAACCTGGATGCAGCGGAGTCTGCGCTGGCAGCGATCAAGGCGGTAGATAGGCTAGCCTGGGTGTCCTATGTGCGGGGGCTCGCCCTGCCTGAGCGCCGCAACGCTGAGCTTGCCCTGTACCGGCGGCAGCCCGACGAGGCGGAGGGCATTTTGCTGCAGGTGCGTGAGAGGGGGAGGGAAGGGCCGTGGGCTGTGGCGCTGTCTCTGCGGTGTGATGGTGTGCGGTGGCGGGCCGGGGTGTGCGGCTCAAGGGGCCGGGTGGAGACTGCACTCGTTTGGGACGAGGTTTACCTGTTGCTTCACTCTGTTGCTTTCATGCTATTCATGCTGACAGTCGACAAATTCTGCCGTTGCCGTGCCTGTCACGTGACGTTGCGCCGCCGCCCTTGCTTCCACACCTTTCGCCCTCCTGCAGGCCAACCCGCCGCTCCTGTATCGTGCCCTGAAGCTGAACATGCGGGCACACCGCTGGGAGCGCGCGATGCAGCTGGCTCTGCAGCACGCTGCCGCGGTGGCGTCCAAGGGCGGTGCGGCCAAGCAGCCCACCTTCATCGACCTCGTCCTCTGGTACCGGCAGCGGTATAACGCGTCCCTCAAGCGGTGCGTTGCCGCTGCTGCGGGGGCTCCGCGTTTGCCGCTGCACAGCCGAGCCGGCGCCCTGGTCCTCCCTCGCCTGCACGCCACATCCCGTTGCCGCCCCGGGTCGTGCCGTGAGCGCGCTTTGCCATGAGAGGGGCTTGGACTCGTCTTTCTGTCTGCTACCCGTGCGCCTGTGCCTCCCCTCTCCCTGCTGCACCCCTTCCTCCACACCTCGTGCAGCGACGAGGCTTCGGAGCTGTTTCTCAAAGCCGCGGCGCAGCTGGCCAGCGCAGGGGTGGCCTTCGACGATGCCGCCATCGCTGCCAAGAAACAGGCAGAGAGGGACAAGGAGGCTGCACGTGCCCCACCTGCCGGCGCCGCAGGGGGGAGCGGCATGGGAGGCGCCTCCGCTGGCAGCGTGGCCGTGCTTGGCGGCAAAGGCGGCCTCGGCGTCGTCGGCAAGGGCGGCAGCGCTGGAGCAGCGGGTGGACGGCCCGGCGAGAGCAAGCTGGCCGATGAAGACTTCCCAGACGTACAGCTGTGAGCACGACTGTGAGCCTGACTGTGAGCTCTACGATTAGCTCTACGATGAGCTGCAGCAGCAGAAGTTTCCCTACCCGAGCAGCTGCAGCGAGCTGCTCGAAGCGACGCGGCGTCTGAGAGGGCAGGGCAGGCAAGGGACGTGGCTGCGGCATGAGGCGGCGCCGCGTTGCCTGATCCCCTTCTCTCAGTTTTCAAGTCAGTGCTGCCGTTACGTGCAGCCACTGTGGTGCAATCATCTGGAGTACTGGACATGTTTGCAAGGGCGCCGCCGTCGCCGTGTGCACTGCATGGCATGTGCGCGCACACACGTTGGGCTCCATCATGAGCCGTGCAACCCGGCGTCAAGTGCCGTCGAATACGGATATCGATACGTAGCCGATTGTAAATCTGAGGTTTCGGAATACTGTGCTGATTAAATACTTGATGTCTAACGTGACACCGGAGCTCGATCGATAGCTCGTGCCCGCCATCAGTAGCTGACTCAGTGTGAAGCGTCCAATTGAACAAAGACGCAGGCTGGTGGTTTTCCTCGAGAACTCCGCATCGTGGAAGACTCCATCAGCAATCTGTACTGCCAGCGCCAAAGCAAAAAGGTGCTAACCATGCGTGCGGCAGCAGCTCAATTAGGAAGGAGGCTCGTGAGCGGCGCAGGCGGAGGCGGACGCGGGAGCCCATACGCAAATGTGATGTCTCCTGTTCTCTCGTGGTGTAGACTGTCTTGACGACGATTCGCAATGGCGACCCTGCCGCTCCCACAGAGATCAAATAGCCCAGCAGCGGCTACTGTGTGTGGATCACCCTATCTCTCATGTTCCAAAGCTGGGAGAGTCCTGCGGTGAGCAGCATGGGACCGAGGACTTTGAGCAGATCTCTGGCTGACATATCGAAGCCGAAGAGCGGAAACGCAAGCTTGCTGTCGGGCGCGGAAAGCAGGGAGAGCAGGTATGTGCGCTCAGCCGTCTTCCAGGGGCCCCAATTCATGGCAGAGCTCATCAGGCTCGGCCATACGCTGTTGTACCACACGACAGGCCCAAGGAAAAACAGAGCCAAGAGCGGCCCCGCAGCCAGCCACGCGTACCAGAGGGGTGCAACGGTGCCAGTCGTGCCGTTGAGGACGTTCACAATCGCCATCAAAAACCCGCAAACTCCGACGATGAACCCGGCTACCAGCGGGAACTGCCACGCTAGCGCCGTGTGCCGGACACTGCGACGCACCGCATCGTGCAGACGCGCTGCGTCGTCGACGGAGACCTCTTCTGGCCGCGCTGTGCACAGTGGATTTAAGGCGCCGGTGCCCGTTTGCAGCTGTGAACGGCTGCTCGGAAGGCTGATGGATCGGCTGCGAGCGCTGCAAGGCGCTGGCGCCACTGCGGGTGGAGCTGGGCGGGGAGGGTCACGCCGGAGACCTACAGGGTTTAAAGTTGCCGTCCAACCCGGCGGGAGGGAGGGAATTGAACCAAGAGACGCAGCTTGCTGCAAGGTGTGGGGGCGCTGGTGCTTTTCAGGGGCGGCCACGAGTAGAAGTCGCTTGGACAGCGGCCTCAGCGGATCGAGCTCCTCAAGAATGCGGGGGTCTCGCGCCTCGATCAGCTGGTGAAGCGTGCACGCTTGCTGCCAGTGCAGCACCAGCATCAGTATCGTTGTGCAATACACGAGCGGGGCTGATATGCCGTAGTACAGAACAAGGTTTAGGAGGTCTAGGGCATACGCAACGCGCACGATGGTCGGTTCGCCGCCCACATTCCGCGATTGATAGACGAGGCCGCCCACTGTGGTGGAGACCAGGACCCCGACAACAGGCAGAAGCAGCGAAATGCGCACAATCCGCAAACTAGTGGCTTTGCGACCTCCCAACCCTAGGTTTTCGTAAGACCCCATCACCGGATAAAGCGCAGCGAGTCTTGGAAAGCCGAACACACACAGAAGCGCTGCGACGAAAGGCGCAACGAACCACATGAGCGTGCCCATAGATGTCCAGCCGAGACGTTGGCTGGCTGCCGGCTCCTGCAGCGCAGCAGCCACGCCAACCCCGGATGCAATGGAGGCGCTCACAACCGTTGCGATGAACGCCCAGTGTAGAAAGAAGCGGCGCCGGTCCAACTTGCTGGCTGAAGCATAATTCCACGCAAGAAAGTATCGCATGCACCAGCTAACGCGCGGAAAAAGAGTCTCCAGGCGTGCTGTGTAATCTTGCATGCCAGCCTCAGTGTCCATTGCCATGGCCAGCTGTTGGGCTGCCCGTGGTGAACTAACATCTCGGCGCTGACGGAAGGGATTTCGACTCTGCTGACTGACGTCCATGGTCAATCCCGTGGAGCGATCACGAGCGGCAGCAGCCGGGTAAGCACACTCCTGTCACGACCAAACTTTCGGACCAAAATCGCTCTACAGTTTGGCCGAGCGCCACTGCAGTGGCCAATGTTCACCGTGTCCAACGCCGTCGCGAAGGTGCGTTGGTACGGGTGGCGGTAGACCATAGTAAGCGTACCCCGCAGGTGAAATTCAGCTGGAGCACGTTTCGCTTCAGTGGTATATGAATCTGTCAGCCCGATCTGGTCCGGGTCGCCGCCTCGGTGAATCCTCCGTCCCTTCCGCGACCCGCACGCTGGGGAGAAGTGCCAGTAGCACCAACGTTGCAAAGGCTTCGTAATACCCCAGTTTGGGTCGTTGTACCCAGTCACTGCGTGCCACACTGCGTGGGCACGGCGAGCGGGATTCGCATGGCGTCGTCCGCGCCGCCACCCGCCGCACACGCGACTGCCTCGCCTTCGTATTTCGATGCGAACTCCCTTTTGCGCCTGCGGGCTCTGATCACAGCGACAGATGATGGTTCAACTCGCCCAACAGATGATGGGTGGCTGCCCGCGGCTGCTGTTTCAGCTTGCCTGGCTGCCAGGCGCGCCTTCCAAGCACTGCCAGCTGAAGCCGCAATCGAAAATTGCCTGCCGCCGCTGCACGCAGTTTGGCACGCTTTGGCATTATTGCCCGAGGACCATGAGCTGCACCTACCGCCGGTATACTTTGGTGGGGCTGAGCAACACTTCGTCTTGCTCGAACTGGTAGCCAAATTGGTCCGCAGAATGCGAGGCATCCGACAGCGGCATGACTGCGACCATGGCATTGTGGGAGGTGTGGCGGGATCAGGGCAAAGCACGATGCTGAAAGCGCTGGCTGTCGCGGCGGCAGTGTGCTCCGACGACTACTTTCTCGTGTGGTTTGATGTGCAGCAAGCGCTCCGTGTGGCTGGCTCCGCGCCACTCTTTGATCTACTGCTGGCCGAGCTCGCAGTGCGGCACTCGCGCCAGGATTTTGATGGGCGATTCGGCACTCTGCACCTCCGCGAAGCGTCCTGTGCCGCCCGCGCAGCGGCTGCAGGACAGTCTGCTTCGGATGCCTTGGCGGTGTTGGCGGGCGCGGCCCAGCCTCTGCGCCTTGGCATCGTATGCGACGGCATCCAGCACCTGTTCTTGAGGCACGCTGCTGCCAGCGACCCCAGCGTCCGGCTCCTGTGCGCGCTGGAGGCGTTTGCCAAGCACACTGTGTCGGCGCTGCTGCTGCTCAGCGGCTCCAGCACCAGCCTCCGCAGGCTGCTGTTCGACACGGACCGAGATCTCACCTTCGGGCAGTACCGCAGCCTGAACCGCTCTCTTTGCAACCACTATGAGATCAGCGCGCTGCGCACCGCGGAGGCTCTGGCTCCCTATCTGCTGCACAGGTATGGACGTGAGCACAGGTGCTACGGCGGCCTTAGCATCTCAGATCCGTCTGTCGTGCGCCGTGTGCTGCATGAGACGGGCGGCGTTGCGGGACTGGTGCACGCAGCTGTCGGCCAGCTGCACCCACTGGAACCGCCTTGCGCGCACCTGCCTGCAGCGCAGCGGCTGCTGCCAGGCGGCGGTGCCTCACGCCTGGCCCTCATCGCAAGGTCCGCCCGCACTCGAGGGGCACGCACCGACCCTCTGCACCTCGCGGTCGAGGAGTGGCGGGCCGGCCGCCCTGCCGTGCTGTCTCCCGCTGACGTGGGATCCCCCTACTCCGCAGTGGTACGGGAGCTAGTGGCGTGTGGGCAGGCAGCGGACGGTGAAGCTGCTCGGGCGGTGATAGAGGCGTGGGTGGATGAAGGCCTCGCCTACGTGACTCGCAGCGCTGAGCGGACGCTGGAGGTGCAGCTGGCTCGGCCTGCAGACGCGCAGACCTACCTGACAGGTGCTGCAAGTCAGGTGGACTATGCCCGGCTGTGTTGCGTGAGGCGAATGGCCGTCGGCGACATCCACGGGCCCCCCGTGCATGCAGATTACGAGCTGACAGCGCTGGCGCTGCCTTGTATCCACTCGCTGCTGCCACACCCGTGGCGGCACGCCGGCGAGTCAACGGCGATACACAGCGGCCGTGTCGTCGTGTGCGTTGACGGGGTGCAGACGGCCGTGACGGCAGATAGCCTGGCTGTGCTGCAGGGCCGCACTTGGCTGCTGGAGGGGGGCGAGACTGGCGTTACGGGAATGCAATTCGAGGTGCAGGCGCCGCCACCCGCCGGTGGTGGTACCACCGTCACGCTGCATGGCTGGCGGTGCAAGGGCGGCCGTGCGTCGCCTCAACTGTGCCTTGAAGCGCTGCAGGCGCATAGGCACGCCCTGGCTGGTGCTGCCCTGCGGCGTGCGGCCTCCACTGCTGCTGAGCCAGCAGTGGCTGATGAAGAGAGGGACGACGAAAGCTCTGACGTTGGGTCTAGCTTTGACAGCGACGGCTCTGATGCAGAGGAGGAAGACGAAGGTGCGTCAACGGCTGCCTCCGGTGCCGCTGGAGCCACGCTGCTGCCGACGCAAGTGCGGGATGTGAGCCGCGACCTCGCTCGGGCAGAGGCTGCTCTGCTTCATGTAGCGCGCTGCCTGGCGCAGCTGGGAGGGGTGCAGGTGGTGCTGGGCACGCTGTGCCTCGCTGTGACTGGCGGGAGCGCTGCGGCTGCAGCAGAGGCCTTGGCAGGGGTGGGTCCTCGCATTGAGATTCCGGGGGAGCATGTGGCTGCCCTGTGCCCAGGCTGCGACCCCACTCGCCTCCAGTGCAAGGGGTATACTCTGCAGATGCATGCGGGCACGGCCTGGCTGCTGGGGCTGCTGGAGCCGGAGCTTCGGTCCCTGTGGGTGGAGTAGCGCGGCTGAGCCGCAGCTGCGGCAGCTTCTGCCCCACTGGCAAGTAATGTGAGTCTGAAGCTGCGCGGGGGCGATGCCTCAGGAAGGCCAGCTTCTGGCGCACATCAGCTTGGACGCTGTACCTTGCCGCGCTGGTGCGCACGCCGCTCGGCAGCTGCGAGTCGATGCTCAAGGCCTGTGTGCGCTCTAAGTTTTGCAATCGGAGGTTGCAACAATTGACCCTGACGTCACAACACTGATCAAGACGCCTCCACAGGTTGAGTTGTACAATCCTGCGATGCGCCGCGGTCGACGCGTCTAGTCGACTTGCGATTCGAATTCCATCGCTGCTCGCCGAATGGTCCGCAATTCACTCAGCAACTGCAGTTGGCAACGGAAACGCCTGCATGTGCGCATGCTGGTCATCGCATACGTGTGGAGCGACTGAGCCTTGTCGAAGGGTCACCAATTGGCGACTCGAGAGTGATCCGCGAATATATATTGGCGTCGCCGCAGGTCTAGACCCCATGCCCGCGTGTGCAGCGCATCTTCAACCGCCGCAGCTGCCGCCCGGGTCAGCAGCTGGCATGCAGCTGGCACGGCTCGACGCCAGGCTTGAAGTAGCCAGCAGCTGCAAAGGGCAGGCCTGCCCCCTCCCTGGGGCAGCGCAAACGCCCTCAGCTGAGCACCGCACGGCAGCAGCTGCGGTGCTGAGACCACCACAGCACCTACAGCCCATCACGCGTCCCCTCCAGCCCCCCTTTCCCTCCAGCCCCCTCCCTCACCACGCCTCCGCGTCCCAGTCTGGCGTCTCGCGTGCAATGTCCCCCCAGGTGGCGGGGGCGCGGGGCTCCGACGCGCCCCAGCCGCCGCCGCCCCCGCTGCCCCCCGCAAGGATCACGCCCCTGCGCAGCAGGCTGGCTGCGTCGTTCACGTTCAGACCGCCAGCAGCCATAGCAGCCGCCGCGCCGCCCTCCTCACCGGCCGCTGCCCCAGCGCCCTCACCCTCGTCGTCATCGGCAAAGGCGCGGTAGCGATTCGCGTGCCGCGCAGAGGCGCCCGCTGGCGGCGGTGCAAAGGTCAGCGCTGCAGCCGCTGGGGTGGAGGTGGGGGCGGCGCCCGCGGCCACAGCCTTGCCGCCGCGGCCTGCCGTGCCCCACGCACTCCTGCCTGCCCCGCCGCTGCCGCTGCCCGCTGCTGCTGTCGTGGCGCCGCTGCCTCCTCCCTCGCGCAGCAGCCGCGCTGCCCCCGCCCCCCAGTAGCGCACGCCCCCGAAGGGCAGCATCGCCCCCCGCCCGATGGCCGCTGTGATGGTGTCAAGGGCCCGCGCGGCCCGCGCGCGCGTGTCGAAGGTCAGCAGCGCGTTGTGCTCGTCGATGCGGCGCAGGCGGTACCCAGCGGCCGCAGACGCCCCGCCCGCAGCCGCGACGGCGGAGGCGCCTCCCAGCACCGCGGCCGCGATGTCGTCATCGCGCGAGCTGCGGCGCAGGCCGGTCAGGTGCAGCACGCAGCCCAGCTGCGTGAGGGGGTCCATCTCAGCCGCCTGCGGCTCCAGCGGGTGGAAGGGCTTGTCGCGGCCCCCGCCCCCCTCCCCGCCCCGCGCCTGCATCGACCC
>Ga0208629_101351_pt1 | contig 10254 bp, 10 predicted proteins | sample LakWasMet19_HOW5_2_FD_183865 | JGI IMG/M metagenome (GOLD analysis project Ga0208629, IMG submission 183865) | Freshwater sediment methanotrophic microbial communities from Lake Washington under simulated oxygen tension - Sediment Metagenome... | ecosystem: Environmental > Aquatic > Freshwater >...
GCACGTGAGGAGGCCGTGGAGGGTGGGAGAGCCACAGCAGGCGCTGGATCGACCGCTCACCCTGCTGCTTTCACCGCTTGCGCTGTCCCTGCTACACAGCGTCTCTCGCACCAGCCGGGAGGAGCGACGCTTCGCTGCACAGCAGCCCGACTTGGTGCTGGCGGAGTGTGCGGCGGCAGCGGCTTCAACGCCCATCGGCGACAGAGCGCTGCTGTCCCTGGCGGACGCAAAGCGCACGTGCCTGCCTCCTGCACCCTGCTGCACATTCACAGGGGCACCACCACTCGAGCCGACGCGGTCAGAGTCATAGCCGCCCTCCCGCTCCCCGCCGGCAGCAGCGGCAGTATCGCTCGTCGAGCTGGCTCCCCCGTCAGACGGCGACAGCAGCCGCAGAGAGTCCTGCTCTCCGTCGTCACCAGACGACAGCGCTGCCTGCTTCACCGCAACTCGAAACTCGGCCAGCGCGCCGTCTGCCGCCTTCAGTGCACTGCCGCCCCGCGAGTGCGTGGCAGGGGCGGCCTGTGCAAGCCCTCGCGCCCTGGCTGCCGGCGTCGCTGCCGCTGTCAATTCGATACCGGCCGTGGCACTCTGCCGTTCACCCGCTGCGCCATCGAGAGCGGTCATCGGGCGCAGCGCCGCTCCCCTGGCCTTCCAGCGGGATGCGCTGGCTCCTGCGGCAGGGGTGGGCTGCAGCTGCAATGCATCGCGCCCAAGCCCGTGTCGCCCCACAGCGCCGCTCGGCTCTGCTGTATCGCAATCATTGTATGCAGCACTGTCGCTGCCGAAGCTGCTGCGGGGTGAGCTTGGAGGTGAGCTGTCGGTCGAGCTACGAAGTGAGCTGTGTGTTGAGCTGGTGGCCAGCGCGCCGTCAGGTCGCCATCCCTCATCGTCGCTGCGGCTGGAGTCGCTGCCATCGAAAGAACTGCCACGTCGGCGCCGCTGCGTCAGCATGCCTCCCGCCTCCGCCTCGTTATCAGCTTCAGCGTCCCCCAGCACAGGCGTGGAGGCCTCAGAACCCGCGCCAGCCACGCCCACATCAGCCGACCCACCCGCCTGCTGCGGCTCTGACGTGCTGAGTTTGGCGAACCCGTCGCGTCCCAGCGTCTCGCGCAGGAAACAGGTGCCCAGCACGAACGCGGCGAGCGTGATAGCAGCGCATGCGACACAGGGCAGCAGGAACGGGTTGCGCCCAAAGACGCCGTCGGGGGCGAAGGCGGCGGGGTACTTGACAGCGGGCTGCGAGAGCAGGCCGCCCAGCGTCGGCCCCACGAGCCGTCCGAACCCGGTCGCGATCCCGATGTAGGAGAAGGCTTTCGCCGAGTTGGTGTCGTCGCACAGCTCTGAGAGCATCGTCTTCGACACGCCCACGTTCTGCAGGATGGGGTGGGACAGCGGCAGCCGTTCGACGGGAGGAGCGTCAGAGGCGGGAGCGGAGGCCGAGAATGCAGCGCAACCGGAGGATCGATGCCGCTGAGATGCTGGAGGTGGCATAGGGTGGTATAGGGTAGCCTCCCGCTCGCTCGTCGACCCTGCCCCCAAGCCGCACCAGCACGGAGCCGCAGCCGCCGCGGCGCACGCACCCCGTTCAGCATGCCCCAGATGAACTTGGTGGTGAGCGCCTGCGGGAGGCTGCTGCTGAAGCCGAACGCCACGCTTGACACCGCCGTGCCCAGCAGGCCCCACTGCAGCACGGGCTTCCGCCCGAAGCGGTCCGCCGCCCAGCCCCAGAAAAACGCGCCCAGGAAGGCGCCCGCGTGGAAGCTGCCCTCCAGCATCCCGGAATAGTAGCCGATCTCGGTCTCGGAGAGGCCCGGGTGCTCGGGGGTCGGCGGGAAAAAGCTCAGCACCATGAACGGGACGAGCGGAAAAGTGACCAGGTACGCAACCGAGTTGATGAAGTTGGTGCATGCGATCAGAAAGACCTGCATTTTCGGGAGCGGCGTCATCGGCCTTGCGGCTGGACGGGCCGCGCCGGTGGTGTTTGTGGGCTCGACCATGGCTCACGGGTTGCGTGAAGGCGTCGACAACACTGCAGCTGCACGCCACGACGGTGTGCGTTGCACTAAAAGACTGGGTGGTAGTCCTTCGAGCTGGAAGCCCACGTGCGAGGGAAACGGGGCGCTTGGGTCCAACAGCGCCCGTTCCTCACGGGCACGCAACTTTGGCCGCAACCAGAAACATCCGCAGAATCAGATTTGCGTTGAGTTCCGATCTACAACTTGCGTTACGAGGAGGGGCTGGCATATTTATGCCCAGGGACGTCCTCGGGGTCGTGGCACCGCGTGCGCATTCCGGTATCGCAACAATTGTGGCGGTTGAAGCCGGTCGCACCTCGACCTCACGACGGTTAGCCATTGACAGACGGCGAGCCGCCGCAATCATCGCAGCAACAGCACTACACCCTGGGTGTGCAAGCGTGGAGTTTTGGCAGAGATCTTGTTTGTTTGGGTTCGAACCGCGCTCGTCTGCATTTCAACCACCGCTAGCTTGAAACTTTCGATGTCAGCCCCCACTGCTCTTTTGGCCTCGGCTGACGGCGCGCATGGTCTGTCAGCTGACGAAATAGAGGTAGAGGCGAATCGCCTGAATCCCCTCGCCGCAGCGTTCGTGCGAGAACACTCGGCGGTGCTCCTGACCGCCCTGCAGGATGACCCGAGTGTAGCCTGGACGTCCGTATTGCCGCCCGTACCAACCATTGCTGCGCTTGTGCGCTTTATGAAAGCGCTCGAGTTGCTGCAACGGCTGCAGACTGAGCGGCCGACGCTGAACCCCTTCCGCATCTGCCACATCCGCAGCCGGCCGCTGTTTGACTGCCTCGCCGACGCTTCCGCGGCGGGCTTGACAGACATGGTGGACTTGGCAGAGTACCTGCAGCTGCCGAAGGGGCTGGTTCTTGCAGTGCAACAGCATCGAGAGGCGCTGGGTCAGCTCGGCTTGTCTCAGGCTGTCGGTGCCACAGATTCCACGGGAACCCCCGTCCCGTGTCTATGCGATGTGCTCGTTGAGAGTGCGCTGCTGAAACCGCTACTATTGGCGGGATTATGTGTCGGACCTGTGCTAACGCAAGGTATCACCGCGGGCGAGGTCACGCCGGCATTCAAAAGTGACACACCTACGGGAGGAGTCGAGTGGCCGGTGCGAGGAGCAGGTGCCGGCAGCACCACCGCAGGAAGGCGGTACCTACAGGGCCTATGTGGCGCTGCCGTGCCGGCTATGGTCACGGCCGGCTCGGCTTCGTTGTGCAGAACTGGGGAAACCGAGGCAGCGGCGGCACAGGTAGCTGGCCTGCTGGTGGCCGGCCACCCGCACAGCTTGCTAGATCACCTCGGCGGGGCCGTCAAGGCTTCCGACATCCCGGCTGCCGCCGTAGCCGCAAAAGGCGATCTTAAAACCCTGCGGTGGCTGCGCGCGGATGGCTGGCGGTTCAACTGCAGCAGCGTCGCAGCCCACGCCGCCAGCACAGGTCAGCTGCGCGTGCTGGAATACGTGCTGCCAGAGGTGCCCGCTCGGGAGGTGGCGCGGGATGTTCTGCCCGCTGCAGTCGCCGGCGGCTTCCTGCCTGCCCTGCAGCTGCTGGCGACTCGCGCCGTCTCCCTCAAGGACGCCCTTCACGCCGCACTTGAGAAAGGACGCTCGGACATGGTGCACTGGCTGGTGGAGGAGGGTAGAATACCGTTTGACCCGCTGGATGGCACCCCGTGTGCTTTGGCTGCCATGCACGGCAACCTTCCGCTGCTTCAGTTCCTCGTGGGGCGTGGGTACCTGCAAGATTCGCAGGCCTGCCACCACGCTGCGTATAGCGGTCACCTGCACGTGCTGCAGTGGCTGCGCGCGCAGGCGCCGCCCTGCCCCTGGGATTCCAACACGTGTTGGTGGGCGGCAGGGCAGGGGCATCTGGAAGTGCTTCGGTGGGCCCGTTCGCAGGAGCCAGCATGTCCTTGGAGCGATAATGAGGCAGCTGCAGCCGCGCGGGGCGGCCACGTTCACGTGCTGGAGTTCCTGGTGGAGCAAGGCCAGCCCCTGCATCCGTACGTCTGCGCTGCGGCAGTGGAGGGCGGTCACCTGGACGCCCTGAAATGGCTGCGGTTGCAAGACCCGCCCTGCCCGTGGGATGAGGACTCGGTGGGGCCTGCAGCACTCGGTAGGACCTGTCTGGATAGGTCGCAAGAACCGTGGGCCGCTCTGCGAACGTGGCTGGCCGCCAACACTCCCTATTACCCTGTGGCGGCCTCCATGGACTGAGAGCTCAGTGAAAACGTTTTGAAGAAACGCGTGGCTGGGCTGAGAGCGGTTCGCCCACACCTCACTGGGCGCCGAAACCTGCTCGGCGAGAGGCAGATCGCAATCGCACGTGGGGTGACACTCACTGTGATACTCGGTCCGGGAGCATTGCCGCAATGAACTTTGAAGCTGCCAGTTGCCACTACTACTAGTGCCACCACTGCCAGCCGGAGCGGCAGACTGAGTGGCCTTACGATTCGCCGACTCGATTCGCCGACTTCCGACGGGCCAGCCCGGCCGCGGCCGGCCGGCGGTGGCGGCCAGGGGTCGGCCCCAACTACGACTTCTCAAAAATAAATACGGTTGCGCGAATACGCAACCAGATTCCAGTCAATTCGCGACGACATCGGTGTGTTCTGGTCTGGCAAAGTCCAGTCCACTTCCGTGTCTGTTCATTGTGCTGAGGGAGAGTGCGCTGCTGAAACCGCTGCTTCTGGCTGTGTGGGCGGAAGGGCCCATGCTGATGCCGCAGACGCAGACGGACGACTCGGAGGGCACGCTGACGCTCGAGAGTCACACACCAACGGGAAGAGTGGCGTGGCCGGTGCGAGGCGCAGAAGGCGGGGACAATGCAGTCTGGCGCTATCTACAGGGCCTATGCGGCGCTGCGGTGCCGTCTGTGTTCACGCGCGCTCCTTCGGTGCTCCTGGGTTCTGGTGTTGATTATGAGGCAATGGCGGCACTTGTAGCTGGCCTGCTGGTGGCCGGCCACCCGCACGGCTTGCTAGATCACCTCTGTGGGGACATCAAGACTTCCGATATCCCGGCTGCCGCCGTAGCCGCAAAAGGCGATCTTGAAACCCTGCGGTGGCTGCGGGCGGATGGTTGGCGGTTCAATTGCAGCAGCGTCGCAGCCCACGCCGCCAGCACAGGTCAGCTGCGCGTGCGGGAGGTGGCGTGGCTTGTTCTGCCCGCTGCAGTCGCCGGCGGCTTCCTGCCTGTCCTGCAGCTGCTGGTAACTTTTGGCTTCCCCGCGCAGGATGCGCTGGTCGCCGCGGTGGGGGCAGGGCGCTCAGACATGGTCCACTGCCTGGTGGACGAGCACAAACTGCATCTCGATCCGTCGGATAGCAAACCATGCTCGAGCGCTGCTAAGCGCGGCGACTTTTCAATGCTGCAGTTCCTCACGGCGCGTGGGTATGTGCAGGGCATGGGGACATGTTACATGGCCGCGCTTGGCGGCCAACTGAAGGTGCTGCAGTGGTTCAACAAGTTGCATGCGCATGCGCAGACGCCGCCCTGTCTCTGGGATTCCAACACCTGTTGGTGGGCGGCAAGGAAGGGGCATCTGGAAGTGCTTCGGTGGGCTCTTTCGCAAGAGCCGGCGTGTCCGTTGCGCGGTTGTGAGGCAGAGGCAGCCGCGCGAGGCGGCCACATTCACGTGGTAGAGTTCCTGGTGGAGCAAGGCCAACCTCTGCATCCGTACGTCTGCGCTGCGGCAGTGGAGGGCGGTCACCTGGACGCCCTGAAATGGCTGCGGTCGCGAGACCCGCTCTGCCCGTGGGACGAGGACTCGGTGGGGCCTGCAGCACTCGAGGAGGTCTGCCCGCTGGTGTCAGACGAGGCGTGGGACGCCCTGCGGACGTGGCTGGCCGCCAACACTCCCTATTATTAGTACCCTTCCGCTGGCCCACTCTTGTTAGTGTGGCAACAATGGGCTGAGCACTGCCACTGTGGCACCTTTCTCCCGCGCCTCAATGGGCACCGAAACACGAGTGGCAGCTCTCGTACGCGTCCCCGCACGCACATGCTGAATTGAGCGCTGCTGCTGCCATCAACGCGGTTGTGACTCTACAGCTGTTCAGGCCCGATAATGTTTTCTGGACTTCTGAAGCTCTTGCGAGGATGCCCTGATCAGCTGCTGCAGGTGCGGGCCCATTTTCACGCGTGCACTCGCGCGACGATCTCTCGCGAGGGCGACTGTCGGAGCAGTATTCGATACCTCAATCGATGATATGGTCGGCGGCACGCCTATTTCTGCCAATTGCAAGCTTCGCCTCTCGCCCCTGCCGGCTTTTCGACAACGCTGTCCGGCAAGTTCATAGCTGCGTTTCATCAATGGTCATTAATTCATGACAGCGGCATGCGCATTGCGACGTCGATTGCGTAAGGATTCATGAATATTCAGCAACTTGAAGTCTGGTGTTCGCTCGAGCTCTGGCCCCGCGGGCCCGCGGCCGCCAGAGCCGCAGCAACCACGTGTTTGACCGAGCAGAATACCAGTGCCTGCGCTGCAATCTTCAAGCAGAGGCTGACCACAGCCCACGCACACATGTACGCACCCTGATCATAGTGTCAGGGAGGCCAGATGATCGGGGCGGGCGTGACGAGTGCATTACGCATTCTGGAAGCCGCCATCTCTTGCGCGTGCGATCACGATGCCACCGCCCGAGCTCGGAAGCCGCTGGTATCAGGTGGGCACTCAATGTCGCGCTTGCTCTGCACGATGCGCAGCTCATTGAAGGCGGGGATGATGGCGCCCATCTGTCCGCTCGTGGACCCAGCTGCCAGGGACAGCCAGGACGGCGCGTGCTCCGCTGACGCCTTCGCTGCGGCTGCGTAGGGCACGGCAGCTGCGGCTGCAGCGCCCTCCGACGAGCCAGCTGCATCCGCCCCGGCGGCCCCAGCTGCAGACGCGCCGGCAGCGTCGGTCGCCTTCGCTCGCTCTGCCTCCAGGGCGACCGTGCAATCATTGTAGTGCGCCATGGTGCGGCGGCACACCGCCTGCACAGTGGCGATCGTCTTCTCACAGGCGCTCGCGAGGGCGCGCGGCGTCTCAGTTGCGTGCGCAAGCAGCAGGGCAGCGGTCAGGTCGCCGCTGCCGGTAAATACGCTGTGCAGCTTCGGAATCGTGATGGAAAACCGGGCAAATTTGGAGGGTGCCGCCTCCGCTGCTGCCCCTGCCCCTGAGATTGGCCCAGCAGCAGCTGACGTCGCAGCAGCGGAGGTGGCACCGGCTGCAGGCTCGCTCGCCTCCGTTGCGCTGCCCGCGTGCGCGGTACCTGAATCTGTTGCCGGACGCGGTACCCCTGCAAACACCGTATCCCACTCATCTCGGACCATCTCTGCATGGAGAGAGCGGCACAACAGAGGCTGATTCGCGTTAGAGTGAGGAAGCTCGAGCAAGCAGGGGTTAATACGAAGGCCGGCTCACTGCAGCGCGTCGCATTCGAGCAGACACAGCGTCCCTCGGGGGCACGCCACAGTTGGCGATCGCGGCTTAGCCAGCGGCCCAGCCAGTGGCCCAGCCAGCGGCTCAGCCAGCGGCTCAGCCAGCGGCTCAGCCAGCGGCTCAACCAGCGGCCCAGCCAGCGACTTGCGGCTCTCTGGAGCTGAGCTACGCACCCCACGGGCAGCTCGCCAGCAGCAGCATAACGTCGTCCTGGCCGGCTGGCAGGGCGGAGCTCGTGAGGATCACGGCGCGCGTGCCGCGGGCGTGGAGCACCTCCATAGCCGCGAAGGCGCTCGCCGCGTCTGTGATGCGGCGCTCACTGAGCTGCTCGCACTCGAACTGGTTGGGCGTCAGGATGGTGGCCAGCGGCGCGACGAGCTCGCGGTAGATGGGCACCAGGTCTGCACGATGCGGGAGGGAGGCCAGGACGTGAAAACATGGAGGAAGTGGGCACCGGAGGCGGATAAACGGGTCTGCCGTTGTTCATTGAGCGGCAGCGAAAGGGGTTGGCTCGCCCTGCGTGCGTGCTGGCCGGGCCAGAGGAGCAGAGCTGGGAGGTCAGCGCACCCCGGCACATGCAATGTGTGGGACCCCCTGGGCCACCTGAGTCGCATTCAACCTTCATCATTAAGATCGAACTCCAACTCGCCTGGCGGTACATACAGCTTGCCGTGATCGCCCATCACAGGGTCGCACACGTACACGGCTCCTGGATTGAACCGCCGTGCAGTCTGGACGGCGGTGGCAATCTTGCGCAAAAACGTTGCGGAGGAGACGTAACCCGTGAGAACGTGCGAGTACGCCATCAGTCCGTTCTCTTCCAGGCCGTCCAGGATGGCCTGCAGCTGCTCCCCGTCAAGAACCTGGCCACGAAATGTCCGGTAGCCAGTGTGGCAGCTCAGCTGCACGCTGTTGAGCGTGTCCACGTCGAATCCGAGCAGCTGGAGCGGGAACGTCGCTGACTTGTTGCCGACGTAACCGTGCACCACATGGGATTGAATGGACAGGCAGCGCCGCTCGTTGAGCCCGGCCATGGCAGAGAGTGTGCGTGCGCCGCTCGTGAAGCACGGACTGCAAGGTTGCGCTTGAGCAGACACAGATGAGGTCGGCGTGCGTCAGTAGCAGCTGAGGGTGCACACCAGATGAATGGTGCAAAGGAACACAGCGCCAACGGTCAGTTGCAATGCGGGCGGGCTTGGATGGCTCTTCGGAAGAGCAATTTCGTCGTGCGCTCCGCTGAGCAGTTGGCCCTGGAGTCGCGGCCCGCGGGCAGAGGAACGGACGCGGAAAACTCATGTACGTGTTACGTCAAACGCAACTTATGCGCACAGGAGAAAGCTGGTCGTTGGAAATAACCGCGCTTCCTCGCGTTTGGACGTTTGGCACTTTGCATTCGCTCTCAAGTTGTTGTGCGCATCCATTCGCAACAACAGTCTCACCAATGGAGCACTCGGAGACCGCCTTCGACTGGCTTGGCCGGTACAAGGCGCCCGGCGGCGGGACGCTGGCACAGGCGCTGCTTCAGCTTCTCTCCTCTCTGCGACAGAGGTGCGTTGCCAGCACGCTATGGTGGTGCAAGCCGAGCCCGGCCGCCCTGGCAAGAAATGTTTCGGTTCCACATCTGCATCAGCTGCTCGTGATGATCGCGCGCACGTGCTCATTGCAGGGATGCCCGCAACAGTGGTGCCGCAGCCGCGCATGTGGCGTCGTTCTTCCGCACGGTGCTGAGCACTGTGTCGGGCAAGAGCCTGCCCGTGGACGCGGTGCTGCAGCATATTGCAGCGATTGAAGGGCGGCTGCAGAGTGCCGCTGGCGCAGGTGCGTAGCCACGTACTTGGGCGCGGGACGATGTCGTCCTATTGACGCCGATGGATGCACGTGCTCGCGCTTTCGCCGGCCGCACGCCACCTTCCACCAGGATTGCTCGACCCTGCAAGACATATTTTCTCGTTTATCTCGTTCCCGCAGAGTTCATTGCCGCAAACGTGGCCCGCCGCGTGGCGCGGTTCGTGGTCGAGGAGGCTGACAAGCGCGCCGCCGCCGCCGCGAGCTCCAGCGCCACTGCCGCCGGCGCCCGCAGTGCCGCCGACGGGCTGTCTGCCGGGGCAGCAGGCGGGGTCAAGGGCGCGTCCGCAGAGCTCGCCACTGTTACGCTGACCGTCGGTCGCAGCGCCAGCAGCGATGACCACGCCACCGCCGGGTCTCTTGACGCCGCCAGCGGGCTCGGCCGCGCGTCCACCTCTGGCTCAGGCGGAGGCGTCTCCGCCGAGGCGGCGGCTGCAGAGGCGGGTGCGGGCGGCGCAGCCGCGGCGCCAGCGGGCTCCGCCGCTCCCGCGGCAGCGGTTGCTGACGTGCGCAGCGCCTGTGCAGACGCGCTCAGCCGGTGGCACGAGCAGCAGCAGCAGCGTGGCTGCGCTGGCGCTGCCGCGACGGGCGCGGACGCCACCGCTGCAGGCAGCAGCAGCACCAGCAGCAGCAGCAGCTCAGCGGGGAAGCACGCCAGCGGGCGGTACGGGGACATGGCCTTCGCAGCGATCCGCGGCGGGGTGCTGGACGCCCTCAACGAGCTGCACGACGAGTTGGACTCGGCGTCCGCGACGCTCTGCGCGTCCGCTGGCGACCTGCTCTCGTACGGGGACGTGGTGCTCGTGGCTGGGTACGACGCCGCGGTGCGAGACTTCCTGCTCGCCGCGGCGAAGCGCCGTCGCATCGCGGAGATCATTGTGTGCGAGGGCGCAGACGCCGCCCCGCTGCCCGCACCGTCCACCTCGGCGCCAGGCGCCAGCGGCAGCGCGGGCGCG
>Ga0208629_101352_pt1 | contig 10246 bp, 7 predicted proteins | sample LakWasMet19_HOW5_2_FD_183865 | JGI IMG/M metagenome (GOLD analysis project Ga0208629, IMG submission 183865) | Freshwater sediment methanotrophic microbial communities from Lake Washington under simulated oxygen tension - Sediment Metagenome... | ecosystem: Environmental > Aquatic > Freshwater >...
AGCGCCGTGAGCGGGTCGCACGCAGATCGCAGCACCAGACCGGTCTGCGCGGGGCCTGCGTCGGTTTCAGGCATACCGGCGCTGGGGGTTAGTGCAGCGATGGCATCCGCGAGAAACAGCGGAGCTCCCTCGGACGGCGCATTGGCGCTCGCGGCAGCCCCGGACCGCCCGGAGCTCGCAGCCGCCCCGCGCACCGCATCCTGCAGGGCGAGAAACAGCGGCAGCGCGGGCAGCAGCATCTGCAGCGGCAGCGTCCCATGCGCGGCAAGGGTCAGCAGCTCTGGCACGTGCATCTCCGCCACGGCAGCCTCTGGCACGGTGGGGGTGGGGCCCGCAGGCCCGCTTGGGCGGGCCATCAGCGCTGTAGAGCCGGGCGCGCCGCCTCGCCGTTGTGGCGTCAAGCCTGCATCGGTCACGTCCCCCGGCGATGGCCCAGCGCCGTCGTCATCGGCCTCTGCTGCCGCCTGCTGCGCCGCGGGATCAGACGACCAGACCTCGTCCACCTCCCTCAAGAAGCACACACACGCTTGCAGCGCGGGCAGCAGCAGCGGCGCCGTGAGCACAGCTCGCAGGGGCAGCGACGCCTCCTCCTCCGTTGAAACAGGGCGCTGGCCTGTGACATCTCCCCGCGTCGTGTCTGCGTCTGCAGCGGACATGTTTGCCCCTGTCGCCAGCGCCTCGAACAGGCTTCGCCTGCTGCAAGACGCTGCCGCCAGCGCCTCCAGCGACGGACGGATGGGGCTGCTGGCTGCCGCCTGCAGAAAAGATGCAACCGCCGAGTACCCATCCTGCAGCGACTGCAGCAGCTTCATGTACACCTCCGCGGTGACACCAACGAAGCGCGCACCGCCTGGCCCGGTGCCTCCCGCCCCCCGCGCCGCTGTGCTGGCCGCCTCACCCTCGTCTGCGTCTGCCAGCGACGGCACGAAGCGGCACATCTCCTGGAAGACGGACAGCGCTGCGAGCAAATCCTGCGAGTTGCAGTCATAGCCAGCCAGCAGGGCAGCAGTGCGCTCCTTGCGCGTCATCGCTGTCACGCTCATGACCTTGCTGCCTGCAGGCGGCGCCCCAGACGTGGCGGTTGCCCGGCTTACGATGCCAGAGGGCGCGACCGTCGCGGTGACGCCTCCCACTGAGCTGTCCTGCAGCATCCACGTCTCCGCGTTGTCCGCGCAGCTCTTGATGACGACAGACACGAGGTTGCAGCACAGAGCCAAGAAGCCGACTGGCGTCGCCTGCGGGCGCGCGGTGGAACCGTCCGCAGCATCAGCTGCAGGCGGCGGGATGTGCGCAGGCGCAGGCATGTCCGCATACGCCGTGAGCCAATCCAGCCCGTGCCGCCGCAGCAAGCACAGCAGCAGCTGCAAGCTGACGTGCCGCATTCGCACGTGCTGCGCAGCGGCGCCGTCCCCGCCGACTGGGGATGGCTCCTCCTCCACGGCAGCGAGGGCTCGCAGCAGCGTGTCCCGCAGGGCGGCAGCGCAACGCGGCTTGAGTCGCAAGGCCCGCGCCCCTGTCACCGCGTCTCCACGGCGCTCGGGCGCCTGTTGCAGCAGGCGTAACAGCACGTCGCCAGCCTTTGCTGCAAGGCTCTGAGCGGTGCCGGGTATTGAGCCGTTGGCGGCCGGAGCGGTAAACACGGCGATCAGAGCCTCCACGGGGGCTGGACCCAGACCAGGCCCAGCACGGCCACAATCGAGCAGCTCAGCAACGGCAGCATGCATGCGGCGAACGTAGGCGGCATCGCTCTCGTGGGCTCCCCCGCTGCCGTGAGGCGCGCCCACAGGCACCCGCACGCGCCGCCTCCACTCCTGCCAGCGGGCAAGAACCGCCGCTATGACGTCCAGAGCAGCCGTCTCCAGCTCCGCGCGCTGCAAGCAAAGCGCAGCGCTCCCGCAAATTGACAGGACGTGGAAGCATGCACGCAGGATGTGGTCTGGCGGCGCGTCGCCCATATCACAGCGCGCAGTGCAAACCACGCTTCTCAGCGTCTCAATTGAGTCACCGAGCAGCAGCAGCAACTCGTCGTTAGCGCCACTCGGAGGGGTGTCGTGTTCTCGAACCACGTCAATGCAACAGGCGTCGACGGTGACGCAGAGCTGTCGGCAGAACTTGCGGAAACCAGCGGCGATAGAGGCGTCACAGTGAGACAGGCGCGCTGCCACCTGGTGTGCAATCCGAGCCTGCATGAGCCCTAGATTTGTTGCAGACTCGTCCGCATCGCGGGCGCTGCTTATTTTGCCGGGAAAGCGAAGCCATTCCGCTGGTACCGCAGCTGCCAATAGTCGGCGCGCTGCCGCCGCGTGTTCATCTTGCGCAACAAACACGGAGGCCGGGGCGTGTTTGAGTAGCGACATGAACGCGATCAGCCGATCTTCACCACCGCGATACGCAAGCAATGCGGCTGCCCGACCAAGGCTGGCCTCTTGACGGGCCTCCATGTTTGAAAACCTGTGGGCGCTAGGCGGCGAGGCGCTGCGCTGGCGAGAGAGGAGGGACCGAGTTTGCGTGGTTTCCAGCACAGACACCACACAAACAAGCTGAGCAGCTGTCGACGAGCTGGCTCTCCGGGGATCGACCGCCAGACCCCTTCCTCGCGATCACGGACAGCACGCACAACGCGGCATCGGAAGCTTCATACGCCGGTGCGTTCGAAGGACAATTGCACGAGCCAGCACAGCGACTCGACGCATGCGCATGGCCCTGCGACGCCCTCATAGTGTGTCAATGGGTACCACTGCTGGTGGCGCACTTTCCGGGTAAAACATTCCCGACCAGACTTCGCATTCACGTTCTGCCACGGTCAATTGCTCCAAACCGTTGAGCCCCCCAATGAGCTCCACAGTGCTTGAAATCCCATTTCCAGCCGACAAGCGCGATGAACTGGCGACAGAAACCGAGGCAGAATGGTTAAGCAAGGTTGGTGGGCAGACTGATGGCGGTGCTCTCAACCATACGACACGTTTGCGTTTGAGAAACCTGCACCCTTTGATTGCCCTGGAACTGCAGCTCGAGGATTGTTTGCTCAACACGCGGGGCCTCATGCGCCTACACAAGATTCTCGCACGTGTCCCAAGTGAAATCGTGCTTCCTCGTGAGTTCGCCTCACTCTGGCTCGAGGAGAGTTGGCGCATGCGTATCCACGGAGGTTTACTCCCACACTCTTCTCGCTGGGTTTGTGCTGAGCTTGCAGGAGTGTGGTGGTCGCGGATTGCGCGGCGCACTATCTTGATCGACAAAGACGCGTGGGCCACATTGATGCTGAATAGCAGGGTCGCGTTAGAAGACGGCTTGTCGGCGATCCCCAAGATCGTCGGCTGTCGTGCGCCGCTGTTTGAACAGGTGCTGGACCAATACGCCGCCTCCGCCGTTGCGAGTCGTGACGGCGCCTCATCGTCGGGGTACGCGGACGCGGTGACGCAGGCGCTGATGGGTGCCATCGTCGCGACAGACGCAACCGCGGCGACGGCTTGCCTGCGTCATGGGGCGCACCCTGCGAGCCGCCAGCCGTGGGCCTTCGGTCGCTCCACGACGGCTTTGCACGTGGCCGCGGAGAAGCACCAGGTGGGCGTCGCGGCGGCGATGATTGCGGCGCTAGCAGCCCGGGAGGGGCGGGCTCCGGACCTGTGCGTGGCGGATGACGATGGTAACATGCCGCTGCATCGCGCCTGCGAGCTGGGTGACCTGCGCATGGCCGCGCTCCTCATGTCCCATGGTGGGGACCTTCTCGCGCGGAACGGGGAGGGCGAGCGGCCGCACGACCTGTGCAGCATGTTCTACCGTCACAAGTTCGAGGACTTTCGGGCCTCAGTCCCACCTGCTGTGCGTCAATGCGCGTGGCGGCGGCGCAGTCATCTGGGTGTGGCACTGGCCCGCCGCGCGCAGAAGGCGACGCGGCCCGGTGCGCCTCACGAAAGTCAAGCCGTTGATGGGACCGCCGCCCCTGCTGCGCCAGCAGCCACCGGCATGCGCAGCTGAGTGCACGCTCAGCCTGCCGGGGCTAGCGACTTCACGCGCCCTTGCTGCTATCCCGCACCAATGGAGCCCCGGCATGTTCATCCTGGCGTTATCGACCCCGCTGTGGCCTTCTTGATCGCTTGCTCGCGCCGTTCGCATCGGAATCCGCAGTTCGGTGTCCCTCCGACTTCGTCTTCTGCGTATTAGCTGCCCCCTTTAGGCCTTAGTGTGCTGATAGTTGCATGTGCGCGTCAGACGAATGCCGTGTTTAACATGTGACCGCTGCTTCATAAGGGGGCACCCCACACTTGAACGTTCATGTTCGGACATGCCGGGTCTCACAACAGTAACGCTCGGGTTAGCTGCTTTTCGCCCACCCGGGAAAACGCGTGCTCAAACCGTTTTACCTCGATCGATATTGATGACCCACGTATCGTTCGAAGTTGCGCCTCCCACGCTTTCACGAATGCGGGATCCAAACTCTGTGCGGCACAGGCCGTGCGGATGACAGCCGTGGACCAGAAGAAAAAGGACATGGACTTGTGTCGATATCGCCACAAATATCATTCAAGCGTGGTCGTAGTCAGCCGGGCCCTTTAGCCGGACGGATACTAGCGAGGAGTAGCGTGGTGCATGCAAATGACCAAGTTCAAGCAGCTAACGGCGTTCACGCCATTGCAACTCTGCAAGACGCATTGCGCATCAGGATGTGGCACCACAAGCTCATCACTTCAGCTCCGCGCTCGCAGGGCCGGCGGGCGCCGCCGCTGCCCCGTGGTGCCCCACCGGCTTGCGCGGCTGCAGGCGCGTGTGCACGCACTGCGTCATGGCGAGGAAGGCTTCCTCCTGCGCCTTATCTGCCGCGGCGGCATCGGGGTGCCCCTCCGGCTTCGCGGCCTCCAGCGCCGACATGAAGCGGCCCGCCTCTGCGGGGCACGCCACGGTGCCCACGCAGTAGTTGAACGCCACGTGCGCGTCCTGGCGCTCCGCGGGGCTGGCGGCCTTCAGGCGCTCCAGCCGCCCGCCGCAGCGCGTCTGCACCTGCGCCATCAGCTCATCCAGCGCCGCGTCGACAGACGGCGCGGCCACGCGGTGCGGGCCCGCGGAGGCGGCGCTCGCAGCGGGCGCGGCGGCCCCGGCGGCCACGTGCGGCACCGGGCAGCCTGCCGCGGCCGCAGAGGCCGCGGCGCTGCCGGCAGGCGCGTTCGCTGCGGGCGGGGCGTCGGATGAGTGCAGCGCGAAGGCAGCGGCCTCCGTGGGCGCCGTCGCTGGGTCAAGCCCCTCGGCCCGGAACTTGGGCTGCCGCAGCGCCTCGAAGGCGCGGCCGGGGAAGCGCCGCAGGCGGTCCACGAACGCGCCGACGCTGTCCACCGCAGGGCGCACGTCCACGTGAATGGACTTGGTGTGCGAGGGCACGAGGTCGCCCACCGCAGGGCCCGCCACGTTCGCGTTGGGCTCCGGCGAGTAGTAGTAGTCGATGACGTACCGCACCTCCTGCCCGTTGCGGTCCACGAACCAGTCGTGGCGGTCGAAGGGGAAGCCGTACCTGCAGCGGCAGCAGGGGGCACGCAGAGGGGGCAACACGAATCAGATACCGGCAGCCACAGACTGATACACCCAACACGAGGTGTGATGCACGCACGCCTCAGCGGCAGGGCGGCACAACACCACTCGGCCATGTCGAGCTGCGTACACGTCCAGAGCGGCAGCGACCAGGTGACCGATAGCAGTGCCTGTGGAAGCGCTCTGCCTGCGTGCGGACAACGCACCCGAGGCGTGACTTGATCTGGGCCTTGGGGCTGAGGTCGTACGGCTTGCCCATGAAGCGGCGCAGCGACGGCTCGCCGTCCAGGTGTTCTCTGCAGCGTGAACGAATGCGTAACACAACAGCTCGATAGAAGCCGCGTCCGTTGCCGCGTCAATTGCGCTGGACAAGCCAGCAGCTCGCAGGCGAAATCATGCCCGTCCGAACTAGAAGAGTTGCATTCTCATACACACGGCTTGCTAGCTCACCCCTTGTGCAGCCCCTCCCACTCCAGCAGCTTGCGCCACGCGCGCTCGTTCATTTCGTTGTGGATCTTGACGACGATGTCCATGTCAGTCTCATCCACGTTTTCGGCCTTGTTCTTGCGTACGAGCGCATTCCAGAACATCTGAGGGCTCGGGTACAGCCACGTGCTCTCGGTACCGCCCTTGGGAATGGAGGACTGAACACGCGAGGTCGACAACTCCGCCTGCTGACCCGGCGATGGCTGCTGCGCGGCAGTGGCGGGCATCTGATTCTTTGGATCGATCGGCTGGGCGTACACATTGTACACCGTGCCACGCGCCTTGCTGCTCGTCGAAGCGTCGGGCGCCGCGGCTGCTCCTCCGCTCGCGTGCATGGGGCAACCAGGCGGCGGTGCGCCAGCGTCACCAGCTGCCCCGTTGCTCTTGCCATGGTCGACGGGGCACTTGCCGCTTTCGACCTTCATTTTCCCGTGATCCACCGGGCATTTCTCCCCTTCGCTGTATGCGTTTCCCATTTCAGTCGCTGTTCTGCCGCACTTTTGTGGACACCAAATTTTGCGGCGAAATTGGAGTGCACCTGTGCGACACAGGATTCGGGACAAACAGCCCGCCGGCAGCAACAGCCGCAGCTCGCGACGAAGGATGAGACACGCCTGCGAAGGCTTGGATCGCCCTGTCTGCATCAATACTGCGAGTGCGTCAGCTGCCACAGACTGACGGACTGTATTGAATTGATGAAAATTCGAAAGCCGACGTTTTATGCAATACCGCACACGGCAAGCGTTGATGACTTCAAAGCACGTCCCTCGGGTGTGCAGCGTGAGCCAGTATATCAATTCACCCGCTATGCAACAAATCCGAGTCCGAGTCGAGGCCCGGCCGCTGCCAGTGCAGATTGCCCGGCCACCGGACGCTGCAGTCACTCAGGCTGTGGCGAAGTCAGCCTGTCGCACGCTGTCGTGACAGACGCCGCGGTGGCCCGCGAGGCGATGGCGGCCGGGCGTGCAACAGCGGCGATGCCACAGGCGACGAGCTCGCCACCGTCTGCGGCCGCGAGCTGATAGTGCACGGGTCGCCACAGCTGCAAGGGTGGACGTGACAGCGTGATAGCTGACTGACAGGCCCACGGTGCCGTGGCGTGAGCTGCCGCCCTCAGGACACTGGCAGGGCGTACCAGCGGAACAAGCAGGGAGATGCCAGCGCGGTTCGTTCGCCGCCACTCAGGTGGAGTTCACTTGTCGGCGGCATTCATTCCGGCTGCCAGTAGTGCAAGCAAGCGACAGTCTGCAATTCGAGGGCGGGCTCCGCAAGCCGTGCAGTCCTCAGGCTGTTTGGGTTGTGGCAGCAATCTATTCCGGGCGCGGCGTGCTGTGCCGCCCCGAGCACGCCGACGATGACGCAACGGTGTGTGTGTGTGTGCATCAGGCTACCAGCGGCGCTGTCGGAGAGGTAGGTAAAAGATGGAAACGCGCGTCACAGGGCTCCACCGGACACGCCACCAGCGTCTGCCGCGGCAAGAGGGCATCGATGATTTGGGCGACTGAAGGCCACACCAGCCACACCGGCGTTGACCCCTGCATCACTGGAGCCGCGTCACCAGCCGAAGCGCGCAAGCTCGTCCGTGGCTTCCTTCAGCTCCTTCTGCACCTTCTTGCGCATGTAGAAGATGGGGCAGTCGCGCGAGGTGCACAGCACGTCCTGGTGCAGTGACCCCTGGCAGCGCTGGCACTGCGTCCACAGGCGCGCAAACTTCTCCTCCGACGCGTTCACGAGCGCGAGCTGCCGCCGGTACACCTCCGCCTCCCGGTGCTTGCAGTGCCCGCACAGCGTGCCGTCCGCCTCGTCGATGGGCGCCTTGCAGGAGACGCACTTGAGCTTCTTGACCGCGAAGGACATGATGCCGCCGGTGGTGGGCGCCTTCTTCTGCAGGACGAGAAACGGGATCGGGGTTGCGTGTGTTAGGGATGCAAATGCTGTGCCAGCAGTACCCCGCCGGGCATTGCCAAGGCCGCGACGAGACAACGGTCTGACATTGCTGCTAGGGGGAAGCCATGCGCCGCTGAATTGTGAGCAGACAAGACACGCACATAATTGCCCCGGCACGCACGCCGCAGCCTGGTGCTGCAAGCCATCTATCTCCCCCCTATCACAGCCGGAGCCAACCCTCAGCCCAGCCGTACCACACACGCCGTCAACCCACCGTGATGGTGCGGGTGTGCTCGCCGCTGAAGAGGGAGGCGGGGTTGTCGATGATGCCCTCGAAGATGCGTGTGAGCGGGCCCGACAACTGGTTCTCCAGGTAGTACCGGTAGTCGATGGGGATGGAGTGCTCCAGCACGTAGATCGGGTCTTCGCTCTTCTCGTACGCCGGCGCGCCCTTCGCCGCCTCGATTATCACGTACGCCACGCGGTCGCCCACCGCAGGCGCGGAGCCCGGGTCTCGCTTGCGCATGCGGGCAGCGAGCTCCACGTGCGCCTGCTTGGCGGCGTAGTCCGCGGCGTCCGCGCTCTTGCCGAGCGCCTTTGTGATGACGAGCATGCTGAGGTCGATGCGGTCCTGCAGCAGGTCTGCAATGACGCCCTTGACGTACCCGATCGCGCGGTCCACGGAGTGCTCGATGAGGACGAGCTGCAGCACCGTGTCCACGACGCGCCGCACCAGCGCGCAGTTGTCGCGGCGCACGGTCTCGATGCCCTTCGTGTCCATCTTGTCCCACTTGTCGGGCCGGCTCCAGTACAGGCCCGCGTAGCGCTTCTTGTTCATGAGCAGGAAGGGATAGTACACCTACATGCGGGCAGACAGAGGAACGGGGGTGGGCAGACGGATGGAGGGGTGGGTAAGGGCGGGGAAGGGTGGGCGGGTACCTCCCACACCCATACACACAGCGAGGAGTGCGCCCACTGGGCAACACTCTCACCACGCGCAGGGGGAAGCAAGACGGTCCATCGACACACAGCCTGCAGCAACATAAGCCATGCCGGAGCCTGCTCAATTTGGCCCCTTTGCCCGCGTCCCTCCCTCTCACCTTTTCGAACTCGAGCTTGATGGGCGGCGGGAACAGCTTCGTCACCTCGCGCGCCGCCTCCGCGCCGAGCTTCATCGCCGTCGGCACGTCCTTCACGCCGAAGCGCACCATCACAGAGTCCGTGTCTCCGTACACCACGGCGGCGTTGGCGGAGTACCCGTTGGCGGTGCGGTACCGCTCCTCCACAGCGCGCTTGGTGGCGTCGATCATGGTGCGGCCGTACGCCGTCACCGTACTCGAGATGGCGAGGCACGGCAGCTGGCCCACCGTGGCGCCCGTGAAGCCGTACACGGAGTTGGCGGAGATCTTGAGCGCGAGCTGCCGCCCGTTCTGCACCGCGATGACGAAGGGGTCCGTCGCCTTCGCCATGTCCGTCTTCGCGCGCTTGCGCGCCGCCAGCAGCTCCTCCAGGATCTGCGGCAGCACGCCCTTCTGCACGGTGGAGCGCACAAAGTACACCTCCTCGTCGGGCGTCTTCTCGTACGCCTCCGGCTTCAGCAGGCCGCCCTTGACGTCCTCGTTCGCGAGCAGCGTCGAGTAGCACAGGTTGTGCGCCATCATGATGGACGGGTACAGAGACGCGAAGTCGAGGGTGGCGATGGGCTCGTCGTAGAAGCCCTTGACGGGCTCGATCACCGTCGCGCCCTCGAACGTCTCCTCCTCCCCGCCCGCGCCGCCGCTCTGGCGGGGCAGGGTGGGCACGAGGAGGCCCAGCGGCCGCGCCTTGCGCAGCAACATGGACATGACCTTGATCTGCTGCCCGCGCGAGAGCAGGAAGTCGAGCGGCACGCCCGTCACGCGCGCCATCTCCATGTGGTTGATCGCCACCATCAGCTTGTCCATCAGCTTCTGCGGCAGGAACGCGTCCTTCAGGCAGTACACCGCCAGGCGCCGCCGGTCGTCCGCCGTGCCCGCCTGCAGGTCCGCGATGATGCTGTGGTGCACGTCCTCCTTCTGCTGGCCCAGGAAGTGCGCGGAGACGGAGTTGAGGGAGTAGGAGGAGAGCTTGTGCTCGCGCCGCATGTACTGCAGCATGTCGAAGATGACGCGACCGTCCACCGTCGTCTCCACGTTCTCGTGCTTGCCGTACGCGGACGACTGGAAGGTCGTGTCGCGCATGACCGCCTTCGCGCCGCGGATGCGCCCCAGCATCTGCGCGGCGTCCGTCTTGAGCTTGGTCGCGCGCCGCAGCAGGTAGGGGATGTCGAAGTTCTGCACGTTGTAGCCCGTGATGATGTCGGGGTCCGCCTCGC
>Ga0208629_101354_pt1 | contig 10238 bp, 7 predicted proteins | sample LakWasMet19_HOW5_2_FD_183865 | JGI IMG/M metagenome (GOLD analysis project Ga0208629, IMG submission 183865) | Freshwater sediment methanotrophic microbial communities from Lake Washington under simulated oxygen tension - Sediment Metagenome... | ecosystem: Environmental > Aquatic > Freshwater >...
GGGGAAGAAGGGACACAGCGGCAGGGATGGTGACGGGGTCGATCTGAAGTGACGATGGCCGCGCTGAACTGGGACAACCACACAAGTTGCGGGGATTGTACAGGTCGGGGCGAGGCGGCGGCGCAGAAGACTGCCCGAGCGTCACAGCGGATGCAGCCGCCGCGACTCACAGTCCTGGCCGAAGATCGGCCCCGTGTTGGTGAAGACCACGACGGTGAGGTTGGTTATGGTGCTCAGGTAGCAGAGCGCCTCGAAGACGTAGCCCCAGGAGCCGATGGACTGCGCGCCCTCAGGCATGGGGCGCGAGGTCAGGCGCATGATGCGGTCGCGGTCCACGTACACGTTCACGACGATGGCGAAGAAGACGATGAGCGGGGCGAGGGGGAAGGCCTGCGGGGGAGGCGGACAGAGATAAGGAGGGATCGGGCACGATAATGTGGAGGCGCGGTGTGCACGTAGGGCGTTGGGCGCAGCAAAGCCGCGGGCAAATCTTGCTTGTAGCAGCAGCAGCAGCCGCGGGCGCGCACTCACCACCACGAAGAGGGTCGCGTACCCGAAGAGCAGCATGACCTCCAGGTAGTCGTCGAAGGGGTCGTACGGGGGCAGCCCCGCCTCGCGCTCGTAGCTGCTCGCCTTGCGCGCCGCCGTCCACGCGTCGTACGCCTCCACCTTCTCGGGCGTGCCGCGGTAGCGGAAGCGCAGGCAGCAGCGCGCCGCCGCGCGCCAGAAGAGCGGCAGCAGGAAGGTGATGCCGACGGACAGAGCGAACTTTGTGAGGATGAGGATGGCGAGCTGGCTCTGCAGCTCCGCCATGCAGTCGGGCTGCCCCAGCGAGTTGAGCTTGCACTGCTGGCGCTCGCCCGCGATGGTGATTGAGTTCTTAATGGCCGCGATGTACCTGCGCGGGGACGAGAAACAGGCGGAGGAGAGAGAGAAGTTGGGGCACGGAGCAAACTCAGCTGCGGTCTATGCGAGGCAGATTCGGCGAGATGGAGCCTACAAACTACAAACAAATGCCAGCCGTGTCTGCCGCAGAGTGGGCGTGGATGAGCAGCAGCAGCAAGTCAGCGGCAAACACACGCACATGAGCGGGAAGTAGGAGTTGATGCCGTTGAACACCGCGAGCTTGAGCGTCAGGCTGTTGTCGTAGCTGCTCTTGGTGGGGTGGTTCTCCCAGTTGGACAGCACGCGCGCGAGGGTAGAGAAGACAAAGTTCATCAGCTGAATCACGACGGCGTTGATGACGGAGGTGATGTAGTCGGGATACCCGTCGGGGATCTTGCCGCCGTGCGCGTTGTCCTGCTTCACCAGCAGCACGCGCACCCAGAAGATGCTGCCCACGATCACCACCACCGCGCCGAGCAGGGTGAGCGTGAGCGAGCCGGAGAGGGTCTTCTTCACGCGCCCCGCCGTCTCGTCGTAGAAGTAGGTGGGCTTGCCGTCCACGAAGGACCGCACGCGCTTGGCCTTGGACGTGTACTCGGGCCGCAGCGGCTCGTGCTTGCTGTACCCCGTCATGCCCCACTTCTGCTCCAGCTTGGACTGCTCGCGCTTCCAGTACTCCCAGAAGATGGTGGACCACACCGCCACCAGCACGCCTGCGGAGACAACAGCGGCAGCGAGGGGGACAACAGCAAGCAATCGAAGACGGCGGCAGCGGCTGCACAGCGCCAAGAAACGAGCGATTGCGTTCCCATCACGCCTGTGTGCCTCCCGTTACGCCTATCGATAGGCAGAAGAGGCGTTTGCTGGCAGCCATTTCCCCCGTTCCCCTTCCCTTCACGCACGCACCGTAGATGGGCAGGTAGACGGTGTTGGGGCCCTTGGACACCACCTGGTGCGCGAAGATGCCGAGGCCCACGAGGGAGGGCAGCACCATCCAGCGCGCGGCGTGGCCCAGGAACGCGAAGTAGAAGGCCACGCGCTCGCCCAGGTACTCGCGCACCCGGCCCACAGGCACGTTCCACGGCATGCGCACGCCCAGCCACGCGTCGCGCAGGCGCGCGCGCCCCGCCACCGAGTGGCCGGGGAACCAGCGCTGGATCTTCTTCTTGACCTGCAGGTGGTCCAGGTTCAGGCCCGCGCCGTGCTCCGTCTCCGGCCGCGCCTCCATGATGCTCAGCAGCAGCTTCAGCGCGTGCACCTCGGACAGCACGAAGTTGGTGCTGCTCTGCAGCGCGTACAGGCCGCGCAGCTGCACGGCGGGGGAGCGGACAGAGAGGGGGAGGGCGCGCGGTGTGGGGCAGAGAGGGGGGCGCACGCGAGCGCCAGCCGCGGCAGCTGACACGAGGCGAGGCGTGCAGCGAAGCCGCGGCATCTATCGCTCGTTGGATCTGCGGTCGGTAACGTTTGAGCGCAGCCGCGGCCGCGCCGCGGCGCCAGCAGCACCCAGGATCCCACCCCTGTAGGTTCAGTGCAGCGGCCCTTGCACGCACCTTGGGATCGGGCACGTAGGGCGCGAAGATGCGCACGTACGGGTCGTTCGCCTCCGCGTTCACGAAGCAGCTGCACCACCCGATGTTCGCCGGCGGGATGTGCAGGTCCACGTGCTCCGAGTCCGCGCCCTTGACGTCGAAGGTCATGCCCTGCTCGTTGACGAGGCGCTGGTTCTCCGCGACATCCGCCTCCGCGAGGTTGTGCGGGTCCAGCTCCAGCGTCATTTTCAGGCGCTCCGCTTCCAGAAGCAGGCGCTCGTTGGGGGCGGACACCTGCAGGTAAATGGACTTGCTGCCATCCAGCCCCGGCACGCCGTAGAAGGCGCGCACGTGCAGGCCCGCGCGGATACACGGCCCGACAATCAGCTGCTGGAACTCCTGCTGACTCTCATCGCGCATGTCGTCCTTCCGCAACGGAATGTGGATCACGATGCTTGCAAGATCAGCGCCAGACTTGCACTCTCCGCTTGCAGCGAAGTGCGGGCGATGCAGCGCTGAGCCTCCGCAGCACGACATCTTGTTTCGACGAGGCCGGTCTTCGTTCAGAGTGGCGGTACGCAGTGAAATTCGATTTGCAGGTTGCTGTGGCGCAAAGAGGAGCGGATTCGCGGTCGTAGCCGCAGCGGGAACCGTCTGCGAGGCTCGCACTGGATTCACTTTCGTGAAACCGATGTGGAAGCGAGGGCAAGCTCCCCGGCTTCACGCAGTTGCGGGCTCGCGGAAGGCGATACCAACGCACAACTGTAGTAGATCCCTTGTTGATCGCGAGGCGTAGCTCTTGGTGCGTTTCGAGCCTTCAATTTCAGGTTTTGCAGCTACACCAGACGGACAGATCAAAGATTTGTGACGCTGTATACGTCGCGGTTTGTCGGAAGTTGCGAAGACCGAAAGGCCATCCACGGACTGTGAGAGCCACTGGCCCGCGAAAATGTGTCTTTAGATCCAGCGCAAGCGGTTTCCGGGCTCGCCCCGCTTCACAGCAATGGCCGATTTCGACGCAATCATCATCGGAGCGGGCATCGTTGGTTCCGCCGCCGCGTATTATGCGGCGAAGTCCGGCGCCAAAGTGCTGTTGGTGGAGAAGCACCACTTCCTGCATCGCATGGGTTCGAGCCATGGCGAGAGCCGCATCATCAGGCACACATACCCATCAAAGATGTACACCGGCCTGATGAGAGACGCTTACGCGCTGTGGGCAGAGGCAGAGGCTGAAAGTGGCATGCACGTGTTCAGCAAGTGCGGCGGTCTCGACATCATCCGGTCGGATCTGAGCGTGTGCACAGCGTTGCTGGACGCCGCCGCTGCGTACGACGTGCCAACGACAACTCTGTCGCCCTGCGAGGTGTTGGAGCGCTTCGGACTTGTTGTTCCGTCCACCCACGTGGGTGTATTTCAGGCTGACACCGGCATTTTGCATGCGACGACCGCCGTGTCGATGTTTCAAGGCCTTGCCGCGAAACACGGCGCGGTGCTCCGAGATCGCACCCGCATCGCCGGCATTTCGAAGACTGAGGGCGGTGGCGTGGAGCTGCGCACAGACGGCGGGGAGGTGCTGCACGGGAAGCGGGTGTTGCTGGCGTGCGGCGCGTGGGCGGGCCCCATGCTGGCGAGCCTCTTTGGCCTCCGCGTGGACCTGCAGGTGTGGCAGTGCACGGTCATGTACTGGCAGGCCAAGGCAGCGGGGGAGAGCGCCGCAGCGGCCGCAGCAAACGCGGCGCAGCTGGCAGCTCTGCCCGTTGTGATTGACTACGGCACCTCCTCTGTCTGGACCTCCACTGCGGCTCCGGGCGCGCACACGACGTCGGGCGCAGTCGAGGCTGGCGCTGGCGGAGCTGCATCTGCAGCCGACGGGGCAGAGGCAGGGCACGGCGCTGGCGCGACGCCACTCCCTGCACCTGCCGAACCGCTTATTTACAGCTGCCCCTCGCGGGAGCTGCCCGGGCTCATCAAGTTCGGTGTGCACCAGGGGGTAGACGTCACGGCTGACACTCGGTGAGTTGCGGCTGCCGCGTGGAACGCACCGCAAGAGGCCGCAGTGGCGGAAGATCGTGGCGCAAAGCATCACGTGCCTCAACTGCGTACCGCGTCGTGCGCACTTTTGCCGAGGCACCAGCCACGGGGCAGCTTCTTGACAGACTTTGGCTCAACAGCAGCGGGTCGCTTTTCCCGAAAGCCGTAGTCGGGCACACCTTGCGTCCCTAATATCATCTACTCACGCGTGCCGACAAATCACCACCCACCCGCATTTGCTCGCCTCGCTCGCCTCTGCAGCACCTTCACGCCGCACAACGCGCTGACGGTCGCGCCGGTGCGCGCCTGGCTGGCCACCCACGCGCCCTTCATCGAGTCGGAGAAGCCCGTGTCCGCGGAGACGTGTCTGTACACGATGACGCGGGACGAGGACTTCATCATCGACGCCGTGCCGGGCTGGCCGGACGTCACGATCGCGGCGGGCTTCTCCGGGCACGGCTTCAAGTTCGGCAGCGTGCTCGGGCGCCTGCTGGCTGACCTGGTGACCACGGGCAGCACTGCGTACGACCTGACCGCCTTCAGCATCCATCGCCCGGCGGTGGGGCTGACCACCGTGGAGGGCTCCATTGCAACAGCGGCGAAGGCGCCGGCTGTCGCCGAGGTGGCATGATCATAAGCCATCACATGGTACCTTTGCAAGGCTGTGTGCCCTACTTTCGAATTCGAATTGCAACAAAACGACATCAACATGGTTCTTGATATCGATCGCTGGTATCAGCCGTCAAGACGATCGCGATCTCGACGTACCGGGAGTGCTTGAGCAAGATTCATGGCCGTGTGAAGACACGGTTGCGCATGCCCGAATTCAACCAAATGGCATGCGCAGGCATAGGCCTATAGGGGCGCACGTGTACACGCGGATCCGGAGCCACCCGAGAGCTCGACCGGTTCCGGCGTTCAAGAGCTGCCGCGGCCGGCAGCAGCCTCCGCTGCGCTGCGGCTGCGGTTTACCCCCACGCCGGCGCCAGCGCCCAAGGATCGGGATGGCGACGCAGCACCTGCGACACCTGCGCCCATTGGCGGCGAGGCGGGGTGGCGGAGACCCGCCGCGCCCGTGAGCAGGGCCTGCGTCAGTGGCGGCCCACGGCCAGGGGAACCGCCCTTGCGGCTGGCACTGCCTGCACCAGCGGGCGATTTCCGAGCCTTCCCGCCGCTGCGTGTGACGGCATCAGGCCGGGGCAGCGATGACGACACAGGGGGACGGGGCGGGGTGGCCAGGCGAGCTGCCGCGCTGTTTGTGCCCGCGCCAAGGTCATTCACGTGATGGCTCGCTTGAGAGCTCGCGCTCGGCAGACTGCTCGCTGTTCCGACAGCTGGGCCTCCGAGCGCAGACACGGCTCGCGTGGGCGCGAGGCCACCTGTGGAAGCTGCGAGTGCTGCCCCGGAACCGGACCCGGCACCAGTGCCCGCTTCCTCCTGCAAGACCATCACGTCGCCCCCAGCGGCGTCTGTGCCGTCGATGCCCCCGATTGCGGCCTCGTCGAAGCCTGCGCCCTCCTCGGTGCCGCCCCGCTCGCCGAGCACCATCCCAGCCGGCATCTGTCCGCCCGTCTTGCCCGCGATGGCGGCCCGCAGGCGCGCCGACTTGATGATGGCGCTGCGTTGTCCGTCCGCGTACGTGAGCATGTAGCGCTGCATGACCGTCTGACGCGAGCCGCCCGGGGCGAGCTCTCGTATCACGGGGCGCAGCTCGCCCTCCGTGCGCGCCGCGTCCCAGCCAAAGTACTCGCGGCACACGCCGCGCAGGGCCTCCCAGTTGGGCTGCGCGAACACGAAGCGGTGCGTGGCCGCGGAGAGGTGCGTGACGGAGGGGTTGCGGTACGCGGCGAGGACCTGCCTGTTTGGAAACCCCTCCGACACCGCCCACGTGCGCCGCGCAGCCTTGTGCCGCCGCTTGAAGGCGGTCGCGGCGTCCAGGGTTGAGGGGTCTTCCCGCACACGCGGGCGCTTGACCGCCGCGCCGCCGCGGCCGTTCTTGGCGGGGCTGCCTGCTGGGGAGGAGGACGCAGCGACCGCGCGACGCCTGCGTTTAGCACCCGTGGCCACCCCTGTAGCCGCTGCTGCAGGCAACGGCGCCGCAGCCGCAGCGTTGCCAGCTGCATGCGATGTGCGTATTGCGTCACCGACACCTGCAGTCGGCGCCCTCTGCGTCTCGCTCGCCTCCCCATCCCCGTCCGGCTGCTGCGCAGACAGGTCCAGGACCTCGTGACCGTCCTCGTCCACGGCGAAGACAGCCTCACCTGCATCAGCAGCCGACGCGACTGTCAGCGCCCGATCGCTGCTCCCACCGTGAGCAGTATCAGTCTTGGCCGCGCTGATCCCGTTGGCCCCGTTAGCTTGAGATACATGCGGCCCTACACCTGCACGGCTGCTCACAGCGCTGCGGCGGGCGCGCGAGCTGGCGACGCCATCCGCAGCTGCGGCTGTACTGCCGCCGTTGCCACCTGTGGGCTCCCAGTCCTCATCAGCCCCATCATCACTGCCCGATGCAGCTGCGCCCTGCTTACTGCGGCTGGTCTTCCCGTTGGCCTTGGCCTTTCCGCCTGCTGCCCGCTTCGCTGCAGCGCGCCCTTTCTTGGGAGCTGCCGACGCTGGCACAGCTGCATCTGCATCACCCAGCTCCGGTGTGGCAGCGCCCCCGCCTTGCGTGCCCGGCGCCGCCGAACTTGCTTTCGGCGGCCTGCCGCGCTTCTTACCGCTCGAGGTGCAAGCAGCAACAGACACGTCGCCTCCAAGCCCTGCAGGCGCAGCCGCCTTGCTGCGCGCCCGCCGAGCGGGGGTGGGTGCAGCCGGCAGGAGGTCGTCCCCGACCCCCAGCAGCCACTCCCTGAACGCCACCAGCCCCTCGTCCCCGGGGAAGGCGTGCAGGATCTCCGCCGCGTTCACGGGGCCGACCCCCGTCACCCCGTCCGTATAGTCCGACCCCAGCAGCAGCGCGGCGCGCACGAGGTCGTCCCTGCTGAGCCCCAGCTCGCGCTCTATGTCGGGCATCGTGTACGCCTCCACCCACTTGCGCTCCTCAAAGATGTGGCGGTACACGGTGGCGGCGCCGAAGAGGAAGGCGTCTGAATCGTCCGTCACCACGCCGTGCACCAGCCCCGCCGCCTGCAGCTCCGCACACTGCGCCTCCGCCTCCATGGGCGCCACGATGCAGGGCAGGCCGAAGGCGCGCAGCAGGGCGATCACCTCCTCTCGCATGCTGTCGCTCACGCCGCCGCCGCTGTCGCGCGCTGCAGCGCGCGCCGCGAGGCGCGTCGCCGCCTCCTCGCTCTCCAGAGCTGCGAGCGCCGCGCGCGTCTGGGCGTCTGCTGCGGCGAGCCGCGCAGCCTCCGCTGCCGCGACGGCGGGATCGAGGCGCCGGGAGGGAGAAGGAGCGGAGCTGCTGCTGCTGCTGCTGCTGCTGCTGCTGCCGGCAGCCCCGGCTGCACCGCCGGTCTGGATCGGCCGCGAGGTGGCGGAGAAGCCAAAGGAGGAGGCGGTCACGGCTGACGGCTGCTGCTGGCCCGACCCAGCTGCAGACGAAGGCGCGGTGGCAGACGCGGCGACAGCAGCGCTTGCGTTGGCGCCAAAGGGTTCGCTGGCGAGAGGGCAGACAGCGTAGTCCCCGAGAACGCCAGCAGCACCGGCACAAGCCCCGCTACCCCTCACAACGACCCCGTAGCCCTCCCCGCTGCTGGCAAGCGCCTCCGCAGCGCCCGCAGAGCCTGCCGCCACCGCCCCACCTGCCCCCGTGGCAATGCTGGCGCCCAGTAGGGACGAGGGGTGAATGCCCGCCAGCGCCATGCCGCCCCGGCGCTGCTCCGCCTGCAGCGCCTGTGTGAAGGAGGGCGCCGTGGCGGCAGAGACGCTGTAAGCGGACACGTGAGGCGCTGGAGGCGCTGCCGGCCGCGAAGAAGACGCGGTGCTGGCGCTGGACGCTGCAGCGGGCGCGGCGCTGGCGGAACTGGAGCTGGCCCCGTCACCGGTGCTGGCATGCGTCGCCCCATTACCCCGTTGCGCACTCATGCCTTCACCACCCACAACCACATCAACATCGCCATCGTCGTCCAGCCACACCGCCTCCCCGGCGTCCTCGTCTTCAAGCCCCGCGGCTGGGCCGCTCACGCCAGCACTAGCACCTGACCCGCTCAGTGCCGCGCCATCAGAGAGAAAGCCGCGGCCGGCTGACCGCGCACCACCACCGCTGCTGGAAGAGGGTGCAGCCTCGCCCGCTGCCCGGAGGTCAAACCGAAGCTCCTCCAGCCCGCTTATGGTGCCGGCAGCACCAGCGGCGCCGCCGAGTCGTCGAGCCTCGGGACTCGCGGCACTAAGCGTGCGAGTGGAGGCGGCGGCCCCTGTAGCACCCACCCCGCCACCCGCGCTGCTGCTGCCGCTGCCGCCGCTGGCGCCCCGAGGCAGGCGCACCCCCAGCGTGCGCATGGCCCGTGCGAAGGCATGCTGCGCCCAGGAGCGCATGTTGCCTGCGAGGGCGTATGCCTCCGCGATGCCCGCTGCTGCGGGGTCGACCCCCAGCCCGCCACCGCCCGCATCGAGGTCTCCGGCCTGCAGCTCTTGCTGCTGCTGGCGCTGCGAGGAGGAGGACGCGGCGTTCCGAGCATCCGCAGCTGCTGCCGAGTGCCCGACGGATGCAGCATCTTGACTGGCGCCGTCGATCTCCCACGCTAGGTCCTCGCCGGCATCATGATCATCGGCCGTCAAATCCACTGGTGGCTCCTCGTCAGCTGCGCGCTGCGCCACTGCGGCGGCGGTGCTGGCCACACCAGCGGCAGCAGCAGCAGCCTCTAAAGCAGCAGCCATCTTTGCCTTGGCGCGGCGGGCAGCTTCCAGAGCTGTAGTGATGGCCGCATCGCCTGTCGCTGGCGGTGGCACAGGCGCTGCTACCGAAACTGCTGCTGCGGTCGCTGGCGGATGGTCGGAAGCTTCAGCGCCAGCAGCACCCGCTGGCGCATCCTCCCACCCGTCGTCATCGGCTCCAGTAGTGGGCTCTTGCGGCGCCGGGGGGTGCACAGGCCCTGACACAGCGACGTCTGCATCCTCCCAGTCGTCGCCTTCGTCGCCGACATGACTCTCCCGATGATTTGCATCAACGCCACCTGCTTCTGTTGGCGCGGCCGGCTTGGCCGCGTGTGCCGCGGTGGCAGCAGCGTCAGCGGCGCCTGCTTGCCCTGGCTTAGCCTTCGGCGGGGCCGGCGGCCGAGCATAGATCTCCCAGGGAGACAGGAGCTTGTCAGAGGGGTGGGGAGGCTTCGGAGGCAGCACAGCAACACCAGCGCTCCCACTCGCCTCGCCGCCATCGTCCTCCTCCGCGAAGAAGCCGCCGCCCTCTGCCGCAGCGTCATCATCATCACCAGCAGCGACGTCGCCGCCGCCAGCAGCAGCCTCCTCCACCTCCGAGCAGTACGCAGCCGCTTCGTGAGCAGCGGCGGAGACGGCAGTGGAGGCCGCCAACAGCGCGACGTCTGCCTCCTCGTCGTCGCTGAGCTCCACAGGGCCCTGTTCATCCTCCTCCTCCTGCCCCTGGGATGCACGGGTACCCCCCTTTGCTGCGGGCACTCTCACACGTTTGTCGTGCAGACGTTCAACCGGGGCAGATGCACCGACAGCTTCACGCCGGCTGCTGGCTCCAGGCCGAGCAGCAGCAAGCGGTGCAGGCGGTGCCGCGCTGCGGAATGTGCTGCCCGCGCCGCCGAAAGCCAGTGCAATCAGGTGATCCGTCACGGCAACCGAGCTGTCATCAGCGCCCTCTGCAGTGTAGCCGCCGGAGTCGGCGGT
>Ga0208629_101356_pt1 | contig 10225 bp, 8 predicted proteins | sample LakWasMet19_HOW5_2_FD_183865 | JGI IMG/M metagenome (GOLD analysis project Ga0208629, IMG submission 183865) | Freshwater sediment methanotrophic microbial communities from Lake Washington under simulated oxygen tension - Sediment Metagenome... | ecosystem: Environmental > Aquatic > Freshwater >...
GACGCCCTGGACGACTTCAAGAAGAACTTTGACGCCGCGACGGCGGAGTTCCGCGAGAACGGGCTGGAAAAGAGCGCGCGAATTGAGGTGCGTGGCGGTGAGGGCGGTGCCGCTCGCAGCCCGGGTGTACCGCATGGGAGCGCTTGCAAGCCCAGCGCCCGCCTCTCGGACAGCTGCTGTTTGCACAGCATGGTGCCGCTGCTGTCCGTCGCTGCTGCGGCAGCCGCCTGCGCGCAATTCTCTCCGTCGGCGTTGGAGCCTGATGCGCTCGCGAGTCTGGAATGTCTGTCGTTCATGCTTTGCTTATCCTTGCACGCGTGTGCTGTGCTGCAGGAGGAGGTGGCGGGCTTCCAGGCAGCGCTCGGCGAGGCGGTGCGGGCGAACGATGAGGCGCTCAGCGACGCGATCGGGGCGTGGGAGCAGAAGTTCCAGCGCCTGGCGCGCGCGCTCGCGGTCGCCATCGACATCGCGAACGGCGGCGGCGGCAGCAGCGCCCTCGCGACCTCCGCCGGCTTTTCGTCCGGCCGTCGCGGCGGGGGCGGCGCCACGCCGCATGCGTCCCTGCCCGGCTCCGCGGAGCTGGACCACCTCGCGCTCGTTGCCCGCGCGGTCGGCGACGGCGCCGTGCGCGACGAGCTGCGCCTGCACGCCGCCGCTGAGGAGATGATGAACACCTTCGAGGGCGTGATGCTGGAGGCGCTCGCCGCCAAGCTGTCGCTGCACGAGAGCTACTTCCGCAACGTGGAGACGATGGAGGGCGCGTGGCACGCCGCCGTGACGGCGCTCGGTACGTCCGACGCGTGCTCGCGCCGTGGGAGCGCTGCGCTCCGCAGTGGCCGTCGAGTGTGTGCCGATGACACTGGAGATTCAACGTCAGACGCTGTGGTCGGACCGGGCGCCCGCCACTTCTTCCACCCGCCCTGCGTGTGCGTGTCGTGCGCGCGCCCCTTGTTTTGCTGCCCTTGTGTGCAGGCGAGCAGCTGCTGGCGGGCCTGCGGGACGGCACCGTCAAGGTGGACGACGACGAGCTGCTCACGCTGGCTGCCGACAAGGACTCGCTGGTGGGCGCCATCACGACTTCGCACGAAGGGCACGTGGCCAAGATATACCGCAAGGTGAGCACGTGCTGATGGAACGCGCAGAAAGCTGGAGCGGCAGCAGCGCAGGCTGCGCGGAGGAGCTCCGCGCTTTGCAGCAGGCAGTGGTGATGGTCTGGTAGACGCCGGACAGTGTTTCCCGCCCGGCAAACCCTCATCGCCGTGTGCTTCCCTGCATTGCTCTGGCCTGCAGGAGGCCGAGATGCGCGCGAACGAGGAGCAGCGCTGCAAGGGCGCGGTCTCCAAGGCCCGGGACGCCGCCTTCGCGCGCAACCGCGAGCGGCAGACGGAGGTGGAGCAGTGGCTACGCAGCGTGGGGGAGCGCGTGGAGGCCCTGAAGGCGGAGCTGGAGAGCGCGGAGAGCGACGGGGGCGGGTCGGCCCGCGAGCGCGCGCGCGACCGTGATTCTGCGGGCAGCAGGGGCTCCGCCTCCTCTGCGGGCGGCAGCTCGGCAGGGGGCTCGCGCGGTCACAGCGGGAGCAGCCGAATCTCGACCGGCGGGGACCGCCCGCAGCCGGCCTCGTCGAGCAGCCTCCGGGTGCCGCCGCTGCCCCTCAAGGCGTAGGCGGGAGTGGCTGCACGGCCGCTGCTGCTGCTGCCCAGTGGAGTCATGCGCCAAGATTGTCATGGGTCGCTGGCTGGGTTCGCACCAGCGTGTGTCGCGAGTGGAGCCATGCTACTGGCAGACACCCTCGCAGCCCCGTGCGCGCGATTTCTCCAGCGGCCCTGCAGCCGTGGTGCCCTTGGGCGATTAATGTATCCGCCCATACCTTTGCTGGTGGCTGCCACGTGTTGTGCCTCAGCGCAAGCGGCGCCACTGGTCGCAGATGTACGCTGAATCTTCGGAGCGCGCCAGCGCGCGCCGCCACTCGTTACAGCTGTACCTGTCGATGCATTGCGTGGACGATTCTCGATGTTTTGCGAGGACGAATGCCCGCGTGCCCATACCGCGCATTGCAGCACGCTTGACGGTGCGTTGAGTGCGGTCTGTATTCGGTCAGTTATAGGTCTTGTGCCGATGGCGGCTTACGCGCTGCCCACGGCGCATCATCGTCACCAAATCGACTCGTGCGACAAACAAGCGGTTGCGTCGCCAGCAGCGCTCATCCGTTACATGCGTGTGCTCGGTCGGCGTCCCTTTTGGACACGGCTCCGCGCAAGGGACGCCTCCAGCACGCAGTCGGACCAATGGGACACTAGGGTCGAGTTAGTTACTGCTAGCATGAAGTTGAAACTCAGCATCGTCGTGCCAGGCTGTCGCCACAAAACGCGCATCCACAGCCCGAGGGGCCCCTGCCCAGCCTGTGGTTGCGTGAGCACGAGGTTTACAGAAGTCGAGGAGTCAGCGATGGTCATAACAGAAGCCGAGGCACAGCGACACAGCCACACGCAACGCCAAAAGACCGCGGACGGCTGGGGCGTGCGTGGTTCGGGACCTCGGAAAAATGCATGCAGCGAGCGTGCACGTCGGCGAATTGATCCTGCCCGGTCGGCTGCGGGGCCCGCAAACAAAATTTCGTCTTGCTCACTCCAACCCTAACCCTGTCTCGACCGCCCTGTCTCGCGCTGCAGCTCAGCATCAGTGGTGGCCTGGCGGCGTTCGGCAGCTTGCTACCACGTACTCCAGCCACGTACTCCACAAGGTACGCCAGCCACTCATTAAGTGGGTCGTGCAGCTGAGCTCATGGGCCCGCACCGGAAGCTGCTGCGAGCGGCCCGCCCCTGGCGCGCTTCCACTCCAACAGCCCCGCCATATTGCTGCCCACAGCCGCCTCAAGGTAGCCGCCGATGAGAGACTCGGAGCGAACGAATCCCAGCAGCAACCGCAGCTGCAGGAAGTAATTACGGGCAACGCAGGAACGAGACAAGGAGGGTAGAGCGAATCAGTCGTCATGCCATCACATAATGTGACTCGCGCAAGTTGCGCGGCGCAACAAGCGGCGGAGACGCGACAGCGGGCCGCTGCACCCACCTTATCGAGCCGCTTGCGGTCGGCGAACTCTGTACTCTGCAGCTCCTGCCGGTTCTGAAACGCCGCATCTAAAAAGCGGACGGCCTCCGCCATGCGACCCTTCTGGGCATGAATAATGCCAAGAGCTTCATGCGCCTCTGCAAGCAGGCGGCTATCTACGTCCCCGGCGTGCGTGATCTCGTCGAGGCATTCAGAGGCGCCCTCAAGGTTCGCGGCGGCGAGCTGCGCGGCTCCCAGGGCGGCGTACGCTTCGAGCTCGCGATCGGCCAGCTCGTCGGCTGAGAGGACGGCCCGCAACTGCAGATTGGGCGATGGCACGCTCGGCATTCAGTGAACAGTGTGCTGGCCTCCCTCTCGGCGGCGGCTACCTGCGATGTGTCGCACTCACGTATTGCTGGAGCAGTGGGACTGCAGCCGCGGCCTGTCCGTTCATCAAATACGAGCGCCCCGCGCCGTAACATGTGTCGGCTTCCGCAACGACGTCCCCGGTGGATTCACCAGCCTCCAGAGCCGACAAAAACAGCTGGAGCGCGCGTTCATGGTTGCCCGCTTCTTCTTCTCGCCGCGCCTGCTTGGAGTACACGCGCACAAGGTTGGAGCAGGCGAGGGCTTTTTCGGTCTCATCGCCGCTGCTTGTAGCGAGGGCACGGTGCGCGTTGTGGTGCAGCAGCGTGGTGTCGTCGCTACCCAGGCTTTCGTGCGCCTCGCCGAGCTCGTTGTGGGCGCGCATTTCGCTCGGCACGTCCGCTGTCACCCGCGCGACCTCGAGAAGCCGCTCAAGGAAGAACACGGCGATTTTCATTTTGCCGAGCGCCCTGAAGCGGCCGGAGAGCGCGACGAGCGCCGCTGAGACCTTGCCCGCGTCCCCGTGCCGGCGGCCCTGCTCCGCCGCCACGAGCTCCTGCCGCACTTCCCCGAGTTGCTTCATCGTCAGCGAGCCCTCTGCCGCCAGGTACATGATGTCGACGTACGACTGCACGGCGCCCATGGCCAGCGTCTCCAGGCACAGGGCGACGAACGCCGTTTCGGACATCTGCGCGGTTCCCCGTATGCGGGCAGTGTCAGCAAACACGCGGAATCCGGATTCGCTACCTGCGACAAACCAAAGGGGATCGCTGCGGAACAAGCGTGCGGCAATCGCATGGCGTGATCGCATCTCAGTCTCGATGCGAGTTGAGGCTATTTTTTAGCAATTTTCGCCTTTTTTATCGGACGACGGATCACGCGGATTTCTCCTCTCCACCGCAAGCGTTCGGTGACAGCGCCAAAGTAGACGGATCATTGAAGCACGTTTCCGGCTTCTAGTAGTGTTCTACTGCCTGTTACACTCGACCCTACGACGCAGGACCCCGCGGAGGACCTCGTCCCGCCGGTTCGCTCGCAGCAGCATGCTCGCAAACCGCCCTGCACGTCGCAGCTGAGGTGCACTAGACGAAGATGGGCTCGAAATTCGTGGCCGGCGTCGCGATTGCGCTGTGCACGACGTGCATGAATGCGGCGGGCCTGACGCTCCAGAAGTTGTCACACATCAAAATTGAGCTGGACAAGGACAAAGCACGAAGAGAGGGACGGGACATCTCGCAATACAAGGTCACCCGCCAAAAAAAGTGGCTCATTGGGCTTGCACTCATGGGAATTGCGTCCTTGTTGTCGCTCGCCGTCTTTGCTTTAGTGGGGCAATCGGTGGCTTCGTCATTCGCAGGTGAGCGCCGTCTTCGAGGTTGCGGGGGCTAGGCGTTGGTTGGCGTGATTCCTTCTGATCTGCAGTGCCTGCATGCGCGCGCCCTCTCGTCGTGCAGCCATCACCATTGTGTACAACCTCATCTTCAGTCGGATATTTCTACACGAGATCATTTTGCCGCTGGACATCGCCATCTCTATCCTGATGATCATCGGCACGGTGATGGCGGTGGTGTTTGGTTCCAAGGGAAGTCAGGCGGGCCAGTTTTTGACGCTCGACGACATTATTAACCTGTGGCAGCGCGGCATCGCGATCGCCACCTTCATCGTCGTGGGCCTGCTCATCATCTTCAACGCCCTGTACATCGTCAAGGTCGACCAGGACGTCCGCGAGGGCGTCATCCCAAAGCTGCACCCGCGCTTTCGTTTCTCGCTGTTCCTGCGCACGCTCAACGCGGGCCTGTTCAGCGGCTTCGTCGGTATGCTCAGCAAGGCGGTGGTCACCGTGTTTGCGTCTGCCATCGGCGGCAATGCCTCTGAAAACCTGGGACGGTTTGAGCCGTGGCTGTTTTTGGTACTGTTGCCGACGGCTTTGGCGTTTCAGGTTTTTTACTTGAATGACGCACTTCGGTCGTTCTCCGCGAAGGAAGCGGTCCCGCTCTACCAGTCCATGGTGGTGGTGTGTGGCGTAAGCTTCGGGTGAGTGGCCCCGTGGCAGGGCGGAGAACCACACCGTCCGTGTGCAGTTGTGCGTGTGTGCGGGCGCTTGCAGCATCGGCATGGCGCCAACGCCGGTCCTTGGCAATGGCATTGGGTTGGATGCCGTGATTTTATTCTTTCCCCCGGCAAACCTCGACCTCGCATGCCTTTCACATGCAGGTGGCTCATTTTCGACGAGGTTGCGGGCAAGACGACGGGGCAGATCATCGGCTTCATCATCGGCATCTTCTTCGTTGTGACCGGCATCCTCTCCCTGCTCTTCCGGAAGAAGGAGGAGGCGGTCGTGCTCAGCGTTTCGGAGAGCGCAGCGCGCGTGTCCGCCGCGGTCACGCTCATGGCCGACGTTGCGCGGCTGCGCCGCGTGCACTCCTCCCCCGGCGACCTGCGGCTGTACAAGGATGCGCAGCTCGCGCACCGCACGGGGAAGCAGCTCGACTTTGGGGTCTGCCGCATGCGGCAGCTTCACGTGCCCCTGTACTCGCCGCGCACCACACGGGTCGAGGCGCGCTTGGTGGCCACCCAGGACGCCGACTGCCGGCCCGTCAGCCCGCGTCGCCTGCTCAAGGCCCCCCAACCTGAGATCCTCACGCCGGAGGACGCTCGGAGAGCACTGAGCGACAGGCCCCGCGTGGCACAGGCGCTGCTCGTTGATGCGCTGCTGCCGGGCTCCACAGCGCTGCTCTCGGAGCCGTACCGCAACCGGCGCTTCAAAGCCACGCTTGCCGCCGCCGAGGCCGCTGCGCTCGTGGAGCAGCCGAGCTCCCTCGCGGACCTGCGGGAGGAAGAGGACCTCCGACGGGCTCGCTTCGCCACTTTCGCGTTCCCGCTTGGCATGCCGGAGGTGCCCGAGTCGCCCGCTGCTGACGTCACGTCCGTGCCCGTCCGGCACGATGCAGTGCAGCGCTCCGCGACCCTAGCGCGCCACTACGCGTCCATCCGCAGTCTGGTGATGCCGACGGAAGGGGTGGCGCGCAGCATCACCGACGTTCGGGAGCGGCTGCAGCACCGCCACAAATACAGCTCGCTGCGGCTCAACGCGTTCAGCACGGACGTTGGCATGGCCACGCCCACCGAGCTCGGCGCGTGCCCTCTTGCACACGACGCGGCCAGGGCAGGTGCGATGCCAGCGCCATGCGGTGCGACCTCGTATGCTCCAGCAGTGGTGGTGCCGATTGTGTCACCGGAGACTGCGATCGCTGCTGCGGCTGCGTTCAAGGACGCGAGCAGCCCGGGGGCGCCCGCCGCACCCCTGCCGGCTGGGGCAGAGGGTGCAACTCGAGTGGTGCAGTTTGCGCCATCGCCGCAGGGCATGGCTGGGCGACGCATGGGCGCAGGGGTGGCGGGCGCTGCAGCGGCACCGGAGCGTCCTCCGAGCCATCGGCGCTTTTCCACCTCTTCCGACGTGCTCGCGCACAACGGTCGCGGCGCGTTTGGCGTCTACACTCGGCACGCTGCCACCGCTGCACCGCCTCACGAGGCGGCGAGAGCGCCAGTCCCGCCTGTTGAGATGCTCGCGGGCGTGCCTATCACCACAGCAGCGCCGTCAGAAGGCGAGCTGTTTGAAGGTGAGGCCGGCTCATCCGCCCTGCCGGCGCCCGCGACACAGCCGAAAGCGTTCATACCGCCTGCCCGCGGCAGACGCGACCGCTTCAGCGCGACTGAGCGGCTGGCGTTCCTGCGAGGCCTCCACAGCAGCGAGGCGCGGCTGCCCAGCGGGCGGCTGATGTTGCTGACGGAGGGCGCCAATGCGCCCGTTGCTGCCACAGGCTTCTCTGGTAATGCGTCGGTGCCTCTGCCGCTGCCTCAGGCCGCAGAGCGACAAGGGGGGGCGGCTCGCACGGACAGCGGGGCGACGACGGCAGAGGAGGCAGAAGCCAGCACAGATGCACTCGTTGCAGGCGGGCCCACCCCAAGTCGAACTGCACCCACTCCTGGTACCGGTGCCGACGCTGAACCGGCCTCCGGCCCCACTCCGACGCCTGTGCCATCCCCGACTCGTGTTCTGCACGAGCCGGCTTCCGCGGAGCACCCGTTGCAGCACCCGACCGCCGTTCATGGTTTACAGCGCCTGAAGGGCCCCTTCCAGCGCACCGTCTTCCGCTCTGAACGTCGAAATCGAGAGCCGCCGCTCCGGGCGGTACCGGAGGAGCCTACGTACATGACCACCCCCACAGGGGCCCCGCCAGCTTCGATGGCAGGGACTGGGGCGGGAGGCGAAGTCGCCGGAGCTCCGGCATCAGCCGCCACAGCTGTCACCATCACAACACAGCCCGCGCCGCCTGCCGCTGGGGCGAGTTCAGGCGGTGCTGATGCCGGAGCCGCGCTACCCAGCTGGCTCCGCCGCATCACACGTCGCGGTAGCAAATCAATGCCGCCGCCGCTGCGCACAACAAACGGCGAGGAGCAGACTGCGGCGGAAGCTGTCGCTGGGACAGGCGCCGGAGGCGGAGGCGGGGGCGGGGACGGAGGCGAGGGCGCAGCTGCTGGGATGGAAGTCGCTTCCGCACGCCCGCGGTGCGTGGAGTCTGTCATCCTTATCCCGCTGGCTGTGCTGGAGACGCAGAAGATCGATCCCGCCCTGCTGGCGGCTGTCTTGCGCGCGCGGAAGCGCACAGAGACGGTGTACCAGCAGCGGCGCCAGCTGTACCGCCTGCGGGCTCGCCGGGAGGCACGCCGGCAGGAGCACATGGGGCGTCGCTGGCTGCGGCATGCGCACCGGCGCGTGGCCGCCTGCTTTGGCATGACGGTACCGCCTCCGCCGCAGGTAGTGGATGCTGACGGCAACGCGGTATCGCCGCAGGACGTCGACACGGGGTCGCCGGAGCTCACGTGGACGCAGCGGCGCGATCGGGAGGCGGAGCTCGCCTCTGTCACAGGCCGACTGAAAGAGCGCGCTGCGGTTGGGTTGCCAGCTGGCGCCGATTCCCGCACCGACGACCGCGTGTCAACCGCCCACGTGCCCTTGAGCCTCATTCCCTTCGCGGATGATACCTACACCGGGGCTGCAGAGCGCAAGGAAGCACCTGCGCCCGCTCACCCCCTGCCTGCCGGCCTGCCAGCGGGGAGCTTCGACATACCGGCCACAGATGCTGGCGCCGCAAAGGCTGAGCCTGTTGTCGATGCTGCAGGCGCCAGCGTACCGCAACTCTTCGGGGCAGGGCCGGTCTTCAGCGCACCGTCTCACATCCCCAGCGCCCTGCCAGACACCAGCAGCATCGCCCAGGCACCGAGCCCTCAGAGTGCTGCTGCCCGAGGCGACACCAGCATCCCCATTCACAATGCGGTGTAGGTGTGCTTGCAGGCTCGACGAAACGATGTGATATACCTGCACCAGCTTCACCCTCAGCGCCTCCTTACTCTTCGCTTCGTCCGCGCGCGCCGCTAAGTTCCGGTGTGCTTGCGGGTTAGACCTCCAACCCAACAGCAGTCTGCTGGCAAGTTGCATCAAATATGCTGCGAGATGACAGGTTTCATGCGTGGTGTCTCGGCTGACTTACATGCGTGTGGCAATGCCGATCCGGTGGAAGGCCCCAAAAGTGTCTGCATGCCGCGCAACTTCGTTAGTTCGCCTGCGTTTTCCGTTGCTTTAACCTTGCTGCTGATTCACGTGCATAGGCGCGCTGTCCAACCTGTGTGCAAGCGGAAACGACTCGAACGCGTCCCGACTCGAACGCTGTCATGATCAGCGCTCGAGACTTTATGTCGCGAATAGGCATGGGACGCACACAGGTGTTGTTCGAGTCGTTTCCGCACACAGGTGTTGAGGCTGAGTACGATTTGCAGCTGCAATCTCGAGCTCGAGACATTTTCTCGCAGCTAACGCGGATGGAACTCGAAAATGCTGTGCATGGGCGCAAAGCTGCATCCCATTCTAGTGTCGCACCTTCACGCGATACGAAGTGGCAGCTTGGTATGAAGAAGCTTCAATACATACCCTGGCAAGCCGAATGATCAAGATGTAGCTCGCGCGTCGATCCACAACGTGCAGAACATGCGATGACACAACAAGCGAGGCAGGCACAAAAGGCAGAGCGGCATGACATGCAGATCGCGTCATGCAGGGTGACTCTCTTTCGTCTCGAGAAGCTGCGACGCATACGCGAGGCATCGCATACGCTGGGCCGGGCATGCGGGACAAAGCTGACGGCGGCATAGGCGAAACAGGAGCCAAGAGGAGGGATGGCCAAGCAGTGTCTCGCACTCGCAGTCTCCACGCAATGCCAGCTATCGCGGACTCCCGTCAGGCAGCGCCAGGCGCCGCCCAGTCGTCAGAGGCCGAGAAGTGAGTTTGTCTGGCCCGGGCGGCATGGAGGGAGCTTCGCAAGAAGACGCGTCCGCGCTCGTTCCCACCTCTGCCGCGGCCGCCCGCGCGGTTGCCACTGCGGCGAGTGGCCCGTGTCCGAGCGCGGACACAGCCCGCGGGGCTGGCGAGGCCGCCCGAGTGAGCGACGACTTACGCCCCGGGCGCAGCGCCGACATCAGCGCGTCTGCGCTCATCAGCTCGTCCGCTGCGATCACATCCCGCTCGCCCACCACCACCGCAGCTTGCCCCTGCGCTGCGGCCTGCGCGGACACAAGGTTGTGTTTTGCAGCCAAGTTGCAAGGCGCCGTGGGCGCGGGCGACCGCGAGCGGCCGCGGGAAGGCAGGGCGCCCCCTGTCGCAGCAGGGGCAGCGCCAGATGCGGTTGAAGCGAAAGAAAGCGGAGGCTCTGCAGGGGCCATCCACCCGAGTGTCGGAGGCACCCAGTCCCCGAGA
>Ga0208629_101358_pt1 | contig 10220 bp, 8 predicted proteins | sample LakWasMet19_HOW5_2_FD_183865 | JGI IMG/M metagenome (GOLD analysis project Ga0208629, IMG submission 183865) | Freshwater sediment methanotrophic microbial communities from Lake Washington under simulated oxygen tension - Sediment Metagenome... | ecosystem: Environmental > Aquatic > Freshwater >...
ACATCGGTCCCCAACAGGCGGCCTGAGATGGTAGAGCGATAGCTCAGTCCGGTCGCGGGCGCTGAAGCGTTGCCTGCCATGATGGCTGCTGGTTGCGAGCGTGAGCTCAGCCAGCGCGAACGCGGTGGGAACGTTGCATGTCGATCTCGTGCGCGTCGAGCTCACACCTGGTCGACAGAAGGAGCAAATCCAGTATATGAGTCTTTTGAGGAGCCTTCACAACGTCAGCTACGTTACGCACGCGTGAACTACCGAACTTCCCGCGCGTTACTGCCGGACCACGCCCAGACAGATTCAAACTCGAGGCTCCTTGTTGCGAGCAGCTGCGGATACAATCAAACTCGTGATCTCAGTGCGGGTAAGAGTGTTAATGGACCGGCAAAGTTCGACCATCGGGTTTGCTCGCCATCTCCTTCTGCTAGATCTGACCACCATGGCCTCGGAGATGGAGTACGGCGCTGTCAACGTCCGCGAGCTGGTGGAGGCGCTCGGTCAGAAGGGAATCGACGATGCTGCGCTTGGTCTCGTGGTCGGGACCATTGCCGATCTTGTTGGTGCCCGCAAATCAAAGAAATTGTCGCGTTTCCTCCGAGGCGCTGGGTTGTGGTCGCATCTCAGCAACGCAGAGTTTGTCGCCGGCTTAGGCGCAGAGCGGCTGCGCAGCGGGCCCCTCGTGCGTGCCGCATTTGCAAACGCGGCCTCGCCCGCTGACGCGATCACTGAGATCTCGGATATGCTAACCGCAGGCTGCATCAAGGACCTGCACGACTCCAAGTTCCTCCGTGAGCTGCATGCCGGCATCGCGAGCTGGCGGTCAGCGGAGCCGATCTCGCGCCTCCTGTGGGGCATTGTGTCCGAAATGGAGACTTTTGCACAGGCGGGGCGGTTCCTGCAGGCGTTCGTGGATCACGAAGCTAGGACAGTGTCGACTGGGCTGATTGCCGAGGCCCTTACGCTGCTGTGTCGTACGGATGACGTGAAAGATCTGGCGGGCGAGCCGCAGGAGCTGATTGACGCTGTGCCGGACTACGCAGAGGTCCTGGAGGGGGCGCTGCTGGCCGCCGTGAACACGGACGACGACGAGGAGGACGAGGACGGGAACCTCGGGGACTTTGTCGTCGACGACGGCGTTGTCGACTACTCGACAGACAGCGAGAACGACCTTGACGGCGCCGCGGAAGCGTCCGCTGCCAAGTTGGGGCTGAAGCGTGCGGTGTCCGGTAAAGGCCGTAGCGCCAGTAAGCGCGGTCGGGGACGGCACCGTGACGACAGAAGTGATGACGGCAATAGCAGCACCAGCGATCGGCGAAGCAAGGCTGGCCATAGACGCAGCAAAAGCGAAAAGAGCGTTGCTGTGAAGAGGCTGTCGGTGAAGCGAGGCGCTGGCACCTCTGATGAGGCCTGCGCTGCAGCTGCGCCTGCTTCCGCTGCGCTGCCGAGCAAGCGCAGCCCTGCGGCCGCACGGCGGGCTGCGAAGCACCGAATAGACGACACTAGCACCGACGAGAGCGACCACGACGACTCCTCGACGTCTAAAAGCAGCACCACCGGCTCCTCCACTTCTAGCAGCTCTGGCTCCTCCCCCTCCTCTTCCTCGTCCTCCTCCTCTTCGTCGTCGTCGTCTTCCTCGTCCTCCTCTTCGTCGTCGTCTTCGTCATCCTCCTCTGATGACGATGACGGAGACTCCTCCAGTGCGTCCATCCGGCTGGAGAGCTCATCCGAGGAGTCGCCGCGTGCCTCTCGAGGCGGGTCGCCCGCGCGTCTCGTGGGCAACGGGGCTGCTGATCGCGCCGGAGCTGGTGTCGGGCACAAGCGGCTCCGCCCGCATGCAGAGTGGGCTGAGTCCTCTGCTTCTACAGCCCCAGGTGCTGGCGGCAGTTTGAGTTCCCACGTTGTTGCAAAGCGGCCGCGGGCCGACAGCGACACTGATGCAGGTCACGTAGCGGAGAAGCATGGCAGCAGTCGGGCTGGCGCAGGCTCCAGTCCCGCGGGGCATCGTGGCGCCGGTGCTGCTAGCGCTTGTGCTGCCGATGCCAGCCTGGGGGGCAAGGCTGGCGGTAATCCCAAGCAGCAGCACCCGCGAGTTGGGAGGGACGGCCTGGGGGCGGCTGCTAGCGCGAGCTCTGGGCGGGGCAAGGGCCGTCAGCTTGGCCGCATGGGCGGGGCATCACGATATTTCGAGGATCAAGCAGGTCGCGATTGACGGAAACTTGAAGACACACGCGGCACCACCTTGCGGTGATCAATTGCATGTCTAGATCAAGCGCCACGCATGCGGCGACTGCTGCTGTGAAGTACTAGTCACGATGGCAGCTTTCATCGATCGATCAGTGCACATGTCTTAAACACACTTTCGCTCGAAAATTCCGAAGAATCGATGGATCTTTCGAATGCTGTCTCGGAGATGTCAGCATCAGCGTCACGGGACTCACGCCAGCCCGCCCACGCGCTTTCGCAGGAAGGCCGCGCACGCGTCGATGACGGCGGGGGCGGTGTCTGCGTCCAGGTGCAGGTGGTGCGAGCCCGGCAGCGTGTGATTCTCCAGGTCACGGACGGCTCGCATGCGCCGCTCCACAACCTCTGCAGGCCGCGGCCAGCCGTCCACCGCTGTGATGTGCAGCACGGGGCAGCGGATGGCTGCGAGGAACTGCAGCGCCTGCTCCTCGGTGAAGTACTGCAGCGACGGGCCCTTGATCTTCGGGTCGTGCCGGAAGCACCAGCCCGCAGGCACGGGGGCACTCCCGGGCGCGGCGAGGGCCCCTGAAGCACCGATAGCCTCTGCAGCAGCGGAGCTCCCAGCGGGAGAGGCGGCAGCGCCCAGCCCACCAATCGCACCGGCAGCGCAATGGGGTGCACTCTGTGCCGTCTTCCCTGCAGCCGCTGCGCTGCTGGTTGCGCAACTGTCGCGGCCACCACTGACGCCGACTGCCGCGCCGCTTGCGCTGCAAGCCACACCGCTCGGCGTTCCGGCGGGCGGAGAAGACGGAGAGTCAGTCAAGGCCGCACTATACGGGGCAGCGCCAGCGCTTGAGCTACCGCCACCTGCAGCAGCGGTCGCCGGCGCAGGCTCCAGCGCCCGCTCTACAAGCCGACGCGCGGCATCAACGCTTAGGTACTGGCGCCCGGGGTGTCGAGACACAGTCGAGACCCGGTGCGACGTGGCCACTTCCACAGACGGGTACACAGACCGCGGGGCCCGCAAGAAGCCAGCTTTTGCCTCGATGGCTCGCTGGAACAGCGCTACCGTCTCCTCAATCGGCCGCGGGTAGGGCCCAAGGCCGTCCACCAGCAACACAGCCTGGACCGCATCAGGCAGCGCGGCGGCTGCAACGCACGCCAGGCCGGCTCCCAGCGAGTGCCCCAGCAGCACCCCGCGGTCCCAGCGCAGCGCCGTCCACAGCTCCACAACGTTGGCCGCGTATTCTGCCGAACTGTAGTACGCCGCTGCGGAGCGGTGGCCGCTGTGGCCATGCCCCGGGAGGTCCGCGCCAACAACGTACGCGCCGAGCTCGGCAAGCTTTGGCGCAATCACATCCCACGCTGCAGTACGAAGAAGGGGCATCCACAATGTAACCGGTCAGGACCATCATGCCAGACATGGCAGCGCGAAGCTACGGGAAACCGCACGGGATTCGAGCGATGCACTTACTCGCGCAATTGTCCATCCAGCCCTGCAATTAGGTACGCAAAAGAATGGCCAGCGGTGGGGGTTGCTGGCCGCTCACAACTTGAATGCCGCTGAATCTATCAAGCCGTCACGCTGAAAGCCTCACATGAAGGGCCAGAATCCGGACGGCGCTGTCCGGCGCACCCCAGCATTTGCAGGCTATTCTAAGATCTGCACATGAAGGCGTACGGAGGCATCAACACTGCCGCTATATCCTTGCGCATCGAGGTGCGGCAACGACAGAACTGTCTGAGCTTTCCCACATGGGCCACACCTCCAGGCAACAGGGCGGAAAGTTCGCTTGGAGCGGTCATGACAGTTAAGATTTTTATGCAAAGAAGTAGACGGTAACTTGAGCACGAGGGTTCTCCAATGCGTTCGCGGCCTGGCCGTTTCAAGCGAACTTTCGCGCTGACGTTCTGTCGCTCGGGTGGGTTTTCGATGTGCGCAGCCACAAGGGCGCAGAAACGTGTAGCGACACGCCGCAGTTTACAAAGCTCGGTAGCAACTTTATCCGGATCTGCAACGTCTTTGCCGTCTCCGTGTTGTCGGCGTTGACAACAGCCGGCGGGCTAGATCTCACTCACGATGCTTCTGCGCTCCGCCGCCGCGGGTTTCCGCACCGCATTGCGTCGAAGCTCCCGGTTCGTTCCCGGCTTCTCTCTGGCGCGCGGTGTTTCCGTGTCCTCAGCAGCGGCTCGCGGCAGCTTTCTGGACATCCGCGGCCCCAGCGCATCAGCTGCCCGTGAGGCTCCGACTCCGATCGTTTTTGCCAGCGGCCTGCTGCACCCAGCCTCAGCCTGGGATGATAGAACGGGGCTGCCAAAGCGGTTGCAGGCAGCGGGATACACTGTCGGGCTCCTGGACCTGCCGGGCTACGGGCGGGCCAGTTCCGGGTGGCGGCCGACGCAATCTCTGGATGACCTCGTGGACGATCTTCAGCGCGCCTTCTCGGCTCTGCACACAGCGCCGCTGGTGATTGCGCCCGATATGACGACGCTGCTGATGCAAAAGTACTTGGAGTCGTTTGCCCTCGCGGGGCTGATGATGCTGTCCCCGTTGCCGCCGAGCCCGCTGCGTTTCCTCTCCACACTGATTCGCAACAACAAAGCGAACGACAGCGTCCCCGCAGCCGTGAACGCAGCGCAGGTATCCCACTGGCTGCAGGCTGCGGCTGTATCAGACGAAGCTGTGCGTAAGCTGTGGCTGGCGGTTGACACCACTGATGACGACCTCGCGGCCTGCATGCAGCACGTGGAGGCCCTGGCCATGGTGCAGGAGGGCGCCCATGGTGACTCGGCTACTACAGCGCCTGTGTGTGGCTTTGAAGCCGCTGCGGATTGGCTTGCGAAGCTGTGCGTTGAGCCCGTCAATTTGGAGCCACAGCCCGTTCCAATGGTCGCCGTGTTTGGCGAACACCAGGGCTTCGTGCCCGCTGTCGACTGCCTCGCGACAATAGATTTTCACGAGTTGGAGGAGCCGCACACGGGGGATGAGTGTGGCACCCCGTCTAGGTTCGGCTCGTTCATCCCTGCAATGGCGTCGCCGCCCAACAAGAGCATCGCGATGCCACCCGGTCTCGCCTCTGTGGTTGCGGGGACGACATCCGTGTGCACTATCGAGGGCGCGGGCCACAATCTACTCTACAGCGCACAGCCGTGCCGAACCGCACTCGAGGAGCTGCTGATGCAGTGGATTGAGCGCCGCTTCTGAGCGTTTCATGTTGATGTCGATGTGCGTACGATCTGGGTTGGCAGTGGGCGCCGTTCGCATGTGAGACTGAGTCTCGGAAGGGCGCAGCTCCTCGTTACGTGGCAACAGCAGTGCGAGGAGACCGGATCTCAAATCAGTTTCAGCGCCACGAAACCGCCAGTGCCTGACGGAGTCACGGATGCGGCGGCGCTGGCACGACAATGCCGTGACAACGCGTTCACGACAGCACCGGGGTGTGGCGGTGGTACGGGGTGCCGCCCGTCATGCCGTAGCGGTGGCATGCTGTCCCAACGCGGTGGACAGCGAGGCTAGCACCCCCAGGCGCCACACAGTCGCAGCGTCACAGGTAACGCCGTCAACTTTGGCCCCCGGCTCATTGACATGCTCAGCGCCGCGTTTTGTACTTGCGGCATGCTCCGCGTCTGCGCTACGCCCCACGGCAGCTGCCATGAGTGTTGCAGCGACCTCAGCCACATCCCCTGCAACGATGCGGGCAGCAGCTTGGGCGTTCGCGCCGCTGCTGCAGCCGCTGCTACTTGGATTGCCAGTTGCTGACTCGCGGTAAGGCGACGCGCCTATCCAGACCAGCAGCGACGCGATGATGTAAGCTTCGGCGGCGACAGTGCAACCTGTGCCCTCCGTGACACAGGTACAGCCCTGCGCGCTGCCTACTCGCTGCGAACCAGCCATTGCTGCCCCTTCCGCTGCAACTCTGCCGCTCTCAGTGTCATGCGCAGCCGCCGGCACGACATCCACACCAGAGTGGGTGCTCTGCAGCAGCCGGAGAGCAGCATCGAACGCGTCGTCGCCGGTCGAGGCCGCGACCAGCTGGGCCCAAGAGGGCGGGGACGGCGGTGAGCTGCCGTTTGCAGTGAAGCAGGCTGCTGCACAGATGGGGCCAGCACAACCGCCGGTTGTGCGGCCGCCGCTCTTTTCAGTTGCTTTGACGCTGGTCTCAACGAGCAGACTCTGAGCCGTACCGGCTGCATGGTACAGCAGCCCCTGTAAGTCGCCACTCGGTTCTCGTGGTCCACCCCGACACACCGTGCTGGCCGCGCCAGCCGCGCAGCGACTGGGGCTGTCTTGATGTGGCGGACTGCCGGGGTCTTGCATTCGCTGGCGCAAAAGGCTCAACAGCTTGCATTCGACAGCCTGAGACGGTTCGCCCGCATTTCGGTGGGTCGCTGCATGTGGCTGCTGTTTGAATGAACCACCGTCTTGCGGTGGTGCCGAGGTCTCGAGCGCTGCTGTAAGCACCCGAAGGATGCCCCTCGCGAGAGTCGCGGCGGGATTTGGCACGGGTTCTGTGCTTGCTGGTCCAAACGCTGCCACCCGAGCCTGCACGTGATGGCAGACTCACAACAGGGGACGCAGTGGCAACGCCCCGATGCGCGAGCGCTGGCGGGGGCCGCGTGCAGCTGCGCAGTGCGAGTTTCCCGGCTCAACGAAGCGTGAGGCGCACCACTTTCGCAGCAGCACTGAGACCCACAGCTATCACGAACGCGGCTCAGGGACCGACCGGACCTCAGCAGCATCACTAAGACACGCAGCTACCACGGACACGGCTCAGGAACTGACCACTTGTGCTTCATGACGCGGCGCAGAGGTGTCCGACCTGGCTGCTGGCTGCGCAGCCGGATGTGCTTCACGGAGTGACAGACTCCCGCCAGATGCGCAAGCGCCTGCTGAGGCATGCGACGAGCTCGCGGAATTTGAGTCGGAAGCAGCGGCATGCAACCGTCCCGCGGCGTCGTCAAACACGGGGCTGGTCGATGAGCGGGCCCTTGCTGCAGCAGTCGCGGTGGACGCTTCCGATGCCTGCAGCGGGAGGGCGGCATCACTCGTGGGCGCCGGCACCATCACTGCGGAGCCGCCAGCCGCCCGCGCCACACCCGTGCTGTAGTGGCCACCGATGACCATCACCGGCCCAGAGCTCTTCGGCGCTGGCGAGACGCCACTTCCCGTCGTTAGCGGCGCCGCAGTGCTGTCAGCGCTATGTGGCATCGCCCGCACGCCTGTAGCGTTTGGAGGCGCCTTGGACTGCCGCTGCGGCTGTAATAGCGAAGCCCACTGGGCAGCTGCAGGCTTGCCGCTGCGGTCGCTGCCAGTCCCCTGCTCATCTCCAGCAGCGCCACAGCCCCCCAAGCTGGCGGCTGCGGGCGCTGCAATGGCAGCAGCAGCTGACGCAGCCTGCGAGGGCGGCGGCGGGCGGGGCTGCCTCTGCTGCGAGAGCGAGAACCAATCGTCGATGCGAGTGCTGCCACCGCCCTTCCGCCGCCGGCTGAAGCCCGCGCTGGAGCTGCTTGCCGCAGACGTAGCACCGGCGCCACTACCGCTCGTCGCGCCAGCGGTCATGCTGCTCACAGCACCAGCGGCACTGCCGCCCATGCTGGCGGCAGCGGGTGCGAGAGTGTGTGCCCGTGCCACAGTCAAGCCGTCACCGCTGCTGCTGGGAGAGGTGGCTGCTCCCGTGGCGCTGCGCGGACTGGAACTGGCGCTGGCCAGCCCCTTTGCAGCCCCCGCCGCACTGCCACTGGCGCCACTCGCGCCCGTGGTTGTGGAGGGATGATGGCTGTGATGCTCCCCAGCGTCGCCCACCTCCTCAACGGCCTCGTCGTCGTCGTCATCGTCATCAGCGACGACGACCACCACCGCGTCGCCGTCCACATCTGCAGCAGCGTCGCCGTCAGCACCTGCATCTGCTGCAGTGTCGTGGCGGGCACAGCCAGCTTCGGCGCCACGGCCCTTCCTGCGAGTATGAATGCCGCCGCCGCTGCTGCTGGAGGGGAAAGCGTAGTTGCTGTCGTCATCGCTGCCCAGCAGCTCCGTCACCTCATCGGCACCAGCGACAGCACCAGCGACGGCGCTGATGGCAGCACCAGTGGCAACAGGGGATGCGACACCAGCTGTCATACCGTCGGCACTCCCGCTGGCAGCAGAAGGTTGCTGGCCAACTCGTATTGCTTGGGCTGCGACATTCGCGGTCACCAACGCTGCGTCTGCGTCGAAAGCGCCAGCCGCCGCGTCGTCAGCGCAAGTTCCACCCGACCCCGAGTCTAGGATGACGGCGGGCGCTGCTCGCTTTGCCGCCGGCGGTTGCACCTCTGATGCAGCCGATTCAAGCTCGCTGCCGTCGCCGCCACCTTCGTCCTGGCACGCGAGAGTGCCCGGCCTGGCGCGCTTCCGGCCTGATTCAAGTTCCACCCGTGAACGCATCAAGCCAAGGGCGCCGCGATGCGAGCCGGCGCCCGCCAGGGCGCCCTGCGATTCGTTTGAGCCTGCAGCCGCATCAACGTGGACCATCGACGTTGTGAGCGCCGCGAGCGCCGAGCTACGATCCGCCGCTCCACTTTGATTGATGCCTGAATCACGCTCCGCAAGAGCTCTCTCCAGAGCCGCCCACTGCAAAGTCGTTGAAGGAGAGGGGATGGTTGGCTAGTGGCACACCTTGCGAGCTGGCTGAGTGGATTTGGCAGCGCTGCTGCCCACGCTCTCACCATCGAGTCCGGTGGCCTTTTGCACCCGTCGAGCAAGATGACATGCTGCAACCCATCCTTGGAGACACACACGGCCGCGGTGGGATGTTGGTCAAAGACACCCTCGGCTCGGGCGATCTCCGCGAAGCTGCATCATAAATTGATTAGGAGCACACACTTGGACGCGATCTGGAAGCATTAGATCGTACCACGCGGCCACCGTGAACAAGCCACATGCCCCCGGGGCAGCCTGGTTTGAGCTCACCTGAGCGCTGCAGGGCCCAGGCCAGCGAAAGGTAGATCTTCTGCCATTCCGCACAGATAGGATGATCGTTTTCAATTCCAGACAGGGTGCACGACGACGGCGCGGCCTCAGCCTGCACACCATGTGGACGTGAACCTGGCATCAAATCCTTCATCGTTGTCTGACGTCCCATCGTGTCGAAATCTGTAGATTTCCGAGTGTTGAAAGAGCGTCCGACCGCGCAAGACAGCGCAAGGCATCCCAAACAGTAGAAAGCCAACCGCCGCGAGATGTCAACAACCAATGTTAGTCCGGTCCATGACATTTTCTGACATCCGATTTGTAGGCCTCCAACGAGCCGTTTGCATCCACCGCTTACACACGCCAGCCAGCCAGGCACGAACAATCGCTTGACTTTGATCACGAACACTGCTTTAAGTTGATGAGACAAACTTGTAAAATGAAGACATCATCATTGCTATTTGCCAGTCCGTGATGCTCGCGGACTCGGAGGCGACAGCGTCACTCCAGCCCGCTCACTGCACGGTTGCGTTCGGTCGCTGACGTTACGCATGCACGCCCAGGTGCGGCAGATTCTCGCGCACCTTCTGGAAGAGGCCGCCCTTGTGCAGCTCGCCGTGCGGGTCGATGACGGCCTCCACAGCGTCCGTGGTCTTGTGCAGGCCAAGCGCGTGCCCCGCGGCGACGATGCCGGCACGGATGCGGTTGAGCAGGGAGGGCTCGTGGTAGCCGAGCGCAGCCCAGAGAGCCGTGGACGCCTCGTCGACCTCGTCGCGCAGCTTCTGCAAGGGCAAACGATCAAGCGAGGGAGCGGGACAAGCAGCCGTTGAGCGATCATGTGGTCTGCCGGCTGATGCTCAAATTTGACGAGGTCTCCGACTTCCGGCGAGCACGACATACAACGCACATCGTCCAACACAGCGCACGCCCCCCAGCACCGCGCACGGCCCCCAACACCGGTCAGCAGCGACACCCACCTCCAGCTTGCTCTTCTCCTTCAGGCCCGCGTGCTTGAGCAGGCCGTCCAGCTGCTTGCGCACGCCGGAGAGGGCGCTGACCGTGCTGGCGGCAGTGGATTCGTACTTTGCGCGCGCCTCCG